>JAEEGH010002084.1_pt1 | contig 55129 bp, 42 predicted proteins | sample 9134181 | NCBI WGS metagenome assembly JAEEGH01 (sample SAMN16246544, study PRJNA631951) | gut metagenome | biome: gut microbiome; feature: rumen; material: DP-attached | host: Bos | place: Iran: Karaj | collected 2018-10 | reverse complement strand
AGACGGTGCGCAATCATGATGAGCGTTTTACCGGATGCGGCCATCTCGGAGAAGGCCTGCTGGACGCGGGTCTCGTTGTCGGGGTCGGCAAAGGCGGTGGCTTCATCCAGAATGACGATGGGTGTATCCTTGAGCATCACGCGGGCGATGGCCACGCGCTGCTGCTCACCGCCGGAGAGATAAGTTCCCTTGGTTCCGATGACTGTGTCAATGCCTTGCGGCAGTTTGGCTATGATGTCATCGCACTGGGCACGGTGCAGGGCTTCCAGCACCTCTTCCCGTGTGGCTTCCGGCCTGCCTAGGCGGACGTTTTCGAGGATGCTCGTCTTCAGCAGGCGGCTGTCCTGGAACACGAAGGAGATTCGGTTCATCAAATCCTCTTTCCGTATATGGCGTATGTCCACACCTCCTAAGGTGATGGAGCCTGATGTGACATCGAAGAAGCGGGCCATCAGGCTGGCTGTGGTGGTCTTCCCACCGCCTGAAGGACCCACAAAGGCAATCTTTTGCCCGGGCTTTATGTCCAGTGAAATGCCGTCAACGGCAAATCTGGAAGTTTCCGGATAGCGGAATCGGACATCCCTCAGTTCCATCTCATTCTCATGTGGCAGCTTTGCATCTTCCGGATCATCCAGCGGATCGATAGCTAAAATGCGGCCGGTCTTTTCCAGCGCTTCGGCCACAATCATCTCGTTCTCGCTGGCGAACATGATGCGGTTGAGCGTGACGGCAATGGCAGGGGTGATGATGACATAATATAGCAGATTCAGCAGGTATTCGCTATCCGCATTGCCATTTTTGAACACCACAAGCGTCAGACCGGTGAGCACGGCGAATGAGGCGTTAACCAGCGTGGTGTAGAGGGTCATTGGCATACGTAGGTCAATTGTGTAGGCAATTACCCATTTACGGTACTGGTCGATAGAATCCTTGAAGCGTTTGAAGGAAAATACCGACTGTCCGAATGTCTTCACCACAGGAATGCCCCGCACATATTCTACCGCCTCATTTGACATTGCATCCAGAGCCTTGTTGTACTCTCCCAATTTCCTTTTCAGTGTGGGGCCGGTCATCAGGGTCACCATAACGATGAGCGCGAGCGCCACGGTGCCTATGCACAATATTCCCATCCGCCAGTCGAAGAGGAACATCAGCACGGCCAGCCCCAGCATGGTGGCGTACATGCCAGCCTTGTCGGGAAGCTGGTGGGCAAGGTAAGTCTCCGTGGATTGCGTTGATTCTTGAACCCATTTGCGCACCTTGCCGCTACCCAAACTGTCCAAAAAACCGATGGGCAGGGTCATGATATGTTGCATCAGTTTTTTTCGCATGTTGGCGGCGATGCGGAAGGCTGCAAGGTGTGAGCACATCAGGCCGCCGAAATAGACCACGATGGAAGCAATGGCAAAGATTACGGCCATCCATCCATAATGGGCAATACAGCTATAGTCGCCAGCTATCACATCGCGGAGAATTGTCCAAATGTAAATGAAGGGGGCAAGTGCCAGCAACTGGCTGATACCCGCAATCACCATGGAAAGGTAGGTCAGCACCTTTCTCTTTCCGGCATATGCCAGAAGGCGTGGAAGGATTTTCTCTTTTTTGTCCATATACACTATTTTTATTCCAATCCCTCCGCACGTTTTCTCAATATGCGTTCCGCCAGACGCATCCCGAATATTGCCACGGGGATGGTCAGAACCAGCGCCACTATTAGCATGGGGACGTTGTCGATAACGGGTTTCATCAGCTCGTCGTAGCCGGCGGGCATCTCCTCCATGGCGGCGGCAAGGGATCCTTCGATGTCGGTCCACCAGTGGAGGGTGTAGGCGAAAAAGGAGAAGGCGAAAGGGACAAAACTCCAACGGACACCCTTCAGCGTGTCGTAACCGCACGTCTTTCTGATGGCTTCAGCCAAAGCCGTCAGAACCACTGTTCCGATGATGTAAGCCACATCAGCCTCTCCGGCTATCAGGAACAGCACGAAGATAAAGCCGTTCAATGCCGTTGCCGCACCGAAGCCGCGGATGACGGTGCAGGTGTTGAGATAGACCAGCGCAAATGCAATGGGCAGCAAAGCGCCGATATAGGCATAGCACGCCGGGTGGATGATGCCGCTTGAGGCGCCCAGGATGAACAGTGCCAGATAAGCCGCAGCCATCAGCAAGACCATGGCCACATTTCTGAAAGTAAGTTTTTTATCCATATTGAAGCAGTTTTTGAATTTTGCTGCAAAAGTACACACCTTCCCGCAATCGGCACATCGCTAAAAATGATGATTTTTAGGACACAACGGCATCTTTGTCGGGTATTATGCCATCATGAAGTCCTGCGGCACATAATATTCATGGATTATATGCGTTAATTTCGGCGTTCGGCTCCGAGACCGGTGTGGTGGCATTTTCCAGCCTATGGTCAATCATTGAGCTGTTCAAGCAGCGCAAGCGTGTGGAAAAGGGCTGGTTCCCGAAAGGACCGGGACATAAAAATAACAGGAATGTTGTCAAATAGTAAAAATTCATTGCCTTATGCTGCTGAAAACATTAAAAGACAACAACCGTCTCAACGAGACCCTGTTCCTCGGCGGACTTTCCCTGCTCTGCCTGGCGGTCTCCCTTTTCCGCTTTGTTTACACCGATACCAAGGTGTTCCTTTTCTTGAACTGGAACCTGTTTCTGGCATTCGTCCCCTGGGCGTTGTCGAGTGTGGTGATGTTGCGTCCGCGCCTGCGCCGGTCCAAATGGATGCTCGCGCTGCTGCTCTGCGTGTGGCTGCTCTTTTTCCCCAACGCCCCGTATATCCTCACCGATTTGTTCCACCTGCGGCTCAACAGCTCCATGCCGGTATGGTTCGATCTGGTGCTTATCCTGCTGTACGCCTGGACAGGCCTGCTGTTCGGATTCCTCAGCTTGTGGGACATAGAGAGCGTTCTGCGCAAAGGTGTCAAGCCGTGGATGGTAACCGCCATTTCGGTGGCGCTGCTGTTTGCGGGCAGTTTCGGCATCTATATCGGGCGCTATCTGCGTTGGAACAGTTGGGACATCCTCACCTCGCCGTTCCAGCTGCTGTATGACATCGGCGACAGGTTCGTCAACCCCTTCGCACATCCCCGCACATGGGGAATGACGTTGCTTATGGGAGTCTTTCTGAATATACTTTATTTTTCTTTCCGGCTGATTCGCAGAAGGAAAGAATAGTTCGGGAAGAATTATCTTGCGGAAAATAAAATACGAAAAACGACGTTAATAGAAATCGAAACATATTACAAAAAAAACATGAAAACATTTGTACAAAAAAATGTCATTTTATTTGTGCTCGCTGCAATAATTTCGCCCTGTATGGCCATTGATGGCGTCATTGTCCAAACCACTGACTACGCTTTCAGGGAAAAATGGAATTATTCACCCAGCACTTCCACTTCCTTAATATCTATATCCGACACGGTTTTTCATGAACAGACTCTATTTATTACCGCCATCGCTTCTGACTGCAAACTTGATTCCCGAAAGATGGCTGATGTTGTCTATTCTGTGAAAGTATTCTATCCGGACCATACTCTATATACCAAATGGGAGAATATTCCTTTGTTTCAAGGGAAAAGCTATGACATCAAACACTTGCACATGAGTCAGCAGGTGCAGAATCTCACATTTCAGGGGAAAGAACCCCTTGGAACATATCAGATTGAAATGGTGATTACGGACAATGTGGCAAAGACATCTAAAACCATTGAATCTAAATTGGTTTTGGCAAACTTGCCGTCCTACGAATCCATATCTTTTAACATGACAATGCTTGAGCAATGGATGGACAACTATTATCTCCATCCATGTCCCGAACAGGCTTTGGCAGCCTATCTGTACGCGAGTCAGCAAGACCTGCTAAGTGAGGAAACCAGATTTTGGCCCATTCTTAGCATGGAGAAGGAAATCTATCAACATAACAGTTTTCTTTATCCGCAATTATTGGATTGCTTTTCTCATCAGGATACCACAACGCAACAACATCTTCTTGTTCTTATTCATTATCTAGGACTGGATGATGCCAAATTCCGTGCTTTCTTGAGCACATATAATCAGTGGTATCTCTCCTATTTGGATTCCAATCCTTATCCGGATATTTATGGGGAGATTAATTCGCCTGTTTTATTGGACATGCTATGGGGAAATTTTATGGCCAGTGGCAGTTACCAGCCTATATTAAAACTTATTCATACTCTGGATTATGCAAAATACGAGAAATGCCTTGAGAAATACAAGAACAACGAAGATTTGAGAAATGCTTCTGAAAAGGAATTGAATGATGTGGTCAAATATATGTCCTACAAATCATTAGTTTGGTCGTTGACAAGCAACTGCCGACGACATAATATTGTAAAACAATATTGTGAATGGGCTTCAGAGCATGAAAAGCTGTCGAAGCAGCAGCGCAAGGATCTCAAGTCAATTCTCGAAAACAGTTCTCAAAACTGATAGTGGTTTGTATCACCCCCCCAAAAAAAACAGGACATAATAATTTGGATACCTGCCAACAAACAGAAATGTCGTCAAATATTAAAAACACAAAGTTTATGAAAAGTAAACGTTTTACAACAATCCTCAGCACGGCCATGGTGCTAATGAGTATGGTCGCCTGCGCCATCGCGGTTACAAGCTGCAAAAATGAAAACAAACTCGCTGACTTTAAAAGTATTCAAGAATATATCGGAACCAAAGATGATGAATACTGCAAGGTGGATTCAATAAGCGGCTATACGACATTCTCCGCCGACAACAAAGTAGAAATTGTTCCCGAAGAAATCACAAAAGAGCAATATGAGCGCCTGCTAACGGACAAATACACAGTGAAACCTGTGGCTATCGACACCAACGCTCCCCTTTATGCGGGATTGTATGAGAAAGGACTGCAAAATTGTATGCGATACGACTTGGAGCAAGGGTTTATGGAAGGTGATGAGTTGCTGGAAGAAAGACGAGGCAATCTTTCTCAACCCAAAATTCCCATATATCATTACCCCGAAACTAAGCAATATGAATTTGTTGTTTATGCCCCGCTGACTACCCTGTCGTCCATGATGACCGAGGATGGTATTGTCGACACCACTTATATGCAGTCCGAAACAAGAACCTACGGGACTAACAGGATATTTGTCGGTCAAGAAGGTTTCGACTGCGATTTCCACGGTTCACTGTGGTTTTATAGATATAACCAGCAACAGCACCGCATGATTACGCTATGCCACTTTAAAGATTATCGTTGGAGCAGCGAAGGTGTATATTTAAACCTTTGTTGGATTAGTAATAATGAATTGTTAGTTGCGGCGGCCTCCAACGGCAGCGGCAGGGAATGGGTAGGTGGCTACACATCGGTCGGTCTCGCCCCGTTTGGAACACCTGTTTTTTACAAACTTACAATAACGACCAAATAAGAGCCGCCGTTTTTTGCATTTGAGAGATTGTTCTTGCTATATTTGCAAAGAGGCAGACGAAACCAGACAAAAAGATTTTTGCCCTGCGCAATATAACCCGCGGAATTGCGTTAATGGTGTGATATTTTAATGCTTGACAATATGAAGAAAACATTTTCAATGCTGATGACCGCCTGCTGCCTGATGACGGCCGTTTTATTTACATCTTGCTTTTCACCCAACGGGCATTCGAAACATTATACCCCCGAGATGATTGCAGAACATTATGAAATGTACAAGCAACAGATGGAGGAGTTGCGTAATTATCTTCATCACGCTCTTAAAGACAGTTGTGTAATAGAAGTGGAATTTGAGGGGGATAGTCTGAGGCAGTTTTATATCGGGAACCGTTATGGCTCTTCCAATTATTTCTACAAGGAAGCTCGTGCCCATCAGGATTCCATGATGTCCGTCGTCGGACTAACGCGGCAGAGTTTTAACGACATACAGCAAAAATTGAAATCAATGGGCTGTATAGGTGTAAGATATAATCAGTACCATCCAGATGAAATAGTGATTCTTTTCCAGCGAAATGATATCGGGTGTTATAGATACCTTATAAGGACATATCCTATGACAGCCGAAGAGATAGCCAATGCGATAGATTTTCCTTTACATATCCCCTACAATGACTATTGCATTTTTGACTATGATGGGAGCATGGGGGCGTTCGATACGGGAGGATGGAACGAAAGCGAAAAGAAACAGTTCTTGAAAAAAATCCAACAACAAAATAAATGAAAAAAATAGCATTTTGGGCTGTCTCAGCTATGTTGATGATGACCGCCTGCGCACAGAATCCACTACAATCGAATAATTCAACAAATCAACAGCTAAACAATATGAAAAAGACATTAGTAGCCTATTTCTCGGCCACGGGAACCACCAAGGCCGCGGCACAGAAACTCGCCGCCGAGTTCAACGCCGACCTCTACGAGATTGCTCCCGAGGAGCCCTACACCGACGCCGACCTCAACTGGCGCGACAAAAACTCGCGTTCCACCATAGAGATGAAGGACAAGAGCTCGCGTCCCGCCATCAAAGGCCATTGCGACAACATCGCCGACTACGACACGGTGTGGATTGGCTTCCCCGTGTGGTGGTACACAGCACCGACCATCGTCAACACCTTCATCGAAGCCCATAACCTCGACGGCAAGGTCCTCAACGTTTTCGCCACCAGCGGTGGCAGTGGCGTAGAAGGCTCCGCCAACGACCTTAAAAAGGCTTATCCTCAGTACAAATGGGGCGAAAGCAGGTTGATGAATTAAGAACCGAAAGCTTCAGAACCAAGTGAGTTTTGGATGAAGAATGATGGCGGAGAGTGTTTTCTATCTCCGATTTTATTGCATTTCAGCGAATACTATAAGTCTTGCCTTATAGTATAAAATATTCCTTCCATCACATACTAAAAAGCGATTTTCGCCGTTTAATTTAGTTATTGACGGACGAAATCTGCCGTCGTACAATTGTAATAAACTGAAATACAGATGGAAGATATATTAAAAATCGCCGACCGGACTTTCAGTTCGAGGCTTTTTATCGGAACGGGCAAGTTCCCGTCGAACCAAGTGATGAAACAGGCTATCGAAGCCTCTGGCAGCCAGATGGTTACCACGGCTCTCAAACGCCTCAACACCGAGGATAGCGCCAACGAGGACGTGCTGTCGTTTATCCCCAAGTCGATACAGCTTTTGCCCAACACATCGGGCGTGCGCAACGCCGAGGAGGCCGTGTTTGCAGCCAAGATGAGCCGCATTGCCACTGGCACCAACTGGATAAAACTCGAAATCCACCCCGATCCCAAATACCTGCTTCCCGATGTGCGTGAGACTATTATCGCCACCGAAATGCTTGTAAAAGAGGGCTTTGTGGTGCTTCCCTACATCCAAGCCGACCCCGTGGCCTGCAAGCAGCTCGAGGAGGCCGGTGCCGCCACCGTTATGCCGTTGGCAGCACCTATCGGAACCAACAAGGGCATCAAAAACGAGGACATGCTGCATATCATCATCGAGCAGAGCAACGTGCCTGTGGTCATCGACGCTGGTATTGGAGCTCCGTCGCATGCGGCCTTGGCTATGGAGATGGGTGCCGACGCCTGTCTTATCAACACCGCCATCGCCATTGCCGACAATCCTGTTGAGATGGCCCGCGCTTTCGCCCTCGCCGTGGAGGCCGGACGTACGGCATACCTCGCCGGACTGGGACAGACAAGCAGTTTCGCCGTGGCGTCGTCGCCGCTCACCGCTTTCCTCGACGAAGAGCAGGACAAACTCGACAAACAGTAGGGTATTGTTCCCAAAATTGTTAAAATAGGAACAATATAAAGCGTTTTTTGGCGTTATAGGCGTAAAAATAGGAACAATATGGTCTATATCAAGGTAAGCGAAGCAGCGGTCAAGTGGGGCATCAGTGCACGACGAGTGCGCGAGTTGTGCTCACAGGGGCGTATTGCGGGTGTCGTGCGCAAGGGCAATCTGTACATGATTCCCGAAAATGCCGCTCAGCCTGCCGATGCCCGTGTCCGTGTTACTAATGTAAAGCGACCATACTTCTCGCAACTGAAAAGGATTGAACGGCTTAGAGGACAATTGTCGAAATGCCGTCCGCTGTCCAAGTCGGAATTGGAGGCTTTGCGCGAAGTGTTTGTGGTGGAACATACTTTCAATAGCAATGCCATCGAGGGCAATACCTTGACTTTGAAAGAGACACAGCTTGTGCTCCAAGGAATTACAATCGACAAAAAGCCTTTGAAAGACCATCTCGAAGTGGTGGGCTATCGCGATGCTTTCGAGTATGTCGAACAACTTGCAACAGCGCAAAAGCCGCTGACGGAATACGACATCTGTTCCATTCATTCGCTGGTGCTTGCCGACCGCAAAGACGACCGTGGCCGTTGGCGCCGCGTGCCTGTTACCATTGCCGGAGCAATGACCAATCCCGTGCAACCATTTCAGATTGAACCTATGATTGGCGCTTTGTTGGTTGATTTGCAGACGGTTTACTCAAAACTTAATATTGTCGAGCGGGTGGCCCTTTTCCACCTTCGCTTCGAAAGCATTCATCCCTTTATCGACGGCAATGGACGCACGGGACGGCTTTTGATTAACCTTCAGTTGATACAGGCAGGCTTCCCGCCGATAAATATAAAATTTGCCGACCGACAACGCTATTACGAAGCTTTCGACAGTTATGCCAAGACTGGCTCGCCCGAAGCCATGATAACGCTTGTGGCGGACTATCTGGAAGAAAGACTTGTATATATGCTTGATTTATTGAATAATACAAAATAGAACGCAAATATAAAAACATAAAAATGAACGATAACAAAGATATATGTGCATCTTTCCGTAATTCGGAAAAGATATATGTGAAATCGGACCGTTTCCCGATTCAGGTAGGCATGCGCCGTGTGCAGCTCACCGACACCGTGGTTGACGGCAAACGCATCTCCAACGGTTCAATCAACCTCTACGACACCAGCGGAGTTTTCACCGACCCCGATGTGAAAATCGACATACGCAAAGGCTTGCCGCGATTGCGCGAGGCTTGGCACCAGAACGACGACAACGTGGGACAGCTCGACCGTTTCACCTCCGAGTACACCAACCGCCAGCTTGCCGACGAAACGCTGAAACCCTTTATGTTTCCGGTTGTGAACCTGCCCAAACGTGCCGTTAAGGGCAAGGCTTTCACGCAGATGGCTTTGGCAAAACAGGGCATCGTAACTCCCGAGATGGAGTATGTGGCCATACGCGAGAATATGGGCCGCAAGGACGGCGATTCGTACATCACTGCCGAGTTTGTGCGCGACGAGATAGCAGCAGGACGTGCCACCCTGCCATGCAACCCCAACCACCCCGAAGCCGAGCCTATGATTATCGGCTCCAAGTTTTTGGTTAAGATAAACACCAACATCGGCAACTCGGCGCTGGGTTCCGACATCGAGAAAGAGGTGGAGAAAAGCGTTTGGTCGTCGCGCTGGGGCGGCGACACCCTGATGGACCTCTCCACAGGCGCACACATCCACCAAACCCGCGAGTGGATTATCCGCAACTGTCCCGTGCCTATGGGCACAGTGCCTATCTATCAGGCACTTGAGAAAGTCAACGGCAAAGCCGAGGAGCTTACTTGGGAGATGTACCGCGACACCCTTATTGAGCAGTGCGAGCAGGGTGTGGACTATTTCACCATCCACGCCGGACTGCTGCTCGAGCACCTGCCTTTCGCCGCCGAGCGACTCACGGGCATCGTCTCCCGCGGTGGCTCCATTATGGCCAAATGGATGAAAGAACACGGCGAGCAGAATTTCCTCTACACCCATTGGGACGAGATTTGCGACATCCTCGCGCAGTACGACGTGGCCGTATCCATCGGCGACGGACTGCGTCCCGGCAGCATACACGACGCCAACGACCGCGCCCAGTTCGGCGAGCTCAAGACCATGGGAGAGCTCTGTCTCCGCGCTTGGGAGAAAGACGTTCAGGTGCTTATTGAAGGTCCCGGACATGTGCCCATGCACAAAATCAAAGAGAATATGGAACGCCAGATAGAGTGGTGCCACTCGGCTCCGTTCTACACCCTCGGTCCCCTCACCACCGACATCGCCCCCGGCTACGACCACATCACCTCGGCCATAGGCGCCGCCATGATTGGCTGGATGGGAACGGCAATGCTGTGCTATGTTACTCCAAAAGAGCATCTTAGCCTTCCCGACAAGGAAGACGTGCGCAACGGCATTATGGCTTACAAGATTGCCGCCCACGCCGCCGACATCGCCAAGGGACATCCTGCCGCCATGGAACGCGACAACGCGCTGAGCAAGGCACGTTTCGAATTCCGCTGGAACGACCAGTTCAACCTCGCCATCGACCCCGAAAGGGCTATGGAATATTTCGGCGCGGAGCGTATCAAAAACACCCCCTTCTGCACCATGTGCGGACCCAATTTCTGCGCCATGCGCATCTCACGCGAAGTGTCCGACAAAGGCAAAGTCGAATAATTTAAAAAAACAGGCATGAGTTTGGTTTTTTCCGCAAGTGCACTATCGATAACCCCACTCAAGGAACGCAGAGTGGGGAGTATAAAAAAAGAACGGGCTTTGGCACAGGAGTTTCCGCTAAGTGCCGAAGGCACTTCACAATCAATAACCCCACTCAAGGAACGCAGAGTGGGGAGTTAAAAAACATAATATGGAATTTTACGATACAATAAAGGATTTGGATTGGGACGATGTTACGCGCAGCGTTTACGCCAAGACCGACCGCGATGTGCGTAATGCCCTTTCAAAAGAGATGCTCACCCTCGAGGATTTCAAAGCCCTGATTTCGCCGGCGGCGGAGCCTTATCTGGAGACGATGGCCAGCATGAGCCGCGCCCTTACGCAGAAACGTTTCGGCAAGGTGATGCAGTTCTACGTGCCCATGTACCTCTCCAACGCCTGCAGCAACCACTGCATCTACTGCGGTTTCAACCATAATAATAAAATTGCCCGCAAAACCCTCAACGACAGCGAGATAATGGAGGAAATCGCCGTCATCAAGAAGATGGGCTACGACAATGTGCTGCTGCTCACAGGCGAATACCCGTCGGTGGCGGGCGTGGATTACATCGAACACGCCATAGAGCTGTGCCGTCCCCATTTCGCCGCCATCAACCTTGAGGTGTTTCCCATGAAAACCGAGGAATACGAGCGTATGGTGAAAGCCGGCGCCAACACCCTGTATATCTATCAGGAGACTTTCAACGAAAAACGTTACAAGGTGTACCACCCTGCGGGGATGAAAAGCAACTACAGGTGGCGTTTGGGCACTCCCGAACGCGCCGCCAAGGCAGGACTGCACAAGATAGGCATGGGCGCTTTGATAGGCTTGGAGGAATGGCGAACCGAGATGGTGTATCTGGCTATGCATCTGCATTTTATGACCAAAAACTACTGGCGGTCGAAATACAGTGTGTCGTTTCCGAGGATGCGTCCTGCGGCGGGCGGCTACCAGCCGTCGTTCCTGATGAGCGAGCGGCAGTTTGCGCAGACGCTGTGGGCCTTCCGACTCTTCGACCACGACGTGGATATAGCCATGTCAACCCGCGAGACTCCCAACATGCGCGACCATTTTGTAACCCTCGGAGTAACGTCGATGAGTGCTGGCTCCAAGACCGACCCGGGCGGATATGCCCACCCCAACGAGAACCTCGAGCAGTTCCATATCAACGACGACCGCTCGCCAAAGGAGATGGAAGCCATGGTGCGGGCTCAGGGCTACGACGTTATCTACAAGGACTGGGACCGTGGACTGAATTAGTTAGGAGTAGGAGTTGACAATTAAACCACCAACAATTCGACAAAAATTCGTATATTTGCAGATTGATTCTGATGGATGTACGACAGTGGGAAAGTAATATTGAAGAATTGTAATTATTTAATTAACAAGTATATACAAGTATGGGCAATATGATTATTACCATCAACCGCGAAAATGGAAGCGGCGGCAGGGAGATAGCCCGCCGACTGGGCGAGATGCTCGGCCTCAAGGTGTACGACAAATCCATTCTTGAGGAAATTGTGCAGAAATACAAGCTAAACAAGGAGGAAATTGAGCGTATCAAGGCTCAGAAAACCAACCTTTGGTCCGATTTCTGCCAGTTCTACCGTCAGTTTAGCGCTGCGGGCAACAGCTACCAGAACGAGGACCGCAAAATCACCTCGCGGGAGCTCTACTACGCCGAGGCACAGATAATGCGCAATCTGGCCAGCCAGGAGTCGTGCATCATCGTCGGACGCTCGGGTTTCCATGTGTTCAAGGACAACCCCGACGCGCTGAGCATTTTCATCATCGCTGACCGCGAAGCACGTATCAAACGTATTGCCCAGAAAGAGGGCGTTGACGAAAAAACTGCCGCCAAGCTCATCGAAAAAACCGACGCTGCGCGTGACAATTTCACAAAAACCTTTGCCGGCACTTCGCGCTACGATGCCCGAAACTACGACATCACCCTCAATGTGAGCCGTTTCAGCACCGAAGCCATTGCCGCTTTTCTTGCCGAGAACATCAAACGTAAGATGGCGGCCGGAATGTAATACGGGTAGTTAGTCGCTGTTCCGTAGAGCTGAAGGATGGGTGGAATAGTATCTTTGCAAACGTAAAAAACAATGAAATATTGGGTGTTGACACACAAAACCAAGTTATGAGCGGCCAAAACGAAATAGTATTGTACCAACCCGACGAGCAAGTAAAATTGGAGGTTCGCACCGACGGCGATACTGTGTGGCTTACACAACAGCAGATGACAATATTGTTTGAAACCACAAAGCAAAATGTGAGTCTTCATATTGGTAATATATTCAAAGAAGGGGAGTTGCAGCCCGATTCAACTGTCAAGGAATACTTGACAGTTCAAAACGAAGGGGGAAGAACTATAAAACGAACTCAGAAATATTACAACCTTGATGTCATAATCTCAGTGGGTTACCGCGTGAAAAGCCTCAGAGGTACGCAGTTCAGGATTTGGGCAAACAAAATTCTAAAAGAATATCTATTGCGCGGATACGCTGTTAACCAACGTCTTACAAATATTGAAAACCAGTTGGAACGACATCAGAACATACTTGCCGAACACACTGGGAAGATTGACTTTTTTGTACGTACATCCCTGCCGCCTGTCGAAGGCATTTTCTACGACGGCAATATGCTTGAACCCTTCGGTTTTGTGAACGGCCTTATACGTTCGGCGAAGAAACGCATTGTGCTGATAGACAACTATGTGGATGAAACAGTTCTGCTACGGTTGGCCGAAAGGCATACTGGTGTAAAAGCCGACATATACACACGTAACTCCGCACCCTCGTTTAATGTGGCATTGGCACAGCACAACGCACAATACGAGCAGATTGACGTGCATGTTTTCACAAAAGCCCACGACCGCTTTCTTATAATTGACGACGATGTGTACCATATTGGCGCTTCGATAAAAGACTTGGGCAAGAAGTGGTTTGCTTTCAGTAAGATGCAGCTGTTAGCAACCGAAATTATAAACAAACTTTGAAATAAAGCATAAAATACAATAAAAATCGTATCTTTGCAAATACAAAACATAACTAAACCGACATAAAATAAAGTAGAACAGGAAGATAACATATAACGACATATTAAACTAAGCGTTTTTGCTTTTCAAGTAGATGGAGATCTGGACAATTTCCTTAGTATTACACGAGAAGGCAGAAATGCTCACGGATTTATCCGTGGGCTTTCTCGTTTGTAATACAGGCCCGTCCAGAGCCTCCATCCAGACAGAAGTTCACGGATTTTTTTTTGTGATGCTTGGAAAGGCGAAGCGCCTAAGCCAAAGCATCATGAGCACCAAATTCTTCAACAACCAAAAGCAGACTCTTTACGACAAATTCCGCGGTATTGCCGAAGGAATGGTCAATTTCGATATTTTCCACGCTGTGGTGGGGTATTTTCGCTCGTCGGGATATTTCAAACTGCGGCAACAGCTGGAATCAACACAAGAGATAAAAATACTGGTGGGTATCAATATCGACAACTTTTTCCGTAAGTCGCAGGCGGCAGGGAAAATGTTTTTCGAAGACCGCGAAGCCACTTTGGAACAGTACTGCGAATCTTTCCTGAACGATGTGCAACATTCGGAATACAGCAGCGAAGTGGATGATAGCATCCTACAGCTTTGCAACGACATAGCCAGCGGCAGGCTTGAAATGCGTATCCACCCCACCAAAGACCTTCACGCAAAGTTCTATCTCTGTCTGCCACAAAACCACTCCGAGAACAGCGACGGCTGGGTTATTATGGGTTCGTCGAATATCAGCCAGCAAGGGCTTGGACTTACCGAACCACCTCGCTACGAGCTTAACGTGGCTATGAAAGACTACGACGACGTGCATTTCTGCGAGGAGGAATTTCAAGGTCTCTGGGCTGAAGGTATTCCCATCACCATGACAGATGTGGACCGCATGATTGGCCGCACCCATCTGGCACCCGAAAGCGAACAGCCCACGCCCTACATGCTTTATATGCGTATGCTTATCGACCATTTCGGCAATCAGGTGGAGGACGATTTTGTGCCCGTGTTGCCCGACGGCTACGACGACCTGACGTATCAGCGCGACGCCGTGGTGCAGGGCTACGACATTATGATGCGGCATGGCGGTTGTTTTATAGCCGATGTGGTGGGCTTGGGCAAAACCGTGGTGGCTGCCATGATTGCACAACGCTTCATAGCACAAAACGGCGACAGCACCCGCATCCTTGTGGTTTTTCCGCCGGCAGTGCGTAACAACTGGGTGGAGACTTTCGAGGATTTCCACATCAAAAACAAGTACAGCCGTTTTGTGAGCAACGGCAGTTTGGACAAAGTAATCGACGGCGACGACTATGACACCCCACCGTATTACGACCTTATCATTGTCGATGAGGCCCACAATTTCCGCCACGACACCACCGGCAACTACGACCTGCTGCAGCGCATCACTAAATCGGAACGTGCCAACAAAGGCCATGTAAAAGGGGGAAAACGTGTGCTTTTGCTTTCCGCCACACCGCTCAACAACACACCCGAAGATATTAAAAACCAGCTCTTATTGTTTCAGGACACCGCCCGCTGCACCATCGACGGCATAAGCAATATTGCCGACACTTTCGCTCCGTGGATAAGAGAGTTCAAAAGCCTTATGTCGCAACGCCGCATCCTCACCCCCGAAACACTTTCATCGCGGATAGACACTATCAACCAAGAGATGCGGCATGTGGTGCTCGAAAAGGTGATGGTGCGGCGCACACGCAGCAACATCCAGCACGAGCCACGTTATAGCGGCGAGATACATTTTCCCGAACTGCTCGACCCCGAGGACCGCACCTACCAGATGTCGCCCGAAGAATTGTTGCTCTTTGTTGAGACTTACAAGAAATTGGTGGACACGCCCACTTCCAATCTGAAAGACGACCAACCCGACGTGTTCGATGGCAGCGGTTTGCGGTACGCTCGTTATCGTGCGGTGGAGTATTGCCCCAAGTACAAGGACCGTACCGGACAGCAAGCCAAGCAGATAGCTGAATCGCTGGCCGGAATATACCGTACTCACATGGTGAAACGCTTGGAAAGCAGTTTCTTCGCCTTCAAACGCTCGTTGCACACCCTGCTCGATGCCACCAAGGGCATGATTAAGATGTTCGACGAGGATAAGGTGATTATCGCTCCGGAGCTTAATGTGAAAAAACTGCAGTCCGATGGCGTGGAATTGGACGAGATTATCGAACTGGCCATCGGCAAAGGCTACGACCAAGATGAGATTGTCTTTAGTTTCGCCGATTTTTTGCCCGACTTTCTGCCGATGCTCCAGTACGATGCCAATTTGCTCGAAAAGCTGTGCAAATGCTGGGATGCCGTGGATGACGACCCAAAGCTGGACCTTTTTGCAAGTATGCTAACGGGCGAACTTTTCGATACAGAGAAGAACATTAACCAAAAGTTAGTGGTGTTCAGCGAAAGCGTAGATACAGTGAACTACCTCGAAGAGAGGCTGAAAGAGCGTCTCGGTCGCAACGATATACTTGCCGTATGCGCCACCAACCGCAACCGACTGCGCGAAACCATCCGTGCCAATTTCGATGCCAACTACAAGAAAGAGCAATGCGACGACTATAACATTATCATAACCAGTGATGTGCTGGCCGAGGGTGTGAACCTGCACAGAGCCAACATCATCGTAAACTACGACTCGCCGTGGAACGCCACCCGACTGATGCAGCGCATTGGCCGTGTAAACCGTATCGGCTCCACAGCACCGGCCATTTACAACTATATGTTTTACCCTTCCGACCCAGGCGACGCCATCATCAGCCTGAAGAAAAACTCGCTGATTAAGTTGCAGAGTTTCCATTCCGCCCTTGGCGAGGACACCAAGATTTATTCGCACGACGAGATTGTGCGCGAGTTCCGTCTGTTCAAGACCGATGTGCGCGACGATACCGACCGCTCGCTGGAACTTATGCGAAAGGTGATAGAGTTGCACGAACAGGATTTGGCCCTTTACCGCCGTATCAAGCAACTGCCGCAGAAAAGCCGTTGCGCAAGGGATTTCGCAGCTGTGAACGAAGGAACTTCTAATGCAGTGGATGCCAGTGTGTTGCCGCATACGGTCATCTACCTGTCGTCGCCCACCAAAAAAGCTTTCTACCTTTCGGGCGAAAGGACTAGGGAGATTTCGTTTTTGGACGCCGCCGACCTTATGTATGCCGAGCCCGATGAAAAATCCGTGCCTTTCGGCGAAAGCGAACCGCAGCACTACCAGCATGTACGCAATGCCATTGCGCACTATCTCGCCGACCAGCAGAAAGAACATCAAGAGGAACAGCCCAAGATTGGAGGGCGCGACAACGACGCCAAAAAAGCCGCCGCTTTTCTGCGTGAGATACGTCCCTCGCTGCCCGACGATGCCGCACGCCATACCGTGGACCGTCTGAAACAGCTTGTGGGATTCGGCACCTACAACCAGTTGGCCGACAGTCTCAACCGTTTGGCACGCAACCAAAAAAAGACTCCCGTGCCGGTGATAAAACTGGTGGAGATGCTCGAAGAACTTGATGAACGCTACGGACAGAACATTTCCCCCAACGACAACGCACAGGAGATTGTCGTCGATGCCGATGTTATCTTGTCCGAAACATTTATAAGTCAAACTCAATCCATTCACCTCTGAGAGGTGAAACCTCAAAAAACAGAATGCGTGCCGGAGGTACGCGAAAAAAATAAAATATCATGAACACCGAAAACTTACGACAACTGTTCCAGTCGGAATTCGACTACAAGCAATACACCAACGAAATAGTGCACAACCTGTTTGGGTGCAACGATGTGGCCATAAAGCCCGAGCTGCTCGACACTTCCGCCGAAGGCGACCGCAGCCATTACATCGGTCGCATGGAAGAAACCGAAGGCCGACTGCTGGGCTTTTTCTACACCCGAGTGGCCGAAGGCAGCGACGTGCGTCGCAAGCGTGTAGGTTTGCGGAAACTCATCGCCCCGTACCTAAAATACGATGTGGATGCCGCCATAGCCGTTTTCGACGACGGCACGCACTGGCGACTGTCGTACATCTGCGATATGAGGGACGGAGCCACCGCCGCCAAGCGATTTTCCTATATCCTCGGCGATGAGAAAGGCCAATATAAGACGCCCTTGGAGCGCCTCGACAAGATTGCTTCCAAATATGGACGATTCAAACTTGAGGATTTGAAAGATGCCTTCTCTGTGGATAGCCTCAGCGACGAATTTTTCAAAGAATACCACCGTCATTACGATATTATCATCGATTATCTTGCAAAAAACGCCAACCTCGATGTGAAAGACAGCATACTCCACGACTATGTGAAGAAAATGATGGGACGCATTGTGTTTCTGCATTTTCTGCAAAAGAAAGGATGGCTAAACGATGACACCAATTATTTGAAGAATCTCTTTTTTATGCAACCACTCGACCGGCAGGCCGATTTCTTAGAGAAGGTGCTGGAACCGTTGTTTTTCGGCATTTTCAATACCGAGAGCGACAATCGCAGGGAGTTGTTCGAAAAAGAGGGCTGGGATAGGGAGCTGCTGGAACAATGGCGTGAACTGCCTTACCTCAACGGCGGTCTTTTTGAGCGCGACGAGGTGGACGACATGCGTATAACGCTGCCTTCCAAGCTGTTCGAAGACCTATTCAACTTCATGGCTTCTTACAACTTCACCGTTGACGAAAACGACCCTGACGATGCTGAGATAGGCGTTGACCCCGAGATGCTGGGCAAAATCTTCGAGAGCCTGCTGGAGGACAACAAAGCCAAAGGCGCTTTCTACACCCCCAAGGAGATTGTCCGTTACATGTGCAAAGAAAGCCTTATTGCATATCTGTGTGAGAAAGTGTCCGACAATGCCGCCGAAGGCGGAAACAATAAACAAGATTCACAAGATTTCGAGAGCGAAGCGAACAGGAGCATAAGAAGATTTGTTGAAACCCACGAACTCCCCGCCGAGCTGGAACCTTGCCGCGACGCTCTTAGCGAAGCCTTGCGCGAGGTGAAAATATGCGACCCCGCCATTGGCAGTGGTGCCTTCCCCATGGGCCTTTTGAATGAACTCTGGCGTTGCCGCGAAGCAATAGAAGAGACCTCTTCTCGTGCAGCCCTGAAGAAAGAAATCATCGAAAACAACATCTACGGCGTAGATATAGAGAAAGGCGCCATCGATATCGCCCGTTTGCGTTTCTGGCTAAGCATTGTGGTAGATGCCGAAAAGCCCGAGCCTCTGCCCAACTTCGACTACAAGTTTATGCAGGGCAACAGCCTTATTGAGAGTTTCGACGGCCACGACCTGAGCCATATTATGGACAAGGAAGGCAAGCCACGGGGCAGGGGCGGCTACCAGCGTAGCATTAGCGGGCAGGAATCCTACCAAGTGGCGTTCGACTTCTCTTCTGCCGACACCCGCCAGAACCTGCGACTGTGGCTGAAAAAGTATTTTTCCCTTACCGACCACCGCGAGAAAGCCGAGTACCGCCAACGTATAAACGAGAGTGTTAAAGAATACATTAAACAGCAGGGCATAGGTGCCGCTGCCGAAGCCCGTCTTGCCGCTCTCGACCCCTCAGCCAACCAAGACTTCTTCCTCTGGCACACCTGGTTTAAAGACATCTTCGACAACGGCGGGTTTGATATAGTTATTGGTAATCCACCGTATGTTGTTCTTGCAGGTGAAGATGATTTGAATATTCAATATAAAAGGATTTTTTTGACAGCGAATGATGGAAAAACAAATTTATACAAACTTTTCTATGAACAAGGATTGAAACTATTAACGCAAGACGGAGTTTTAAGTTTTATTACCCCAAATACTTATTTGACAGGTAAAGATAGTAAAGTGCTAAGAGGATTGTTCTTCAAAACAACATCGTTACGTGAAATTATAGAATATACAGAAAAGGATAAAGTTTTTGAGAATGTGACACAAGCAGTAACCACCCTAATTTTGACAAAACCAGCTAAATCTGATAATAAGGTTAAGATACGTACGTACAAGCAGGGCTCTGCAGAATGCAATCAGTCAGATTTGAAGAATTTAGATGTTATTATCCCCTTGGATAATGTGATACAAACGATGAATAAGCATAAAGAAAGATTAACTGGTTTTTTCAAGATTAATCAGGGTGAAGTAAACTTGTCAACAAAAAAAGAGCATTACTCGATAAATCGACACAACGGGACTTTACCTATGTGGCGAGGTAACAACATCGGAAAATATGTTCCGCAATCATTGCCATTTGAATATTGCGAAATATCTGTGAGTAATCCGGAATACTATTCAAAAAAAAGGATTGTAATGCAGGAAGTTTCAAATCAAAATCAGCCATTTAGGACTAAAGCAATTATATCTCAGGAAAACTACATTTGTGGCCATTCCACCAATTCCCTAACACCATTGGGAAAAGAAGTCAATCTTTTGTTCTTTCTTGGTCTAATCAACTCAAAAGCATTCAATTATTACTGTGACTATTTTAGTTACACAAACCATATTACCGTATCTGGAATTAAACAAGTGCCAATCCCGAATAGTTCCCAAGATCAACAAAACAATATTTCTGATATGGTTAACAAAATACTACAAGAGAAAAATGCAAATGTAAATGCCGACATATCTGCAATGGAACACGAAATCGATAAATTAGTCTACCAACTCTACAACCTCACTCCTGAAGAAATCGCAATAATTGAACAATAATTTACTTGGTCAAACGTTTTAAATCTATGAAAAATAGATTGAATACTGAAGATATGCCTAAAATGATATTATCATGTAACATTATGGGCGGTGAGAGCTATGCATTGGTAAATGATGTGGATGAATATTATAAAAGATTGGAAACATTGCTTGATGATATTAGCAATGGTAAAGGGAAAGCATGTAATTACCTCTACTTTGCATTCGTTTCTTTGGCTTCAGCTACATTAGAATATTCGCTTAATTTCATGCTGTCAGTACATTGTTTTAAAAAGTACAATTATCCAATGTATGAGAAGCATCTTCAGTCGTTCATTGATATTAAATATACAACAAAAATTGAGATAACGCCAGAAATAGTTTCTGAAGGAAAATATACTATCAAGGAAGGAAATTCAACTTTGCAGTGTTTAAAAGAATTGGTTAATATGAGGAATAAACTTTTGCATAATTCAAAAGCAGTAAAGGTTACAACATTTGACTTCCCAAATACAGGAGCCAAAATATTAGATGGAGAGGTTTTTGTTCCTTTAGACTCTCTAAATGACGATGGCTCAATTGATTTTTCGGTTAATTCAAGGGATAATGAGATAACAACTATAAATGCTCGATGGTGTATTCGTATGGGTAATGCTATTCGAAATTATCTGGACAATATAGTTACTCCTTATTTGATACATAATAGCCTTGAAGTAAATGACCTTTTTGTGCCATGCAAATAGTGTTGTAATTATCAATATTAGTTAAATGTAAAGGAGCATTATAATAAAAAAAGTAATACAAAAATGAGATCAAACGAATTGAAAGACCTAATTGTCAATTACTTGATTAAACAATCTAACGAGAATGGCAGTAGTTTTGACATTGATACAGATGCTTCGTCTGTAGAATTAAAATGTACACCAAATGAGATGAACCGAGTTCTTGATTTTCTTTCGTATGAAGGATATATTAATGCATTAGGATTATTAAGAAATAATTATACGGTAACGGTTAATCAAAAATTGTATGATCTGTATGATTGCGGAGGCTTCACAAGACAATATGAGACTCTCAAACTTCAGTTTGAACAACTAAAATTAGAGGTTGAAAAACTTCAAAATGATGAAATAGAAAAGATTGAAAAAGGAACAACGATAATGAACAACATAATTGAATTGGTTGGAAACTTTATAAAAACCGCCGGATTTTTTATGAATAAACTTTAATTATTCCTTTTTAACCCTGCTCAGAAAAAGAAACACTAATGCCGTCCAACATAGTCTATCGCTAAATCCATCAGTCTGAATCTTATGGCAAGACAAATTACATTAATCGATATCTTTATCGACGTCCTTGAAAGAAATGGCAACGATGCAACACGAAACTTCATCCGCAAGACAAGGATTCTAATGAACGTCCCAGAATGTGTGGAATATTTGAACTGCATTCTGATTAATGCTATTGGTGTTCGATGCTGTATAGCTGAAAATGTGGTGGATAAGGCCGTGGATTGTATTATTCATCTACACGAGGATGACATTGAATGTTTTAACAATGCCACCAAACAGCAGAAAGATGCTGAAAAGGCTGCAATGAAATCGTTTATGGAGCAATATCGTTATGCTGTAAAAGAATATCTTAAAAGTCAGGGATTATTACGGTAAGCTTATTATAATGTAATCAACAGAAAGTTATTTGGACATTGGCGGAGGCGTATTAATGCTCCCCTATTTTGTTCATTGTTGGTTAAAACAACATTCGTGAAAATCCACGCAGTTTTTTTGATAATTTAATGTATGTTATAATCAGAAGGGCTCTTACGAGCCCTTCTGATTAATCGGTGATTTCTATTTTATGTATCGTATGAGGTGTTACTTGGGTACATTTAGCATCATTCTGATTGAATAGTACATAGTTGGTTCCTTCTCCATCTAACGAACTAGCAAATGATATACCGTCGGCGCCTTCAATTTTACAATATTCAGATATCCATTGTGTTGGAACATATTCCAATTCTGTATCATATCTTTTGAGAGGTTTAGACAGGTCATTCCTAACGTCTTTTAAGAATTCGTATTTTATAACCTGCTTCTTTAGCTCGTCTTTCCCTCCATCAATAAAAACTGGATAAGGGTTTAGTTGATAGTCAAAATCAACAATATTCAGGTCACGCTTAATGATAAAACGGCCAACACTTATGTTGTCCAAAAAACCAGCACGAACCTCGTAATATGTTGTTTTTATATCTTTGCACAAATAAAGATATGGTATTCCTACAGGATTTGCCCGTCCCGCCCTAGTTTTATTAGACGGAGGGCATTTCATCTCACTCGGTTTCATCTTTACTTTCCCCTCATCAGTTATTCTTGAACGATATAATATCTCACCTTTTTTTAATATTTTACATCCATCAGGAATCTCTATTAACCCTCTACTCCTAATTTCTTCAGGATTCACAAAATAACGGTTTTTGCCAGTTAACTCTTCCCGTATCTTACCCCACAGATTAATACCAGCTTGAATATGATTCTCAAATGAAACAAGGTCGGATGCAGTAATTCCCAAATTCTTTCGGTAACAAAGCTCGTTTAAAAACATTTCGCCATAATTATCTTTTGTAAAGATATTCCAACGAGACTGTATTGCTTTTATCAATGGGATTCGAGAGGCGGGATCCTTTTTAAAAAGTGATATAATACAAACAAAAAAATCATCAAAATGTTCTGATTCAATCAAATCTCCATTCTGACCACTTATTGAACATGTTTGGTTTTTGTGAGTTGCCTCATTCTCAACCTCATTTTTTAGTTCAATATCAGAAAAGCAGAAACTACTAATTAACATCGTTTTGCAAAATATTATACACTAACTCCATGTGGTTTAATATAGATAGTTTCTTCAAATATCCTAGTCCAGGATATCCATCTCCACCATTTACACGATTTATGATATCCTGAACTGCTGTGGTTGTGGGAATACTATTATCTTGATAATAATGGATTATCTTTTGTGCGGCTTCATTAAATTTGCCCCGGATATCTGCTCTCGTTCTATTGGACTCAGAAACGAAATGATGAATATGAATGGAATCGGCGTTTTTCTTGTAGGTTAGATGTATTGCTAAGGCGTATGGCATCATGCCACCTTCAATGTATTTGCTAGAAAGAGCAGTGTAATCAGAGAAACCCTGCAAATTGTCATCAGTGTAGTTGTAAAAGTTCACAAGGTTGTTGTTAGGCATTTGCTCTAGGGTTGGGGAATTCCGATTTCGGTGAGAGATCGGAATTCCCCAACCCAGAATTGAAGGAAAATGGCTATATTTGCAAAGGGAAACATTAATTAAAAAACAGCAAATTATGCCACAGTCCTATCATGCAAATGCGACGACAAATATACACATTCGTCGCGAAATAAACAAATCAAATTTGCCGAACACCGTTTTGGCCGAACGACACAAAGTGTCGTTGAACACAGTGAGCAAGTGGAAAAAACGCGATTTCCTTGAGGATGTCAGTTCCCGCCCCCACAACATAGAGTATGCACTGACACCAGTGCAGGAGGCGCTGGTGGTGTCCATAAGGAACACAACATGGGCTTCGAGGGAAGAAATTGCAGATATGTTATCTAACTCAGACATAGACGTGTCTATTTCCTCGGTGTACAGATGCCTTGTTAACAACGGCATCAACCGAAAGCCAAAAGAGGCGCGGCAAGCGTACGCCAGATTCAAGGAATACACGCCCGGATACATACACATGGACGTCACCTACATGCCTAGGATAAACGGCATAAGATACTATCTGTTTGTCGCCATAGACCGTGCCACACGATTGATGTTCTACCGCCTTTATGATGAGAAATCAGCCGAAAACGCAGCCGATTTTATGAATCGGGCGAGAAAGTTCTTCCCTTTCATTATCGAGATAGTACTCACCGACAACGGCAAGGAGTTCTCCAACAAACTGTACAAGGGACGTGGCGGTGCTTCTACGGAAAAGGAAGGCAAGTTCGACATAGCCTGCGGCGAAAGCACAGAACATCGTCTGACAAAACCCGGAACACCGAAAACCAACGGAATGGTGGAACGTGCCAATCTCACCATTAAGGAATCGACAGTACATCGCGTAAAATACCAATCGTTTCAGGAACTATCGGACGACCTCGAACAGTTTTTGGTGTATTACAACCTATACAGACGGCACGGAGGACTTGCAAAAGAACTAAAAGTGCGTACACCTATCGAAGCGTGTATCAGGTGGTTAGAACTACAGCCCGAACTTTTTTACAGAAAAACTTTGATAATCGGAAAAAATGTCATATCTTTGCAATGTGAAAATAGTCATTTTCACCAATAACGTTATGAACTTTTACAGTGTAGTAAAAAGGCATTTCTGAGAAGAACTCATCCTCGTTACCTATATAATCCACATTTCTAGGTCTTTCTTTAAAACAATCATTTAGGCCAATGATATTCTTCTCTAAACTTCTAAGAAATGATTTAGCCCGACGCGACATTGAATTGTCATTGTTAAATACAATGTGGCTAACCTTTTGATTTTGAACAAGAGTTTGAACTGCCATCTCCTCTGTAAAATCAACTGAATCTTTGAAAACAAGCATGATATTCTGGAATGTGGAACCATTGATGGAATCAGTTAGTTCATCAATGTTGTTCTTGAATATGTATGCAGGAAGCCATGCATCTTGTTGGTCATCTAGATTTGGAATATTATTCACAACATCAAACCTGACATGTTTAAAATCACCTTCTTTTGGATTCATTATAAGGGCAAATCGAATCTGGTTATCTATCAGTTTTTGAATAGCAGCACACAGAGGGTTGTAATTTGCATTTACAGATTCAATTATTGGAACGATGCAATCTGTGTTTGGATGCATGTCGGAGAATTCCCGTAATGCTTTAAGTTCAAATTGCTTGCCTCGAAGAATTGGATAATACATATTTTATACTATTTGTTCTGACAATCTGTTTACAAGAGTTTCAATGTCCTTGGACGAGAGATTCATGCTTAAGCACATCTGACGTAGCACAAAGGGCGTCTTTTTAATGGTCGGGGTGTTGTTTTTCCTGCACTTAATTTTAGTGACAAAAAGCTTCCTTAGTGTATTTTCAGGTATTTGCCTAAATATTGAAAGACATTCTTTATACAATTGATGTTTTGGTACATTAGGGATGGCGCCGATCCATTCGGAAACAATTGACTCATATTCATCAATATGAAGACAGGAAAGAACAAGTTCAGGGTCTAAATCGCAATTGAGTGTTGCTTCTTGAATAAGGGTTAAATATATCCGTCCGTTTCTCCTCTCCAAAGTAATGATACCAAAAGATTTGTCAATTGACGAGATATAAGCATCCGCTTTCTCATGTGGAACAACAACGTAGCATTTGTCAAACACTTTCTTATAGTCATCCAGTTGTTTCCCAAGACGCTTGGTTGTATCGTACTCTGTTTTTATCTCAAATGCCTTGCTTTCTCCATTAAACAAAGCAATATCAACAATAGAATTGCCTACATGGAATTCGTTGTATGCTGTTGTTGCTCTTGTCCCATATTGAGAAATGAGATATTTAATCAACTCATTTTTGTATACGTATTCACATCTATAATCTTTAGCAATTGAGGAGTACAGTTTCTTTAATAGTTCGAGATATGACGTTTCAAACCCTTTGTTATTGATATTGTATTGCTGGTAAATCCAATTAAAGTGAGAGTAATCGTGATATTTGATGACATCAATAAATACATTGCGAGAAAATGCTGAAGAATAGTCTCTCAGCCTGACCATTTCCTGATATGCGTATTTGTATGCCATTATTTTTATTTTTTTAAAGAACGTTCGTTCACTTATTTTATTGTGCGATGGTAAGATTTTGCTTACATTATTTTTCTGGATTCCTAAATTCATTTCCTTTTCAGTCGGTGTATTGTTGGTGGGGAACCCCATCAATGCATCGGAATAAAAACGACCCCCGAGAGGACGAAGAACTGTCGCAATGCCTACGCCAATAGAAAACCTTCAAAGAGGAAATAGTATTTAAATCAAAGGTGCCTTTTAATATGAAATTCACAAGCATATAAGTATTTTAGACGAAGAAATGGAAAAAATATAACAAATTATGGAACAAATTGCGGCAAAAGCAAAACAATAATGTGAGTTGATTCATAGAACCCACGAAGAGCCCACGAAGAACTCACGAAGAATGCGCTAATGTGCTAATATGTGAATGAATGTGTAAAAGTGTTAGAGAATTCGAGAATGTGAGAATGCGTTTGCTCCAGCCCTCTGCACAATAAGGCATAAAGAAGGATTGTATAGCCAACACCGTCGAAGGAACACCGAGAGAGCATAGGGCAAACTATCCGCCATGTCTTAGGATTATTATGTCTTGTTGAAAGAAAAAATTAATTGAAGTGTTTTCCATTGAAAAAAAATGCGTATCTTTGCAAAAATTTTCAATGGATATGAGGGAAGTATCAAGAAAGGACTATGTTGACTGGCTGGACCGCAAGCAAGGAAACGGACTAATCAAGATTATCACCGGGGTACGACGCTGTGGAAAGTCATATCTGCTGTTCACCCTTTTCCGTCGACATCTGGCAGAGAAGGGGGTGGCAGCAGACCATATCATTGCATTGGCACTGGACGATTATGACAACCGACAGTATCTTGAGGCCGATGAGTTGTATCGGTTTGTGCGCTCAATGGTGACAGATACCGAAAAGTATTATGTCCTGTTGGACGAGATACAGCTGGTATCAGGGTTTGAGGCAGTGCTGAACGGCTTTTTACATTGGCCAAATGTGGATGTGTATGTTACAGGCAGCAATTCGCGTTTTCTTTCATCGGACATTGTGACCGAGTTCCGTGGTCGCGGCGACGAGATAAGGGTGTACCCTTTCAGTTTTGCCGAGGTGTATGGTATCTTTGAAGATGAGAAACAGCGTGTGTGGCCTGCCTACTGTCGCTTTGGCGGTATGCCCCTCGTTTGGTCGGCAGACAGAAACGAAGACCGTGAGCAGTACTTGAAGAATCTTTTCAGTCAAGTCTATCTGGCGGATATTATTGGACGCCATGACCTGCGTGGAAAGTCGGAGATAGGTGACCTTGTCAATATCCTTGCCTCTTCAGTAGGTTCGTTGACCAATCCCCTGCGACTGACCAACACTTTCAAATCGGAACTGGGGAGGGACATCTCTCAGAACACGGTGAACGCGTATATTGAGTATCTGACAGACTCGTTCCTTGTATCTCGTGCCAATCGCTACGATGTGAAAGGGTTGAAATACATTTCATCACCTTTAAAATACTACTTTACCGACGTGGGTTTACGTAATGCCAGGCTCAATTTCCGGCAGCAAGATGAGTCGCATATCATGGAAAATATCATTTACAATGAACTGCAGCGCCGTCGGTATAGTGTCGATGTGGGTAGTGTAACCGTCAATGCGAAAAAAGCCGATGGTAAAAGTGTCCGCAAGCAGTTGGAGGTGGATTTTATCGCCAACCGTGGAGACAAGCGCTATTATATCCAATCTGCGCTTGAACTGTCCACAAAGGACAAATGGGAACAGGAGGAACGATCACTACTCTGCATTTCCGATTCGTTCAAGAAAATAATCATCCAACGGAATTCTGTTGAACCATGGTACAACAATCATGGCGTACTTTGCATTAGTGTGGAAGATTTTCTATTGCATCAAGACAGTCTGGATTGGTAACTACTTAATGTTAGGAACCAATCGTGATGAGTTAATCCACCAAGAAGGCTAAAGAATGCATAAAGAATGCGTGAATGTGTTAATGCGTTAGTGTCTTTTCGAAACGCTAACGAGACATCGTCGTGGTGTGACGGCAATCTGGCCGACAGGGATTATATACCCCCCGCCCCACCATGCTGGTAAAAAATCCTCATTCGGGTCAATGGGTTAAAGATAGAAACCAATGGCATACAAAGGAATGTTCTCCATCCATCCTTGGTCTATATAGGGTTTCATGGAAATACGAAGTCCTTTCAGTTTCTCTTCGGCAAACTCGTTCTTCACAAATTGAGACAAAGACTTGCTTTTTACGTTTTCCTCGGCCTTCACCTCCGCCGGAATTACACGGCTTTCTGTCTGTAACAAGAAGTCAACCTCCATTGTTGAGTTGTCTTTGCTATAATAGTATGCCGACACTGACGGGATGTTCTTTATTTGCTGTAGCACATAATTCTCTGAGAAAGCGCCCTTGAACTCTTTGAAAACATCATTGCTGACAAGCATCTGCATAGGCGATGCTTCTGACAATGCGCCAAGAAGCCCAACGTCGAGAAGGTACAACTTGAAGGCATTGGGGTCGCGGTAGAACTTCAATGGCGTGGTAGGTCTCGAACAGCGATATACCTTATATACAAGACCGGCATCAACGAGCCATTGTATAGCGTTTTTCAGTTCACGTGCCCGTCCGCCTTTTTTGACAGCCCCATAGATGAATTTCTTGTTCTCTTTGGCCAATTGACTCGGAATGCTATCCCACACCATACGGATGCGTTGGGTCTCGTTACCTGCATGTTTCGCAAAGTCATTACTATAGTTGGCAAGTATTTCTTTCTGGATTCGTCGGACACCGTTCACATCACCTTGTGTGGTGTAATGCAACACGGCTTCAGGCATACCTCCTACATAGTAGTACTGGCGAAGATATTCCTGCAGTGTAACATTCATGTCGGACATAAGTTGCCAGTTGTGTTTGGACATTTCGTCGGATAGTTGCTCTGCGCCCTGCGCCCACAGAAATTCCTCGAAACTCATTGGGAACAAACGTAAGGTGTTGACTTTCCCAACAGGATATGATTCTCCTGGACGGTTGACCACACCCAAGAGAGAACCGGCGACAACAATATGTTGTTCGGGCGTGTTTTCGCAGAAATATTTTAGACTCTCCAAGGCATGTGGAGCTTCCTGAATCTCATCTATGAATATCAGTGTTCTGCCAGCAACAATCCTCTGTAAGCTGTAGGCTTCAAAAGCCTGTATGATCCGAGTTGTATTCAGGTCTTGGTTGAACAATTGTTTTATTTCTGGGTTATCATGGCAGTTGATATACACGATACTCTCGTATTCGTTCTTGCCAAACTCTTTCAATAGCCAAGTCTTGCCAACTTGACGAGCCCCTTCCAGAATCAAAGGTTTCCTTGTGGGGTTGTTTTTCCATTCTAACAGGCTGGTATATAGTTTTCTTTTCATTTTTGCTGTTCCTATATTTAAAATGCAAATATACATTTTTTTCTAATAATTCCAAATGTATAATCCAAAAAAATGAGGGAATATATGATTTGCGCTGCCATTTTTATGAGCCAATGTCTATCGAGATATGCCAAAAATATGCGCTTAGAGTAAGGTTATAACTTGATTCAGGGATGTGCCATCGAAGGGCCACCGAGGGAATACCATCCCCACGCAATTAACCTCTACTCACTCTGCTGTTACTTGTACCCGACACAGAGTCTCAACGCCGGCAGAAATTTGTAAATGCGTTCGTTCCAGCCATCTGCACGTTGCCGTGCTTACGTCGCAGGCCATTTCTCCTACGGAGCCAGTCATGATGCGTTAATGAAACCACACGAGGTTCCACCGGACCATCGTCGATGAATTATTGCGGTGGCCGCAAAAACAAAGAAAAGCACATACAAGGCTCTCGGAGAGAGCCCCCATAAAAAATGTCTGAGGAATAAAAGTGTTGCGCAAAAACAGCATTTTTTGAATAATCAAATGGAGTGTTCCCATTTCGCGAAACGCGAACGCTATATTGTAAACTGTTTGCTTACAGTGTGTTGCAAATAGTAAAAGTTTGTAAAACATACTCACACCGATGGCGTTATAAACACTCGCCACGAGTCTTTTGCGTCCTTGGCAATATACCCTTTGTCCTGCATTGTCTGTAGCATTTTCTGTATGGCGGAGCGGTTTATTCCAAGTGCTTTCTGAAGATGTGCAAAGGTGGCCATGGGCTCCAGCTGCAACTCGCGGAGGAGTTTTCCCGAAGTCGCGGTGCGGAAGCGTATCGGCTCGCCGTCGTACCACCAAATGTTTTCGCTTCTTTCGGTGACAAAACGAACGTCATTCTCAATTTCTTGTGCAATCACCTGCAACATATATTTGCAAAAAGGTCGTATGCTGTCGAGCGAGGCGTGCGCACCGTCGGCGGGCATCGGCCCTGAAATCAAATCCGCTTGGTGTAGAGCCTCTAAATAGTAGTGTTTCAAGCGGCTGCGCACTACAACCATAGGCAGGTTGTGGCGTGAAAGGATGTAGTTCATCATCAGTCGTGCTATACGTCCGTTGCCATCCTCGAACGGGTGTATGCGTATGTATCGGTAATGGAACAATATGGCGAGTTCCACGGGATGGAGCTTGCCGGCTTTCTCCTCGGCGTTGTACCAGTCCACAAGGTCAGTCATCAGCGAGGGCGTCTCTTCGGGCGAGGCGTATTCGAAACGGTCGCCGTAGCGTGTAATCACACTGTTGGGACGTGTCTTATATTGTCCGGCGTGTACCGTGTAACTGGTCTGCACTCCGCCGGGGAGATTGCGGTAAACCGTGTAGTTCTCGCGCAGAAGCGTCTTGTGCAGTGTGCGGATAAAGTTCTGAGTAAGAGGTACATCGCGGAAATCCGCCTCGTCGCTTGCCATTTTAAGCGCCACGTTGCTTGCCGCCATATCCTGCACGTCCTTCACATCTGCCTCGCCTATTACTTTGCCGAACAGCAGTAGTATCTCAGTTTGTCCGTATGTTAGGGTGTTGCCCTCGATGTGGTTGCTGTTGTAGTTGAAATCTATAGTAAACCTGCGACTCAGCCGACTCCTGTCGTCTTCCGACAAAGGTTGGATGCTGTGCCATTTTTCAATTGCTGCAGTCAGTTTCTTGTTTTCCATAGCTAGATATTTTTACCACTTTTAATGGTGGTAAGCTTACCACTTAACTCGGTGCAAAATTACGTTTTTTTTACTAAATAGAGCGTTTTTATCGTAAAAAAGTTCTATTAAAAATATAACTATTTGGATTTCAGCATTATTGTATTGAAAAAAGTTTGATGCAACAGGCTAATTGTTGCCGCAAAAATAACGTTTTGTCTGAAAAAATAGAAATTATATCATCTTTCTTTTCACCCTTTTATAAAAAACCTAACCGAGCCTCCTTGTGGGAGGCTCGGTTGCCAAAAGACGAGTAGTTGTTGTAAGTGTCTGAAATTATGTTGGGCTATCGTCTTGAGTTTCCGTGGTGTCCGCCGCCGTGGCTATGACCACCACCATGTCCACCGCTGAATCCGCTGCTGTGACTTCCGCCGCCGCTGTGGGAGCTGTGTCCACCGCTGTGGCTGCTTCCGCTGTGTGAGCTGTGTCCGCCACTGCTGTGGCTTCTGGTGGCGCTGCCCGAGGAGTGTGCCATTCCGCTGTTGTGCGAGGGGGCGGTGCGGTTGCCTACGCTGCCGCTGTGGTTGCCGTGTCCGCTGTGTCCGCCGCCGTTGTAGCTGGGTCTGTTGGCCGGGCCGTTGCCGCCGTGGTTAGCTCCGCTGTGCGAGGGGTTGTGGTTGTATCCGCGGTTGGGAGTGGGGGCGGGGTTGTGGTGCGCAGTGCCGTAACCGTGATGCGAAGGTGCAGGTGCTACGTGGTGGTGATGCGGAGCGGGAGCAGCGTGGTGGTACGGACGGTGTGCATAGTGGTGGTGATGGTGATGTCTCAGGTGCGGGTAGTAGTAGGTGCGGTAGTAACGTGTGGGGTGCGGGGCTCTTACCCAAGGTCTGTAAACGGGCACTGCCCAAGCGAACCTAACGTTCACCACAGGGGTGTTGAATCCCAGCAGTTGTGCCACCGAAACGGGGTAGCCGCCGTTGTTTATCCACACGTAGTCAAGGTCCACCGGTGTCGAAACCACCTCGTTGGTGCTGATGTGGTAACCGTAGATCCACACTTCGTAGCTGAGTCCGGATGCCTCTTTCCACACATCCGTGGTATAAACGTAGTCCACGTTGTCGGGATAGTTGGCGTCGTATATTAAAATTTCAGGGTTTGCGTTGAGGAATTCCACTACGCGGTTGGCTTGTACGCTTGTAAAGTATTGTACCGAAGCTTCGGCTATCGAGAAAGTCGCTGTCGCAACAAAAATCGATATTATTGTGGCTAGCTTTTTCATGATTTTGTCTCCTATATTTTTTGTGAATCTCTTTGTTTTTTCGTAACAATGTAATTCAAAATCTTATTGCCGAAAACGAAAAAAGATTGCCATCGGCATCGTACAATGCTGTGACACAATAAAATATGGTGATAAGAAAAAATGTTGGCTAACTCGGAATTGTCGAAATGTTGATTACCGTTTTCAGCGAACGGTGTAATTTTAAATTGTCATATTTTCTCTGTCGCCCCATCGGGGCTCATTGGTTGTGGGATGCTCTTTATACAGGGGCTTATGCCCCTGCCTGTAAGATATCGCCCCTTTGGGGCTCATTTCTCCGCCCTCTGGGCTATCGAAAAGTTCACTGGACTTTTCTTCACCCTTTCAGGGCTCAACTGAATACTGAATGCTGAATACTGAATACTGCCCCCTGACCACTAACTTTCAATTATCAACTATCAACTATCAACTGCCCCCTGACCACTAACTTTCAATTTTCAACTCTCAACTTTCAATTTAATAAGTGATTACTCCGCTTCCGAGCACCACGGGGTCGGTGGGGTGGTAGATGATGCCGAACTGTCCGGCGGCCACGCCCGAAATGGCTTTGTCGCAGATGATGTCGGCACCCTGCGGCGTGAGTTTCAGCGTTCCGGTGTTGAAATCGGGAGTGTGCCTGATTTTGAAGCGAATACGTTCTCCGTCGGTGAAAGTGATGGCGGGGTTCATGGCCATCAAGTCGGCAAGGTGTATCACCTCCACGTACTGCGACTCGGGGTCGTAGCCTTTGGAGACGTATATTATGTTGTTTTCCACGTCCTTGCGGATGACAAACCACGGTCCTTCGCCGAGCCCCAGTCCTTTGCGCTGACCAATGGTGTGGAACCAGAAACCTTTGTGTTTGCCGAGTTTGCGTCCGGTCTCCAGCTCTATGATGTCGCCCTCGCGTTCTCCCAAGTACTTACGGATGTAGTCGTTGTAGTTTATCTTGCCGAGGAAACAGATGCCCTGACTGTCGTGACGTGTGGCGCTTGGCAGGTTCATCTTTTCGGCCAGCAGCCGCACCTCCGATTTTGGCAGATGTCCTATCGGGAACATGGCCTTGCTCAGCTGGTGGTAGTTGAGGCGTCCTAGGAAATCGGTCTGGTCTTTCACCGGGTCGTTGGCGGTGCCCAGCCAGCAGATGCCGTTCTCGTCCTGCCATTGGCGGGCGTAGTGTCCGGTGGCTATGCGGTCGAAAAGGTAGCCGGCTTTCTCCTCGAAGGCGCCGAATTTTATAAGGCTGTTGCACATCACGTCGGGGTTGGGGGTGAGGCCTTTGGCCACGGTGTCCATGGTGTAGCGTCCCACACGGTCGAAATATTCCTGCTGCAGGTCGATGATGTCAAACTTGCAACCGTATTTCTTTGCTATCCAAGTGGTTATCTCTACATCCTCTTCCGATGGGCAGTCCCATTCCTCGTCGTTGTCGTTCATGCCTATTTTGATGTAGAAGATATGCGGGTCGTAGCCCTGATCTTTGAGCAGGGGCACCACCACGGAGCTGTCCACTCCTCCCGAAACAAGTGCGGCTATGTTCATGTTTGTTGTCTTTAAAAAAAGTCGGAGGTGTTGCACCTCCGACTTGTGTATTTTGTTGCTTTACAGGCGCTTATTTGCGGGCGTTGCTGTTGCGGCTGTTCGAGGTGTTTGTGGAGTTGTTGTTCTTAGGTTGGGTAGTTTGTGTGTTGGGTTTGGGGGTGTTGCCGCCGTTATTGTTGCTACCGCCGTTGTAACCACGGTTGTTGCTGCCGCCGTTGTTTCCGCTGTTGTTGTGGCCGCTGCCGTTGTTGTTGGGTTGGGGCTTGGGCTGTGTGGTGGTGGTGCGATTGTGGTTGTTGGTGGCAGGACCTTGGTTGGGTTGAGGTTTGCCAACATATTGGGGTTTGGAATCGTGTTTGGGAGCCTTCGGTTTGCGCGGTTTTACGTTGGGCTGCGCAAAGTAGTTGTGTTGATATGTGGCAGGGTGTACCACTCTTGGACGTGCGTTGTAAATGGGGATACGCCAGCGGAAGGTGGCTTCGCATACGCGGTGTTTGAATCCCAGTATCTGTGCCACGTTGGCTGGATAGCCGTTGGCACCTTCCACCCACACGCAGTTTAGGTCGAGGGGAGTGAATATTTCCTCGTTGGTTTTAACGTCGAAACCATAAACCCACACTTCGTAGTAGGTGAGGCTGTAGCGTTCCATCCACACGTCGAGGGCATAGACGTACGAAGTCTGGAAATCGGGGTAACAGCCGCAGTAGAACAGCATCTCGGGGTGCTGGTTGAGGTAGTTCACCACACGGGTGGCCTGCGATTTTCTGAAAAACTGTACCGACGAGTCGGCAAAACTAACCGTGCTTGCCAAAAACAAGAACGTTAAAACAAAAATTACTTTTTTCATCTTGAATAAGGTTTTAAAATTTCTTTGCAAAGGTACAAAATATTTTGTTTTTTACAAAAAATATGTGTTTTGTTGTTCGTTGTTTTTGTGTAATCAATTGGTCTTTAGATGTTTGTAGTAAAAACTTTTCGCCATGCCGATTTTTGATGCATCATAATTGCGAAAAAAAATGTATTTTTGCACTTGTCATATAAAGCAAATAACAATGGGAAACAACTTGAAATCATCGGAACTTGTGCTTGCCAACGACGGCAGCCTGTATCACATCCACCTCACCGACAAGCATATCGCCGACACCGTTTTTCTGGTGGGCGACCCCGGCCGTGTGGCAATGTTCGAAGAACTTTTCGAAAGAGTGGAGTATAAGACGCAGAACCGCGAAATTTGCTCTGTTACAGGTGTTTATAAGGGCAAACGCATCACCGCCCTCTCCACTGGTATGGGCACCGACAATATCGACATCGTTGTAAACGAGCTCGATGCCGCAGTGAATATCGACCTCGCAGCACGTCGGCCCAAAACCACCCACCGCACGCTGAACCTCATCCGCATAGGCACTTCAGGCGCCCTGCACCCCGACATCGAGTGTGGCTCGCTGGTGGCTTCGGAGTACGCCCTCGGCCTCGACGGGCTTCTCAATTTCTACGCCCACGACGAGGCTCTGTTCGAGAAAGATATGAACGACGCTTTCGCCCGTCACGCCAACCTGCCGCCGCAGTTCCAGAAGACCTATCTCGCTAAAGGCAGCGAAAAACTGCTCGACGCTCTGGCTTTCGACTGTGTGAAAGGCATAACCGCCACAGCCTGCGGTTTTTACGGTCCGCAAGGACGTCAGCTGCGACTCCGCACCGCTATCGACGACATCAACCACATACTCTCCACCTTCAACTACAACGGTCACCGCATAACCAATTTCGAGATGGAGACTTCGGCAATCTATGGTCTTGCCAAATTGCTGGGACACAATGCTTTGACAGTGTGCCTGATTATCGCCAACCGTCCTACCGGCAAGTTCCTCAGTGACTACCATCCGCAGATGAAACAGACCATCACCACTATGATGGACAGGGTTGCGGCCATGTAATTTGTTGAAAGAGTATTCTTTATGAGATGAAAAGCCTGAAAATTTCCGCCAAGATATATCTGCTGTTTTTGGCTGTGTTTTTCGTGTTCAGGCTGCTGCTGTTGCTTGTTAACATCGGCCGTCTCGACGGTGCCACATTCGGTGAGGTGTGCACGGCATTCCTAATCGGCTGGAAATTCGACACCAACGTCGTGTGTTTTATAATGGCGTTGCCCGTGCTGCTGCTCATCATAGCCGATTTTGTTGGCAAGATGCCGAAATTTTTGCGGCTGTTCCTGATCGTTTTCCTTTCGGTCGTTTCAACGGCTGCATTTCTGGTCTGCGGCGCCGACATCCCGTATTACAGCGAGTTTGTTACGCGTTTCAACGTGGCGGCTTTCAACGAGTTCGGCAACGGAAACACGGGCAATGTGCTGAAAATGATTTTCACCGAGCCGCGACTGATACTGTACATCATTCCGGTGATAGTCCTGACAGCCCTTTTCATCTGGCTTTTGACCAAAATTTTGAACAAAAACCTTGTGTTTGAGAAAGGCAAGTATTGGCAAAAGGCACTCTCTGCCGTAATTCTTGTTGTGCTGATATTTTTCGGTATGCGCGGAAGAATCGATTTCGCCCGCAGGCCGCTTATCCTCAACGATGCTTTTTTCTGCCGCAACCATTTCCTCAACCAGCTCGGACTCAACCCCAACTATGTGCTTATACGCAGTGCCGGCGAAAAGCTGAACAACGATTATTTCTCCGATGTTGATGAAAAACAGGCTCTTGCCGAAGTGAGGCGGCAGCTTGGAATTGCCGGTGGCGGCGAGGACTTTCCGTTAAGCCGGAAAATAGAGTACGACGGCGAACCCCGCAAATTTAACGTCGTGTTGGTGCTGATGGAGAGCATGAAAGCCAGCAACCTGGGCCATTTCGGCAACGGTCGGGGCATTACTCCGGTGCTGGATTCGCTTTGCGACAATGCGTTGTTTTTCAACAATTTCTATTCGCAAAACACCCGCACCTGCTACGGCATTTTCAGCACTTTGGTGTCGTATCCCGCCATGTGGCCGGGCAACCCGCTGTATGCCACTCCTTTACGGAAATATGAAAGTCTGCCTTCGGTGCTTTCGCAAAACGGATACTCCACAGGGGCGGTTATTCCTCACGAGCGGTATTACGACAATATCTACGGTTTCTGCTTGGCCAACGGTGTGGACACCGTGCTGGCGCTCGAGGACTACCCCAAAGGCGAAGTGGCCAACACTTGGGGCATCCCCGACCATCTGCTTTTCGACCACTCCATTGCCCTGCTCGACGCACTCGACGCTAAAGGCCGTCCATTTTTTGCCACCTTGCTCACGGTGAGCAACCACCTGCCTTTTGTGCTGCCCGACAAAAAGATTTACACACCACGCCATCCCGACTATTCCGACGAGGAAAAAGAGATAGAGTACGCCGATTTCTGCATTGGCCGTTTTCTGGCCGAAGCCGCCACCAAGCCGTGGTACGACAGCACCATTTTCGTTTTCCTCGGCGACCACGGCAAAGCCTCCGACTCGCCGTATCCCATCTCGCTCGACTTTGTGCATGTGCCGCTTATAATATATTGTCCCGCCCTTATCGAGCCGCGAACTTACGACAGCGTGGCTTCGCAAATAGATGTGTTTCCGGTGCTTATGGGCGTTTTGCAGATGAGCTACAACAACAGCACTTTCGGAGTGGATTTGCTCAGCCAGCCGCGGCAATATGCCTATTTTATGAACGGCGACAAATACGGCGTGGTTGACGAAGAATGGTACTACACCTGCGATTTTCAGGGCAATGGCGAAGGCCTCTACCACTATCCCGACAACGACACCGCCAACTACCTGACAGCAAAGCCCGACAAAGCCGCCGAGATGAAGAAATATGGCGTGAGCAACTGGAAAACCGCTATCACGCTGAACGGCAATAGGATGGAAGTGTCAAGGTTTCTGCGGTAGGCCGATGCGTTTTTGTGTGGGAAAAAACTTTTGTAAAAGCCGATTTTTTTGCGTAACTTTGCAGTTTAAATTTTAACAATATGAAATTACCCAAAATCAAAAATAAAGCACTGAAAATCATTCTTATAGTGCTGGGAATACTTGTCGGACTGTTCCTTCTTCTTGCAGTTCTCGTTTCGCCGATAGCAAAAAGCTACATCGAAAAACATAGCGTGGAACTTATTGGCCGTCAGATTACTATGGACAAACTGCGGGTTAATCTGTTCAACGCCTCAGTTAAAATAGAAGGGTGCCATATCACCGAGCAGGACCTCAAGACCGATTTCGTTACTTTCGACACCCTGAAGGTTGCCATAAATCCCTTCAAACTGATGTCCAAAGAGGTGAACATCAGGTATATAACTCTTGCCGGTCCCGACATTAAGATAATAAACATGGGCGATCGGTTCAACTTCACCGACCTCCTCGAACTCGGCGACACCACCGAAACCGTGGACACTACGCCGTCGGAATGGGCGATAGGTATATACAACATCAACCTGCACGACGGCCGTATAACCTACACCGACAAGGAGATGAACAGCAGCTGGGCGTTGAAAAACATAAAAGTGGCCATCCCCGGACTTTATTTCGGAGGACAGGAGACTAACGCTGGAATCTCGCTGGCACTAGCCGACGGCGGCACCCTCACCACCGACGCCACCTACGATGCCGACAACGACAAATACGGCCTCGACCTGAAACTCGACAAAGTGGCGCTGCGCAACGCCGAACCTTTCGCCAAGGACTTCCTGAACGGACTTTCGTCGTTGGCCGGAACGCTGACGGGACACCTGAAAATCAACGGAAGTCTCGACAATGTTACTGACATAGACATCTTCGGAAACCTGAGTCTGAACAACGTCGCAGTGGATATGCAGAAAGGCCGTCTGGCATCGCTGAAAAGGCTTGCAGTGTCGGTAAACCGCATCAATCCTTATAAAAATGTTTACGATTTTTCGACCATCAATCTCAACGGTCTCGAAACGCATTTCGATTTGTACGCCGACGGCACTAACAATTTCTCCAACCTCACCAAGAGCACTGGCGATTCGCCTGCCGACACCGCCGCCAAGGAGGAGGAACCCGCTGTCGACACCGCACAGGCTATCTCTCCCGCCGCTGCCCCGGCAATGCTGCTGAAAGTGGGACAGCTCGATATCGAGGGTGTCAACTTCACTTTCAACGACTTTACGATGGCCGAGCCGTTCTCGTATCCCGTCACCAACATAAGGATGAAAACCGACAATTTTGTGCTTGGCGACAAGGAAAAAGCCCTGATGCTCCTTGCTCAGCTGCCCAACGCCGGAAGCCTGATGGCACGCTGGAAAGGCGGCATGTCGCTGAAAGAGGACCAGTATCTCTACCTTTCGTTGAAAAACGTGACATTGAAGAATTTCTCGCCATACGTGCTGCATTACCTCGCATATCCCGTCAAGGAAGGCGTGCTGTCGTTCACCACGGAGAACACCATCCGCAACTCGATGCTTAACGGCAAGAACAAAATTGACATCTACAACCTCAATGTGGAGAAAAAACGTCGCGACCTGAACCCCGAATACAACATACCGCTGCGCACCGCCCTGTATATACTGAAGGACAAGGACGACAAGATACAGATAGACCTGCCCATAAAAGGCAATATCGACTCGCCCGAATTTTCTTATACCAAGATAATTTTCAAGACTTTGGGTAATCTGCTTGTGAAAGTGGCCCTTTCGCCGCTCAATTTCGTGGCCAACAACCTCGGTCTTTCGCAGGACGAGCTGTCGCATGTCGATTTCAGCCTGTTCCAACGCGACCTCACCTCGGAGCAGTACGAAAAACTGTCGCGTCTGGCCGACGTTGTGAAAGCCGACCCCGATATGACATTGGAACTCGAACAAAGTATTGATTACCAGAGTGCTTTGAAGGAATTTCCGATGTTCGAGATGAAACGCGAATACTACCTCTCGCAGAATCCCGAAAAGGTGGGCAAACCGATGTCGAGCCTCGACATAACCAGCATTACCGAGATTAAGGACAAAGACAAGGATTTCCGCGCTTTTGCCGAAGACAAACTTGGAGCCAGTTTGGAAAAGGGACTTGCAGCCCGTTTCCCCGCCGACACCATCGACGCACGTGTGAAAAAACTGATGGAAGGCCGTAACAGACAGGTGAGCCGTTTCCTTGTGGAGAAAATGCAAGTGCCTCAGGAACAGCTTTCTATCAAATCCCTCGACCTGAACACCCTTAAAGAAGGCAAGTACGACAGCAAGTACGAGGTGAAACTCAACGCCAAGGACGCCCAAGGGGTGAAGGAGATTAAGTAGTCAGTGGTCAAAGGTCAAAAGTCAAAGGTCTGAGGTCAGGGAATAGAAATTAGTAGTTAGTAATTGGTAATTATAAAATTGTTGGGGTTGGCAATCGAAGATTGCCAACCCCAACTTATTTTTCTATCAATGTAGTAAACTAATGTGTTTTTACAGTTAAAAACTGACAACTGAATGCTGACAACGAACCCCCTAGTTAATTTTCAATTTTCAACTTTCAACTTTCAATTTTCAATTTTCAATTTTAGAGTGCATTGTAGCTGCAACTCCATGTGTCGCCGCCTTTCATGTCGCCGGTGGAGAGGCCTTTTTTGAGCCATTTCATGCGCTGGGCCGAGGTGCCGTGGGTGAAGTTTTCGGGGGTTACCTCGCCACGGGAGCGTTTCTGCAGGTAGTCGTCGCCGATTTTCTGTGCTGCGTTGATGGCTTCCTCGAAGTCGCCGGCCTCAATGGAGCCGAACATCTCTTTCTCGTAATAGCCCCAAATTCCCGAATAGTAGTCGGCTTGCAGCTCAATACGCACGCTGGTTTTGTTTTTCTCCGTCTCGTTCTGTTGGGCCATTTTGGCGTGAGCGTTGTCGAGGGTACCGAGCAGGTGTTGCACGTGGTGTCCCACCTCGTGGGCTATGACGTAGGCGCAGGCGAAATCGCCCTTGGCGCCGAATTTTGTAGAAAGCTCATCGAAAAAGTCAAGGTCGAGATATAGTTTCTCGTCGGCGGAGCAGTAGAAGGGTCCTACTGCCGAGGTGGCACTGCCGCAGCCGCTCTGCACACTGCCTTTGAAAAGCACCATGGTGGGATTTTTGTAGGTCTTGCCCATTTTTTTGAACTGGGCTTTCCACACGTCCTCGGTGCTGGCCAGAATCTGTTTGGCAAAGACTTCGAACTCTTTCTCCTTTGCGGTGGGAGTATATTCGGAGGTTTGTTCGGTATTAATGCCGAAATTTTGTCCAACTTGCTGCAGTTGGCTTTCATCTACGTTGATGCCGAATTTGTTCAACGCAAAAGTGATGATACCTATAATAAGGGCTCCTCCGATGCCCAATCCTAATATTTTTCCGCCTTTTCCGCGGCGGTCTTCAACGTTTGTGCTTTGTCTGCGTCCTTCAAGTTTCATATTAATAATGTATTTGTTTGTGATTTCCGATTAACGCAAAGCCGTTTTTTTTATTGTTTGTGTTTGAAACAAAATTTTTGTGTGACATTTTGTCAGTAATGGCAGATTTGCGAAAGAAAACGCTTCATCAATTATGACAAAGTAGCAGAAAATCTGAAAAAACGGCATCAGGCACGCATCTTGCCGAAAGGGAATTGTAAAATTCTAAAAAAATCATCAAACAACGAATAAAAAAATAAACAATATGGGAAAAATAATAGGAATAGACTTAGGAACAACCAACTCGTGCGTGGCCGTTATGGAAGGCAACGAACCTGTGGTAATAGCCAACAGCGAAGGTCACCGCACAACCCCTTCGATAGTTGGATTTTTGGAAAACGGCGAACGTAAGGTGGGCGACCCCGCCAAACGTCAGGCCATCACCAACCCCCACAACACGGTGTACTCCATAAAACGTTTTATGGGTGAGACTTACGACCGTGTCACCAAAGAGATAGAGGCCATGCCTTACAAAGTGGTGAAAGGCGACAACAACACCCCGCGTGTCGACATCCAAGGCCGCCTGTACACCCCGCAGGAAATCTCGGCCATCGTTTTGCAGAAAATGAAAAAGACCGCCGAAGACTTTCTCGGCCAGGAAGTTAGCGAAGCCGTTATAACCGTGCCCGCCTACTTCAACGACAGTCAGCGTCAGGCCACCAAGGAAGCCGGCGAGATTGCAGGTCTGAAAGTGCGTCGTATCATCAACGAACCTACAGCAGCAGCTCTGGCCTACGGTCTTGACAAGAAAAACAAAGACATGCACGTGGCAGTGTTCGACCTCGGCGGCGGCACTTTCGATATCTCCATCCTCGAACTCGGCGACGGAGTGTTCGAAGTGAAATCCACCAACGGTAACACACACCTCGGCGGCGACGACTTCGACCAGAAAATTATCAACTGGCTGGCCGACGAGTTCATGGCCGACAAACATGTGGACCTCCGCAAGGACCCCATGGCTCTGCAACGTTTGAAAGAGGCTGCCGAAAAAGCCAAGATCGAACTCTCCAGCAGTCAGCAGACCGAAATCAACCTGCCGTACATCATGCCTATCGACGGCATACCGCAGCACTTGGTGAAAACCCTCACCCGTGCCAAATTCGAACAGCTGTGCGACGACCTTATCCAAGCCACCTTGGAACCCTGCCGCAACGCCATGCGCGACGCAGGTCTCGACAAATCGCAGATTGACGAGGTGATACTCGTGGGCGGCTCCACACGTATCCCCGCAATACAGAAAATTGTTGAAGATTTCTTCGGCAAGACCCCTTCGAAGGGCGTCAACCCCGACGAAGTAGTGGCAATAGGCGCGTCGATACAGGGCGGCGTGCTCACCGGCGAAGTGAAAGACGTGCTGTTGCTCGACGTAACGCCTTTGTCGCTGGGTATCGAAACCCTCGGCGGCGTGATGACAAAGCTTATCGAAGCCAACACCACCATCCCCACCAAGAAAAGCCAGATCTTCAGCACGGCTGCCGACAACCAGCCCGGCGTGGAGATCCACGTGCTGCAGGGCGAACGTCCCATGGCCAACCAGAACAAGACCATCGGCCGTTTCAACCTCGACGGCATACCCCCCGCACCCAGAGGGGTACCTCAAATCGAAGTTACTTTCGACATCGACGCCAACGGCATACTCAACGTATCGGCCATAGACAAAGCCACCGGCAAGACACAGAACATACGTATCGAAGCATCGTCCGGACTTTCGGAAGACGAGATAAAACGTATGAAAGCCGAAGCCGAGGCCAACGCCGAAGCCGACAAAAAGGCCAAGGACGAGATTGAAAAGGTGAACGCCGCCGACAGCATGATCTTCCAGAGCGAGAAAAACCTGAAGGACTACGGCGACAAGCTGCCCGCCGACAAGAAATCGGCCATAGAGAGCGCCCTCGCCGACCTGAAATCGGCCCACGCCTCGAAGAACATACCCGCTATCGACTCCGCCATGGAGAAGATAAACGCCGCATGGCAGGCCGCCAGCGAGGATATGTACAAAGCCCAGCAGCAGGGCGGTGCCAACCCGGGTGCCGGTTTCGACCCCAACAATATGGGCGGTGGCAACACCAATGGCAACAACGGCCAGCAGAACGGCAACGATGAGACTGTTACCGATGCCGATTTTGAGGAGGTGAAGTAAAGATTCAGTGAATCTTTACGATAGCGAAGGCGGAGATGAAGAAACAGCCAGTGGCTGTTTCGATAGCCGAAGGCGAAGAACAAAAACACCTCGCGTGAGCCGCGGCCCCAAGGCCGCTCCGCGGATTCGAAAACCGCGGGATTCCAACCAAAAAGGAGTGCAATTTATTTGCACTCCTTTTTGATTGTTGTTCCTCAGCGTTTTAAACGCTTGCTATTGATTGTTTATCCATTCAAAGATGTTTTTCACAATCTCTGGCGTAAGAATCTTGTCGGGATACTTCGAATAATGTCTGTCATCATACATAGCATAAGGAATGAAATAAGACCCTTTGATTTTCGACACCTGATATTTGTCTTGTCCAACACGGTCATTAGCTTCTCGGAATCCATTATTTGGATTTATTTGGAAAAGCGGAATTCTTGTTCCTTTCAAACAATCAGGAATGTTGTCAACTTTTATAAAATTGTACCCTAACCACGTTGTATCAGGTCTGAACCCCCAATAATAAGCCGCTCTATCATTAGCTGCAATTATCAATTTTGGCTTAATATATTCCTCAATGTTTTTCTGTGTTATTTCAAGGACTTTTACTTGGAATTCAATATTGGCACTTAACGCATTTTCAAATTCTTCTTGATTTGATTCAAAGTAGGGAAATAGGTCGAGATAAGCCGTGTGGTCAAGTAACCAACTATCGTCTCCAACAATCTGTTTCTTTTTATTCTTCCAATATTGAGAAGGTGGAATGTCCCTTGCATCTTTGAAAGTGTAAAAACAATTAGAACCACCCTGACCACTCGGATTTATTCCCGTTAATAAAATTCCATTCGATGGGTTGCTATGGCAGAAAGCAATGCCCTTCTTTATAAAGTCGGCATTGTTGCCTATTTCAATGTATTGTTTGCACAAGTCTTGTTCTGTTTTGGACAGACAATCAAAATTCGGTTCACTAGAAGTATCCATTTTTTTTACGTTTTTTAATGTTAGAATATTTGAAAATTCAAAAATATGAAAAACAAACGATATTTCCAAATTTTTGCACATTTATTTAAAATAAAGGAATGTCCTTTTCTCACAAATCGCCTTTGAATCACTCTTTGTGTTTAGTGGACAGAAACGCACCCCCTCAAAAAAAACTTGCACAACCGGATTTTTTTTCGTAATTTTGCACTTTTATAACAAATAAAAAACAGTCGTTATGACGAAAGCAATCAAACACTTTGCATTGGCTCTGGCGCTTGTCTTTTCGGCAGTCGCAGTGGCCAACCCTGTAGATCAGAACACCGCCCTGAAAGTGGCGAAAAACTTCTGGAAATCCAACAGCATGACCTCCCGCATGGAGTGCAGTCTGCAACTCTCTCCTTTGTCGGGCAGCGACGGGCTCAACACTTTCTATATCTTTGAGAACTCCATAGGATTCGGTTTCGTGATGATATCCGCCGACGACTGTGTGGTTCCGGTGCTGGCCTATTCCGCTACCGACCCTGTGGGCGACAGCGTCTTGCCCGCCACAGCAAAGACAATGCTGCAGTGGTACGACAGGCAAATACGTTACTGCGTGGCTAACAACATCAAGGCTACTCCCGAGATAACAGCCATGTGGCAGAGCTACCTCGAGGGCAACGTGGGCATGGAAAAGAGCAACAACTACGTGCTCCCGATGCTCACCACCAAATGGAACCAGCACCCCATCTACAACGACCTTTGCCCTTACGACGGAGTCACCAAGGATCGCACCTTGGCAGGATGTGTGGCAGTGGCTATGGCCCAGGCTCTCAAATACTGGAACCATCCTGCGGTTGGAATAGGAGTGAACTCCTACAATCACGAAAAATATGGCACTATTACGGTTTATTTCAATAACACCGCTTACGACTGGGCCAATATGCCCAACCAGCTAGGCTCCACCACGCCATATGCCCAGACCAACGCTGTGGCAACGCTGATGTACCACAGCGGTGCGTCGTGCAATATGAACTATGGCACCGAGGGTAGCTCCGCAGGTGTAAACGGCAACCACTACGGCACGTCGGAGTATGCTTTCAAGAATTTCTTTGGTTATAAAAAGAGTCTCCACAGCATAAGCCGCGAGAATTTCAACGACACCGCTTGGACCGACACCATCCGCTACGAGATAGACCACGGCCGTCCTGTCGTTTACACCGGCTACGACTACACCGACACCAACGATATCGTGGGTCATGCCTTTGTGTGCGACGGCTACGACACCCTCGACCGTTTCCATTTCAACTGGGGATGGGGCGGAATGAGCGACGGCTATTTCTACCTGAACTGCCTCAACCCCGGACATGTGTTCGACTCGAGCCAGCGCGCCATCATCGGTATGGAGCCCGACAGTAATCAGATGCGTGTCAATCCCACCGAAGTGATTATCGCCGGTGCAGGCGGCTCTGCTTCGGCAATGGTATACAGCGCTCCTAAAGACAGTGCCAACTGGACAGCCAGCACCCAGCAGTCGTGGATAACACTTTCGCGCACATCCGGTCCCGGACTTGGCGACAGCACATCCATCACCATCACCGCCACCGAAAACACCAACGGTCAGTCGCGCAACGGCTTTGTGGATATAGTGCAGGATTCGCATAAAGTTACCATATATGTGTCCCAACCCGATGTGAACCACAGTACTGGCGGATGGTATGGCAACAGTTTTATGGATACCGAGGAGACCGTTATGGCATCTACTCAGAATATGGTGATAATCCGTCCCGAGTCGTACGGCAATTTCGCCCCCGGTGACAAGATAACCCACATAAGATTCAAGACCAGAGTGCGTTACCCCGGCTACAACAACGCCACCTTCAACATTAAGATTTTCCGCAACGTGGACTTTACACAAAATCTTGCTCAGGGCGATTGCGACACTTCGAGAGTCCTTGGACGAATGGCTTACAATCAGGTATATCAGGTAGCCAATTCCGACATCGAGCAGATTGTCACTCTGTCAACACCATATACAATAACATCGGCTCCATTCTGGATTGCACTGCAGACCACAGGCGGAACCATTTACAAAGCACACCACACGCCCATAGCTGCGGGCGGTAGTCCTCAAGTGCATTACCTCGGCAATTTCACCGATGGACACGTATGTCCCGCTATGACCAGCGACCGCCAGTCGGAAATAGAATATTATTTCCAGTTTATGGTGGAACTCGGCAAGGACGGCATAGAACAGCCCGAAGCCAAGACAATGCCCAATGTGAAAGTTTATCCCAACCCGACAACAGGCGTGGTCAACTTCTCCGAATTTGTCAGCCATGTGGATGTGTTCGACAATATGGGACGCCGTGTGCTGAGCGCCGACAACACCACCTCTGTCAGCCTGTCGGATATGCGCAAAGGTCTCTACACCATGCGTATCACCACCGAACAGGGTACAGTGCTGCGCAAAGTGGTAAAACAAAGATGATGTAAGTGTTTCATAATTGCAATAGTGATTGACGGCGGATGCAAGTCCGTCGTCTTTTTTTGTTCCATCCACAAAATAGAAACGCATTTCCTGCGTTATTTCGTAAAACACTGACATTATGAACAAATATATGCAGATTGCCATCGATGAGGCGCGCAAGGGCATCCATGACGAGGACGGCGGCCCCTTCGGTGCTGTTATTGTCAAAGACGGCGTGGTGATTGGCAAAGGCCACAACAAAGTGCTGAAAAAGAACGACCCCACCCACCACGGCGAGATTTCCGCCATACGCATGGCCGCACGCCGGCTGCGCCGCTACGACCTCAGCGGTTGTGAGCTGTACACAACAGGCGAGCCCTGCCACATGTGCCTCTGCGCCTGTATGTGGGCCAACATCGACAAGATTTACTACGGCTGCACCATCGCCGACAACGGACGTATCGGCTTCCGCGACGACAAGTTCGACACTATCTTCGGCGGCCGCGACAAACTCGGCGACTATATGATTCAGATAGACCACGACGAATGCCTCAAACTTTTCGACGAGTACCTTGAACTCCACCACACCATATATTAATTACACCATCCGCCACGCCACCCCCGACGACCTGCCTGCTATTATGGAGCTGATAGCTCACGGTCGCCAAATGATGCGGCAGAACGGCAACCACTCGCAGTGGACCGACGGCTATCCTTCGGAAAACCAGATTCTTGATGACATCGCCAAGGACAATAGCTACCTTATCTGCCACAACGACACACCTGTCGGCACTTTTGCCATGATAATAGGGGAGGAGCCAACCTACCTACATATCTATGATGGTCACTGGCTCGACGACACTCAGACATACGCCACCATCCACAGGCTGGCAGGCTCGCCGCAGCACAAAGGCTTGGCAAAGGCCTGCTTCGACTACGTTTGGGGAAAGACTCACAATATACGAATCGACACCCACCGCGACAACGCCATAATGCGGCACTTGGCCGACACAAACGGCTTCATCTACTGCGGCATCATCTACCTCGCCAACGGCGATGAAAGACTAGCGTTTCAGAAAATTGAAAATTGAAAATTGAAAGTTGAAATTAGTTCGGAGTTTGGAAGTTAGAGTCTGAAAGTCATAGACCACCGACAACTGACCAGCGACCTTTGACTTTAGACCTTCGACCTTCGACTAAAAACAATTCTTCAGCACCTGCAGCACCTCGTCGGTGTTCACCACGTGGTAGCCGCCGCCTTTGATGGTGCTTTCGGCGATGAGGGGGAGCATCTCCTCTGTGGCACCCACTTCGCGCAGTGTCTGTGGTATGCCCAGCTCGGCTATGAAAGCCTCCAAACGGTTGATGCCCTCGAGAGCTATCTGCTCGTCGCTGAGGCCGGGTTTGTTCACGTGCCAGATGTTGCGGGCGTAACGCACGAACTTCGGCAGGCCGTACTTATATATAAGGCGGTAGTACGATGGTGAGATGATGGCCAGACCGATGCCGTGCGGACAGTCGGTGTAGGCTCCCAGCTGATGCTCTATCATGTGCACCTCCCAGTCCTGAGTCTTGGAGAGGGCGAGGATTTTGTTCAAACCCATTGTGGCACACCACATTATATTGCTTCGTGCCTCGTAGTCCTGCTGATTTACAAGGGCTTTGCGCGATGCGTTGATAAGCGACAGCATCACGGCCTCGAGCAGATAGTCGCTGGTGCAGTCGTCGTCGCCGCTGAAATACTGTTCCATAAGGTGCGAGAAGATGTCGAAGATGCCGCTCACCATCTGGTGTTTGGGCACGGTGTAGGTGAATTCGGGGTTGAGGATGGAGAATTTGGGCGACATCAGCTCCAGCGGGAATACGCGTCCCAGCTTCAGTTTCTCGGCTTCGTTGGTGATAACCGAGCCGCCGTTCATCTCGCTGGCGGTGCCGGTCATGGTAAGCACCGAGGCCACGGGCACCACTTTGTTGGTGACGGGTTCCTGATTCACCCAGTAGCGTTGCCACGGGTCTCCTTCACAATAAGCAGCGGCAGAGATGCCTTTGGAGCAGTCCACCACACTGCCGCCGCCGACGGCAAGTATCAGGTCCACAGCGTTTTCACGTACCAGACGTGCCCCTTCGAGCACCTGTGTGTAACGCGGGTTGGAGTTGATGCCCGGCAGCTCCACCACGTTTTTGCCGCCTTCGTGCAGCATGCGCATCACGGTGTCGTAGATGCCGTTTTTCTTGATGGAGTTCTTGCCATACACAAGCAGAATGTTATTGCCGTAGTTTGCCAGCTCTTCGGGCAGTTTGTCCATGGCCTTGCGGCCGAAATGAATCCTCGTGGGATTGCAGTAGGTGAAATCGTATATCATATCTTTAAATGTTTATTTTTCAGTAAGAAAGTTCTTCATCTGTTTCTCGTTCAGTTCGATGTATTTGTGGCATTCCGCCACCGTGCCGTCGTTTACGAAAGCTATCAAGGGCATTACGCCGTTGGTGATGTTGAGGAAAGTCTCAGCGTCTATTGTAATATGTTCGAGTTCAGGGACTTTTGCTTTTTCGAAGAAAAGCGAGATGGGTTTCGATTTGTCGGTATGCCAGAAAACGATGCGCACTTTGTCCGAAGGGATGTCGGCCTGACGCATGGCTATATGCACTTTCTTGGCCGACTTGCGGCAATATCCGCAGGCGGTGGAGTAAAAACAGACAATCTGTCTGCCTTGCAGGAAAGTCTCGCCGCCCTCGGTTTCGAGCATGGTGGTGCGGAACAGACTTCCGTCGATGGTAACCTCCTTGCCGTAAAGGGCTTGGTCGATATACGAAGGTGTGATGAGCGAAAACACAGCCGCCAGCGACAGCACGGCCGCCGTAGCGAAGCCTGTCTTCGGCCAACGGAAATGCCAAGGCAGGGCGGGATTGATGGGAATGGCAAGGGCTATCAGCACGATATTTTTCAGCACCGACTGCCAGCGGCCCAACGAGAAGAAATCGCCGAAGCAGTGGCAGTTCTCGCCATCCATGTCGAACAAATACGGCTGCAGCAGTAGGTAGGTCGTGAACGCCACCAAAAAAGCCAGCATGGTGTATTTGGTGAAACGCGGGAACACGCCCATTATCAGGAAAATGCCGAGACACAGCTCCGCCGCCACCAGACAGCGGGTGAGGCTTTCGGTAATCTCATATCCGAACAGTCCGTGCTCGTACACATACATGTCGAAACTGTCTATCGACAGGTATTTCAGCACCGCCGACAGCACGAAAACCAGTCCCACCGCAATGCGCAGAACCCAGTTGAGGTATATTTTTTTTACAAGCAGTTTTTGCATAATAAGTGTTTCAATACAGGGTGCAAAGATACGATTTTTTTTTCAGTTGTCAGGGGGTAGATGTCAGTATTCAGTTGTCAGGGGGCAGTAGAGACGCACAGCCGTGCGTCTCTGTGTTTTTTACACGAATATCCGTGGTCGTAATTATTTCACGAAAATTACCATGTAATTTACCATTAATTTATTTGTGGGTAATTTATGGAAATTTATGTTCAAATTCCCGCCCGTAACGCCATTATTCGGACGCACGCAGTGCGTCCTTACGGGCGGCACAGGCATTTATGCCAGTCCTACGGACTTCTGTATTGTCGTTGGGCTTTTATATGCAGGGGCTTACGCCGCCTGCCTGTATTATAACACCCCTACGGGGTTTTGTTTGCATGGCACAGCCCCGTAGGGGCGGCATGCCACAGGTGAAGAAACTGCCTGTGGCAGTTTCGATAGCGAAGCGGAGAATTTGTAAAACCCTGCTAAAACGGGCAACAAAACAATATGAACCCCCAGCGGGGGTAGCATAACATAAAAAAATCCGTGTTTATCCGTGCAATCCGTGGTCGTAATTATTTCACGAAAATTACCATGTAATTATCCATTAATTTATGGGAAATTATTCACAAATTTATTTATTTTAGCGGAGTTCATCAACCTTTTAGGTGTTGTGGCAATTCGTGTTTTAAGATGTTGCGGTGTTTTTATTAAGACGCACGCGGTGCGTCCATACATCCGAAATCCTAATTCCGAAATACAGCAATTCCGTATGTTTCAATGTGTTAAAAAATAATTATATGCGGAAAAAATTGCAATGTTCAAAAAAAAATGTATCTTTGCAGATTGATTTTTTGAACAAAAAATTATGTATAATGCTTGTAGTCAATGTTTTATAGGTGGTGCGTTTTTATCGGGTCTATGCAAAAAGGACTGCTTTTATGAGATAATAAAAATAAACGAATAAAAAATAACTTTTATAACAAACAATGAAACAATACTTTAGAACTATCAGCTGCGTCGTTGCAGTAATAGCGTTGACCGTAATGGTTACCTCGTGTAAGAGAGAGGATTTTGACGAAGAGGCTCTTGCGCGGATTCCCGGTGTGGAACGCTACATATATGTCAACGCAGGTTTGCCACAAAATACCGGCACCCAAAAGGCATACCTCGACATAACTGACGGCAACAATGTGAAATGGTCGTTTGGCGACGCCATGAGCATCAACGGCACAAGTCTTACCGTGAACGGAGTTAAGGACAACTACACTACGGCTTTGTTCGAGGGCACTGTTTACGCAATGCCCGCCAACGGCGGCAGCGAAGATGCGTACTGGGCGCTGTACCCCTCCACCCTGGCACCGGCCTACACCACGAGCATACCCAGCGAGTTCGGCCGTTCCACCGTTACCGTGGATATGTCGTCTGCGCAGAAATTCGCTTCTAACCGTCATCCCCTCGACGGCTGTACCTATATGGCAGGATTTACGTCGGTGCCTGCCGGCACTGCTGCGTTGCATTTCCAGATGCGCAACCTCGGTGCGGTGCTGAAACTGCATCTCACCGCCGGCGCAGGAGCGGGCAACACCCGCATTTCCGAGGTGCTGGTCAACAGCTCCACCGACTACCTCAACGGCAAATTCAGCTTCGACGGCAACAACGTGGTCCACCAGAGCTCCGGTTCTAAATGCGTCTCGGTGAAACTCTCCGACGGCACCAACGATTATATTGATATCGCCAGTGGCGCCGATGTGTATGTCTTTCTGCCTCCGATAAGTCACGGCAAGATGGCGGTACGTGTCATCAACACCGACGGCGATGTTTTTGTAAAAACCTCTCTTGACGCCACTCTGGAACGCAACAAGATATACACCAGCAATATCAACGCAACCGCCTTCGGACCTTTGGACCCTGTTGTTTCCGTGGCGGCAAATACCACAATGGCTTTCGCCCCCGGCAACCTGCGCTATGTGGCCAACAACAGCACATGGCAGTTTGCCCGCCAGCAGTACCTGTTTGTGGGCGACGCGCGGGGTAATACCACTAAAAATGGTCGCGACACGCAAAGCGACACCATCGACCTGTTTGCCTGGGGCACAAGCGGTTGGAATAACGGCAACGCCCACTATATGCCCTACGTGCTGGACCATGCGGGATACAGCAGTACCGACGGCTATGGCTACGGTCCCACCGACGGCACCTCGTACACCTACGACCTCACTGGCAGCTACGCCGATGCCGACTGGGGTGTGCACAACGCCATTTACAACCCCCGCACCGCAACCACCGACCCCGCAGGGACCTGGCGCACGCCTACAAAGGCTGAGTGGGTATATCTTTTGAACACCCGTAACACGGTGAGCGGTATACGCTATGCCAAAGCCAAAGTCAACGGTGTCGACGGACTGATAATACTGCCCGACAGCTGGTGCAACTGCGTTTACCAACTCGACAGCGTGAATATTCCACGAGTGTTCTACGCCAGCAACACCATAAGTCTCAGCGACTGGGAAACGATTATAGAGCCCGCTGGAGCTACCTTCCTTCCTTCGGCAGGATTGGTGTCCCCCTCATACGGTGCTAGCGGCGGACGATATTGGTCGTCAACGCACAATGGCAGTGGCGATGCGTTCTTGTTGTATTTCAAGAATGGCTTGGGTGGAGTTGATCCTCAAAACACCAACCACAGATACAATGGTTTCAGTGTGCGACTGGTGAAAGAGGTGCACTAATTTGTAATTAGTAATTAGTAGTGAGTAATGAAGAAAGGTCCAGTGGACCTTTCGATAGCGAAGCGGAGAAAAAATGATTTGTATTTATAATTGATGAAAAATCCGTGGCGTTGTCACGGATTTTTTTTGTTTTATATTTTGTGCCAGTCCTACGGACTTCTGTATTGTCGTTGGGCTATTATATGCAGGGGCTTACGCCGCCTGCCTAATGTATGCCGCCCCTATGGGGCTGGGCTGTGCCACGCAAACCCCCGTAGGGGTGTAATAATACAGGCAGGGGTGTGAACCCCTGCATACGGAAACCCAAATACAAATCGAACCCCGTAGGGGTGACATAATTCACGGGTTATTATTCACATATTTATTTATTTTATCGGTGTTCATCAACCTTTCAGGTGTCGTGGCAATTTATGTTTAAATTCCCGCCTGCAACGCCAAATTTCGGTCTCACGCGGTGTGCCCCCACATCCGAAATTCGAAAAAAAACTTCCGAAATCCGAATTCCGAACTCTGAATTCCAAAAAAAAATCGTATATTTGCATTTTGCATTTTGTTTAAACAAAAATATAAGCTACTGATAATGAGAATAGATTTTTCAAAAGTCGATTTTAAGTCGAACGAAAAGGGGCACGAGTCCTTTTCCGATTGGCAGAAAAACGAGAAAATAGAGAAGAACTGGACAACTCCGGAGCAGATTGACGTGAAACCCGTTTACGGCGACTGCGACCTGCTCGGCATGGAGCACCTGAACTATGCCGCAGGCATTGCGCCTTTCCTGCGCGGACCTTATTCCACGATGTATGTGATGCGTCCCTGGACCATCCGTCAATACGCCGGATTCAGCACCGCCGAAGAGAGTAACGCCTTCTACCGCCGCAATATCGCTGCCGGACAGAAGGGTCTGAGCTGCGCCTTCGACCTTGCCACACACCGTGGCTACGACAGCGACCACGAACGTGTGGTGGGCGACGTGGGTAAAGCAGGTGTGGCCATCGACAGCATCCTCGACATGAAGATACTCTTCGACCAGATAGACCTCGGCAAGATGTCCGTTTCCATGACGATGAACGGCGCCGTGCTGCCTATCCTCGCGTTCTACATCATTGCCGCCGAAGAGCAGGGCGTTCCGCAGGACCAGCTGCAGGGCACCATCCAGAACGACATCCTCAAGGAGTTCATGGTGCGTAACACCTACATCTATCCCCCGCTGCCTTCGATGAAAATCATCGCCGACATTTTCGAATACACTTCGAAAAACATGCCCAAGTTCAACTCGATATCCATCTCCGGATACCACATGCAGGAGGCCGGCGCCACCGCCGACATCGAATTGGCATACACCCTCTGCGACGGTCTTGAGTACCTCCGCGCTGGTGTCAACGCAGGCATGAGCATCGACGACTTCGCTCCGCGTCTGTCGTTCTTCTGGGGCGTGGGCATGAACCACTTTATGGAGATTGCCAAAATGCGTGCCGCTCGTATGCTGTGGGCCAAGATTGTGAAACAGTTCAACCCCAAGAACCCCAAATCGTTGGCACTGCGTACCCACAGCCAGACTTCGGGCTGGAGCCTCACCGAGCAGGACCCGTTCAACAACGTGGCACGTACCTGCATCGAAGCTATGGGAGCCGCTTTGGGACACACCCAGAGTTTGCACACCAACGCCCTCGACGAGGCCATAGCTTTGCCCACCGACTTTTCGGCACGTATTGCACGTAACACACAGATTTACATACAGGAAGAAACCAACATCTGCCGCGTTGTCGACCCGTGGGCAGGTTCATACTATGTTGAAACCCTCACCAACGAGATAGCCCACCGCGCTTGGGCTCACATCCAAGAGATTGAGAAACTGGGCGGTATGGCAAAGGCCATCGAAAGCGGCATACCCAAGATGCGTATTGAAGAGGCTTCGGCACGCAAGCAGAGCCGTATCGACAGCAACACCGACACCATCGTAGGTATCAACAAATACCGTCTGGACCACGAAGACCCGATTGAAACCCTCGAGGTGGACAACACCGCTGTGCGCGAGGCACAGATAAAACGTCTGGCCAAGCTGCGCGCCGAACGCGACAACGACGCCGTGCAGAAATGTCTCGACGCCCTCACACGCTGTGCCGAGACTGGCGAAGGCAACCTGCTTGCCCTCTCCATCGACGC
>JAEEGH010002083.1_pt1 | contig 55137 bp, 47 predicted proteins | sample 9134181 | NCBI WGS metagenome assembly JAEEGH01 (sample SAMN16246544, study PRJNA631951) | gut metagenome | biome: gut microbiome; feature: rumen; material: DP-attached | host: Bos | place: Iran: Karaj | collected 2018-10 | reverse complement strand
CAGTAAGAATCAGCACTGTAAACGGAGGTCTTCCTCCATCAAAATACAGACTGTCAAAAACTGCTCTGTTAAAAGCAGCTTGATTTAAGGGGTATTTAGGACTGCACTTTTCTTGACTATTTCACACAGTCTGAATTATATAACAAACAGCAAAAAAAATTGGATATTGTCAATTCCAACCAAATATTTCAATCTTCAAAAGCAGCTTGGATTCAAGATGAATCAGTAGAACCCTACGAGATATTCGATCATATGATAAAATATGAATTAGGGTGGATTTCTGCTGATAATCTTGTTTTGGAGAATTCAGATGTACTTCCAGAGGAAATAATAACAAATAAGTCGAATAGAAACGATAAAAGATGGATTCCAATTTGGTATAATGAATTATTAACTTCAGGAAAAAAACTTGAAGATTATTCTGATTGGTATAAAAGATATAAAAATGTTAAAGAAGTGATGCCTCTGTCACAATTACATACCTTGGAGTTTAGAAATACATTTTTAACAATGTATGATGCATACGGTATATATTGCTATTCCATAAAAAATATAAAACAAAAAAATAATGTTTATTACTTGTATTGTGAATTAGAAGATGAGGCGGAATCGCATATTCTTGCATTTAATGATGAATCATTTAGTAATATTCCTGATATTTCAGAAAATCAAGAAGTTTTATTTATAATAGAGAAAAATGGAAATCGACTTAGAGTATATAATGGGCAAAATAATAAGTTAATTATTGAACTTATGCAGGTAAACAAAGAATGGGTATCTTCTATGATTAAATATATAAATTCCTCTTATAAATCTAAAGATTCAAATTTATTTCCAATTGCTGAAAATCTTAAACATTCATGGTCAAATATTATAACTGGAACTTATATAGAAGAGTCTAATAATATTCTCTTAAAAACATCTTCAAATATAGTGATGAACAAATTAATGACCGTCAAAGAAAACCTGAAGCTCCGCTCGGGCGAAGCAACTTCTACTCAAGTTCTAACGGTAATGTCAGCTGGAACAAAGGTAAAAATCCTTGAGCTTGGAAAAGATGAAACAATCGACGGAATAAAATCAAACTGGGTAAAAGTAGAAATTATCTCTGGAAATGACAGAGATGGTAATAAATTAAAAGTAGGAATGACTGGCTGGTGCTACGGCGGTTATTTAGAGTAAATAAGCACATAACAAATCTTCAAAGCGGATGTCACGGTCTTGCCGCGCCACCGTTTAAGCAATTGTTATACGCACAGCCCACTGGGTTAGAAACAGGAAAAAGTATGAAAACTAAAGAAGTAATTATTGAACAACAAAAAGATTTTATACAGAAAATGAAAGATAAAACCTCCACTTTCATAAATTCAATAGATAAATCAGAAATTGAAACAATTCTTCTTTCTGGAAGCGTTTCCCGAGGTGATTATTTTCCGCAGAAAAAAGAAAACGACGAATACAATGGTATGGTCGATTTAATCGTTATGCGTAAAAACGGCAGCAGTATTACAGCAGAAGATATTTTCGGGGCTAATCAAGAGCCGGAAATTCCTTTTCATTGTATAAACTTTGATGGTATATGGTTTGAGATTTTGTTCACTGATTTTATTGATACAGATATGTTTTCTAAGTTTGAAGAGCCGAGAAAATTTTCTGTATTGGAATCCCAGATTTTATACGACCCGAATAATTCCTATAAAAATGAACTTGTAAAAATCAATCAGTTTGTAAAAGAGAATTTAGAAAATAATCTGAATGGTTCGCTTGGTTACATTCATTATCTTATTTCAGATTATAAAAAAGACCGCTGGTATCGCCGAGACGCATTCATCCAATTACATGAGAATTTGAATACAGCAATAAGAGCAGGAATACGGGCCTTATTTTATCTGAATGGATTTTATTCTCCGTCAGAAGATAGGGCAATTTATTATTCCCACAGCTTGCAACAACTTCCAGAAAATTATGCAGAAGTAATCTCAAAAGCCTGTAATCAAATTACAGATTCAGAAGAGGATTATTTCAGGCGAGAGAAAATCTTCATGGAAAATATAGTCGGTTTTATTGAAAAAACTCTGGCAGAAGCAGATATAGATGTCACATAACAAAGCTTTGCGGACTCCCGCAATGGGGTGCTTATTTATGAAAGGAAAAATGAAAAAATCATTAATATTTTTAATAGTTTGTCTTTTTACAAAATTTATTTACTCTGAGCCTTATAGCGCCATAGATAATAATATAGAAAATATCAGTATAGAAGAGGTTTTAAAAGAAACATCAGCATATTCAGACGATATTCAATTAAAATTAGTAAAACTTGCATATGAAAATGGAGCAAGTCTTTCAGGCTCATCTTCAACAGCATTAATTGAGGCTGTAAGAATGAATAAATATTCTATTGTTGAATATTTATTAAGTTTAGATGATGGAAAAGAATTAATAGATGTTAAACATAATATGTTTGCAGGACCTTTGTTTTATGCTTTATATAATGGCAATGAGAAAATTACAGAATTACTTTTAATAAATGGTGCAGATCCCAGCCTGACAACTTCTTACGGTGATACTATGGGTGAAATGTTACAGAACTGGTCGAATGAAGGAATTCTTACAAAAGAAAAAGTAAAAGAATTAAATCAATTATTAGAAAAATATTCTTGTAATATAAAAATTATTCCATTGGAAATGAGTGATTTTATCAGATATCCTTTTAAAGATATTGAACTTAATAATAACAGACTTAAATACCAGGATTTTTACGATACATATTCAAAGGAATATAAAATTGAAGGTACATTTAATAAAGATTCACATTGTATGATTAAAGTATCAAATCAAAATACTGGAAGGATATACGTTTGGGTTCCTGAAATGGAAGAATTCGTTTGTCTATCTTTATCAATAAAATTAACAGACAAAGATATATTACAAAGAAATATATGTAAAGATACAACAATTGAAGAAGTAATCAATATTTTTAGTGAAAAAAATTACTCAATCAAAGAAAATTCCATTATTAAAGATTTGGAATACAATATTGAAGGAAGTGGATTTTGTGGATTTTCATTTTATAATGGATTTCTGCAAGAGGTATATATTATAAAAGATTGGAGCCAAATATTAGATATTTCTTTTATGATTTTATGATTTTTGCGGAAAACCACTTAAAAAAGTAATTCTCCGCTTCGCTATTTTATTTATACTCTAAAAGCCTTGCAGCTGTGTGGTGGTAAAACGAGTTTTACGCTGTCGCCAAGATCTTTGTGCTCCCACAAATCACGGATAAGAGGTTTTGCAGGTGCGGAGCCATCATCCGGGTCTTCGGCTTTAGCATTAAAGGTAAGAGTCTGGTCTTCATCAGTAATATTAAAGAAAGCGTAATAAGCATGATTCTGACCATCCTCGCCAGGACCAATATAGTTATACCAGGCAACAATCTTTTCTCCAGCTAAAGACGGAGAAAGCTGACGGGCCTGATTAGGACACTTGTTCATGGCTATGATTTCTTCGTTTGTAAGAAGCGAAAGATTAAAATCATCCAGTTGAGGTAAATCAGTACCAATCATAAGAGGAGCACGGAAAATACACCAGAGAGTAATCATTGTGCGGGTTTCTTCCTTTGTAAACTTACAGCTCCAGCCCTTGCTTTCTTCCGGTGCATCCGGGTCAGCCCAGCCCCAGCCAAGGCGGTTCATTGGAAGCATATCGCAGTCAGGCCAGTTTCCGTTACCGGTATGCTTTTGCCATACTTCACAGCGTTCAAACATTGCCTTAAGGAATTTCCAGTCATCCCAGAAATCATCTGTAATTCGCCACATGTTTGCGTAGTTTTCGTAGTGATGAGCCTTTTCAATTAGCGCAGGTCCAGGACTCAAAGAAAGTACCATGCCACGGCCACTGTTTTGAATGGCAGTTGCAATCATTTCTACTTCTTTTTCTGCAGAATATGGATTTTGTGGATACATATTTGTATTGCAGATATCATCAACCTTTACAAAATCTACACCCCACTGGGCATAAAGTTCAAATACAGAATCATAATAGTCCTGGGCATAAGGCGAATTAGCGTCTACCCCGTACATATCAGGATTCCAGCGGCTCAAAGAATATGGATTTGCAACCATATCTGCGGTTACGGCAGAACCATCATGAGTTTTAATTGCCATGTGGTCATGAGCTGCAAAACGTGGAATACCGCGCATAATGTGAATTCCAAACTTCAATCCCAGTGAATGAATGTAATCTGCAAGAGGCTTAAAGCCCTTTCCACCGGCACTTGAAGGAAAGCGGTTTGGAGCCGGAATCTGGCGGGAATATTCATCTACGCAAAAGCAGCTGAAGGGAATGTACTGAATTCCATTTTTATTGCGGCTGCCCGCAGCAGGGTCAGACCACTGAATATCAATTACTACATATTCCCATCCATATTTTTTCAGATTCTTTGCCATATATTCTGCATTTGCACGAACCTGTTCTTCATTTACCATTGTGTTGTAGTAGTCATAACTGTTCCAGCCCATTGGTGGCACTGGTGCTACTTCATTTTTGTCATAATATTTCATAAAAACTTCCTTTTATATTTCCAGGCTTTCCCCGGCTCATCACCATTTTCCCCAGATACATGAGGCACTCTTATGCCTTGCCCTGAACTGAACAAAACAGCCGCACTCCCGGCAAGTCATTCCACCAATCAGTTTATCACATGAACTGCAGATTTCAAGCCTGGAGCGGTAAAGGTCTTCGCCGGCAGTATCCTCAGTTACCGGCTCCTGCGCAGCCATTTCTTCAAGCAGCTCAGGAGTCATTTCTAATGAGGAAAGATAAGCCTTATTTTCGCATTCCGGACATAGTGTCATTTCGGTAACTCCTAAGTATAAAAACGTTCTTACAAAACAGATGTGCGCGAGCAGAGGCGGAGCAAAAACTGCATCTGAGCGTTCGCGAGCCGCAGGCGAGTCGGATACCAATTACGCTCAGCCACAGTTTTTGAAACGCCGCCGCGGAAGCACATCTGTTTTGTGTTCGAGCTTATTTTATAGTAAGGCTTACCGTTACGACACTCATAGCAGGAAGAGTCAGCACAACTTCATCATCAGCCACCAGACGTACAGAAAGCTCTTTTTCGCAAATCTTATCTGCAGCTTCAAAGGTATTACAACTGTTCATCTGATCAGAAGAAAGCAGACTGGCCTTTGCCCCGCTGATTTTTCCACTAAGGCCGGCAAGCCTTACGCTCACATCTTTGTTTCCAGAAAGTTCTGCGTTTGTAAGGGTGACTGTGTAAGTTCCATCCTTATGAGAAGCGGATGAAGTTACAGCGTCTATGCGGGCGTCATCCGGTCCAATCTGATTTGTTGCAACACGGCAGGCAAGAAGATTTGCATCCATATGAGCTTTGTACATGTGGAATACATACCATGTTGGAGTTTTTATCAGTTTGTTTCCTTCTGTCAAAACTGGTGACTGAAGAACATTTACTGCCTGGGCTATATTTGCAACACGAACACGGTCAGAATGATTATTAAAGATATTCAAAGTAATTCCTGCAACAAGAGCATCTCGAATAGTACTCTGCTGGTAGAGGAAGCCGGGATTTGTTCCAGGTTCAACAGCATGCCACATGCCCCATTCGTCTACAACCAGGGCAATACGCTTATCTGGGTCGTACTTACTCATAATTTCGTCATGACGGCGAACCAGAGTTTCCATAAAGGAAGCATTAGAAAGAGCTAGATACCAGCCCTTTTCGTCAAAGTTTGTGGCTGTGTGCTTATTTTCCCAGCTTGGTTCAATTGTATAATGATGAAGAGAAAGTCCGTCCATAAGGGGAGCAGCTTCGCGCATTAAAACTTCGGTCCAGTTCCAGTCACTGGAATTTGGTCCGCAGGCAATCTTAAAGATTTTATCTGCACCGTACTGGCGAACGTAAGTCTGATACTGACGGTAAAGATTTGCATAATGTTCAGCTTTCATGTTTCCGCCGCAGCCCCAGCTTTCGTTACCAACGCCAAACATATCAACCTTCCAGGGCTCTTTGCGTCCGTTTTCCTGGCGAAGCTTACTCATTGGAGATTCGCCGCCAAAAGTCATATATTCAACCCATTCACTCATTTCCTGAACAGTGCCGCTACCAACATTTCCATTGATGTATGGCTTACAACCTAAAAGTTCACAAAGTCCCAGAAATTCGTGGGTTCCAAAAGAGTTGTCTTCTACAACTCCGCCCCAGTGGGTATTAATCATTCTCTTACGTTTTTCATATGGGCCAATTCCATCCCGCCAGTGGTATTCGTCGGCAAAACATCCGCCCGGCCAGCGCAGGTTAGGAATAGCAATTTCCTTAAAAGCCTCTACAACATCTTTTCTGTATCCATTAATGTTTGGAATATCAGAATCCTTACCTACCCAGAAACCACCGTAAATACAGCGTCCCAGATGCTCCGAAAAATGGCCGTAAATATCACGGCTGATTTTGTTCAAATCCCTGTCACAGGAAACTACAATTGAATCCATCCTTTACCTCAATTAAACATTTTGTTATAAAAACTATAACACCCCCTTACCGCTTGGGCAATCAGAATAAGTTGTATGAAAATATTGATTTATTGTACAGATTTTTCATTTGCCTCCCCCATAATTTTTCATTTGCCCGTAACATAATAGTAAAGTAAAATTATATGCACTGGAAAATGTATTTTTTCCCGATACAAAAATTATTTTCATGATAAGGAGAGCCTTTATGACAAAAGTATTAAAAAGGGTCATGACAGTTTTTATGTGTTTTTTTCTTGCTGCTTCTTTATTTGCAGAACCTGCAAGTACAGGACTTAACGACAGCGATGTTAAAAACTGGGCCAAAAATCTGAACGCAATTGTAAAGGAATTAAAAGACCTTGGGGCCTGGTCCGGCGATTCAATAAATGCAAGTGCAAAACAAAAAGCAAAAGTTGACGGGATTTTGAATAAATATGGAATCAGCGGTTCAAACTGCATAGAAAAATTCCAGATGATAAGTCAGTGTTCAGTTATTCTTTGCGGAGCAAGCGAACTTGATGCTGAATCTACGGCACTGCTTAAGGCAATGGGAATGGATCCTCTGGCCGAATTAAAGAAAAACGTAAATGCGAAAGATTACGCAATTGTTGAAGCTAATGCTAAAGCCGTAATTAAGGCCTGCGAAAATTTGGATGACAGCGACTTTGGTGATGATAACGATGATGATTCTGATATGGATGATCTTGAAGACCTTTACAGCCGTCTAGGAAATTCCTTTAACCAGGTTGCTTCACAAAGCAGTAATTTAAGCATGAATGAGGTTAACGAAGAAGGTAAAATTGTAAGAAACATATATGAGCAGGTTAGTAAAGCAAAGGGAGATTCCGGCCTTATTTATAAAGCATCAAAACTAGCCTCTAAATACAAAAAGACTGCTTACAAAAAAGGCACAAAAGTAAAGGTTGAATATGGCAACGATGACGAAGAGAAAAACCAGAGCACCTTTGAGTGGACTTTTGACCTGGACAAAAAAACTGCTGAACTTGAGTTTGAATGGAAGGAAGCAAAAGCAGATTATAAAGATTATATTAATGGTTACAGTGTAAAAGAAACAGAAAAAGAACTCAAATATACAATTTCTTCTGTTGAATACTATTACCTTGCCGAAGATCCTGGCAGAAGCTACGGAGAAGGTATGGAATATGTAATAAGTACAAAAGAAGGCCTCGTTCTCCATGTATGGGTAGAGTATGACGGAGATTACAATGCATACCAGAGCAGGATTGAAATAAAAGGCCTTTCTGATTTATCTAAGATAGACAGAGACTTCTTCTGGCGAACTGAATAAAGGGAAAATCCCCCTTCCAACTGAAGGGCTACTTCCAAAGCCCTTCAATTATCTTCTTTAATTCTTCTTCCGAAGAAATTACAGGACGCGAAAGTGTTACCGGGGTAAAAGTCTTTTTAATTTCTTCAGGCATCTTTGGAGCTTCGCCAATTACATGTCTGCAGTAATCTGAAGATAAAGCCGGATGATTATAGGCTGTAAGAATAAAGGCTCCGTCCTCATCAAAAACTCCCGGACAATTTTCCTGAACTACAGCGTAAGCCCTTGCAGTATCCTTATCTGCAAAGATGCCATACTTCATGTAAAGTTCTTTGGCGGCTGCATCCATCTGGTCCTCAGAAACATCTGTAGGGAAAATAAAATTCCTCATCATCATTTCATTTTTACCAAAGAAGGCTTCCAGTCTTTCAAGGTTAGCAGGCACTACAGGATCTGCAACTCCCCTTGCCTTCAAATCAACAATAGAATCTAAAACAACAGGAGCACCGGATGGACTGCGGGCCAGAGCCGGAGTTGAAGGAACATAAAATCCATTTACAGGAAGGGCAAAGCGCCAGCTGTAAAGGCCTGCCATAAGACTGCCGTAATTTCCGGCTCCCATAGCATAATAAAGTTCCCCGTTAAATTTGTTTTTTACCTGGGCAAAAGAATATGGAAAAAAGAACATTTGACCTAAAAGGCGGCAGACATTGGTTGTATTTGCAACAGTAAGTCCATGTTCCCTTACAAAGTCTTTATTTGAAAAAACTCTGGAAATTGCAGCCTTAATTTCATCCTCAGAACCTTCCATTTCTACAGGATAAATATTTCCGCCGTTCCATACAAAACTGTCTTCATCAAGGCCCCGCAAGGTTCCTTTTTTATAAACAAGGACAGATTTTATATTTTTCTTGCCTTTTAAAATTTTAGACATAAGGGCGCCAAGGCCACCATGAGTAAAATCAAGAAGAATAGCCTTTCCACCCTGCAGTTGCAGTGTATTTTCAAGATAAGAACAAAGATAAGAAACCCCGTAATCTCTGTGATAGCCTGTAAAACCATGATACATTTCCATCATAAAAAGGCTTCCACCCAGCTGGCGGACAACAGGCTCTACGGGGAAGGCAGCGGTTGCGATTGTTTCACAAATAATTGGAGAAAACTCTTCATGCATTAAGGCCGAAGTAAGAGAACCGGCTATAGAAGAAAAAGGAGTTGTTTCATCAATATAATAAATCCAGCGGCGTAAATCTTCTATTGAAGATGGAATAAAAACACCCCCGTCATCAGGAATACAATCCCTTACCGCTTTTGAAAAACTCACCTGTAAATTATTATTTCTTGTACTTGTAAACAGCATGGAGTTACTTTAACCCAAAATGCAAATTGTAACAAGTTATTTAGACTTTAACTTCTTTAGTCTTCAAGCCCCGGAATATGTTTTTTTAAGGCCTGCATAAAATCTTCTCCGGTAAGACCTTCTTTTAAACAGGCAAACATACAGTTATCACCTGCGACAGTTCCCAGAACCTCATCAAGATTAAAATTATCTACAGCATTGCAGACACTGTTTGCATGACCGGAAAAAGTTTTAATTACAACCATATTTCCGCTCCAGTCAATACTTACATAGCCGCGCAAAAAATCATGTACATAAATTGATTCACTTTCGCTTGATTCTTCTTCCCCAGGGAAGGCATACATATAACCTGATTTTCCGTCTGGAACTTTACCAACTTTGAGCAGTTTCAAATCGCGGCTTAAAGTTGCCTGTGTAACTTCAAAACCTTCTTTTTGTAAAAGGGCAAGCAAATCGTCCTGACTCTCAATAGTATTATTTTTAATGAGATTTTTTATTGCCTTTAGCCGTGACTGTCTTTCTTTCATAAATTGCCTCAAAAACTGTATAAATATACATAAAACATACAATTTTTATGCAAATATTACAAGATTACAAAGTAAATCAATAAGAATCTTTATGTAACTTTAAATAAAAGATTATGTTATACTTGTAAAATCTTAAATATCCAGGAAAGAAAAATGAAAAAATCACTTACTCTATTTTTACTTCTTACATCTTTTACCCTTTTATTTGCCCAGGCAAAAAACAAAAATCCAAAGGTAAATTATGAATTTACTTCTGTAGACCTGAATGGAAATGAAATCAGCAGCGAAATATATTCTAAAAATACAATAACCATGATAAACATCTGGGGAACCTTCTGCGGCCCCTGCATAAGGGAAATGCCAGACCTGGCAAAACTCAGCGAGGCAAACAAGGACAAGGGCCTAGAAATTATTGGCATTCCAATTGATGTAAGCGATGCAACAGGCAGACTTCTTCCAAGAGCAAAAAAAAGTGCAGACAGCATTATTGCTCAGACAGGAGTAACTTATAAAAATGTTGTTCCAAACCATCAGATGCTGTCCGGCTTTTTACGTGATGTTATAGCAGTTCCAACAAGCATATTTATAGATAAAAATGGTAACCAGATTGGAGAAATCTATATGGGCTCAAGAAGTCAGAAGGACTGGCAGCTTATTATAGACAAACTTTTAAAAAGCCAGAGCAACTAATAATTAAACCTTAAACTGGTCTATCTGATCTCCGATTTGTCTTATAGAAGATTTCATTTTTTCTGTAATTTCAAACAAGGCAGAGCCAGTTTCATTTATCTTCTTTGCTCCTACAGACATTTCTTCCATACTTGCCTTCATTACAGAAGTTGCATTCTGAAGATTCTGAACCTCTTCAAGAATCTGCTTATTTCCTATGGCCATTTCTTCAGAAGCTGTTTTAACTTCTATTGTGTTGTCATTCATTGTATGAAGAGCATCTGTAATTTGTTTTGAGCCTTCCTGCTGTTCTTCCATGGCAGCCTTTATCTGACGAACCAGCTGATCTGTTTCCTGAATCTTTTTCGATACAGTATTAAAGGCCTCGCTTGATTCTCTGGAAGCTTCTACAACAGAATTAATTGATTCTTTTATACTTGAAAGCTGGTCACCAATTGTCTTTGACTGATCCGTTGAAGTTTCCGAAAGTTTTCGAATTTCATCTGCAACTACAGCAAAACCTTTTCCGGCTTCTCCTGCATGGGCAGCCTCAATTGCCGCATTCATTGCAAGAAGATTTGTCTGTTCAGCAATTGCAGCAATAGCAGTATTGGCCTCCTGCAGCATCTGAGACTTTTCTTCAATTTCCTGAATACAGGTATTTACATTGTCCTGCTTTGCAGCCCCGCTCTTTGCATTTTCTGAAAGAGAATCAAAAGAATCTGCCATCTTATCTACAGAGTTATTAACAGAGGCAATGTTTCCTATCATCTGTTCAACGGCGGCAGACGCATTGCTTACTCCCATAGATTGATTTCCAATCATATGCTCAAGAGATTCAATATTAGAAGCAATCTCATTTACCGCACCTACAGTTTGAGAAACGCTGTTTCCCTGATTTGTAATCTGAGTATGAACACTGGAAATATTGGCTATAATCTCGGTAATTGATGCAGAAGTATCTTCCATACTTGCAGCCAGGTCTGAACCGGCATCTTCAAGCACCCCTTTGGAAGCTTTTACATCAGAAACTATACTATGCAGTTTATCTGTAAACTTGTTAAAACCTTGTACAACTCCTCCAATTTCATTATTTACCTTTTCTGCAGAACCTGTAATACGCTTTGTTAAATCAGCTTTTCCGGAAGCAATTTCATCAATCGAGTCTTTTACCTTTTCCAGAGGTTTTAAGGCATGGAATATACTGGCACCAATTCCAATAATAAGGGCAAAGCCCAAAATTATACCGGCAATTACAAGTGTAATAGAAATTTCCCTGGCACCTGCATAAACCTGTCTTTCATCAATTATAAAAGCAAAGCCCCAGTCTGCATTTTCTACAGGCTTATATGTAACGTATTTTTTTCCAAGTTTTCCTGTATTAAGCCAGATGGCACCACTTTCTCTCCTCATCAAGGCCTGAGTTACAGGTTTTAATGATTCCATAAGTTCATTTTTAGTTTTTTCATCTGCTTCTGGAGCAGAGGTTACAATTAACTGACCTTCACTATTAAAAAGCATTGCATAGCCGGTTTTTCCAATTCGAATGGAACTGACAAACTCTGTAAGTTTATCTACTCCAACTACAGCACTATAAAAGCCAACCGTCTTTCCGCCAACCTTTGCAGCCTGAGAGACATGAATAATTGTTGTACCAGTTGATTTAGAGGTAACAGGATCATCAATGTTTGTATCCTTTCCCTGCTCCATAATTGCCTTAAAGTAAACTCTGTCTTTGACATTTGTAATTTTATTCTGGTCATTATAAAAATCCCCTTTCTGATCTATAAAACCAATGCGGTCAAAATCTGGAGTTCGGGATTTTTCGTGAGCTATAAGCCATTGCTGAATTTGAAGCGGATCAGCTGTTTGAGTAATATCTGCCTCGGTATACATACGCATCTGCTTAAGATATTCACTCAATTTCATTGAAACTACATTTGAATAGGCATCAGTAATCTTTAAACTGCTTTCTTCATAAGATGCCCCAAAAGATTTTTTTGTTCTTCCGTTTATAAACAGAATCTGAAGTGTTGTTAAAACTGCTACAATAAGGATAGTAATAGTTACAATGTAATAAACCAGTTTGCCTTGTTTTTTTGCTTTAATCATATTCTCTCCATAACTTACGTATATAGAAAATTATATCATTAAAGCTTCAATTTATGAAATTATTTAAAAAAAAATACAGCAAACAAGTTCGTCAAGGCACGCTTCGCTTAAAACCTTGACAAACTTGTTTGTCGGGTGGCTGAATAAATCATCCACCCGCCATCCTGATCGAAACTGTTTACTTTATCAACAGTTTCGAATATGCAGCCAAAGCACCATCTGTATTACCTTTTAATACAGCTTTAGCAAGAGTCTTTCCTAATTGTACTCCCTCTTGATCGAAACTGTTGATATTCCATACAAAGCCCTGGAACATAACCTTGTTTTCGTAGTGAGCAAGGAGTGCGCCAAGAGATTTAGGATTAAGCTGTTCACCGTAAATAAGGCTGCTTGGTCTGTTTCCGGCAAAAGCCTTGTTAGGATTCTCATCTTTTTTACCGCAGGCAAAAGCAACAATCTGAGCAGTTACATTAGCGCAGAGTTTTACCTGGCTTGTAGAATCTTCAATTACAACATCTTCGCCAGTCTGATTTTCGCGGAAAGCGATGAACTGAAGAGGAATGATGTCTGTTCCCTGGTGGAGAAGCTGATAGAATGAGTGCTGACCGTTTGTTCCTGGTTCACCAAAAATTACCGGGCCGGTTACATAATTAAGAGGAGCACCGTCGCGGTTTACTGATTTTCCGTTAGATTCCATATCCAGCTGCTGAAGGTGAGCAGGGAAGCGGCTGAGTGCCTGGCTGTAAGGAAGAATTGCAGTTGCAGGATAATTCTGAACATTGCGCTCGTAAACACCAATAAGGGCATCGAGCATTGCAGGATTCTTCAAAATATCTTTATTTAAAGAAAGCTTATCTTCTTCTGCAGCTCCGTCAAGGAATTCCTGGAATACCTTTGGACCAAAAGCAAGGCTCAAAACGGCTCCGCCTACACCAGAAGTTGAAGAATAGCGGCCGCCAATATAGTCGTCCATATAGAAAGCTGCCATATAATCAGGGTTATGTGCGAGAGGTGAAGTTTCTGAAGTTACAGCAATCATGTGCTTGCTTGCATCGCAGCCAGCCTTTTTAATGAATTCTTTTACGAAAGATTCGTTTGTAAGGGTTTCGAGTGTTGTTCCAGATTTAGAAACAAGAATGAAGATTGTCTTTGAAATATCAAGAGATTTTACAACACTTGCAGCATCATCTGGGTCTACGTTAGAGATAAAGTGAGCTTCCATTTTGAAAGTATTGTTTTTCTTTGCCCAGTTTTCCAGAGCAAGATACATAGCGCGAGGGCCAAGGTCTGAACCACCAATACCAATCTGACAAACGGTTGTATATTTTTCGCCCTTTTCGTTCTTGAGCTCGCCAGAGTGAACCTTGTCTGCAAATTCTGCAATGCGTTTTACTTCATTAATGTAGAATTCACGTTTGTTTACACCGTCAGCCATAACGTCTTTTCCAAGCTGACCGCGGGTAAGCTGATGAAGAACCATACGTTTCTCTCCAGTGTTGATTACAGCACCATCAAGAAGTTCCTGATATTTTTCTACCAGCTGCTGTTCTTCTGCAAGTTCAGCAAGAGTTTTAAGAATCTGTTCGTTTACCTGTTTAGCGGCATAATTATATGTAAGGCCTCCGCCCATAGAAACTGAATATTTTTTTATTCTGTCTGCAGCAGTTGAAGCAGAAAGTTCATCTGCAATGCAAACCATACCTTTTAGAGACTGTAATTTCTTCCATGAAGAAAGAGAATCAACATTTGACCATGTAGCCATAAAAATACCTCGCGATATTGTGTTTTATTTTTATTAAATATAGTAGATTTACCCGATGTTTACAATAAATGTCTTTATAAATAGAAAAAAATGTGTATTGACCTAATCATTTTTGCAAGGTATATTTACTCTACAATTTGCGATTAAGTCGCAATTTCACTTTTTTTATGACTTACAATACTGAACAAAGAAATCTTCTTCTGGCTTTTTTCAAATCTTCGCCAGACACAATGTTTTCTGCCTCTCAAATAGCCGCTGCACTGGAACAAAATAAAATCAGCCGTAGTGCCGTATACAGAAATCTGGCAGCGCTGGAACAGGAAGGCAAAATACGCCGTTACACAAAAGAACAAAGCAGGGAAGCATTCTTTCAGTTTTATGATGTTCAAAGCTGCAGGGAGCATATTCATATGTCCTGTACTGAATGCGGTAAAATTTTTCATATGGAAAATAAAATTGCGCAAAATCTCATAGAAAAACTTGAGAACACAGAGGGCTTTGAAATCTGTAAAGAAAAAACAACCTTGTACGGCATTTGTAAAGAATGCGCAGAAAACAAGTAAGGAATTACAATGAAGAAATCTTTTTTTATACTGCTTGCAGGTCTTTTACTTTTCTCTTTAACATCATGTACTGCAAAAAAATCAGACAATGCAAACAACAGGAAAGTCAAAATTGTCTGTACAATTTTTCCGGAATACGACTGGGCTCAGAACATTACCGGTAATGAAGATGATTCTACCTATGTATCACTGCTTGTAAAAAACGGGGTAGATTTACACAGCTATCAGCCATCTGCCACAGATTTCATCACAATCTCTTCTGCTGATATTTTTATGTACGTTGGCGGCGAAAGCGATGCCTGGGTTTCAAAGGCCCTTGAAAATGCAAATAATCCAGATATGAAGGTTATAAACCTTATGGAAGTTCTTAAAAACCGGGTAAAAGAAGAAGAGATAATAGAAGGAATGCAGGCGGAAGAAGCCGAAGATTCAGAAGAAGAAATTGAATATGATGAACATGTATGGCTCTCCCTTGAAAACGCCAGAATCATCTGCCAGTATTTTACAGATGTCCTCTGCCTTGTCCTTCCAGAAAATGCCGGCCTTTATAAAACAAATTTGCAGGAATATCTTAAGAAAATTGATGCAATGGATTTTTCTTTCCGCTCAGTTGTAGAAAATTCCCAGAATAAAACCCTCATTTTCTGCGACCGCTTCCCTTTCCGCTATTTTACAGAAGATTACGGCTTAAAATATTATGCGGCTTTTGCCGGCTGTTCTTCGGAAACCGAAGCAAGTTTTGAAACCGTAGCCTTCCTTTCCGAAAAACTTAAGAAAAGCTCCGCTCCTGCTGTTCTTGTACTTGAAAACAGCGATAAAAAAATTGCCAGAACTGTTATAGGAAATGCAAAAGAGCCCACCTGCGACATTCTTACCATGGATTCCATGCAGTCTGTTACTTTAAGACAGGCTTTTGCCGGCGTAAGTTATATAAACATTATGCAAAAAAATCTGGAAACACTACAGAAGGTATTAAAATAGAAGATGGCACAATTAACCTGTAAAAATCTGACCTTAGGCTACAACTCAAAAATCGTACTCGAAAACCTGAATTTTGAAGTTAACAAGGGGGATTATCTCTGCATTCTTGGAGATAACGGCTCAGGAAAAACCACCCTCATGAAAACCCTTTTACATCTTCTTAAACCAATTTCCGGAAGTGTAACAACCGGCGACGGACTTTTAGCAGACGAAATAGGCTACCTGCCCCAGCAGACAGAAGTTCAAAGGGATTTTCCTGCCAGCGTATGGGAAATTGTACTTTCGGGCTGCCAGTCCAGATGCGGACGAAGACCTTTTTACAATAAAGAAGAAAAGAAACTTGCAAAAGATGTTCTTGAACAGCTGGGAATTCTTTCCCTTCAAAAAAGATGTTACAGAGAACTTTCCGGCGGACAACAGCAGAGGGTTTTACTTGCCAGAGCACTGTGCGCCACGCAAAAAATGCTGCTGCTTGATGAACCTGTTACAGGCTTAGATCCTCAGGCAACAGAAGAAATGTACACCCTTATTAAAGAACTTAATTCAAAGGGAATCACCATTCTGATGATTTCTCATGATGTAAATGCAGCATTAAAATATGCAAGTCACGTACTGCACATTGGCGCAAATACTTTTTTTGGAGATATTAAAGAATATGATAAACACTTTAATTAATTACTTCAGCTATTCTTTTGTACGCTACGCCTTTATAGTTGGAATTCTGATTTCTCTGTGTTCATCCCTGCTGGGAGTTACCCTGGTTTTAAAAAGATTTTCTTTTATTGGTGATGGTCTTTCTCACGTTGCCTTTGGTGCAATCTGCATTGCAAGCGTTATGCATATTTCAAATAACATGTATCTTGTTCTTCCCGTAACCATAATCAGCGCCATACTACTTCTGCGCACAGGAAAAAACACAAAAATTCAGGGAGATGCCCTGGTAGCCATGATTTCTATAGGAGCACTTGCAATCGGTTACCTTTTAATGAATATATTTTCTACTTCAAGTAATCTTGGCGGCGATGTCTGCACAACCCTCTTTGGTTCAACCTCCATTCTGACTTTAAGAAAAAGTGAAGTCTGGCTCAGCATAATCCTTTCTGTTCTGGTCATATCAGCTTTTATTATTTTTTATAATAAGATTTTTGATGTTACCTTTGACGAAAGTTTTGCCCAGGCAGTTGGAACTCACGCTCAAATTTATAATCTGATAATTGCCATAATTATTGCGGTGATTATTGTTCTTGCAATGAATCTGGTAGGTTCCCTTTTGATTTCTGCCCTGGTTATCTTCCCTGCCCTTTCTGCCATGAGGGTATTCAAAAGCTTTAAGCAGGTAACCATCAGTTCTGCAATTTTTTCTGTTACTGCATCTTCCCTTGGACTGATAATTTCAATTCTGGCAGGAACTCCGGTTGGAAGTACAATTGTTGCGGTAGACCTTGCCGGCTTCTTATTTTTCTGCATTATAGGAAATAAGAAAAGATAAAGATTTATTTAATTTTAAACTGTGGTATAATAGATTAAAGAATATCTTGCGGAGTGAGTTATGAAGAATGTTCTAAAATCTTTATGTCATTGGTTAGGCTTAGAAAAAAGATCTTCTTTTATTAATGAATTTTTCGAAACAGCAAACTACAGATCCTGCCTTTACATAGCTCTAATTACAGCCGTTCTTGAAGCCTGGATGCTCGTTAATATGGTGGTGCTTTTTATTCATAACGACGGCAGCCGCAGCACCAGGTGGTTTATTGAACATTGTATTGTTTATTTTCTTCTTCTTTGCATAGCAATCAGTCTGGTCATAACTTCAATTCTTTACCTAAAAAAGAAATCACTTCAGAAAAACAAAGTATTCGTAAACTTTGGAAAAATTTTAATGTATGCATTTTCTCTTTTATGTCTTCTTTTTGGTATGTACATTTCCATTAAAGACTACAAAAAGGGGGAACAGATACTTTGTTTTATATCAATGGGCATATTTATTTTTGGCGTTTCATCCTGGCGGCCAATCATATCCCTGCCCTATTCTCTGGCTGTATTCCGTGTTTTTTATCTGCTTATGGACAAAATCCAGCTGGCGGGAAAAGATTTTGTTGGTGTAACCTATGCCACCCAGATTAATTATTTTGTCCTGTGGATTTCTATTGCCATCCTCATATTAAGCAATTACAACCAGAGGCTGGCCGAAGCAAAAAAATCAGAAAACATAACCAAGCATTCCGTTCTTGATGATTTAACGGGAATCTATAACACACAGAGTTTTTATGAAAGTGTTTCAGAATGCCTTAAAAACTCTAAAGTTCCTGTATGCAATTACAAGATTCTCTTTTTAGACATAAATGATTTTAAAACCTACAACCGCAAATTCGGCTTTGACCAGGGTAACGAAATCATCAAAGCCATTGCAAAACTCATATCTGAATGTTTTAAGAACGACATTTATGCAAGGTTTTCAGATGATCACTTTGTAATTCTTACAGACGCAAGCCGGAAACCTTCCCTGGAATTAAAACTTAAAGAGCTTAGAGAAAAAACAGCTTTATTAAATCCTTCATTTTCTATCCGCATTAATGCAGGTCTCTACTCTCCTGTAGATAAAAACGAAGAGCCTTCTGTTGCCTGTGACCATGCAAGACACGCCTGTTCTCTTGCAAAAAAGGATCTTTCAAAAAATTACATAGAATATGACCATGCCATGGATCTTCAGTTTAAAAAACTTAAATACATCACAACAAATCTTGATGAAGCAATCGAAAAAGAATATATAAAAGTTTACTATCAGCCGGTTGTATTTGCAAAAGACAGAACTGTTTGTGGTGTTGAAGCCCTGGCCCGCTGGTTTGATCCAACCTACGGCTTTTTATCTCCAGGCGAATTTATTCCAATTCTTGAAGAATACAGACTCATCCACAGGCTGGACGAAGCAATCCTTGATATTGTCTGCAGGGATTTAAATAATGCAAAAGAAAGCAGCAGTAAACTATTACCGGTATCAGTAAACTTCTCCAGAATTGATTTTGAACAGGTAGACGTTCCGGCCTTAATAGACAAATACCTTACAAAATACAATCTTTCTAAAGATTTACTGCATGCAGAAATTACAGAAAGCTCCCTTACTTTAAGCGAAGAAATCCTGCTTGATGTAACTAAAAAGCTTAAATCTTCAGGTACAGAGCTCTGGCTTGATGATTTTGGCTCAGGTTATTCTTCCCTTAACATTCTTAAGGATTTTTCTTTCGATATGATGAAAATTGACATGATTTTCCTTAGAAACTTCAACGAGAACGAGAAATCAAAAACAATCCTTAAGAGTATTGTAGATATGGCTAAAACAATTGGAATTAATACCCTGACAGAAGGAGTCGAAAGCGCAGACCAGGCAGACTTCCTTACCCAGATTGGCTGCGAACGCCTTCAGGGCTACTTCTTTGGAAAACCTATGCCTATCGAAGAAATCAAAAAACTTTTAATTAATTAAAACTTAGGGCAAAAAAAAAGACTTCTGAAAATCAGAAGTCTTTTTTCTGAGCTACACTGGATTCGAACCAGTGACCCACGCCTTAAAAGGGCGTTGCTCTACCTACTGAGCTAGTAGCCCATCGCATTCTCGCGAATGTTCCATTAATATATAGTTTTAGAAAAAAAATGTCAACGGTTTTTTGCGTTTTTTAAAAAAAATTTATATTTTTTTTCATAATTATTTTTTGCTTGAACATTAAAAAACAATTTGCTATGATTTAAATATCTAATCTAATTTTTCATTATATAATGAAAAATTAATAAAACATTTTAGAGAGGTTTTAAGATGAAAAAACTTTTTGCTGTATTATCAGTTCTCTTCGTATTAGGAACTGCTAATATGTTCGCAACTGGCATTGGTGCACAGTTTGGTGGAAACGTAAACGAAGGTTCTTTTGGAACAGGTGCTGCTTTAACTTTCAAATTAGACAAAGTACCATGTGTATTTGCTGCTGACCTTGCTTTTGGTCAGAACTACTTTGCTGCTGGTTTAACAGCTGACTGGTGGATGGCAAATCCAAAAATCGAAGGAACCTGGGGATATTACTACGGTATTGGTGTTGGTGGATCTGTAGCAATTGCTAACAATGCATATGCAGGTTTCTCTGTAGGACCTAGAGCTGTTCTCGGAACAAACGTATTCTTACTTGACCGCCACTTCGAACTTTACTTACAGGCTGCTTATCAGCCATTATTGTCAATCGCTAATGACAATGTAGCTTTCGTATGGGTTAACTTCCCACTCGCTCTTGGATTCCGCTTCTGGTTCTAATAGCAGATCAGGTTAGATAAAAATATACAAGCCTTCTTCCTCAGGAAGAAGGCTTTTTTTATATATTTTCTTTTTCATTTATGCTAGAATGTTAGTGTTATATAATTACAATTGGAAAAGGAAATACAAATGAATGTAACAGAATCTTCACAGATGTATCTTGAAACAATTCTTGTCCTCTCAAAAAAAGGACCGGTTCGTTCCATTGATATTGCAAACGAAATGGAATTTTCAAGACCTACTATAAGTATTGCAATACACAACCTTCAGAAAGAAGGCTACCTAAAAATTGCAGAAGACGGCACTATTTTGCTTGAACCTTCAGGACAGGAAATTGCTGAAACTATTTACGAACGACACACAACCCTTACAGAAATCTTTAAGCTGATTGGCGTAAAGGAAGAAATTGCTTCTGATGATGCCTGCAAAATAGAACACGACTTAAGTCCGGAAACCTTTACCGCAATTAAAAAGGCCTACAAAAAATACAAGAAATATCTGAATACAAAATGAAAAAAATCATAATTCTTACTACAGCCTTTCTTCTCTTTATAAATACTGCCTTTTCCCAGCAAAAAGAAGATGTATTTCATCTTTCCTGGATGACAGACGGTATTTTACTTGGCGGAGCCCTGACCCTGGATTCTGCAGATTTACTCTGCGACAAGGTGCTTAAACTCAACAGAATGGAACTGCCTTCCACCTTCGACCTTTCCTCAGTTCCTTCAATTGACCGCGCCTTTATGAACCCCTATTCAAAAGGACTGGACCTTACAGCAAGTGCCACAGAAGGCCTTTTATTTGCGGCCCCTGCAATCTTTTTGACTCTGGACAAAAAGGAATACCTTACAGTCTATACAATGTACCTAGAAACTGTAATGTGGACCTGGGGCTTAAAAGAACTGGGAAAACTCTGCGTAAACAGAATAAGACCTTACATGTACTACGATAATCCCCCTTCCAAAGCTATAGCCGACGGTGACTGGTCAAACTCCTTTCCGTCAGGCCACACAAGCTTTGCATTTTCTCTGGCTGGCTTTACAACTTATGTATTTGCAAAATACTATCCCGATTCCGCATGGAAGTACCCTGTAGCAGGCCTTTCTTACACCCTTGCTTTTACAGTCGGAGCCTTAAGAATGGCAAGCGGTAATCACTTTCTTACAGACGTTCTTACCGGAGCTGCCATAGGAAGTCTCTGCGGCTTTGTAGTTCCATGGCTTCACACAATCACACCTCATAAAAAAAATGATAATGTAGAAATATCACTTTCGCCATTAAGTTTAGACATCAATATAAAATTATAAGAAGTATACAGGAGTTTAAAATGCTTAAAGCAATTGTAAAATTTTTTAAGGCTTTAAATAAGAACTCTCATCCGGGAGAGATTGCTCATGCAGTTTGCTGCGGAATGATCCTTGGATTTTTACCAAAAGACAATGCCTTATGGTACATTCTTGCAGTTTTATTCATTTTTTTAAGAATGCAAAAAAGTGCTTTTCTTATATTTACCCTCATTTTCACACTTGCATCCCCTTTCTTTGATTCTCTCTTTGACACAGTCGGATACTTTGTCCTCAAGACAGACTTTTTACAGCCACTTTTCGTTTTCCTCATAAAGATTCCTTTAGTCGGCTATACAAGATTTTACAATTCCATTGTGATGGGCTCCCTGCTCTGCTCCCTGCTCTTATATATTCCACTTTATTTTATTTCAAAGGCCATTATCCAGTTGTGGAGAAACAAGATGGTTCCTCTCGTAAGAAAAACCAGACTGGTAAAAATCATCTCAAAATTACCGCTGGTAAGCAAAATTAAGGAGGTAATGTAATGGCAAAACGTACACCAAAACAGAAAGCAATTAAGGTTCCTTCTCTTTTCAAAAAACAATATACAAAAAAATCACTTGATAAAAAGATATATAAAAAGATTTTTATAGAAGATGATAAAAAATTCTTAAAAGGTTTTATCAGTCAGACAGGAAAAAAGGGAAAGAAAGAAATCCCTCTTTATTCAATTCCAAATGATTTAACTGTAACTGCAAAAGATCAGAAAAGACTTGTTTTAATAGCTAAGTCCATAAAAAAACAGAAAGGCCGCTTCAAGCTGCTGCCACTCTTTGCAGTAATCATATTTTTACTTGCGGCAGGAACTGCAATCACCCTTACCAAAAACTTTATCTGCAGAAAAATAATCACAAGCAGCTGCGAATCTATTTTTGAAGCAAAGTGTGATATTGAATATCTGAACCTTAAATTTCTTTCTTCTTCCTTTACAATGAAGAATTTTGAAGTTGCAGACAAAAATAACCCTATGAAGGATTTATTCTCCATAGAAAATCTTAATATTGATTTTTCTTTCCCTCAGCTGCTTAGAGCCCATTTTGTTGCTGAAGATTTAACAGTTTTAGGAATAGAAACCGGAAAAGAACGTAAATATTCCGGAGATTTAACAGCACAAAGACTTGCAAAGATTGAAAAGAAAAAAGCTAAAAAGGCTGCAAAAGAGGCAAAGAAGGCTCAGAGCACTCCTGTTATGGAAAGCTTAAAAGAAAAAATTGCAGCAACAACAAACGAAGAAATTACAGCTTTATTTAATCAGTATAATCCAAAAACCATCATAGATAACTGCTATTCTAATTTACAGACTCCTGCCGTAAGCCAGGAAGTAAAAGAGGCTGTAGAAAAAATCAACAAAGAATGGAAAGAAACTCCTCAGACCATTTCTGCAAAAGTTGAATCTACCCGCACTTCTGTAAACGATGCCGTAAACTATGATTTTTCTGCAATCAAAAATAATCCTGTAAAGATTCAGGAAGCAATTGAAACTATCAATAAGGCTATTACCGAAGTAAATTCCCTAAAAGAAGAAACTACAAAAGTTGTAGACAATTTTAAGACTTCTACTGACCAGGTAAGCAGTCTTTCACAGCAGATTACAGATGCAATTAAGCACGACAAAAATCTTGCTTCAGAAGAAATTTCAAAAATCACTTCCTTTAAGCTTTCTGATACAAAAAACATTATATCAGGCTACTTTAATAAGCTGGGCTACAGCCTTTTAGGAAAATACTATCCATACGCCTACAAGGCTATAAACAAGCTTCTGGAAATTAAAAACAGCTCTTACCAGACTCCTAAAAAAACTAAAAAGGCAAAGACAAAGGCTGTTGCAGGAAGCCGCCAGAGCGGAAGAGACGTATACTTTAAGGGAGACACAACTCCACGTTTCTGGATAAAGAAAGCTCAGGGATCAGGAAAGGGCATTACGATTTCTGCAAGCAATATCTCTACAGATCAGGATGCCCTTGGAAAACCTGCCCAGGCAGACTTTATTATGAACAGGGCCGGCATAGACCATAAGGCAAAAGTTGTAGTAGACTGCCGCTCTAATTCAAACGAGGCTCTTATTAGTGCAGATTATTCCTGCTCTTCTTTACCTCTCCTTATTCCTTCTTCATATTTTGGAGATGGAAATGGAGTGCCTTCTTTTGATACAAAAGGAAACTTAAGCTTTAATGCATCCGTTTACGGCACAGAGGGATTTACCTTAAACGGAAACGGTAATTTTTCAGATTTGAAGATTACAACAAATCCTTTTGAACCTGAATATGCATCTAAAATCTATTCAAGCGTACTTTCAAAAATCAATCAGATGACTCTGGGAGTAACTGGCGGCTATACAGAAAAGGACGGCCTTATTCTTCAGATTTCCTCAGATGCAGATAAAAAATTTGCATCTGCCTTCAGTTCAGAAATGAATGCTCAGCTTGACCAGGTAAAAAAATCTGTTGAGAGCGAACTTACTGCTAAAATCAATGAGTATTCAAAGGGAGCTCTTGGAGAAATATCAAGTTTTGAAGACATCAAAAATAAAATAAACGATTCTAAGAATTCCCTGAACAATCTGAGTGAGCAGCTTGAAGCAAAGAAAAAAGAAGCTGCAAAAATGCTTACCGATTCTGCCTCTTCAAAATTAGACGAAGCTAAAACAAAGGCTGGGGAAGCTGCGGCAAGTAAATTAAAAGGACTTTTTGGAAACTAAAATGAAGCATTACAAGTTCAGCACAGTAATTATATCTTCTGCCTGTCTGATTTTTCTTTCAGGCTGCAGCAAAAATAAAACAAAGGAAATAGTTTTTGATTCTACAAATCTTCCAAGTCAGCAGGAACTTTCCCGCATAAGTTCAGACTTTTCTGACACTGTTGATATAGATTTTACAAATATGTCGGCAACCATGGTTTATGCAGAAGTTTTTAATATGCTGATTATGCCGGAAGAATACGAGGGAAAAACTATAAAAGCAAAGGGTCTTTTTTATGTTGCAACAGACCCAACCACAAACAATCATTACTTTTCTGTAATAGTTCAGGACGCCACAGCCTGCTGTCAGGAAGGCCTGGAATTCGTCTGGCAGGGAGAGCACAAATTTCCTGAAGATTATCCTCCAGAAGGCAGCGAAATTACCGTAACAGGACGTTTCTGCAAGCTTGAGCTGGAAGGCGGAATCACCTACTCTTTCTTAAATGCCAACAAAGTAGAGTTTTAACCATAAGGCACAAATTAAGCCCATATTTTCACATAATAATTTTTTCATTATAATATAGGCATTATTTCAATAGGAGTTTTTTAAATGTCAAAGTATCCATTTCAAAACATTGAACCTAAATGGCAAAAGTATTGGGAAGACAACAAAATCTTTAAAGTAAGAGAAGATGAATCTTTCCCAAAAGAAAAGCGCATGTATGTACTTGATATGTTCCCATACCCAAGTGCCGCCGGATTACATGTAGGTCACCCTGAAGGCTACACAGCCACAGATATTTATTGCCGATATCTAAGAATGAATGGATACAATGTCCTACATCCAATGGGATTTGACTCTTTTGGTCTGCCAGCAGAAAACTACGCAATTAAAACTGGTACCCATCCAAAAATTACAACTAATGCAAATATAGAAAAATTTACCCAGCAGATTAAATCTCTTGGTTTTTCTTATGACTGGGACCGCTGCGTTTCTACCTGCGAACCATCATATTACAAATGGACCCAGTGGATTTTCCTTCAGTTATACAAAAAGGGACTGGCATACGAAGCTCAGACTCCAATTAACTGGTGTCCATCATGTATGACAGGTCTTGCTAACGAAGAGGTAAAAGAAGGCAGATGTGAACGCTGTCATTCTCAGGTTACTCACAAAACAATCCGCCAGTGGATTTTAAAAATTACAGATTATGCTGACCGTCTTGATAAGGACCTGGAAGGTCTTGACTGGCCTGAAAGTGTAAAAGCCATGCAGCATAACTGGATTGGAAAATCTACAGGTGCAGAAGTTACTTTTACCGTAGCAGATAAAGACGGAAAGCCAACCGATAAGAGCCTTACAGTTTATACAACCCGCTGTGATACCCTTTTCGGCGCAACTTATATGGTTGTTTCTCCTGAACATAAGATTATTCCAGAAATTACAAGCCCTGAACAGGCAGAAGCTGTAAAAAAATACCAGGAAGAAGCTGCAAAAAAATCAGATCTTGAGCGTACAGACCTTGCAAAGGACAAGACCGGTGTATTCTCCGGAAGCTATGCAATCAACCCTGTAAACGGAAAACTCATTCCAATCTGGATTGCAGATTATGTTCTTATTTCTTATGGTACAGGAGCAATTATGGCTGTTCCTGCCCACGATGACCGCGACTGGGAATTTGCAAAGAAGTTCAATCTTCCAATCATCGAAGTATTAAAGAGCGAAGTTGACGTACAGACTCAGGCATGGACTCAGGACGGAATCCATGTAAACTCAGAATTCCTTGATGGTCTTAACAAGGCAGATGCAATTGCTAAGATGCTGGAATTCCTTGAAGAAAAGAAAATTGGCCGTAAAGCAATTAACTATAAACTCCGTGACTGGGTATACAGCCGCCAGCGTTACTGGGGTGAACCAATTCCTTTAATTCACTGTCCAACTTGTGGAACAGTTCCAGTACCAGAAGAAGACCTTCCTCTTGAATTACCAGAAGTAAAATCTTACCAGCCAACAGGAACCGGTGAATCGCCTCTGGCCGCAATTGATTCATGGGTAAACTGCAAGTGTCCAAAATGCGGTGGAGCTGCAAAACGCGAAACCAACACAATGCCTCAGTGGGGTGGAAGTTGCTGGTATTATTTACGCTATCTTGATCCACATAACAATGCTCTTTTCTGCAGCAAAGAAGCAGAAAATTACTGGATGCCGGTAGACCTTTACATTGGTGGAGCAGAACATGCAGTATTACACCTTCTTTATGCCCGTTTCTGGCACAAGGTTTTATATGATTTAGGACTTGTTTCTACAAAAGAACCATTCCAGCGCCTTATTAACCAGGGTATGATTACATCATTTGCATTCCAGCGCAAAGACAAGACTCTTGTTCCTGTTGATGAAGTTGAACAGCGCGAGGATGGAAAATACTACGAAAAAGCATCTGGCGAAGAACTTGAACAGATTGTTGCAAAAATGTCAAAGTCTTTGAAGAACGTAGTAAATCCTGATGATGAAATTAAGGAGTATGGTGCCGATTCTGTTCGTATGTACGAAATGTTTATGGGTCCTCTTACAATGTCTAAACCATGGGCTACACAGGGAATCGTTGGTATTCACCGCTTCCTTGAAAAAGTATGGGCTGTTTCAGAAAAACCAATGAATGACATTGACATTAACGGAAAACTTGAAGACAAGGCATTGATTTCTGCCCGCAAGACTTTTGCACAGACAATCAAAAAAGTAACTGATGATACTGCAAGCCTCAACTTCAACACCGCAATCAGTCAGATGATGATTTTTATAAACGAACTTTCTAAGCTGCCGGAAGTTCCAAAGGCAATGTGGAGCGACTTCGTAAAAGTCCTTTCACCTTACGCACCTCACCTTGGTGAAGAACTCTGGGAAAAACTTGGCAATAAAGAAAGCATTGCTTATGTTGCATGGCCAACAGTAAACGCAGACTTTGCAAAAGATGATGCTGTAACAATTGTTGTTATGGTAAACGGAAAGAAACGCGACACCTTTGAAGCTGCCCCAGGCACAGCAGACGACAAGCTTAAAGAAACTGCTTTTGCCCGTGACGCCGTAAAGAAATTTACAGATGGCCACGAAATTGTAAAATGCATCGTAGTTCCAAACAAACTTGTAAACATTGTTGTTAAGGGATAATAAGCTGAAATAAAAAGAAAAGCCTCCGGTCTTATAAAAATATAAGACTGGAGGCTTTTCTTTTTACAGGCCTTATTCAAAAACTAAGCAACTTCCGTAACGGAGTTTACCAGATTGAAAATATACTTAAAGCCGCTGGCGTTAATGGCCTGCTGCGATTCATTTGAAGGAGAAAGGAAATACAATTTCTTTCCGGCCTCTTCTGAATCATTAAAGGCAGCCATCAGACAACCTAAGCCTGACATATCAAGTTCTATTAATTCAGACATATCCAGTACAACATTCATCTTTACAACATCTGAATATAGCTTTTCAGAAAATTCACCAAGGGTATAGGCATTTAATGCTCCCTGGAGTTTATACATTTTATAGTTTGCACCTTCTTTTTCGATAATTGTTAACTGTTCCATCTTTTTCTCCTGCTATTATAATCCGGCTTCTTTTAACATCTGGTCAAGATCAGATAAATCCGGGATTTCTTCGCCAGCCGGAATATCTGCCTTAGGAATATTTGCGGCAGGCTGACTTTCCATTGAAGAAGCTTCTTCCGGAATAGATTTTGGAAGGTCACTTTCTTCTGCGGCAATCACTCCGCCAAGTTCAAAGGACTTTTCTTCTATTTCGCCAGGTAACTCTTCCGAAGAAAAATCTTCTACAGGTACTTTCAAATCATTATCTTCAAGAGTTTCAGGTAAATCTATTGAAATATCCTGCTGAATTGTATCTGATGGTTCTTCAATAATTTCGCTGCTGCTTTCTTCTACGTAATCAGGAACCTGAATTTCTTCCGGAACTTCTTTTTCCTGCTCTTCTTCTTTTACATCAGCATATTCTTCAACCTCGTTCTTAGCTTCATATTTAAGAACAAGAATAGAAACATCATCTTCCATTTCCTTTGACATGAACTTAATAAGGTCATCAAAAGTAAACTGGGCCATACGCTGAGCGTTATAGGTTGAATTATCAAGAATAGCCTGCTGAATACGTTCCTTTCCATACTGCTCACCACGCAATGAGTGAGACTGTACCAGTCCGTCTGTACAGGCAAGAATGATATCACCACGATTTAATTTAGTAGTTTTTACAGAAATATATGGAGAAATATCTTTTACGAAGCCCAGGAAGTGGCCTGAACCCTGAATTTCAATAACGTTGTTATAAACCTGAGTATACATCATTAAGGCTGGAATACCACAGTTGATGTAATACATGGTATCGGTTTCAAAATCTACAAGAGCAAAAAGTCCGGCAAAGATTGTTCCCTTAAGCAGAGAATCACGGATAAAGGTATTTGTTTTTACTACCAGTTCCTTAAAGTCGTGAGTTTCTGCAAGATAAGTTCGAATAATAGACTTTAAGATAACCATGTTCATTGAAGCGGCAATACCCTTTCCGGACAAGTCACCAACTACGAACAGATGGCGGGTTGCTGTAAGACGAATCATATCAATAAATTCACCACCAATGTTGTGAGAAGGAACCATCAGATATCCGGTATCAATTTTATCATTACGAACCTGATCAATATTTTCCTGAATGGAAGTAATAATCTGAGAAGACATTCGGATTTCGCGGTTTACGACACCAATAATTTCTTTATTGGAAATGTTTCTCATGTAATAACCAAATACGAAGAAGTGTGAATAAAGTTTTTCAAATACGTTATAGTCGTATTCCTTGAAGTGGTCGCCATTTGCCTTACAACCTAAAGTAATAACTCCAAAAATATTATGTCCTTCATTTAAGATAATAAGAACGTCACACTTGTATTTGTCAAAAAACTTCTGCAGCTGAATACGAACATCAGCAAGATCATGTTCTTTTTCAAGCTGACTCTGGAATACAATACTGCGGTTTATATTAAGCAGGGCATCAAAGCCCGGTGTATTTACAGAAATTTTATCTGATGTATTATTTGATGAATAAGCAATTTCAAGCTCTGTCTGACCGCTCAAAATATAAACATTCATTGAAGCGGTTTCTGTATTGTTCTTTACAATATCAAACATACGGCTGGCAATGTAGTCCATTTCTCCGGTAGCGTAGTCAATAGTTGTAAGGTCTCTTTCCAGCTGACTGCCGTAATCTGCAGTATAGAAACGGCTTGAATTAGAAATAACATCGCCAATCCAGTAGGCATAAATAACACAGACAACTGATACAAGAGAAATGATGATTATATATGTTACCTGGAAGTTATTGTACAAAGGCTGCAGGAACATGCAGGCTAAACCTAAGATAGCTGATGGTAAAATATAAGAAATAAGAATCTTAAGAACAAAGATGAATAAGGTTTTTCCGGATGGAACTGAAGCCTGTACCAGAGCTGAATATATTACTACATACATAAAGAGATATGCGAACATATAAAGCATAGAGAAGGCAGGAATAACTTTAGAAATAAAGTTGATTACAAAGCTGCAGAACCACATTAAAATAAGAGCCGCAAGAATTACGATTGCCTGACTCTTCTGAAGCTGGGTTGCCCTTTCTTCACTCTTAATTGCCATGATTAAAAGGCCCACAACAGGAAGAATGTATCTGTAAACCATTGTGTAAACAGTTACCCAGGTCCAAGGGAAGAATTTTCTTGCTTCCGGTCCAAAAAGATATTCAGACTGAATAAAAATACCCTTGTCGTAAGTAATGTCTATCTGTGAAAAACGAGTCCATACTAAAACAATAACACCTAAGGCAAGAAGGAATTCAACAAGTCTTGGAAAAAACTTCTTTGTATGGGCAGAAAGAGAAATAAAACCAAAAGTAACGGCAATAAACATTAAACCGTCCAGACAGAATACAATCCTCATAAACTGGGTTGTAACTGCGTCCAGCCAGTAATTCTTAAAGATGATGGTTACCAGAAGAAGAATTGCTTCTGCACAGGTAAGCAGCAGGGCAATGGAAAAAGTACTTACTTCAAAAGATTCAGTTTTAACTCTGCTGTCAACTAAGTGAGTAAAGTATATAAAACTTACTGCTACAATTATATTTAATAAAATATAAACCATAATTAGTACCCTACCTTTGCAATCATCATTGTAACGTCATCATGCAGTTTTTTATCGCCGTTATACTTCATAATCAAATCTACAATATCATCAACAAATTCCTGAGGTGTTTTTGCGGCACCGGCAATTAATGTCTTTTTGTAGATATCAGTATCACCTAACTCAACTCCATCATCATCCATAACTTCAGAAACACCGTCAGTTGCCATCAGGATTGTATCACCACGGAAGAGGCGCTTTTCCTGAACAGTAACATCACCCATATCAAGAATACCAACAAGTGAAGCATTAGAAGTTAAAGGCTTAATTCTGTAACCATCAGGAGAAGGTGAAAGAATAATTGGATCTGACATGGAAGCATTTATGTAGCGGATACTCATTTTTTCTGTATCAATAACACTCAGGAACAATACGGTATATTTATCCTGAAGGTGCATTCCTTTAATGGCTTTATCAATAGCATGAATTACACCAACAAGGTCTTCTTTATCTTCAATAATTTTAACTGTATTCATTACCAGACCCATGATAAGGGCGGCAGGAAGACCTTTTCCCGAAACGTCTCCTAACATAAGCAGGGTTTTATTCTGGTCAATTGGAAGAATTGAGAAGTAGTCACCCGATACGTTTACAAGAGGACGGAAGTAGGTAGCAATCTTTAATTTTGAAATATTTGGAATTTTCTGTGGCAGGAAGGACTGCTGGGTAATAGCCAACTGTTCCCATTCCTTGGTTGTTGCAGAAATTTCTGACAGAGTAGAAATTGTTCTTGTACGGGTTACGAAACGCTTGTATTCTTCGTAAAGGCGCTGGTAAACATCTAAGTCAAAAAGTCTTGTATAGCGGCAGAATACATAAAGATGCTGCTGCTCGTAACAAAGGAAGAAACCTCTGGCCTTTTTAAAATTAGAAGTAACACCAATATGACGGTCAAAAAAGAAGAAACCATCACGCCAGGCATCTGTAAAATACTGGTCCAGCTTGTTTCTTACATATTCCGATGTTGTAACACGGTTAGGACTGTTATAAAGGATGTAGTTTTTAGAACGGTCTACAAGCATAACAGAACAGTCACCCTGTTTTTCAAGGATATCTGCAATTGCACTGTTAAAATCTTCGAGGGAATAGCAGGAACGAATACTGTTAATAAATTCGTTTAATAATACGGTTTCACCAGTTTCGATTGTTTTTGATTTGATTTTTGAAATTGCATAGTTTTTAATTCTGTTACCCCAGAAAAGAGTAGCAAGAATAACTACGCCGGCAACAATTAATGTATATAAAGAAGGATCAGAACTTCTTCTGGCAGGTATCAGCAAAATTGTAATAGCACTTACAAAGATGATGGATAGAACATTAATGGCAATTAAAGCAATTTTTTTTCTTGTTTTGTACATGGTGACCCCTGAAAGTATAGATGATAATACATCTATACTATTCTAACATATAATCGGCGAAAAAAGAAAAAAAATTAAGCCTAATTGCTATAGTTATATTTTCTATTTTGTAAGGTCTACCAGTTTAGGCTCTGTTGTTGGATTTTCCAGTTCCATATACTGCTTTAACAGGTCTTTCTGTTTAGAAGAAAGCTTTGTAGGTATCTGGACAGAAACTTCAACATACAAGTCTCCCTTGCGGCTTGAACCTGAAACAGGCACACCTTCGCCTTTTATACGAAGCATTTTTCCGTTTGGGGTTCCTTCTGGAATTTTTATTGTCAGTTTTTTGTTATCAAGAGCGGTTATTGTAACTTCGCAGCCAAGGGCTGCCTGAGACATTGAAACCGGGATTGCACAGAACAAATCATTATCCTGACGCTGAAAATTAGGATGATCGGCTACATGTAAAACAATTACCAGGTCGCCAGAAGGACCTCCATTCTCTCCCGCATCGCCCTGCCCGCGAATAATAATTCTTTTACCAGTGTCTACGCCGGCAGGTATTTTTAATGACATCTGTTTATTTTTTTCCTGCAGACCAGTTCCTCTACAACTGCTGCATGGATGGTCAATTATGGTTCCCTTTCCTCTACAGGTTGGACAGGTCTGCTGAATTGTAAAGAAGCCGTTTCCCTGTCTTACCTGACCAACACCATTACAGGTTGGACAAGTTTTTTTGCTTGCACCTGCAGCAGCACCGGAACCATTACAAGCTTCACACTTTTCGCGATGTCTGAAGTGGATTTCTGTACTTGTTCCATATACTGCGTCTTTGAAAGAAAGGTTAAGGTCGTAGCGGAGACTTGCACCGGCTTCAGGGCCTCCCCTTCTTGAAGAAGAGCCGCCAAAACCGCCGCCGAAGATACTTTCAAAAATATCTCCCATTCCGCCACCCATTCCTCCGAATAAGTCAGAGAAATCGTGGAAGGCATGAGAGTATCCTCCGGCACCGCCGCCTCCCATACCTTCAAGGCCGGCAAAACCATACTGATCGTAAATAGGACGTTTCTGTTCATCAGAAAGAACTTCGTAGGCTTCTGTAGCCTCCTTAAATTTTTCTTCAGCTTCTTTATCACCAGGGTTTCTGTCCGGATGATATTTTACGGCCAGTTTTCGGTAAGCTTTTTTTATAGCTTCCTGATCTGCCGATTTTTCAACACCTAATACTTCGTAATAATCGCGCTTTGCCATGATAATTTATCCAATAATAAAAAAATTGCGGCTCGCATAGTCTCGCCGCTTGAGCCGTTCTTTCGATAATCCTAAACCGGCCCGCTGTCGCAGCCCGGTTTTTAACGGATTTTCGATTTTAGGCTTTATTTTTCATCCTTAACTTCATATTCTACATCATCAGCATTGCCTTTATCAAAGCCGCCTTTTGATGAATCTGAAGTATTAGCATTTGCATTTGCACCTGCAGCACCCATGTCTGGACCTGCTCCCTGTGCGCCTGCCTGAGCACCCTGCTGTTTATATAATTCTTCAGCAATTTTGTAAGATGCCTGTTTTAAAGCTTCTGTTTTAGCCTTAATATCAGAAACATTGTCGCTCTGTAAAGCCTGTTTAAGGGCTGCTACAGCATCTTCAACCTTCTGTTTTTCTGCAGCATCAACCTTGTCGCCAAGATCTTTAATAGATTTTTCTGTTGCATAAATCAGGCTGTCTGCTTCGTTTTTAGCATCAACACTTTCGCGTTTTGCTTTATCTGCAGCGGCATTAGCTTCTGCATCTTTTACCATCTTATTGATTTCTTCTTCGCTTAAACCAGAAGAAGAAGTAATCTGAATATGCTGTTCTTTTCCTGTTCCAAGATCCTTTGCAGATACGTGAACAATACCGTTAGCATCGATATCAAAAGTAACTTCAATCTGTGGAACTCCACGTGGAGCTGCAGGAATATCAGTTAAGTCGAAGCGTCCAAGTGTACGGTTCTGATCAGCCATTTCGCGTTCACCCTGAAGTACGTGAATAGAAACTGCAGTCTGGCCATCAGCAGCAGTAGAGAATACCTGGCTCTTCTTTGTAGGAATTGTTGTATTGCGGGCAATAAGTTTTGTCATTACACCACCCATTGTTTCAATACCAAGTGAAAGAGGAGTTACATCAAGAAGAAGAACGTCTTTTACGTCTCCACCAAGTACACCACCCTGAATTGCAGCACCAATTGCAACTGCTTCATCTGGGTTTACTGCACGGCTTCCTTCCTTACCGAAAATCTGTTTTACAACATCCTGAACTTTTGGCATACGTGAAGAACCACCAACAAGAAGAACTTCATCAATCTTGTCTGCTGTAATTCCTGCATCTGCAAGAGCCTTGCGGCAAGGTTCCTTTGTTCTTTCGAATAAAGAATCTGTCATCTGTTCAAACTGAGCACGAGTCAAAGACTTCTGAAGGTGTTTTGGACCTGTGGCATCAGCTGTAATGAATGGAAGGTTGATATCTGTAGTTGTCTGGTTAGACAAAGAGATTTTTGCATTTTCTGCGGCTTCGCGTAAACGCTGCATAGCCATTGGATCTTTAGAAAGATCAATTCCTGTATCTTTTTTGAACTCGTCAATAAGCCAGTTAGAAATTACACGGTCCCAGTCATCTCCACCAAGGTGTGTATCACCATTTGTAGATTTTACTTCGAAAACACCGTCACCAAGTTCAAGAATAGAAATATCGAAAGTACCACCACCAAGGTCATAAACTGCAATAGTTTTTTCCTGGTCCTGATCCTGTTTGAATCCGAAAGCAAGAGAAGCAGCTGTAGGTTCGTTGATGATTCGTTTTACATCAAGACCTGCAATTTTACCTGCATCTTTTGTAGCCTGACGCTGAGCATCATTAAAGTAAGCTGGAACTGTAATAACAGCTTCTGTAACTTCCTGTCCAAGATAATCTTCTGCAGTTTTCTTCATTTTCTGTAAGATGAAAGCAGAAATTTCCTGTGGAGAGTACTGTTTTTTAGCTCCGTTTTCTTCTACTTCTACACGGCAGTCTGAACCGTTATCAATTACTGTGTAAGGGAGTTTTGTTGCTTCTCCCTGAAGTTCGCTGAATCTGTGTCCAATAAGACGTTTTACAGAATAAACTGTATTTTTTGGGTTTGTTACCATCTGGTTCTTTGCAGGGCTACCTACAATTCTGTCGCCCTTTGAAGTAAAACCAACAATAGATGGAGTTGTTCGTCCACCTTCCGAATTCTGAATTACAACTGGTTCGCCGTTTTCCATTACGGCAACACAAGAGTTTGTTGTTCCTAAATCAATACCAATAATCTTTCCCATAATTGCGCTATCCTTCCAGGTATTACACTACCCGGCTTTTATAATTTTTTCCTTTTTTTAAGCCTAATTTTTAGGCTGAGCAGGTACTTTTACCATTACCTTTGCATGACGAATAACTCTGTCTTTAAGCTTGTAGCCTTTTAAGTAAACCTGAGCCAGAGTTTCCGATTCTGCATTTTCATCTTCCATACGGCCAATTGCTTCGTGTTCATCAGGATTAAATTCATCTCCTTCCTGACCGTAGCTTACAAGCCCATACTTATCTTCAAGCATTTTTACAAGGCTTGTGTTAATCATTTTTACACCGTCTGCAATTGCCTTTGCATCTGTTGCGTTAGCAGCAGCATCCACAGTGCGGTCAAAATTATCAAGGCTGTCTAAAAGATCTCCTAAAAGATTTTCATTTGCATACTCTGCTGTTTCAGCCTTTTCTTTAATCATTCTTTTACGATAATTGTCAAAATCTGCAGCACGTCGTAAAAGCTGATCCTTTAAGTCTGCATTTTCTTTTTCCAATGCAGCAATTTTTTCTTCAAGTGAAGGTTCTTTTTCTTCTTCAGGCTGTTCTGTTGTCTGGTCTTCAGATTTATCTTCTTCAACCTGACTTTCTTCAGCTTCTTTAGCTTCTGTTTCTGCCTGAGAATTCTGATCTTCTACATTCACGTTTTCATTCTGGTTTTCTTCAACCATTCTTCTTTATCCTTAATAAAAATAATTTATCAGCACTTTTAAAATTACTAATTTAGACTAATAATCGTCAACAAAATTTTTAAAAATTTTGCGGCAAATTCTTTGGAGGAAAAATCACTGTGTTTTTTAGAGAAGTTTACTTATTTAAGGCCTCTTGCCCAGGCGTAAGTACTTAAATATGGATCAGGTTTTATTGCACTTTCGGTAGACCAGATTTCGTCAACAAGACCTTTTTCATTTATTTTTCCAATGCGGACAGCTTTATACAGATGCTGATTTGTACCGTCAACTGTAACAGTTCCTTCCGGTGCCTCATAAGACAGCCCCTTAGAAGCCATTCTTATTTCTTCAACATCAAATGAACCGGCTTTTTCGCAGGCCTTTGCCCACATATGAACTGCAATGTAGGCCGCTTCAATAGGGTCTCCGGTTACGCGGTCATTCCCATACTCGCTTTTATAATCTGAAACAAATTTCCTGTTCAAGTCTGTATCTGTTGTCTGAAAATAATTCCAGGCCAGCAGATTTCCCTTTAAAAGTTCTGAACCGATTTTTGAAACCTCTTCTTCCGAAATAGAAAAACTCATTACAGGAATCTTTTCCGAAGTAATTCCAGCTGCTGCCAGAGCCTTAAAAAAGGCAATATTAGAATCTCCATTAAGGGTGTTTATAATAACATCAGGTTTCTGATTAATAATCTCTTTTACAATTTCTGAAAAGTCAGCGTGTCCCATTGGAACATACTGTTCTCCAACGCACTGGCCATTAAGATTCGCCAGCTGGGCCTTAATAATGCTGTTTGCAGTTTTAGGGAAGATATAATCACTGCCAAGCAGGTACATTTTTTTACCAAAGCTTTCGGCACAATAATCTATTGCGGGAACAACCTGCTGGTTAGGGGAAGCCCCCATATACATAATATTAGGACTTGCTTCCATTCCTTCATACTGGAGGGGATACCATAAAAGACCATATAACTCTTCGAATACAGGTTTTACTGCCTGGCGGGAAGAAGAAGTCCAGCATCCAAACACAGTTTCAACCTTATCCTGCTCTAAAAGTTTTCTTGCCTTGAGGGCAAAAACAGAAGGATCACTTTCTCCATCCTCTTCTACAGCCTTTATCTGTTTACCGAGAACCCCGCCGGCTTCATTTATTTCTTTTATGGCAAGAAGTTCTGAATCGCGTAAAGGTATTTCGCTTATAGCCATAGTTCCAGTTAAAGAATGCAGTAAACCAACCTTTACAACTTTACTCTCCTTCTTTTTACAGCCTGTAAGAAAAAGTAATGCAGATATAAGAATAAGCACACAATAAAAAGATTTCTTCATTTTCATCTCCAGTTTTTATAGTACATCATAAGTAATCATCATACCTTTACCCTTTATAAGGCATTCGATTGGTTCACTAAATTTAAAATCACTGTCTTTAAGATGGTCATAAACCGTCTGAGAAATTTTTATTCCGCCGGGGTTAGCCGCAGTTTCCATTCTGCTTGCAACATTTACAGTATTTCCCCATACATCATAAATAAACTTTGTACGGCCAATTACACCAGCCGCAACCGGCCCCGAATTCAAACCTATACGGATATTAAATGGAATTTTTGCAGTTTTATTGTAGGTCTGTAAATCTTCCAGCATTCCTTTGGCAAATTCCAGCATAACATAGGCATGTTTTTCGTTTGGAGTTGGAAGACCGCAGGTTGCCATATAAGCATCTCCAATTGTTTTGATTTTTTCTACCCCGGACCTTTGAGCCCTCTTATCAAAAAGTACAAACAAATCGTTGAGAGCATCTACAATTTCTTCTGCACTATAGGAACTTGATGTCTGGGTAAAACCTACAATATCAGAAAATAAAACAGTTGCATCATCAAAGTTTTGACCGATTGAATGAATGCCGCTTTTTAATTCAAGGGCAATTTCTGCAGGAAGGATGGCCCTTAAAAGTTCATCAGATTTTTCTTTTTCAAGATTTAATTCTGCAGTTCGCTGTCTTACCATATACTCAAGGCGCAGGTTTTCCTGCTTAATGGCCCTTTGTTTTAAATAGAAGAACATGGTAACTGTTCCAAAAACTATAAAGGCTATGATAATCCAGAAAACCGGCATCTGATAGATATATGGCTTTTGTACAAACAAAACGGTTTCTGACTGCAGGGAATAAAGTCCTTCTCCGTTTATGGCGTTTACCAGGAAGATATGTTTTCCCGGCCTTAAGTTTGTATAAGACATTGTTCTTGCCGGGGAAGGACGGCTGAATTCATCTTCAAAGTTTGTAAGTCTGTGGGTAAAGAGGATTCTCTCAGGAGCATCAAAACTGATACCGGTATAGGTAATATCAACCCTCTTGGTTCCCGGGCGCAGAATGATAGAGCTTTCATCATAAGTGTAAAGATTATTGTCCACCAGGGTCGTGTTATCTACAACAACTTTTTCTATCTGAACCAGAGGCATTATAGAAGTTTCCTGAATCTTTACAGGATCATAAATTGCAATACCATCTACCATGGTAAACCAGATTCTTCCAAAACGGTCAATTAAACTTTTTGCCGTAGAAGTTGGTCCATTAGAATCAAGACCATCATTTTTATTGTAGAATTTTACGCTTATATCTCCGTTTTTTCCTTCGGCTGTAGCAAGCATCTGAGGGAAGCTTGCAGAAGAAATTCCATGATTACTTGTCATCCATACATTATTTGAATTATCTACAAGAATCTGGAAAACGGCATCTGTTTCTATACCCTTATCTGAATTAATATTTTCAAAAACTTCCGGCTTTTTTGTAAGGCTGTCAAAATTAGGACAGCGGGTTATACCGCTTCCGCTGCAAATCCAGTAAGCGCCGTCCGAGTTCTGAGTGATTTTAAATATAACGTTACCGGCAAGTCCATCTTCAGAAGTAATGCAGGAATAAATTTCTTCATCCTTTATAAGATAAACTCCGCCGCCGTCGGTTCCAACCCAGACAATTCCATTTGAATCCTGGTAAAGGGCCATAACATATTCATTTTCCAGCCCCTGGTCCTGCTTAAGATTTTTTATACTTCCGTCTTTATGAATAAAGGAAAGTCCGGTGGTTGTACCAACGCACAGGTCTCCATTCGAAGTTTCTATAGCAACCCTGACCTTATTTCCGGCAAGCCCCTTGTCTGTCGTCCAGCTTTCAATCTTATTTCCGTCATATCTGAGCTGTCCATATTTTGTATAGCAGCTTACAAGAATATCACCACCCTTTGTAACATGAACATCTCTGATTCTTACATTTTTTGTATATTCAGTAAATTTATTTTCTACAGGAATATCATTTTCGTAACAGATAAGGCCCTTATCGCTTCCAGCCCAGATTCTGCCCGCTTTATCTTCTGCAATGCTGTTTACAGAAAAATCCATACGGAGCATACGGAATTTACTGTGAGTTAATTTTCCGACTCCGTTTCTGTCTGTTGCCAGCCAGTAGTTTCCTTCCCTGTCACAGATAATCTTATTGATTTTTGCCGAACTTAAAAGGCTGTTTGTGTATTCGTAGAATTGTCCGTCAGAATAAACTACAAGGCCTGCTTCTGAACCAAACCAGATGGAACCGTCAGAAGCTGTGTAACAGCCCGAAGTTGGAACACTGTCAATAATTGTATTTGAAATAACTTTTTCTATAACACCATTATTCAGCTTGTAAAAACCATCATCGCCAAGACCAATCCAGAAAACACCCTTTAAATCCTGAAACACACAGGTGGCAAAATAGATTCCAAGATGTTCAAATTCACTGAGACTGCGAAAGATTCCGTCTGAAAAAACAAAAAGTCCCCTTTCGTTTGAAGTAAGCAGCCAGATACGGCCGGCAGTATCGCAGTAGAGGGAAGTTACAATAAGTCCTTTTGGAATGGTACCGGCTTCAAACTGAGGGCTAATCATATGTCCGCTTCTGGTGATATAAACAACACCGCTTGCGGTTCCAACCCAGATATTTCCGGCCCTGTCTTCTGCCAGAGCCCTTATGGAATTATTAGGCAAACCATTCTGTGTTGTATAAAGTTTTTTTCCTTCTTTATTGATTTTCTGAAGACCTTCATCGTTCGAACCAATCCATAGAGTTCCCTGGGAATCTTCAAGAATTGTACGGACAGAAACGAAGGCCAGATCATTGCTGGAAGAACGTTTATGAGTTGTAAAGTTGACGCCGTCAAAACGGGCAAGCCCCTCGTAGGTTCCAATGTTAATGTAGCCGTCCCGGGTTTGAATAATATCTGTGGCGGTGGTTCCATTCAGAGAGCCAAAGGCATTCCATGACTGATAAACATAATTATCAAAAAAATTACTGTGACAAAAAAGACTATTTAATAATACAAAAAATGAAAACAGAAAAATTACTCTCTTCATAATTTATATTATATTTCCAAAATTCGTTTTTATCAAAAAAAGTTATAAAATTATTGCAAATTAACTGAGGATTTATAAATATCCCCATAAATCACTCTTAACACTAAAGGTAAGAGACGGTTCTGCACATTCAAGCAAACATGAATGCAGATATAATCTTTTTGCAGAAGGGCCGCCATAAAGTTCATCGCCTAAAATTGGAAAACCAAGGCTGCTTAAATGCACCCTTATCTGATGGGTTCGCCCCGTAAAGAGATTACATTCTATAAGCCAGCAGGCCTTCCCTTCCACCGTCACTTCCCTTAAAACAGTAAAATCTGTCTTTGAATACTGACCTTGCTGAGAATCTACCTTTCCCCATTTTCCCTTCTGACTTTTAGAAGAGATTCTATCCATGTTAAATTCAACGGTAAAGGTCTGGCCGGCTTGCAGACTGGCTTTTACAAGGCTTTGCAGACCAGATTTCACGACCCCGCCATTCACCCCGCCATTTTTAGGGCAAACCGCCAGATATTTTTTTGTAAAACTATGAGTCTGAAAAATCCCGCTTACCACCTTATTAATTTCTCTGTTTTTGGTAAAAAGGATTACGCCGGAAGTCTCCCGGTCCAGGCGGTGCATTATTCCTGCGTAAGGTGGATTTCGTAAATCAGGATTTCGCTTCCACAAATAATCAACAAGAGCATCGTGAAGATTTTTCCGGTCCTGAACTATAGTTTTTTCTACAGGAAAAAAGGCGGGTTTATTGATAAAAATTAAATCATCAGTTTCAAAGAGAACATCTTTATCTGTAAGTACAAAATCTATATCATCAGGTTCTTTTTCGTAAAAGAATTTTTCTTTATCAAATAAAAGAGTAATTCTGGATCTGCCCCTTAACATAAAAGCAGGTCTGTTAACCGTCATAGAGTTTACCTGAATACAACCAGAAATTATAAGCCGTCTTATTTTAGAGTTTGACAGTTCCCCGGTAATTTCTCTTTTTCCCAGTTCCAGGGGCAGATTCTTTCTTAAGAATTCATCAAGACGAATATTTTTATCGGTATTGAAAATTATTTTTTCAGACACAAAAAGCTCCCATAAAAAGTTTTAAACTGAGCTTAATTAATTACAGAATAGTCGGGGCCTTCTTCTCCTGCAAAAATCTTTACCTTACAATTAAGCATGCAGACATTTTCGCAGAAAGAAGCCAGATCATAAACTTCTTCGCTGAGTAAATCATCAGGATTATAGGAAGTCTCAATTATGCATTCTTCATTTTCGCCGGCAAGACGGGACATAGCCCCGTTAAAAGAAACAAGGTCTTTTACCAGAGTCAAAAGCTCCACAGATTTTTTTTCTTCGTACTTTTCTTCAAGAAAAAGCAGCTGCATTTTTTCAATTGCCTTGTGATTTTCTTTTTCGGGTACAAAGCCGCTTTTAAAATCGCAGTTATTACATCTTTGCCATTCTGCAAAGTCTGCAAAAAATCTTGATGGATAAATTCTTAAAGGTTTTAAAACTGATAAAAACCAGGGAACCGCTCTCCCCTCTGTGTAGAAAGTGCGGCAGGCAAAACTGACATCTCTTGCATAGCGGATATCTTTTGCAGAAAAGAGCCCTGTGACTACAGGCTGTAATTCTGATTTTTCGTCTTTAAGGGCAAAGTCCTCGGTTTGAGGAAAATCAATATGATTAGGATACTGGTTTACCGCAAAATCAAGGCGGTCCATAAAGGCTTTAAGGGAATCACCTTCGTTTACTGCATAGGTAAGATAAAACCCAAAAACAAGGCCATAATTGTTTAAGACTGCAGCTTTACCGGCATAGAATTTTTTATCGAAAAGAAGTTTGCCTCCCTTGTTTTCGCATTCAAGGGGGACGTCGATTGAACAAAAGAGATTTGATGCGGCAAGGGCAATTTCTTTATCTATTACATGGGCATCTATAAGAATATTAAGATAAAGGTCAGGGGCTTTCTGATTAAAAAGATTAAGAACTTTTAAAAGAGCTTTTTTATTTTTAGAAAGCTCCGCATCACTGATGGTATATTCAGTAATACCCTTTGATGCGAAAGTTCCTATTTTCTTTTCAAGTTCATTTACAAAATCCATTTAATTCTTAAGCCGAATCTCTAGAGAAGAGAAATACCTCTCTTTTTACAATCCTTCTGAATCTCGTCTGTCCAGATGCTTACCTGGGTTTCTCCAATGTGGGCCTTTCTTAAAAGGAACATACAAAGACGAGACTGTCCGATTCCACCACCAAGAGTCTGTGTTAATTCACCATTTAAAAGGCGCTTGTGGAATTCAAACTTTGAACGTTCCATGCAGTTGCGTTCTTCAAGCTGAGCCTTTAAGCTTTCCGGACTTACACGAATTCCCATTGAAGACAATTCAAAGGCTGAATTTAATACAGGATTCCATACAAGAATATCACCATTTAATCCGCGGTGACCATCTCCGCTTTCGGTAATCCAGTCATCATAGTCTGGAGCACGGCCGTCGTGAATTGAACCGTCAGGTAATTTTCCGCCAATACCGGTAATAAATACTGCACCGTATTTTTTGGCAACCTTATCTTCCCTCTCTTTTGGAGTAAGTTCAGGATATTCTCTCTGTAAATCATCTGAATAAAGAATTTTAATTTCTTTTGGTAAAATAGGTTTAATCTGTGGATAGCGGTCATAAAGGAAGAATTCTGTTCTCTGAATACAGCGGTAAACCTTTTTTACAATTTCGTGAAGATAGTAAACTGTGCGGTCTTTTTCATCTATTGCCATACACCAGTCCCACTGGTCTACATAAATAGAATGAATTGGATCTAAGTCTTCATCTGGACGAAGGGCATTCATATCTGTATAAATACCAAAGCCTGGTTCTAATTCAAGGTCAGTAATCTTTAAGCGCTTCCATTTTGCAAGAGACTGAACAATTTCCATTTTCTGTTCATTAAGGGCTTTTACAGGAAAGCTTACAGGACGTTCTACTCCGTTCAAATCATCATTAATACCTGTTCCTGCTCCAACAAAAAGGGGAGCTGTAACTCTGGTAAGATTTAATTCTGTAGAAAGGGCAAGCTGAAAAAAATCCTTGATTGCAACAATTGCATGTTCAGTTTCTTTTGTGTTTAAAATTGATTTATATTTAGCAGGAAGTTTTATCATATTATTCACCATCATAATTAATTAGAGTTGTAACTTTACAAGGAGCAAGAACCTTTTCGTAATTCAAGGCAGGAAGTCCAATAACGCCAAAGAAATCTGTTACGCTTGCACCGCCCATCTCTATAAGATTCTTTGCAGCGGCAAGAGTTCCTCCGGTTGCAATCAAATCATCAATTACAAGATATTTAAAGCCTTTTGTAATATCTGCTTTATGAGCTTCAATAGTTGCGGTTCCGTATTCAAGGGCATAAGAACAGGTATAGGTATCGCCAGGCAGTTTTCCCTTCTTTCTGATTAAAACTAAAGGCAGGCCCAGTTTTTGTGCCAGAGGTCCCGCAAAAACAAAACCGCGGGCTTCTACAGCAGCAATCGCATCTATTTTGGAATCTTTATAAATTTCATACATCTGCTCAAGACAATAATTAAAAGCCTGAGGATTAGTCAGTATACTTGTAATATCATAAAAAAGAATTCCAGGTTTAGGAAAATCTGGAATACGGCGAATAGCTTTATCTAGTAATTCTTTATCCATAATGAGTCATTATAATTCTATGCAAATTTATTATCAAGGCTCAAAAGTTATACCTGAGATCTTCTTCCCATAAAATATATGCTTGACGCAATAAAGATAAAAACATATACAAGAGCTGCTACAAGTACACTGGTTGCAGAACCAAAGAAACTGACTAAAGCATAATTAATCAGCTTATAAACATAGAGGCTGCCTTCATACAATAAGCCGCAGACAAAAATGATTACCGGGAAAATAAAAATCCAGGTCATCTTAAAGTATTCTGTAGCACCAATTCTTGTGTTCCAGGCAATGCTTGCCATCAATACAAAGACAATCAGAATCCAGATTGCATAAAAGATTCTGTTCAAAAAGACATTTGTATATACTTCTGAAGAGAAGCCGTACATATCTGCCTTTTTAATTAATTTGTAAAGGCTTACAAGAGAAAGCAGATTTGGATCTGCAGCTGAGTTTTCGAGCATGATTAAATCTGTGTAATCGAGGGGCAGAATTGTAAAGGAAGGCCCACTGGAAGCAATTCCGTTTTCGTATGTGTAAACAGGTCTTACCTGAAGGTCAGGAGAATTGCGGCCTACCGAATAAAGCATAAGATATGGAACGAACTCTATTTTTTCATCTATATCCATTAACTCTTTAGCAGCAGGAGGCAGATCCTTAACAGCAACCGGCAGAACCTTTGCATAAGGAACGGTCATCTTTCTTACCATATTTCCCTTATCATCTATAGAAGTAATTGTAAGATTTCTTAAATACTGAATTGAATTTCCTGTTGCCTTTACGGAATTCATCCCCTTAAAATATACAATATCTTTTGAACCATCCATGTAGTCCAGGGCAAAATAAATATCGTTTGCATTTTCAAAGGTTTTTAATTCAAAAGTTTCATCTATGAAAAAGAATTTTTCCTTTACCCTTCTTTCTGCAAGATCATGATAAAAAGTAACATCTGGGTCAGTAGAAAGCTCGCGGCTTGAGTTAATTAAATCATTAAAAATATAGTAGGCTTTTAAATCATTCTTTTGAACCAGGGCAAGATAACCTTCATATTTTTTATCAAAAATTGTCTGTTCCTTACTTTTATTCAAACTGTGATATTCTGAAAGTCTGTTCCAGGCATCGGTCTGAAGCATTTTGATTGCATCAAGGTTTGGATCTTTTGGACTGGCAAAAGTCTGGGCCAGGCCTGCATAATAATGGGCATCGAACCACTGCTGCTGCTCGTAAGCCTTTAATGCCCTCTGATAATTCTCATAAACATTTGAAAGACTTTCCGGACTAAGTTCAAGTTTTTCGGTTTTTGATTCCCTTAAATCCTGTTCAAAGAGCTTAAAGCGCATATTACTGCTGTTTAACCGGCTGATTTCGGCCTCTACCTTGTCTTTAATTTTCATTGCTTCTTTTGAATCAGGAGCAAGTTTTAGGGCTTCATCTGCATAATTCTGAGCCCTGGTGTAATAGCCGTTATCAAAAAGCTGATTTGCAACCTTTACATAATCATTGATTAAGCGGGGCTGATTAACTATAAAGTTCTGTCTTCTCATGATGAGGGGGACAAATACTTCGCAGGAAAGCAGAAGAATAAAAACAGAAACCAGAGAAAAAATAAGCACCTGTTTATAACGGCCGAACATAGCCTTTGAAAAACGGCTGGTACTGCCTTCTGCATTACGGCCAAAATGAACGGAAAAACCAATTAAAAAACCGGTTAAAATAAGAGGTGGCAGGAATCTGATAAAATATGCAAAACTTTCGAGCAGTCTGTAGGCCATAACAGAGGACTTTGAAAGTTCAACTTTAAGCGGTAAGGCATAGCCCAGAACAAAACTAAGGACTAATCCCAAACCAAAGAAAAATGCCATTATTCCAATTATCTTTTTCATTTTTAAGCCCTACCCCTCTTATTTTTACCCTTGCTGACAGCGTAATGAACAATTCCAATTACAATAAAAACAAGCCCTGTCAGAAAATTTATAAAGCATAATAAAGGTTCATCCACATAATGATTAAGGAAGATGAACATTTTATTATTTGTAAGATTAAATATAATTCTTGCAAAAACAGGATAGAAATAAACTGTATTAAAAATAAGGGCTGCAGCGGTGTTTACGACCAGCATTGCTACAGAAATAAGCTTCCATTTATAAAAGTTTGTAAGCGCATAGAAAGAACACAGCAGAAAGGCCAGGGATAAAAAGCCCAGATAAAAGGTCCAGCCCTTGTCTAAGGCAAGTTCTCCCCTTCTTATAATAAGCTTAAAGTTTAAAAATCTGGAAACGCCTTTTGAAGGAAAAGATTCCTTAATTAGAATTTCACGGTAAGGAGCTGCTTCAGTATACAATTCAAAATCAGCAGAATCTGTTATGGAGGCTGTTTCTACCTGACCATCCTCAGAAGTGTCTATGACAATTCCCGGTGTATCTTCGGCATTTTCTCTGTCGTTGTAAAAATCCCTTAAAAAATAATAAATATGTCCGTTTGCAGAGCGGAATACATTCTTTGAAAGGGCTTTGCTTTCAACAGTTAAATCATATTTCTGATAAACCTTTTCTTTTGTAAATTTGATTACGGGGAAGAAAAGGAGCCAGGTAAGCAGGCAGGCAAGGATATAAAAAAGTGTCTGAACAAAGCCGTAAGGATGTCTGGTTCTGTAATAAGCAAGAGCCGGACACAAAAGCACAAGAGAGGCACTGCTTATAAAGAAAAAAGCGTTTGCTATAAATATTCCGCTTACTTTGGAAGATTCTCCTCCGGCAACAAAATTCAGAATATTAAGATAGAGGCCGTATAATAAGGTTCCGACAATAAGGAACACAAGGAGAAAAACAAAATAAATTAAGAGTAATTTTAAACCTTTCTTCATAGATTTATTATCGTATAAAAATGCCTAATATTAAAGAATAATATTTATAATAAGTATAAACAATTTGACAGAAAATATTATTATTAGGTATAATAAATTATTATTTTAAAAAATGAGAGAATTTTATGGGTAACAACGACGCAATAATACCAGGCTTTGATACAGACAAGGATGACAGTCTAACTATAGTACTTCGTAAGGCAGAAGGAATACCTCGTGGTATTTTTGTTTATCTGAGCGGCTACATCGATACATACAATTCAAGTTTCTTTCAGAAACAGATAACAAAAATTATTGATTCAGGTTACATAAATCTTGTATTCAACTGTTCTTCATTAAATTACGTTTCTTCAACAGGTATCGGTTCATTTACAGTTTTCTTAAAAATTGTAAAACCAAAGGGTGGAGATATCGTTTTATTAGAAATACAGCCAAAGGTTTATGAAGTATTCCAGTTATTAGGCTTCTCTCAATTCTTCAATATCAAAAATACTGCTGATGAAGCAATTTCTTTCTTTACAAGCGGCGGCTCAGCAACAGAATCTTCTGTTTTCCCATTAATCATAAGCTGTCCTGTTTGTAACAAAAAACTTAGAGCAACAAAATCTGGTCGTTTCCGATGTTCAGGTTGTCGTTCAATTCTTGCAATCAACGACAACGGCGAAGTAACACTCGGCTAATCTGATTTTTCCCCAGGTTATCCCCTTAGCAATTGTGGATAACTTGTGGACAAACTTCACTTTTTACTTAAAAAATCAAAAAAATAAGTAATATTTCTTTAATGCAGCTCGTGAAACTATTATGTTTCACGATTTTTCAAAAGTATAATTCCTTATAATATATAGATTTAACCATCATTTTACTAATTTTTTTAAGAATTTTTATATTTTTTTACAAAACATATTGACACGGCACTTTTCCCCAAGTGGCAGAAAAAATTGTGGATAAGTGGTGGATAACTTTTTTTTAGTCATTTGTTTTTTTATAAAATCTTATATATACTTAAGATATGAACAATGATTTTTCTTCGATTTTACAGAACATAGAAAAGGCTCTCGCTGCCGCTCTTCCTAAAGAAGCGACTGACGGCTGGAAGGGGGATTCCTTTGGTCCTCTGTCACAGGCTGTAAGCCCCTTATATTTGCAGAACCTTATAGAAGCAAACAAGGCCCTTATAGATTTAGGAGGAAAGCGCTGGCGTCCCCTCTTTTTAATTTTATGCTATCAGCTTTTTAAGAACGACAGGGCCATAACAGAAGAAGAAACCTACTCTCTTACTCCGCTTGTAGAATTTGTACACACAGCAAGCCTTATTCATGATGATATAGAAGACAAGGCAGATTTACGCCGGGGAAAACCTGCTGCACATATAACTTACGGACTGGACACTGCCCTTAACGCTGCTTCCTGGCTGTATTTTGAAGCTCCGGTCTGCATAAACAAAAGCAAAGTCTCAGACGAATTAAAGCTGACTCTTTACAAAGTTTACACAAAGGAACTTAGAAGACTGCACCTTGGTCAGGCAATGGATATTTACTGGCACAGAAATCCGGAGATTTTTCCTTCCAGAGATGAATACGAAGCCATGGTAAAATGCAAAACCGGAACACTGGCTTCTCTTGCCGCACAAATAGGATGTCTTGCGGCCGGTCTGGATGCAGATAAGGCAAAATATTATGGAGATATTGCAGCAGCAATTGGAAAAGGCTTTCAGATTATTGATGATGTTATAAACCTTACAAGCGGAAACCCCGGCAAGAAAAGGGGCGACGACATTGTGGAAGGCAAAAAGAGTCTTCCTGTCATTATGCATATAGAAGAGAATCCCGGTGATAAAGAAAAAATCGCTGCCCTTATGAAAAAAGCTTCTGAAGAAGGAATAAACTCCCCTGCCGTAGAAGAATGCATAAGCCTGCTTGAAAAGGGACACTGCATAAATAAAGCTGCAGAAGAAGGTATACGGACAATTAAAGAAAACTGCGCTCTTTTTAATTCAGACAGAATAAGTGAATTATTTACAGCCATGATTCCGGAGACTTTCAGATGATTGAACAGGCAGACAAACTGAATAATCAGGCTATAATTCTTGCATCTGACGGAGAATATAACGAAGCAATAGCCTGTTTTAAAAGGGCAATTACTCTCGATAAATCCAATTACCTTTTATGGTACAACCTTGGGGTTACTTACCGCGATTTAGGCGAGCTTGAAAAAGCAAGGGGAGCCCTTGAAACCGCCTATAATCTGGATCCGGAAAATGATGATGCCGAAGAAACTTTTGCCACCCTCTGCCTTATGCAAAAAGATTATGAAGAAGTTCTTGCTATCTGCGAAACAGGACTCTACAGAAATCCTTATAATTCTCATTTATGGAATCTGGTGGGAGTTACAAACTTTCAAAACGAAAACTACGAAGATGCCGCAACCTGTTTTGAACAGGCAGTTTTTATAAATCCCTATTATCTTGATGCCCTTTACAACCTTCGCGACACTTACGATTTTTTAAAGAACACAAAGGGAATTACAGAAATAGACATTAGAATTAAGGAAATTGAAAAATCATAATGACGGAAGAAATTACAGAAGAAAACAAAGGCCTGATTGTAGTAAAAAAAGATTTTCACAGAAGCAGCAGACAAAGGATTCTGCACACTATTTATCTCATTCTGCCTATAATAATGGCTTTTCTGGGCTACTATTCTTCCACCCCCCTCTGGGAGCTTTTAAAAAAAGAAAGAGCGGTTCCAGAAGTTTTTAAATTCTTCTGTACCGCTGCTTTATTTTTAATAACAAGTATTATTATTTTTATAATAACAAGAAAATCAAATCCTGTTATGAAAATTACCTTAAAGAATGCTCCAGAGCAAGCTGACTGATTTCTGCAGCCATATCTTTTAAGGCAACCTGCTTTTGTACGCCGCCCATTTCAAAACCAACTTTAGGCATACCATAAACGACAGAAGAAGCCTGATCCTGACCTAAGGTCCATGCACCTTCCTTACGCATTTGAGCAAGCTGGGCAGCTCCATCTTTACCCATTCCGGTCATAATTACACCCAGAGAATGATTTTTGTAAATCTTTGCAACAGATTCAAAAAGTTCATCTACAGAAGGTCTGTGACCGTTTCTTGGCTGTTCCTGAGTAAGCTTAATATATTTATCGAAGCCTTTTTCTTCTACAATCATGTGGTAACCGCCCGGAGCAATATAAACATGACTGTTCTCAATTTTTTCTCCGTCTTTTGCTTCTGTTACAGTCAAAGGACAAAGATTATTCAGGCTTGAGGCAAACTCTGCTGTAAAGCCTGCAGGCATATGCTGAACAACCAGAATTGGCTGCTTAATTTTTCCATCAATTTTACTGAAAACTTCTCTTAAAGCATTAGGACCGCCGGTAGAAATACCAATTGCAATCAAATCAATCTTACCGCTTTCACGTTCCGGTGTTATAACTGCAATTTCCTTCTTTTTAGGAGATGTCCATAAAGGAGTATTAAGAGGAATTCCACTCTTTTCTTTTGATTTCTGTAAATCTGTCTGAGTAAAGAGATTTGCCTTACCGGCTTCTTCACCCTTCTTTTGTAAAACAAATCTTTCTGCTTCTTTTAACTTAATCTGATGAACAAAATAATCAGGTTCCGGAATCTGTTTACCATGAGCAGAAGCATAAGCTCCACCATAAGCAGCAACATATTCAACAATTTCTACAGAAACATCAGAAATTGTTAATGTAACAGAAGTTCCACCAGGTTTGGTAATAAAATCTGAAGCACCAAGTTCAAGACATTTTACCGATACGGCAGCACCTTCGGTAGTAACGCTGGAAAGCATAACAACAGGAACATCTATTCCCCGTCTTTTTCTTTCCTGCAGAAATTCAACACCTGTCATAACAGGCATTTCAACATCAAGAAGGATAACATCTGGTTTGAATTGCGGAATTTTATCTAGAAGATCTTTACCGTTTTCAGCCTTGCCAACAACTTTAAGTCCTGTAACGCCGTCAATGATTCGACCAATTAAGTTTCGCATTAAGGCAGAGTCGTCACAGATTAATACTGAAATATCATCCATTTCTCACTCCAAAAACTCAATTATTTTATTCAAGTATTTTTGTATACAAACAAGCCCATTCAGTCTTAAGGAACTGGAAATCTGTCTTCATACCAAAGAGGGATTCAGAATGACCAATGTAAAGGTAAGAATGATTGCTCATTGAATTCCAGAAACGGTTGATTACAGCTAACTGGGCAGGTTCATCAAAATAAATCAGAACGTTTCGGCAGAAGACTACATCAAGATTTCTGGCACCAGAATCATTTTTGAGGTTATGGTAATCGAAGCGGATTTTTTCGCTTAACTCTTTTTTTACCTGATAGCCACCTTCCATTTTTGTAAAATACTTCTGAAGGTAATCGGCAGGAATTCCATCAACTTTTGCATCGGAATAAAAGCCCTGCTGAGCGGTCATTAAAGATTTTAAGGAAATATCTGAGGCAGTTATTTGAAAATTCCAGCCTGCAGGACAGATTTCCTTCATTATCATGGCAATAGTGTAAGGCTCTTCTCCAGTAGAACAACCGGCACTCCATATCTTTATAGTACGGTCTGTACCATGATTTTTTTTATATTCAATGATATGAGGAATAACATAATTTACAAAAGCATCAAAATGAGGTTGATTACGGAAGAAGCGAGTAAGATTGGTCGTAACCGAATCAAGCATGATTTTCATCTCTTCCGTATTCTTTGTAACCAGAGCATAATACTCTGCAGGAGTCTGCAAATTCTTTACTCTAAGTAACTCTTTAATGCGTCCGTCCAGAATTGAACGATTTGTATCAGAAAAGGTAATACCACTTTCATCGTAGATTAACTTCCTGAATAACTCGTAATCTGCATCATTTAAGACTTCTAACATAGAGCATATTATACACCAATCTAATTTAATTGTAAAACTTTAATTCTCAGCTATAACTATTTTTTTTGACCGGGAAAAGCCTTGCCTTGTCTTCTGTTTATTGTTAATATTTTAACAATAAAGCTGATTTTTTGCCAAATTCCCCTTCAATTTCCCTTCTAATAAGGAAAAATCAGACTTTCTTCATTGACCCTTAAAAAGGAGATTTTTTATAATGGATACAGCCAGGCTTCCAAAAGCAACAAAAGCAAGACTTATACTACTTTTACAGGTTTTAAAGACCTGGAAAGAGCCAAAAATCACGTCTGTCCAGATAGAAGAAATTACCGGCTGGAAGGATTCGCTTATTAGACATGATTTCTGGCTGTTGAAGTTTGCAGGGGGAGTTTCAAACGGGTATCTGGTAAATGAACTGGAAGAAAAAATCCGCCAGGCACTCGGGATTAAAACTCTTATTGAAAAAGAAGAAAAAAAGAAATGCTGCATTGTGGGACTTGGCCGCTTTGGCTCTGCCTTATTAGATGAATCTTTCATTGATGAAAGCAATTTCATAATAAAAGCAGGCTTTGATTCAAATGTAAACCGGGTAGAAATTTTGCATTCAACCTTCCCTCTTTACCCTGCGAACGAAATACAGTTTGTGGTTAAAAAAGAAAAGATTGAATATGCAATACTAACGGTTCCGCAAAAGGAAGTTGCCATTATGTGCGAAAGACTTACAAAGGCGGGAATCAAAGGGATTGTTAATATGACAGATTCGGTTTTAACAGTGCCAGAAAACATAAAAGTAGAGAATTTATCAATTAAAAATGCACTTAATATGCTGATTTCAGAATAAAAGGAGCTTAGAAAATTATGGCTAGAGTTTATAATTTTAGTGCCGGACCTTCTTGCTTACCAGAAGAAGTATTAAATGAATGCGCTGCAGAAATGCTTGACTGCAACGGAACAGGCCAGTCTGTAATGGAAATGAGCCACCGCTCAAAAGCTTTTGAACCAATCATTCAGGACGCAGAAGCTATGATTCGCAAATTGATGAAAGTACCTGACAACTACAAAGTACTTTTCGTACAGGGCGGAGGATCTACACAGTTTGCCATGGTAGCAGAAAACCTTGGTATTCACACAGGAAAAGCTGCTTATATTGAAACCGGCGTTTGGGCAAAAAAAGCTGCCGCTGAAGCTAAAAAACTTGGTGTAGCAGTAGATGTTATTGCAAGCAGCAAGGACAAAAACTATTCTTACATTCCAAAAGTTGAAAAAATCGAAGGGGACTATGATTACGCTTACATCTGTTTTAACAACACAATCATGGGAACCCACTATGAATACATTCCAGACACAGGAAAAATCCCTCTCGTAGCAGATATTTCTTCTTGTGTACTTTCAGAAGAACTTGATGTTTCTAAATTCGGTCTTCTTTTTGCCGGTGCACAGAAAAACCTTGCTCCAGCAGGTGTTACACTTGTAATTATCCGCGATGATTTAATTTGTGAACCAGAAGCCTGCCGCGCAGGAACTCCTACAATGCTCTGCTACAAAACACATGCAGACAACGATTCTATGTACAATACACCACCTTGCTACACTATCTACGTTCTTGGAAAAGTTCTTCACTGGATTGAAAAGAAAGGCGGTGCAGCAGGTATTAATAAACTTAACGTAGAAAAAGCTGATTATCTCTACAACTTCCTTGATTCAAGCGATTTCTACCATGCAACAGCAGTAAAAGGAAGCCGCTCTTTAATGAACGTTCCATTCCTTACAAAATACTCTAACGATGTAACTGCAGCCGCTGCCAAGAAAGATGAAGCTGACCGCACAGATGCAGAAAAAGCAGCTCTTGCAAAAGAAAAGGAAATCAACGACAAGTTCGTAAAAGAAGCTGCGGCCGCAGGTCTTGTAAACCTCAAAGGCCACAGACTTGTAGGCGGTATGCGCGCTTCTATTTACAATGCTATGACTCTCGACGGAGTTAAGGCTTTGGTAGAATTTATGAAAAAATTCGCCGAGGCAAATAAATAAAAAACAAAGATAAACAAGATGAACAGGATGCAAAAGATGAATTAATATTTTATCCTTTTTATCTTATGCATCTTGTTCCTAATAAATGAGGGAAAATATGTCATTTAAAATTCAAACATTAAATAAAATTGCGAGCGTAGGTCTTAACCAACTCGACCGTGATAATTATGAAATTGCATCTGAAATCAATAATCCTGATGCAATTCTCGTTCGTTCTGCTGATATGCACGAAATGCAGCTTTCTGACAATGTAAAAGCAGTTGCACGTGCAGGGGCTGGTACTAACAATATTCCAATTCCAGAACTCACAGAAAAAGGCGTAGTTGTATTCAACACTCCGGGTGCAAATGCTAACGCTGTAAAAGAGCTTGTAATTCTTTCACTTTTGCTTTCAAGCCGTCCTGTTATTGACGCTAACAAGTGGGCAAAAGGTCTTTCTGGAAAAGGTGATGAGATTCCTGATCTTGCAGAAAAAGGAAAAAGCCAGTTCGTTGGTCCAGAACTGATGGGAAAAACTCTTGGTGTAATCGGACTTGGTGCAATCGGTGCTATGGTTGCTAACCTTGCCCTTCACTTTGGTATGGAAGTATGGGGCTATGACCCATTCCTTTCTGTAAACGCCGCTCTTAAACTGGACAAAAAAGTAAAGATTGCAGAAACTCTCGATAGTCTCTATGCAAAATGTGATTACATCACAATTCACGTTCCACAGACAAACGACACAAAGGGAATGATTAACGCTTCTTCTATTAAAAACATGAAGGATGGAGTTCGCATTATTAATATTGCCCGCGGTGGTCTTGTAAACAATGCAGATATTATTGCAGCCCTCGACTCAGGAAAAGTTTCTGCTCTCATCACAGACTTCGCTGCAGAAGAACTTTTGAATCATCCAAAGGTAGTTTGTATGCCTCACCTTGGAGCTTCAACTCCGGAAGCAGAAGACAACTGTGCAATTATGGCATCTGCCCAGCTCAAAGACTTCCTCGAAAACGGAAATATCGTAAACTCTGTAAACTTCCCTAAGACTGTTACAGACAACCCTATTCCAGCCGGCGGAACTCGTCTTTGCATCAGCCACAAAAACATTCCTGATACAATCTCTAAGTTCACAACAATCCTTGGTGAAGCAAAGCTCAACATCAGCTCATTCATCAACCAGGCCCGCGGTGACGTAGCTTACAACATCATCGACGTAGACGGCGTTGTAACCGACGACATAATCGCAAAGCTCAAGGCATGTGATACCGTAAACAGAGTTCGCCCAATTTTCGGCTAATGCCTGCAGAATCAAGTGAATTAAAAAACAAAAAAGTCATATAAAATCACAACCACCCGTCAAACGGGTGGTTTGCTCTTAGCCTATAAGGCTAAGGGTCTCAAGCCGAGACTTAAGTCCCACGCTTTCACATACGTTCAAGCCTATTGCAGCTTGTCACCCGCTGGCCCTTAAAGAGCCTTTTGTACTACTTACTACCCTTAAAAGGGTCTTCGTATTCTTTTTCAGTAATTTTATCCATCGCTATATCATGGGCTTCCTGTTCACGGATATATTTCGCAATTGTAGCTTCATTC
>JAEEGH010002082.1_pt1 | contig 55138 bp, 46 predicted proteins | sample 9134181 | NCBI WGS metagenome assembly JAEEGH01 (sample SAMN16246544, study PRJNA631951) | gut metagenome | biome: gut microbiome; feature: rumen; material: DP-attached | host: Bos | place: Iran: Karaj | collected 2018-10 | reverse complement strand
GTTTACGGGTAGCAAGTAACAGTCTCCTCGCAAGTGCCAGACCGTATATGCGCCTTCAGGCGCAGCTAGTAAAAAAGGGCTATGCCCGAAAATGAAAAGCCCCCGGCTTAGCCGGGGGATAATTACTGTAATGATGTGCGCCCGCGTCTCCAAACCTTCACCTGTATTTGCCTGTCCTCGCTGTCTGTTCTTGTCTGCCGATTTTCATTGACAAGGGAGATGCCGCGTGCTATAATGCCACGGGAAAGGAGGTGGAAACGATGAAGAAAGCGATGTCTGTTATTTCCCTGATTCTGGTTCTTGTGATTGCTCTGAGCGTTTTCACTGCTTGCGACAGCGGCCCGAAGGACGCGGTTGCCGGTACCTGGAAGCAGACCGACAAGGTCGACGGCAACTGGACCTGGACCTTCGACGGCAAGGGCAAGTGCACCCTGGAAGGCGAAACTACCGGCTTCAAGGGCGAAGGCACCTATAAGCTGGACGAGACCGCCAAGACGCTGACCGTCAACATTGAAGGCTGGAGCGCGGAAAAGGTGTTCAACTACACCCTGACCGACACCAACCTGGATATGGAAGAGACCTATGCCAGCTACCACCTGGTCAAGCAGTAATCTGAACATACACAGCAAAAGGCACCCGGATTTTTCGGGTGCCTTTTGTCGTGAGGACAGAGCGGGCGGGGAACCGTCCCTTGTCCTTCTTCATTACCTCCAAATGGATCCCCACGAACAATATGTGACCCCGGGCATATCCGGAAACTCCACGGACAGGACATATGCACTATCACGATGTGCATAGGCAATAAAAGCCTCTTTGATGACCTCACAAATCTCCTCTTCGGGAACACAAATCAATTCCTGAGGGGCGAGGATACACGCAATATCAAATACCTCTCTTATGCCAACCGTATTGTTTCCAGAAACAAAGCAATCGGGGGACGGTTCTCTGATTGGAACTGATGTCTGTTTTGTCAATCAGAGAACCGTCCCCCTGATTGACGAATACGATACTGCGTAGGGGCGCACATTGTGCGCCCGCGTCCCCGTAGCGCGGGCTATTAGCCCGCCGCACCGCTGGCGGTGCGATTTCCCCAGACAAATCAATCCCCGAAACCCATGCCGCAAAACGAAACACCGGCGGGCTGAAACCAGCCCGCCGGTTGCGCTTATTTGGCTTGTTCCCCGGGAGGGCGATGGCCCTCCCGGGTGCTGTTTTTGCAGAGAAATTGACGGATTCTTCCGGAAAATCATCGGAGAATTGATCCGCCGAGATCAGGAGAAAACCTGACCGGCATTCGAGACAAGGAACCGTCCCCTGCCCTCCTATAACAATTCAAACGGGCTATATAAGTATGTTTCCAAATTCATCCTCCCAAAAGCTGTTATTTTTATAGTGCTTTTGTAGCTTCTCTATAATCTCTTTTGGTAATACCGCTTTCAACGATTCATTGTCGAGTAATTCTGATAAAATATCTAACCAAACCAGACCGTCTCTGTTATTCATGTTGATAGCATCGGTATAAAATTTTATGAAGGTTTTTTTCATTCTTTCCCCCGAAAAGATCTTTAATCGATCCAGTATGATCCGTGTGCCGGGCCAGTTGTAATCATATAACCATTCAAACAGGCTGTTTAAGTATGGTTCCAAAGCTGCATCAGTTTTTTCGCTCAAAACCTGTGCACAAGCTTCCCAAACAGATGGCGGCGCAGGGGGCATAATCAATAGGGATAAATTGTTTTCTTTTCGTGCCAAACGAAATCCCTCTGCCCGTACTTCGGCAGTGTTTTCCCAATTTAACATTTTATAGATATTTTGTATATCATTCATCCCATTTTCATCCCTTCCACTTTATTACAACTGATTTAACAGCCGTTGTCCACACCGATGAAGAACCAGCTTTGTACCAATCCTCTAAGGTTCCACCAATTGGAAAAACACTGACATGAGTTCTACCGTCATAAACTGCATAAACAACTCCTGTTGCATTTAGAGCTTCCGAACAATCAGGGGACGGTTCTCGCAATCGGGGGACGGTTCTCTGATTGGAACTGATGTCTGTTTTGTCAATCACAGAACCGTCCCCTGATTGTCCCCTGTGTTCTTATTATCCCTTACAAATAGATGAATCTCAGGATCGATTCCATCTGTATTTAGGCTGTAATCGAAAAAACGACACAACAAATCTGTGAGTTTTTCGATTTTAATAGTATGCGTCGAAAAATCTTCCATAGAAGCACGATTGGTGGTGATGAAGATTTCAATGTCAGAACAGAAGGCTAACGCCGCATCCACGACCCGCTCGAGCGTAGCAAAACAACCGTTCAAGTATAGCATATTACGGTCTCGCATTGATTTTGACAGATAATTGATGCTGAGAAATACGCCTGAATTGTCATAATCTGAGCGGTCAAAAAGCTCGAAGCATAAATCATCTGCCTGGGGATGAACAAAATACAGTTCACGAAGCGCCTCTACTGCCCCGTATCGTATCCCGCAGTTTTGATCGGAACATACGCGATCTAAGCGGGAATGAAGCTGTGCTTTTTCTTGTATATTGTGCGCAATAATTAGATTTGTCGTGTACATTGTGGTTGCAATACCCCCCTTTTAGCCTATATAAGGTAGAACAAGCTTACCAGATAGATACCACTTACCACCGATTTCTGTCCAACTAAATAGGTGAATATGTGGAGTAAGCAATCGGGGGACGGTTCTCTGATTGGAACTGATGCCTGTTTTGTCAATCACAGAACCGTCCTCTGATTGCCTGGAATCCTTTTTGTCAATCAGAGAACCGTTCCCTGATTGTCTTAGAACGGTAAACCGGCTGTTCGCTCAAGACAAGGAATCGTCCCCTGTCCTCACTTGATATTCCATTTGAAAATTTATCAAACACATTTCCCACGGAACATCTTTGCGTGATTTTGCCTGATCCAAACTGTACTGATATGGAAATTTAAGAACGTCGATGGGCATGCTTAGCAATCGATCAAATATGATTTCAGCTCCCGGCCAATTAATGTCTTGCAACCATTCAAACATGAGAAATAAGTACTGTTCCAATATATCATCGTTTTTACTTGATATAATCCTCGCACAGTTTTCCCAAACAGATTTGCTCTCAATTGGTTGAAATAAAATAGATAAATGCTCAATCTTTTGTGCCTCTCTAATGCCCTCTTGCTGTGTTCTTTCATCACTGTCCCAAGACAACATAGAAAAAATACTATCAATATCTGCCATAATTATTCTCCTATTTCAATTACAATACTCGACAGGATTGATGACCAGTGAGAGTTCATTCCTTGTGCCATCCATTCGGCAACTGTGCCATTAGTCGGTACAATAGATACATGTTTTCCTCGCTGAACAGTGGTCAGAATACCAGTAGCTTCAGCAATCGGGGGACGGCTCTCTGATTGGAACTGATGTCTGTTTTGTCAATCACAGAACCGTCCTCTGATTGCCTGGAATCCTTTTTGTCAATCAGAGAACCGTCCCCCTGATTGATTCGCAATCTTTACGCTGCGCACGCCGGACATGTCGTACTCGTACTCGTAAGTCTGGCTGCCCTTTTGGATGCTGCTGAGCCGCCGGCCCTGGGTCCAGGTCAGGTTGGTGTACTCCGTGCCGTTGAAATCGGTGCCGATGCAGTTATCATACACGTTCCGCGCCAGCCTGTCAACAAGCTTTGCAACCTTGCAACAGAATGCCAAAGAGAGCATGCGTTTTTGCCGGAAAGCAAAAATGCACACTGAAGCAAGGCCGCTGTATTCGGTTGTGTCGCAAGACGTAATATACCACAGGGTACTCAAAAAGCAAGAATTTCCTGCATAATTCAGGTTTTTTCAATCGGGTGTATTGTTTTTACAAAGCATTCAAATACCCCGATGCAGCACAAAAGACGGACACACAGACCGTGTATCCGTCTTTCAAAGCTTATAAAGGTTGCGGTGGTTCCCGCGCGGGAGTATGCTCCAAGAATCAGCTTCGTTTGAACATGATGGGCTGGACCCGCTTATACAGCAGCATGGCCAGGATGCTTACCACCAGGCCCTTGAGCAGGTTCAGGGGGGCCACTGCCAGCAGGACAAAGGAGGAAACGCTGGTGATGCTGCCGTTGATCTCGGTGCCTGCCGCCACGATCTGGTCCAGGGGCCAGTGGTACATTTCCGAGTAGGCGGGCAGCAGATAGACCGCGTTAAACAAGCTGCCGAAGACAGCCATGACCAGCGTTCCCACGCCCAGGCCCGCGATGGCGGTGCCCTTGGTCCGCTTGCAGTGATAGATCATGGAGGCGGGGAGCACCAGGGCGCAGCCCACGGCGAAGTTGGCCAGCTCGCCCACGAAGGCAGAGGAGGAAGCCTTGAACAGGAGCTTGATGAAGATCTTCAAAACCTCCGTCAGCACGCCCGCGACAGGCCCCAGGTAGAAGGAACAGATCAACACCGGCAGCTCGGAGAAATCCACCTTGTAGAAATTGGGGGCCAAAAACAGAAGGGGAAACTCCAAGAGCATGAGCAGGCCCGCCAGGGCGGCGGAGATGGCCACGGTGGTGATGTACTTTGGCGAGGACAGCCGCAGCCGATCCTTGCAGCAGAGGCGCTCGAACAGCGCGGCCAGGACCAGCAGCCCTGCCACCACGGCAAAGCAGATCAGAATGAATTGGACAGTCGGGTTCATGAAAAATACCTCCCAGAAAAATATGCCTGAAGGCTGTATGTCTTCAGGCATATCCATTGGCAGGCAATGAACAGCATCTTCTTCCATCCAGACTGTACTGTCGGTCCCGGAATCACACCGGGTCTGCCCGAAGGCTCGCGGACTTTCACCGCCGGTCGGGAATTTCACCCTGCCCTGAAGATATACGGTATTCAGTTCCCACATATTATACTACGGCCTGCCCGGGGATGCAAGTCTTTTTTTCCGTCCCGCAGAAAAAAGGAAAGAAGATTGACAAGCGGCTGGCGGCTGGATTATAATGAAATCCACTGAAAAAAGGGAGGAAGTGCAATTATGATCTGTCCCAACTGCGGCGGCGAAGCCTCAGCTTCGGTCTGCCCTTATTGCGGCACCAGGCTGGACGCTGCGACAAAGAAGAACGATCGGGGCTTTGGCTTCGGCTCCGACTGCGACCAACGCTACGGCAATCCCAACTACAACGACGACCGGTGGCTGGTTCAAGACCATCCCATGAAGGATTCCAAGGTGGAGGTCATCGGTAATTCTCCCGTTGCCCAATTCCTGCGAGGGCTGGCAAACTCCGCTGCGATGCTTGCCTGCGCGCTGCTGGCGACACTGTACGCCGGCGTGGTCTGTTATTCCTATGGTGTGTCGATTTTTCAATCTCTGGATCAGATTGCGGCCAACAGCTTTGACAGCTATTTTTCCGCCGGAAAAATCAGCAGCGTTGCCTATGTGGCGGTTAGCGTCGGCCATGTCTGCATGTCGGTCTGGCTGGCTGTCGCCCTGTGGTCCTTCTTCTTTTCCGGGACGGGACGAAAACCGGGAATGTCTCCCCACAGCCTCAACGGACTCCGGGGATTTATGAAGGCATGCGCATGGGTCTATAAGATGCTCACGGCAGTCGGCGCGGTCGCCCTGATGTATATGGTCATTCTGAAAGTTGCCGGCGAGGATCTGTTTGAGGCCGTGGAGCCCATTCGAACCTTCTTTGATTTCATCACGCAGTTGACTGTCTTTGCCGCAGCCCAAATCGGACTGGAGCAAATTGCCGCCTTTATCTCCGGTGAGAGCATCGTCCTTGCGGCAATTTTCTGCGTGGCTGCGATTATGCGGCTGCTCCTGTTTGCCAAGCTCCATGCGGTCACAGCCTCCGCCGTCTCCATGATCCGCTTCGGCGAGGTGACCCACAACCGGGTTTCTCACGTAGTTCTGCTGACGTTGATCAGCGGCCTGCTGCTTATCGCCAACGGCGTTCTGGCGTTCCTGGAGTTCAGACTGAGTACCGCAACGCTGCTGGAGTACGGTCCTTTCCTGGTCTCCGGGTTGGGCTCGATTCTGATGGCCGGGGTGCTGAATCGGTATTTTGTCGGCGTAGGGAGGATGCAGAATGGGGAGCCCCCGGAGGACATGCTGTTCTGAGCGGGAAAAAACAGTTGATTTGGGTTTCCCGGGCGGTCAGGGCTTTGACAGCCCGGGATAATTTTTGCTTCCGCCGGGAAAACCGGGAAAGAAGATTGACAAGCAGAGATGATACGCTTATAATGATTCTATCTGAAAAGAAGGAGGAAATCCAGGCATGATCTGTCCAAATTGCGGCCGCGAAACGGAAGGCAAGTTTTGCCCCTTCTGCGGCGCGAAGCTGACTGTTGAGGCGGCAGCCCCGGCGGTCAAAGATGAGATCCCGCAGGACCGGATTCCCGCAGAGCCCACAGCCGAGAAAATCCAGGAGGCCCCGGAAGCTCCTGCTGCACCCTGGGCGAGCAACCCCGGCTACGCGCAAAACCAGAACGATAATCCGACGCAGAACCTTTCCGGCTATTCCGACCAGGATCAGTTTTACAATCCTGCTCCGTACAGTCAAGCCGCCCCCCAGGCGGATCTTTCCCCCGAGGCGCCGGTTGACGCCGCCGGGCAAACCCCGGCGGGTCAGTTGATCCGAAGAGTGGCGTCCTCACCGCTCTATCTTGTGGGCGCTCTGCTCTTTACGCTGAGCGTCCTGTACGCGCTCTACGTGAATGCCAGGAATCTATTCGACTATTATGACCAGCTGGATCGGCTCAAGGGCGTCTCCGCGGACGCCAGGCTCATCATCAACATCGCAGTTGCCTGCCTGACCCTGGTGCTGGAGCTGCTCATGACCTGTGCCCTTTGGAGAACTTATTTTTCCGCCCGTTCCAAGCGCCGGGCGAAATTGGGCACCTGTGGTCTGACATTCTACAAGCTGCTCCACTGGGTCGCCATGATTCTGGCATGCGCGGCAGCCGGATTCGCGGCGGTGCTGCTGGTGATCAATTTCACCGCCGACAGCTACAGCACGTTCTTCAAGGACTCGGTGAATGAAATTGCAGATACCCTGCTGAATCGATTCGGCGTACAGCTTCCGAAACTGAACGTGGATCCGATGACCTACCGCGGCATCTTCCTGGGGGCTGTGCTGGCGGTCATGGTCCTGGCTGCGATTTACGCCTTCGGAATCGTCAGGAGCCTGAGTACTGCCAAGCGGGTGGTCAGGACCGGTCAGCCCGACGACCGGGTTTCTGTTTTCGCCGGCCTGCTGATCCTCCTGGATGGTATCGCTGTGCTGGCCAACGGCGTCCGCTTCCTGGTCCTGCAGAGTGACCTGATTGAGAGCTATCGGCTCTCCGGCATGGAGCTGAGCGGCACAAACGCGACGCTGTACGGCATCAACTTGATTGTGAGCGGCGCTGCCGCCTGCTGTTTCGCCATAGTTCTGTTCAAATTCCGTTCCGCCATGCGGAGCCTCGGTGTCCGCAAGGGCCGCACGCAGGATTCTTGGGACTGGTAATGAACTTCCGTAGAGGCCATTAACCTGTTCCGGCAGGAATCGTGGCATACAGTCGTCCTTGCCGGGCGTCAAGCCCGCCTGCGTTCTCCGCCTTGTCTGGCGGTGTTTCTGCTCGTGACATTTTTTCAGTCTTTCTGTGGGAGTTCAGTATGTGTCGTTGCAGATCCCCCCGCCGCAAATGTCTGCGGCGGGGGGATTTTTCCCGTATCGGTAAATATTCCTGCAATTCTTTTGCTTCACGGGGGAAATGGAGGAAAGGAGATTGACAAGCAGGGGGAAAGAGGTGTATAATGACTCATATATACGAAAAGAAGGAGGAAATACAGGCATGATTTGTCCAAACTGCGGCCGTGAGACCACAGGCAAGTTCTGCCCCGGCTGCGGCACGAAGCTGAATGTCGAGGCGGATACCCCGGCGGTCAACGATACGGCCCCACAGAACCCGGCGTCTGCGGAGCCTGCCGCGCCTCAGACGAGCGCGCCCCCTTACGCAGCCAACCAGAACCGGAATTACCCGCCAAATCAGAACTATGGCAGCCCCGGCTATGCGCCGAATCAGGGCTATGCCTCCAACCAGAGCTACGCGCCCAATCAAGGCTACGCGCCCAACCAGGGTTACGCGCAGAACCAAGGCTACGCCCCCAATCAGGGCTACGGCAATCCCAACTACGGGCAAAACCGAGGCTATAACCCCGGGCCCGCCCCCAATCAGCCCTACAACCCCGGCTTTGCCTACAACCAGAACCGCAATCCCGGCTACGTCCCCCGGCAGGGCTTCAATCCCGGCCAACAGGTGGTAGGCGACTACTCGGATTATCCGCTGGGGGAGGTCGGCCAATCTCCTGCTGCCCTGCAGCTGCGGAAGCTGGCCAGATCTCCTTGGATCCTCCTTGTCGCCCTTTTGCTGACTCTGTACGCATGCGCCATCTGCTACGTCTGCGGCAAGGGTTTCATCAATTCGCTTGACAGTCTGGGAAATGTTTTTGATTATCTGCCCTCCTATCGTCAAATCGCCGAAATAATCACCCTTGTCGCTTACGTCGCCCATATCGTTCTGGCCGTGTGGATGGCGATTGCGCTTTGGGCGCTTTACGGTTCGGCGGGGTCTCTGTCCTTCAGCGGGCTGAAGGGCTGCCGGTCCTATGCCCGTGTGCGGCTGTTCACCTTTTTCCTGCTGGCGGTCTCCGCGTTGGCCTGTCTGGTGTGCATCATCATCAAGGAGCACTCGCCCGGCGACGTGATCCTCGGCATGTCCTATCTGGTAGAGAACGGCGTCCAGCATGGGGGTCTGCAAGTTTCAATGCTGATTTTTGATGATTCCACCATCTGCTATATTTTCTTCAGCGTCTGGTTTATCCTTGCCGCGGTTCGCAGTTCCATGCTCTCCACGGCGCTCAGCTCCTTCAAACGGCTGGTGCAGTATGGCGGTCCCGTGCAGAAGCGGGTGGTGCCCGCGGGTGTCCTGACTCTTCTGGCTGGCCTGGCGCTGCTGGGGGGCAATCTCTACCTGCTCATTGAGTATGGAAAGGGCTTTGAAAACATCCTGTACTATTCTTCCTGCATGGCCTGCGGTCTGGCGTCGATCTTCTGCGCTATTGTCCTGTTTCAGGACGCCTCGTCCGTGAAGCGGATGCAGCAGGGCTTCTGAACACAGTACGCAAAAAATCCCGCTGTGGAATTCCACAGCGGGATTTTTATATTCTGCTTACTTCTTGAAGATATTGAAGATCGCGTCAATATCGTTGATATCGCCGTTGTCCACTGGGGTGGGATTGGGAGCGGGAGCGGGGTTGGGTCGGGCGTTGGGAGCAGTTACCGGGTGGCCGCCGAAGTCATTGTTCAGGTTGGTGAAGGCGCGGCGCTCGGGGGGCTTTTCCTCGGTGGTCTTGGGCTCGGAATCAAAGCCGGTGGCAATGACGGTGACCCGCATCTCTTCCTCAAACTCGTCGCTGAAGGTGGCGCCGAAGATGATGTTGGCCTCGGGGTTGGCGGCTTCCATGACGATGTTGGAGGCGGTCTCCACGTCGTCCAGGCTCAGATCCTGAGAGCCGGTCACGTTGATCAGAACGCCCGTAGCGCCGTTGATGGAGGTCTCCAGCAGGGGACTGGCCACGGCGGCCATGGCGGCCTGCTCGGCCTTGTCGCGGCCGGAGGCGGTGCCCACGCCCATGTGGGCGCGGCCGGCGTTCTTCATGACGGCGGAGACGTCCGCAAAGTCCAGGTTGATGATAACCCGCTCGGAGTAGCTGACCAGCTCAGAGATGGAGGTGACCGCCTGCTTCAGCACGTCGTCGGCAATACCGAAGGCGTTGGCAAAGGTGATCTTCTGGTCGGTGACGTATTTCAGCCGATCGTTGGGAATGACGATCAGGGAATCTACCTTGTCGGAGAGGGCGGCGATGCCCGCCTCGGCCTGGCGCATCCGGTTGGCGCCCTCAAAGCGGAAGGGCTTGGTGACCACGCCCACGGTGAGGATGCCGGCCTCGTGGGCCAGATCGGCAATGATGGGAGCAGCGCCGGTGCCGGTGCCGCCGCCCATACCGGCGGTGATGAAGACCATATCGGCGCCTTCCAGCGCCTTGGCAATGGCGGCCCGGGATTCCTCAGCGGACTTCTTGCCGATGTCGGGCTTGGAGCCGGCGCCCATGCCGCCGGTGAGCTTCTCACCGATGGGAAGCTTGTTGGGGCACTTGGACTTGTTCAGGTCCTGCCGGTCGGTGTTGACCACCAGGAACTCCACGCCCTCGACGCCGGCGCTGAGCATCCGATTGACTACGTTATTGCCGGCGCCGCCGACGCCGATCACTTTAATATTTACAACTTTTTCCGGGTAATCTGCCATGTGTTCGTCCTCCTATGTATCTGTAATCGTTGGAACATGTCCGAAGCGTAGTGTATGCAGAGTTATCGCTTTTATACCGTTCTATTTTAACCCGCGTTTCCCGTTTGGTCAATAGAAAAATCCGAATTTTTGTAAAAAATCGTAACTTTTTTTACCGGAATTCCAAAAAGTGCACCTTGTCGTCCTCCTGGAAGCTCACGTCAATGATTCCGGAGCGGTTCCTGACGTCGTTATTGTCCAGGGTGGCCTGGAGGAATTGGAGCTTGTAGCTCAGGTTTTCCGTGGTGCCCAGGCGGATCTCGTAGCGGTCGGCGGCCCACCAGAGGGTCAGGTCGTAGGAGGTGCTCACGTCCACCCGGTCGATCTGCTTCACGAAGGCTGTGCCCTCCAGGGCCGGGATGATATCCCGCACCACCGCCTGCTTTGCGGCAATTTCGGAGAGATCCGCGCCCTCGTCGGCGGCGGGCTTAATGTAATCTCCCGGATTGGGAACCTCGATGGGCATGCCGGTGACGTACAGGTGGGTCTTGGCTTCCTTCTCCTCAGTGGCTTCCAAGACCCGGCCATCCCGGCTCATGAGCCACCAGCCGCCGGTTTCGTCCTGAATCGAGTAGGTGACCTCAAACTCGGTGAAGGAGATGATTACCGTACCGGGAAGCTGTTTTTTGATCTGAATATCGTTGACGTAGGGCAGGGCCGCGTGGATTCGGGCGGCCACGGTAGCCTTACTGAGGCTCAGCAGATTTTCGTCTATATTGATGCCGGAGGCCTCGATGATTTCTTCGGGGGTGTAATAGGCCCTCCCGCCGTCCTTGCCCTCCGGGAGAATCACCTCAATGTGCTTGACCTTGAAAAAGATAATCATGCTCAGCACAATCACGGCCACCACCGCCAGCATTACCAGAAACTTGAAGCCGAAGTTGGTGTTGTAGACCCGGTGGGGCTTTTTGGCCTTCTTTCGCTGGGGCGCCTGCCGCCGGGCGGAGCCTTGCCGGGATTTGTTTCGGGGGGCCGCACCGGATCGTACCCGGGGCACCTGTTCCGGTTCTGCACCCCATTGGTCGGCGGGCAGCTCTTCCTGTTCCAGCCTGGCCCGTCGGGCTGCTTCCCGGCTGGCGGCGTTTCCCGTCCGGGGTCTTGCGTCCCGGGGCCGGGAAGACGGATTGCGGGGCCGTTCCCGGCTGACCGAGGTTTTTCCCCGCTCCGTAGGTCTTCTTCTGTCCTGATCCATGGTGTTCTCCTCTATGTGCTGTGGGCTTCCGCGCCAAGTGCGCGCAGACGCAGTATGAAATCGCCATAGCCCCGGTCCAGGTGCCAGGCGTCGTGAATTTGACTTTCTCCCTGAGCGGCCAGGGCGGCAATGACCATAGCCGCTCCGCCCCGCAGATCGGTGGCGGTGACAACCGCCCCGTGGAGCGCGGAAACGCCCCGGACCCGTGCAAGGTCTCCCGTTGTTTCGATTCGGGCGCCCATGGCCCGCAGGGCGGGAATGTGGCGGAAGCGGTTCGAGAAAACCGTCTCCTGAAACAGAGTGACGCCGGAGGCTCGAAGCAGAGCCGCCATCACCGTGGCTTGGGCGTCGGTGGGGAAGGCAGGGTAGGGTCCCGTGACCACCGCGCCGGGGGCCTGAAGAGAGCCGGCGCGCAGGCTCAGACTTGTCTGGGATTCCGTTATTTCACAGCCTGCCCGGCGTAATACGTCGATAACCGGACGAAGCTGATCCGGCAGCAGATTTGTCAAAGTCAGGTCTCCCCCGGTGGCGGCAGCGGCGCAGAGCCAGGTGGCAGCCTCCATACGATCCGGGAGAATCCGGTGGACTGCCCCGTGCAGGGGAGCGGGTCGGATGCGAATGCAGGGGGTCCCGGCGCCGGTAATATCCGCGCCGCAGTCGGTGAGGAAGGCGGCCAGATCCCGAATCTCCGGTTCCTGAGCCGCGCCGATGAGACAGACCGGCCCGGTCGCGCCCAGAGCGGCCAGCATGAGATTTTCTGTGGCGCCTACGCTGGGGTAGGGGAGGATTACAGTTCCCCCCTCCGGCCTGCCACGGCAAAGGAGACGGCCGTTTTCCGGACAGACCCGGACGCCCAGCGTTTCCAGACCCCGCAGGTGAAGGTCCAAGGGGCGCTTTCCCAGTACGCAGCCGCCGGGCAGGGGTATTTCCGCTTCCCCCAGCCGGGCCAGCAGGGCTCCCAACAGCAGCACGGAGGAACGGAGCTTCCCGGCTAAGGCCGGGTCCGAGGCTGAGCCCAGGGGACCGCGGCTGTCCACAGTCACAAGGCCGTGTTCCATTGTGGTTCGAAGCCCCAAACCCGCCAGCAGGGCCAGGGTGACAGTCACGTCCCGAATGGCCGGGCAGTTGCGCAGCAGGAATCGGCCCGGGATGGCGGCGGTGGCTGCCAGAATCGGCAGCACGGCATTTTTGCTGCCCTGCACCGCCAGCGTCCCCCGCAGAGGCCGCCCGCCGGTGATACGTATGGTTTCCAATCGCTGGCCCCCCTCCCATAGAATTATCCCATCCTATGTGGGGCGGCCATGCTTTGTGAATTGAGGATTAAGAAATGAGAATATGAATGAACCGGCGTGTGATTCTCAACGCTCAACTCTCAATTCTCAATTATTTCTTCGCTGCCAGCTCCAGAATCGTGTTGTAGATCCGTTCCGCGCTGTCCACCACAGCCATCCGCTGCAATGCTTCCCGCATGGCCTTCCGTCTGGGGGCGTCGGCCAGCAGGTCCCGGGCAGTGTCGTAGAGGGCCTGGGCGGTGAGGCCGTTTTCCAGCAGGACCACGGCGGCGCCGTTTCGCTCCAGCACCCGGGCGTTCTTTTCCTGGTGGTTGTCGGTGACGTTGGGGGAGGGGACGATGATACAGGGGGTTCCGGCGGCCTCAATCTCATTGAGGGAGGAGGCGCCTGCCCGGGTGATAATCAGATCCGCTGCGGCCATCAGGTCCGGCATGTTGTGGATATATTCCCGCAGATCCAGCTCCGGATGGGCGGAGAGCTCCACGCCTTTTTCTTTCACCAGCTCCGGCATCCACTTCCAGCCGAAGGAACCGGTGGCATGGACGTGGCGCCAGGGGCAGCCGTCCCGGACCTCCAGAGCCAGGAAGTCTGCCATTCGCTTGTTCATTTCCCGGGCGCCGAGACTGCCCCAGGCGGAGATCACCAGGGGTTCATCCTTCAGGCCCAGCCGTTCTCTGGCTTCTGCCCGGGTGGTGTAGAGAAAGGCCTGCCGCACCGGCATTCCCACCACCTGGACCCGTTCCGGGTGCTTGTAGTGGGCCTTGCTCTCCTCAAAGCAGACCATGATCCGCGTGGCGGAGTCCGCTGCCATTCGGGTGGTGAGGCCCGGCATGGCGTTGGCCTCGTGGATGGCGGTGGGGATGCCCCGCTTTGCCCCCTGGTGCAGCATGGGGTAGGAGGCATAGCCTCCGGTGCCCACGATCACGTCGGGCTGAAACTCCCGGATAATCCGGTCCGCTTTCTTCTTCGCGTCCCGGAGATTTTTCAGGGTGACCAGATTGTGCCAGATTCCCTTGGGGGTCAGCTTCCGCTCATAGCTGGAGATTTTCAAGGTTTCCAGCCGGTACCCTTCCTGGGGCACCAGCTTGGTCTCCATTTCTCCCTCAGCGCCGACGAAAAGAATTTTCGCTTCCGGCTTCCGCTCCCGGAGCAGATTGGCTACCGAGATGGCCGGATTGATGTGTCCCGCGGTCCCGCCGCAGGTGAAAACGACGTTCATAGGGTTCTCCTTTCGGGAGAGGATTGCGTTTTGCCTTCCGTCTACGCTTTCGCTTTTCCCACGCTGTCCCGATTGACGCACCAGCGGGAGACAGCCAGAATAATGCCCATTTCAAAGAGCTGGAGCAGCAGGGCCGTGCCGCCGTAGGAGAAGAAGGGCAGGGAAATGCCCGTGGGAGGCAGCAGACCGGAGACCACGCCGATGTTGAAGAAGACCTGTACGGCCAGCTTGGTGGTCAGGCCCGCCACCACCAGGGTGCCGAAGCGGTCCCGGGCATGGAGGGCGATCCAGTAGCCCCGCAGAATCAGCAGGGCGAAGAGCAACAGAATCCCAATTGCGCCTACAAAGCCCAGCTCTTCGCAGACCACGGCGAAAATGTAGTCGTTATGCTCCTCGGGAAGATACAGATATTTCTGGCGGCTGCGGCCCAGGCCCAGGCCGAGAAGACCGCCGGAGCCGATGGCGTAGCGGGATTGGATGGCCTGATAGCCGTTGCCCAGCGGATCACTCCAGGGATCCTTGTAGGCAGCGATTCTGTCGTTGGCGTAGCCCTTGGTGTTCACGTAAACGAACACGAAGAGGGCGCCCAACAAAAGGCCCAGAACCAGCCACTGTTTTTTCGTACCCCCGATCAGCATCATCATCGCGCCGATCAGCAGAATGATCAGAGTGGCGGAGAGGTGCTTTTCCAGATACAGAAGGAGGGCGATAAGCACCATGATTCCCGCGTAGGGCACGACGCCGAAGCGGAAGGTTTCCATCTTGTCCTGCCAGGCGGCCATCATGGCGGCGAAGGACAAAATCATGCCCAGCTTTGCTACCTCGGAAGGCTGAAAGCGGATGCCGGCGATGGAGAACCAGCGCTTCGCGCCGTTGACCTCCACGCCCGCGATGGGCACCAGCATCAGCAGGATGATGGAGAGGCCCAGGATCAGCAGGGCGGTACGGTACCAGATGAAATAGTTCAGCCGTCCCACGGCCAGCATCACCAGTATGCCGCCCGCGGCAAAGCCCGCCTGCCGAACGAAGTAGTAGGCGGGGTTGCCGGTATCCCACTTGGCCCGGGCATAGCTGGCGGAGAACATCATCAGAAGCCCCACCAGGGTGAGCAGGACCACCAGCAGCAGGAAGGGAAGATCCAGAATGCCGGTGGAGCTGTTCCGCGTCTGCTGAAGATCGGGTTTTTTGTGACTCAGCAAGGCTTTTCGGCCTCCTTTACCGATTATCGAAGGGGAGCGGTGGAGAGATACGCAATCACGCACATGACTACGCTGACGCCGACAAAGACGATCCAGATTTTGATCTCGCTCCAGCCGCTCATTTCAAAATGGTGGTGGATGGGGGTCATCTTGAAGATGCGCTTGCCTTGGTGGTCGCTGGACAGGTGCTTGGTCAGCTTGAAGTAACCCACCTGCAAAATCACGGACAGGGTCTCAATGATGTAAACCAGACCCACCAGGATCAGAATCAGAGGCATATCCAGGGCAAAGGCCAGGCCGCAGACCGCGCCGCCCAAAAACAGGGAGCCGGTGTCGCCCATAAAGACCTTGGCCGGGTGGAAATTGTAGCAGAGGAAGCCGCCCAGGCCGCCCAGCAGAGCGGCGGGCAGGATGGCCAGCTCGGCCTTTTTGACGGCGATTGCCGTCACCAGGAAGAAGATCATGACCGGCATGGTTACGCCGGAGGCCAGACCGTCAATGCCGTCGGTGAGGTTCACCGCGTTTACCGTGCCCACAATCACGAAAACCGCGAAGGGAATGTAGACCCAAACGGGAATGGACCAGGCGATTTTGGAGAAGGGAACCCAGATGGTGGCCGTCATGTGGCCGGTCTGATAGAGAATGTAGAGGTAAAGAGCCGAGGCCGCCAGCTGGAGCAGCAGCTTTTGCAGAGCGGTGAGGCCCAGATTTTGCTTCTTTTTGACCTTGAAGAAATCGTCCAGAAAGCCGATGGCGCCGAAGACCAGGGCAAAGGCGAAGACCAGCGCCGAGGTCCAGGAGCCGAACACGAAGCCCATGACCACGGTGCCCAGCAGGGAGGTGAGAATGAAGATCAGCCCGCCCATGGCCGGGGTGCCGGTCTTGCTCATGTGCCAACTGGGGCCAACCTCCCGGATGGTCTGCCCGGCCTTCATGGCCCGAAGCCAGGGGATGATAAACCGCCCGGCCACCAGGGCAATCAAAAAGCAGGGGAGAATCATCAGGATTGTTGTCAGTATCTGTCCGTCTTTCATGGGTATTCCTCCGTATGAGAATCAGAAGTGAGGTAGGGGGGCGGCGTCCTTGACGCCCCGAGGGCGGGATATTCGGAATCGGTAATTCTACGCAAAAAAGTGCTCCAATACCTGTTCCAGGTGCATCCCGTGGCTGGCCTTGAACAAGAGCACGTCGCCGGGTTTCGCAAGCTCCCGCAGGGCCTTCAGCAGGTCCTCCCGGGTGTCAAAATGGCTGGCCTTTTCTCCGGCGGCGTCTGCCAGCTCCCGGGACAGGGGACCGTAGGCCAAAATCACGTCCGAGACGGCTGCGGCCTGCGTACCCACAGTCCGGTGGGCGGCGGGGGCAAAGTCTCCCAGCTCCAGCATGTCGCCCAGAACCGCGATTCGACGTCCCTGGGTGGGGATCTCCCGCAGTACGTGGAAGGCTGCCCGCATGGACTCCGGCCCCGCGTTGTAGCAGTCGGCCACAACGGTGTATCCGGCCTGCTGGTAAGTGCGAAGCCGGTCGCCGGTGTTGACGAAATTGCCCAGAGCCCGGGCGGCAGTTTCTAAGGGGACGCCGGCGCAGTGGGCGGCCAGCAGGGCCGCCAGGGCGTTGACTACGTTGTGTTCCCCGGGGGCGGGGAGCGTGACCGGCACCCGCAGGCCGAAGCCCACGGCGGTAAAGCAGGAGCCCGTGGGGGTCAGTCGGACGTCCTCCGCCCGAAGATCGTTGTTTGCGTCCAGGCCGAACCACAGGGTCCGGCAGGCGGGCGCATTGGCACGGAGCAAGGGCTCGTCGCCGTGGAGCACAGCGACACCGTCGGGGGCAAGCCCCTCTAAAATCTCCAGCTTCGCCCGGCAGATGGCTTCCCGGGAGCCGAGATTTTCAATGTGCATGGTGCCCACGTTGGTGATGACGGCAATATCGGGCCTGGCCAGACGGGTGAGGCGGGAGAGCTCTCCCGCGTGGTTCATGCCCATCTCCACCACGGCCAATTCCGTGTTCGGCTCCAGATCCAGCAGGGTCCGGGGCACGCCGATTTCGTTGTTGAAGTTTTGCTGGGTCCACTGGGTTTTGTACACCGCGGCACAGGCCGCGGCGGTCATTTCCTTGGTGGTGGTCTTGCCCACGCTGCCCGTCAAGCCGATAAACCGGGTACCGGTCAGCGTGGAGCGCCAGCCTGCGGCAATCTCCCGGAGCGCACTGAGGCTGTCAGGAACGACAATCATGGGCATGCCGGGCAGCTGCCGCTCTCCCAGAGCAGCCGCGGCTCCGGCCTCCAGGGCCTTGCCGATAAAATCATGGCCGTCCCGGGCGGCTTTCAGGGCAACGAACAACTGCCCCGGCAAAATCTTCCGGGAGTCGTTCTCGGCCCCCCGAAAGGCAATATTTTCGTATTCCGGCAATACCGTTCCGCCGCACCAAAGAGCGGCCTGTTTTAATGTAACCATAGGGAAAACCTCCGCTAATTGTCAACTGTCAACTGTCAATTGTCAATTGCTTTGCAACTTCTTCCCGCTCGTCCAGATGGGTCTTTTCCGTTCCGATGATCTGATAGGTCTCGTGACCCTTGCCGCACAGGACGATGACGTCGTCGGCTTTGGCCTCCCGCATGGCTCGGGCGATGGCCTCCCGGCGGTTTTCCACTACCAGATAGGGCTTGTTGAGCTCCTGAACGCCCTTCAAAATGTCGGTGATGATTTTGCCGGGCTCCTCGGTGCGAGGATTGTCGGAAGTGATGATGGCAAGGTCCGACAGCTTGACGCCGATCTTGCCCATGATGGGCCGTTTAATGGGGTCCCGGTCTCCACCGCAGCCGAAGACGGCAATCAGCCGTCCCTTGCAGAAGCCCCGGACAGAGTTCAGCACGTTTTCCAGGGCGTCGGGGGTGTGGGCGTAGTCGATCAGAACGGTGTAGTCTTTCCCCGGCGTGGGGACCACCTCCAGCCGTCCCTTGACGCCCTCGGCTCTGCCCAGTGCTTCCACGGCGGCAGCCGGGCGGATGCCCAGGCCGATGGCCATACCCAGAACGGTCAGGGCGTTGTAGACGGTAAAACCGCCAGGAATCCCTACCCGGACGGGCCAGGCACCGCCCTTGTAGTTGGCGGTGAAGGACACATGGTCCGATCCAAGGGAAATATCCGTGGCGCTGAGATCCGCCTCGGCCCCCCTGGCCGACAGCGTCAGAGCCCAGCAGGCAGCCTCGTTTATGGTTTGGGCTACCATTTCGTCGTCAATATTGAAGACGCTGAAGCCGCAGCGTCGGAAGAGCAGGGCCTTGGCCTTGCGATAGGCCTCCATGGTTTTGTGGAAGTCCAGATGATCCTCGGTCAGATTGGTAAAGGCTCCCACGGCGTAGGGAATGCAGTCCACCCGGTGCAGGTACAGGGCGTGGGAGGAGACCTCCATCACCACGTGGGTGCAGCCCGCCTCCGCCATTTCGGCAAAGAGGCCCTGCAGCTCAAAGCTCTCCGGCGTGGTGCGCTCCGTGGGAAGAACCCGGTCGCCGATCATGTTCTGGATGGTGCCGATCAGGCCCACCTTCGCGCCCAGAGTCTGCTCCAGCACGGACTTGAGCAGATAGGTCACGGTGGTCTTTCCGTTGGTTCCCGTGACGCCCAGAATGGTCATTTTTTCCGCCGGATGACCGTACCAGTTGGCCCCCAGCATGGCCAGCGCCACCCGGGTGTCGGGAACCCGTACAAAGGGAATGTCCCCCTCCGGCCTCCGCTCGCAGAGCACGCAAGCCGCGCCCCGGTCCAGGGCCATGGGGATGAAGCGGTGGCCGTCGGCGGCGTAGCCGGTGATGGCCACAAACAGATGGCCCGTCTCCACCCGCCGGGAGTCATAGCTGACCCCGGTGATCTCTGTGTTCAGATCCGCGGTGTATTCAAGAACAGGGATATCTTTTAACAGGGTTGAGAGTATCATAGTAACTCCCCTTTTTCCGTTATGATTGCAGCACAGGCGATGAGTTATGAGCGCTGCGTGAGTTATGATTGCTGCGCAAGTGATTGGAGCGCATTTTTTGCGCACTTCTAATTATTTTACCACAGAATCGGCAGAAAAACAATGAAAACTTTCGCGCTTCCTTGCCTGTGGGGCAGCCATAGCTCGAAATCAGTCCAAAGCGGTCTGGTCTGTGAGCTCTACCGTGACGGTGGTGCCCCGGGGGACCTCGGTGCCCGCGGCGGGTTCCTGGTCGGTGACCACGGCATAGGCCCAGCTGGAGCCCTTGGTTTGCAGATACAGGTCGGTATTCCCTATGACGGCCCGGGCCTTAGCGGGCGGCAGGCCCTTGAGATCCGGTACAGTGACCTTATCGTTGGGGACCTCCGCCCCCATGTAGAGAACGACCTTGGAATTGCCCGGGAGCATTTCGCCCGGGGCAGGAATCTGCCCGGTCACGGTGCGGCCCTCGCCCACGGTGACATAGGCGAGACTGAGACTCGGCTCGCTCAGCTTGGCTTCAGCATCTTCCAGAGACAGGTCTCGCACGTCCGGCATGGAGACGTTAACGGTGCTCATGTCCACTCCGGTGTAGTCAGGCTGCACGCCCAAATAAAGCAGAATGTCGGAGAAGATGTCCCGGACCACGGGGGCGGCCATTACACCGCCGGAGATATAAATGCCGGTTTTGCGGCTGGGGGTGTCCAGGGCCACCAGGCAGATGTACTGGGGATTGTCCATGGGGGCCACGCCCACGAAGGAGACGATGCGGTCCTTGGTCTGCTCGCCGTTTTCATCGTAGACGTCCAGTTTCTCGGAGGTGCCGGTCTTGCCGCCCACCCGGAAGCCTGCCAGCTTGGCGTTGCCCGCGGTGCCGTCGGTGACGACGGACTCTATGAGCTTGCACATCTCCTTGGAGGTGTCCTCGCTGATGGCCTGCCGGATGACGGTCTTGCCGTGCTTTTCCACCACGTTGCCGTCCTCGTCCAGAACCTCGGAGACCACGTAGGGCTGGAGCACGTAGCCCCCGTTGACGACCGCGGCGATGGCCCGCACCATTTGAATCGGGGTGGGCTTTACGGACTGGCCGAAGGCCACGGTGGTCAGCTGAGCGTTCTCCATGAGCTTAGCCTTGGTGTGGAAGATACCAGTTGCCTCGCCGGTCAGGTCCACGCCGGTTTTTTCCAGCAGACCAAAGGCGTCAATGTAGTCATATAGCTTGTCGCCGCCCAGCATAATGCCGATGTCGGCGAAGGCGATGTTGCAGGAGTTTTGCAGGGCCTTGGCCAGGGACTCCGCTCCGTGGCCCTCGGTTTTCCAGCAGTGCAGGGTGGATTCACGGTCCGCATAGTCCTTGTGGCCTTTGCAGTAGAAGCCGGTGTTTTCGTTGACCACCTGCTCCTCCAGAGCGGCGGCCAGAGTGATGGTCTTAAAGGTGGAGCCGGGCTCATAGCCGTCGGAAACGCAGCGGTTGCGCCACTGCTTCAGCCGGGCTGAGGCCACGATATTGTTGTACTGCTTCAGCAGCTCCTGATATTCCGGACCGCCGACATAGTGGCCTTTGAGCTGCTCGTCAATTTCGGCCAGCTCTGCCAGGGCGGTGGGATCGAGAATCTCCAGGTAGTTATTGGGATCGTAGCTGCCCTCAATGGCCATGGCCAGGATCGCGCCGGTGTTCACGTCCATGATGATGCCGAAGGCGCCGTTTTCCACGTCGTATTTTTCAATGGCGGCTTTCAGGTTTTTTTCCAGGTACATCTGCACCGTGGAGTCAATGGTCAGCACCAGGGAGTTGCCGTCGGTGGCCTCGTAGTATTTTTCGTAGGAGTAGAGCATCTGGGTCTCGTAATTGCCCCGGGTGGTGATGACGGCACCCGCCGTGCCCTGCAGCACGTCGTCGTAGTAGGCCTCCAGTCCGTCGCCGCCCTTGTTTTCGGCGTTGGTGAAGCCGATGACCTGGGCCGCTGTGGTTCCGGCGGGGTAGTAGCGCTTGGAGTCGGATTCCAGATGGATGCCGGTGAGCTTGTTGTCGGTGATAAAGGCCCGGACGGCGTCGGCCTCCTCCAGATCCCGTTTGCGGGCGATGACCTCATAGCGGCGGTCCAGCTTGAGGGCCTTTTCCCGGATGGAGTCCGCTTCGATGTGCAAAATGGCTGCCAGACCGTTGGCAATGAAATTGACGTCCTCCTTGGCGTTGTTGATTTCCCAGGGGTCGATGAAGACGTTCTCCACGGTCTTGGAGGCTGCCAGAATATTCATGTTGCAGTCGTAGATCACGCCCCGGTCCGCGGTGACGGTGGTGGAGCGGGTCTGGTTGCTGATGGCGCTGCTCTCGTACTGATCGTGTTGCACCAGCATCAGCTGGACCAGCTGCCAGATCAGCGGGATAAACAGCAAAACGCCGCAGAGGACCATAATAAAGGTCGTCCGCCGCAGTACGCCGTGCCCGGCCTTCTCCCGGTCATAGGCCGGGACGGTCTCTTTCAGCAGCTTGATTTTTGGTTTTTTGGACAAAACGGGCCACCCCCCGGTTTAAACTATGAGTTCAGAACTATGAGTTATGAGTTTGACTTGAAGTTCACAAGCGAATGGATAAGCTATGCGTTTGAAAAGGGGCGGCACCCGGTGCGCGCCCCTTTTGGATATATGTTCTTTTCAGCGGAAGTATTCCAACACGCCGTTGAAGCTTTCCTTCACGGCGTCCCAGGCTTTTTCGGCGAAGCCGCGCCGATCTACCTGCAGGACCTCCGCGTGGTCCGCACCTGCGATGTTGAGGTATACCGTCTGGCGCGCGGAGGGCTGTGCCATGCCCAGCTCCCGTGCCCGGGCCTCAATCTCGGCCAGGTCAATGCGGCTTTCATAAGTGGAACGGAGCTTCCCCGTGGCGGCCTGTGCCGTGGAGAGCTGCTTTGTGAGCTCGCCGGCCCGGTCCGTGGCCTCGTACAACTGTACATAGCTGTAGACCACCATCAGCAGCAGCGCCGCCACGACTACCAGACCAACCACCGCCAGCGGCGCAATGGTCAGCCGGGGCTTCGGGGCCTGTTTGGCCTGGGGATGCGGTTTTTCCTCGGGCAGCCTGGCAGGCCGGGGGCGGGGAACCGCTGTACCGCGGACGTCATAGGCCGCGCTGCCGTAGAAATCATATTTATTGTCAGCCATTTCGTCCTCCTTTCCGGGTCGATGCGAATCTGTTACAGTTTTTCAGCTACCCGAAGCTTGGCGCTCCGGGCGCGGGGATTGTTCTCTAATTCCGCCTCGCCGGCGGTGATGGGCTTGCGGGAGACCAGCTTCAGCCGGGGTTTTTTCCCGCAGACGCACACCGGAAACTCCGGGGGACAGGTGCAGCCCTTGGCGGCCTCGGCCATGGCGTTCTTCACGATCCGATCCTCCAAGGAGTGGAAGGTGATGACTGCCAGCCGTCCGCCGGGATTCAGCCGGTCGATTGCCCGGCCCATGACTCCGTCCACCGCGCCCAGCTCGTCGTTGACGGCAATGCGAATGGCCTGGAAGCTGCGCTTGGCAGGATGCTGCTTTTCCCGCAGGGCCTTTTGAGGCATGGCCCCGCGGATCACGTCCACCAGGGCCAGGGTGGTGTCGATGGGGGCTTGTTCCCGCCGCCGAACGATGGCGGCGGCGATCAGGGGCGCGTAGCGCTCCTCCCCGTAGGCAAAGAGAATCCGCCGCAGCTCCTCCTGAGGCCAGGTGTTGACCACTTCCCAGGCGGTCAGGGGATCGGAGGGATCCATCCGCATATCCAGGGGGGCGTCCGCCATGTAGCTGAAGCCCCGGCAGGCCTCGTCCAGCTGGGGGGAGGAGACCCCCAGATCCAGCAGAATCCCGTCTACGGCGGGGATGTCCAGGCTGTCCAGAATGGCGTCCAGCTCCCGGAAATTGGAGTGTACCAGCTTCACCCGATCCCGCCAGGGAGCCAGCCGCTCTTCCGCGGCGGCCAGGGCCTTGGGATCCCGGTCCACCCCGATCAGCGTGCCGGTGGTGAGGCGCTTGGCGATCTGGGCGGAATGGCCTGCCCCGCCCAGGGTGCCGTCCAGGTAGATCCCCTCGGGTCGGATGTTCAGGGCTTCGATGGATTCCTCCAACAGTACCGATACATGATGAAAGTCCGTCACAGCCCCAGCTCCTTCAGCGCGGTAGCCAGGTTGCTGGCGTCGCCCATCCAGGCGGCCTCCTTGGCCTCGTAGGCTTCCGCATCCCAGATCTCCGCGTGGTCGCCTTGACCCAGGAAGGTCACGTCGTTGGTCAGGTTGGCGTATTTCCGCAGGATGGGGGGGAGGACGAAGCGGCCCTGTTTGTCGGGCTCGCACTTAGCCACGTTGGAGCGGATGTAGCGCAGGGCGCCGGAATCGGAGAGGGGAACGGAGTTGAAGCTTTCGTTGACCTTCTCCCATTTTGCCTCGGGGAAGACCATCAGGCTGTTTTCCAGTCCGATCATAACGTAGAACACCTCGCCCAGCTCTTCCCGGAGCTTGGCCGGAACGAACAAACGGCCCTTGGGGTCTACGTTGTGCGTATATTTGCCGAACATCCTGCTCACCTCCTCCAACATGATGATTTTTGTGGGAATTTGTGGAACTTTAAACCATTTTCATCCACTTTGCTTTAGTATAACCGCTTTGTTACGAAATTGCAATCCTTTTTTGTGGATTTTTTCAGAAATTTTCCATGGATTTTCGTTGACTTTCCTGAATATTGCGGATATGATGGGCAACTGGGAACAGGGATCAGGGATCAAGGATCAGAGTTTGCAGGGACGGTCCTGCCTTCGCGTCGCTGCTGTGCGCCCGCCCAAAAGCTCTCCTGCCAAGGGGAGGGGGACCGGCAAAGCCGGTGGAGGGTTCTGTTCCCCGCCTGTCATTCTGAGCAGCGCGAAGAATCCGCATCCCCCGTCCCGGCGTTCGGCACGAACGCGATTTGCCCCAGGCAAATCCAACTCGTCATCGACATTGCACCTGGTCGGATCGCCCTGCGGGCGATTGTTCCCTCCGGGAATCGGTCAGCCGATGACCGTCTGACGCCTGGATTCACCTGCAGGGGCGCACAGTGCGCCCCGCCGATCCGGAGCGCGGATTCGTTCTCTCGAACCACTGCGCCCCAAGCCAAAATCTTCCAATTCAAACATACGTAAAGGAACACGTCATGCTCAATTTTTCCGACATTTTGCTGGTCTCCGACTTTGACCGCACCCTGACTGCCCCGGACAGCAGCATCCCGGCGGCGAATCTGGAGGCGATCCGCCGCTTTATGGACCGGGGCGGCCTGTTCACCGTGGGCACCGGCCGCAGCGTCCCCATGTACCGCCCCTACCGGGAGATCATCCCCACCAACGCCCCGCTGATCCTCTACAACGGGGCGGCAGCCTATGACTACGATACCGAAACACTCTCCGAAGCGGTCTGGATGCCAACGGGCCGGGAGCTGCTGGAATACCTGACCGAGCGCTTCCCGGAGCTTTGGCTGGAGGTCCAGGGGGTGGACGCCCATTATTTAATCGGAGCGGATCGGGCGCGGGAAGCCTTTTACCGGGCCCAGGGCGTAACCGCCCGGACGGTTTCGGTGGCTGACGCGCCGGCGCGCTATCACAAGCTGGCGCTCTTCGGCGCCTTTCGCGGAAATGACGTGGGCCAGTTCTTCCGGGGCACGCCGGAGGAGGAGGCCTGGTTCGGAGCCTGTCAGGACAGGATCATGCGGGATTGGCCCATGCTGCGGGCGGATCGGGCCGCGATGAAGATCATCGATCTCCAGGACAAAAACGCCTCCAAGGGCCGGGCTGCTCGGGCGCTGGCCAAGCGGCTGGGGCGTAAGCTCCTGGTCTGCGCGGGAGACGCCATGAACGACGCCTCCATGCTCCAAGAGGCGGATCTGGCCTTTGCCCCTGCCGATTGCGCCCCGGAGCTTCGGGCCTTGGGCACTTGCACCCTGGTCCGGCCCTGTGCCGAGGGCAGCGTCGCCGGGGTGGTGGAGGCCCTGGAGCGGCTGCCTTTCTGATACGGTTTGCTTGTTTACAAAAGATTTATGGTTTGTTTCCAGCGAATTCATACCCTGTTCATAAATGGGGGGTATGATGCAACTGTAAGCGGAAGCGACAAAGCCGCTGTACTTTTCATTTCTTCTCTTCTTTTCTCAAAGGCCCCCGGGGAAACCCGGGGGTTCTTTGATTTTCCGGTTTGCAGTGAAAAAAGTGAAAAATGTGCAAACTCAAGCTTGACAAACGCAGCCGTGTGTGTTATATTCCAAGGCGAAGCGTCCGCGAGAAGCGGGCGGGAAAGGAGTAAATTGACAATGCGCTTTTGCTTTTTGATGAATTCATACTCTGAGGTCGTTACCGAGTGAACTGAATATGGGGCGAATCGGGTGGGGGCAGACGCCTTTGCTTTCCGTGCGCCGTTTGAGTGACTTTCATATATTTGGCAACCGCAGAATGCAGCCATGATGAGAGCTGCTTTGCTGCGGTATTTTTGCGCCCATTTTCAGGAATGACAGGACAGAAAGAGAGGATGATGTCTTATGAAACACACGAAGAACGCACTCTTTCAACCGCAAATGATACTGAAAATGGAGGAGACATACATTGTATCTACAGGATTACGGCACTGTGCCGAATATGGAAAACATGCCGGGGATTCCGGCGCGCATCACCGCCCAGCACAAGGAGCGCTATGAGATTGTCTGCCAGCACGGCTTGACGCACGCCCGGCTGAAAACGAAGGAATACTACGGCGGGAGGTCGCTGTTCCCCACGGTGGGGGACTACGTGGCGATGAACTATATCCCCAACGGAGACAGTCAGATCCTGGCCACCTTGCCCCGGCGGACCTGCTTCTGCCGACGGGAGCCCGGCCCCATTCCCAGGGACCAGGCGGTTGCTGCCAACTTTGATTGGGTGTTCATCCTGCAATCCATGAACCAGAATTTCAGCCCTGCCCGGCTGGAGCGCTATCTGACTCTGGCCTGGCAGTCCGGGGCGACCCCGGTGATTGTGCTGACCAAGGCGGACCTGACAGAATCCCCGGGGGAATACCTGACCCGAGCGGAGGCGGTGGCGCCCGGTGTGGACGTCCATGCCGTCAGTGCCCGCACAGCCCTCGGCCTGGCGGAATTGCAGCCCTATCTGCAGCCGGGAAAGACCCTGGTGTTCCTGGGTTCCTCCGGCGTGGGAAAATCCAGCCTGGTAAACGCCCTGGCCGGGGAGGAGATCATGACCGTCAGCGGAATCCGGGAGTCTGACGGCAGAGGCCGCCATACCACCACCCACCGGCAGCTTACCCGACTGTCCGGCGGCGCGCTGATCATCGATACCCCGGGCATGCGGGAGCTGGGCATGGCGGAGGCGGAGGACGGCCTGGCGGAGGCTTTTTCCGACGTAGAGCAGTTCCTGGGCCAATGCCGGTTCCGGGACTGCCGCCACGAAAAGGAGCCCGGCTGCGCCATAAAGGCGGCCATTGCTGCCGGGGCCCTGGACCCCGCCCGCTGGGAGCGGTATCGAAAGCTCCGTGATGAGGCTCAAAGCCACGAGGAAGCTCTCCGCCGCAAGAAGGAATGGAGCAAAAACGTGGCCCTGTCCCGGAAGGCCCGGGGCGCGAAAAAATGATTATTTGGAGGCTAACGGCGATGAAAATCAACATGAAATATGACGAAATACAAGGGGCCCTGGTTGCCCTGAACGGCGGTAAAACGGACCTCGGATATGAAGAAGAAAACGCCTGGTACAGCCGGAAGCCGGAATGGGCCCCTCTGGTTGAGGAGCTGAAAGCAGCCCTGCGGAACAATCAAATTCGGGGCAGTATTATGGTGGCAACGGACAGCGACGTCATTTTCGCCGCCGGCGCCCAATCCAGAGAAGCTGACGGCGGGACCGTGTCGCCGCTTACCACTTATGAGATCGGCTCGATCACCAAAATGCACACCGCGGTCTGTGTGTTCAAACTCATAGACGCGGGGATGCTCCGCCTCGACGACAAAGTCACGCAGTTTTTCCCGGCGTACACCAAAGCGGGTGCTATGACGGTCTTCGACCTCCTGCACATGCGGTCCGGGATCGTGGACTTTGCCAACGATGCCGAAGCGTTTTTTGGAAGCCCGGAGCTGGCGGAGGCGCTGGACGAGGGAAAAATCACCGATGAGATCCTTTTGGAGCATCTGTACCGGCTGGATCTCCGCTTCGAGCCGGGGACGGAAATGAAATACTGCAATACAAACTACGTGCTTCTGGCGATGATCCTGGAGAAAATCACCGGAAAATCCTATCGGGAGCTTGTTTCGGAGCTGGTTTTCGTTCCTGCGGGCATGCGCGCATCTTCCGCTGTCACCTTCGGCGACGTAAGCAGTGTACCGGAGGACAAGGCAGGGTATATGAAGGAGTTTATGATTGCACGCGGAGCCGGGGATATCCACAGCAACGTCCTGGATCTGCTGAAGTTTGATCGGGCTTTTTTCCGGGAGCGTATCGTCAGCCCCGCTGCCAAGGCGGGCATTCTGAACTTTGTGGAGGGCTACGGCTGCGGCTGGGAGCAGGTTGCCGGGTATGAGAATTGTGTCAGCCATGGCGGCGCGACCAACAGCTATTACTGCCTGAATGCTGTATTCCATGCCTCATCGGATCGAATGTATCTCATAATGCTGACCTGCTGGCCCGGAAACGACGAGGAAGCCTCCGACGAGACCACCGATGAAACCGAAAAGGCATTCGAGGCAGATAAATACAGCTATTTTCAGCCTGCTGTCAACATTTGCAAAAAACATTTTAAGACGTAAGTCATGCGCTATAAACTATGAACCATAACCCCCGGAAGGAGGGGATTTCAATGCGAAAGCTGTTTTGTTATTTGAAGCCCTATCAGGGCAAAATCGTCCTGGCGACTCTGCTGATGGCGATTTCTGCGGTCTGCGACCTGCTGCTGCCGACGCTGATGGCCAACGTGCTGGACAAGGGCGTCTACGGCGCAGCGGAGACCGATACCTTTCCCTATATTCTCAAAACCGCAGGGCTGATGCTGGGGACTTCCCTGGTGAGCCTTGCCTCTGTGGCGGGCGGCTACTGGGTGGTCTACCACGTTGTGGCCGGTTATACCTGGAGCCTCCGCTCCGCCCTGTTCCGCAAGGTCCACACCATGACCCTTTCCGAGGTGGGCCGCATCGGGGCCTCCAACCTGGTCACCCGCTTTTCCCACGACGTGGGGACCCTGACCTGGATTATTTCCTCCCTCTGCGGCAGTATCCTGATTATCCCGCTGATGTTCCTGGGGGGCGTCTTCCTCTGCATGCGGAAGGACGTGACCCTCTCCCTGGTGATCCTCTGCGCCGTGCCCCTGCTGATCGGCGCGGGTATGCTGATGAGCAAGAAGATCGAGCATCTCTGGGACGTGTCCGACGACTACTGCGACAAGCAGAACGACCTGGTTCGGGAGCGGCTCCGGGGCGTGCGGGTCATCCGCGCCTTCAACCGGGAGCAGAATGCCCATGAGCGCGTCACCGATTCCACCAAGGTCATGGCGGAAAATCTGATCCGCGCCAACGTCCGCATGGAGATCATTGATCCTGCGGCAGCATTCGTGCTGAACACGGCGGCCCTGCTGATCGTCTATCTGGGCGGCGTCCGCATGGAGCGGGGCAGCGGTCTGACCGCCGGCGACGTGTTCGCCATCATTCAGTACATCAACATCATCCTGGGCGCGATCATCGCCATTTCCTACGATATCGTTATGCTGCCCCATATTCGAGTGGCGATCAAGCGCCTGGGCCAGATCACCGAGTCCACCGGCCTTGAGGAAGCGCGCACTGCCGAGGGTCGGCGTTTTTCCGGCGCCATCGACCTGGATCACGTCAGCTTCACCTATCCCGGCAGCGCCCTGCCTGCACTGAGCGACGTGGACATCCATATCCGGGCAGGGGAGTGGGTCTCCGTCATCGGCGGCACCGGCTCCGGCAAGACCACCCTGGCGGAGCTCCTGCTGGCCTTCCGCCAGCCCACCGAGGGCAAGCTCCGCTTCGCCGTAGGGGGCGGCGCCCTCGACGCCCCGTCCGAAATGCAGGACGCTGCGGCACTGTCCCCCAAGGACGTGCGGAACAACATTTCCTGCGCCCTGCAAAAGTCCATGCTCTACGCCGGGACCGTGGCGGAAAATCTCCGCATGGCCAAGCCCGACGCCACCGACGAGGAGCTCTGGGCCGCTCTGGAGCTGGCCCAGGTGGCGGACTTCATCCGGGAGCAGCCCGAGGGGCTGAGCTTCAAGCTGGAGCCTGCAGCCACCAACGTCTCCGGCGGCCAGAAGCAGCGGCTTGCCATTGCCCGGGGCATCCTCAAGGACGCACCCATCTATATCTTTGACGATTCCTTCTCCGCCCTGGACTTCATCACCGAGGCCCGGGTCCGCAAGGCCCTGAACGAGAAGCTGGCGGGCAGGACCCGCATCGTCATTACCCAGCGGGTGGTCTCCGCCATGCACTCCGACCGGATCTTCGTCCTGTCCGACGGCGCTCTGGTGGGAGGCGGGACCCACGCGGAGCTGCTGAAGAGCTGCTCCATCTATCGGGAGATCTATCTCTCCCAGACTGGAGGTGAAATCGCATGAGTTCCACAGAACGAAATCTTGAATCGGAACAGGCCGAAGCGGGCAAGGAGCCGAAGGGCAAGCGCCGCCTGCTGGACGAGACCGGCAAGCGCCTGCTGCGGGAGATCAAGCCCCTGTGGGCCTGGATCCTGCTCTGCGCCCTGTTCTGCCTGCTGCTGATCGGCTGCGCCGTGGCGGAGCCGGAGCTGCTGGGCAAGCAGATCGACAAGCTATACGACTGGACCAAGAACAAGACCCCCGGCCTGGCGGCCGGTCTGCTGCCGGGGCTGGGCCTGCTCCTGGGCGTGTACGCCATGGAGGGGCTGATGACCTACGGCAAGTACTTCTTCCTGCAAAACGTCGTCAGTCGTTACTTCTGTGCGGGATTTCGGATCCGCATTTCGGAAAAGCTGCGCCGTCTGCCTGTGTCCTTCGTGGATAAGACCCCGGCCGGCGACGTGATCGACCGCATGATGGACGACGTGGGCAATATGGCCGACAGCATCTATATCATCGTGGATATCCTGCTGTCCGGCTTCCTGCAAATGACCGTGATCGCCGTGATCCTCTTTCTGACGGATTGGCGCATGGCGATCCCTGTGGTGCTGCTGTCGCCGCTGTCCATCCTTCTTTCTACCAAGATGGCGACCCTGGGCGAAAAGCACTGGGACAAGCACTGGGACCTGGGCGGCAAGCTGACCGCCCTGGCGGAGGAGGCCTTCACCAATTATCCCACCACCAAGGCCTTCTGCGGGGAAGGGATCATGCAGGAGAGATACGACGCCCTCTCCAAGCGTCACCAGCACAGCCGCATCCTGGGCGACTTCCTATCTTCCATCGTCCAGCCGGTCATCGCCACGGTGAACGCCCTGGCCTATATCGTCGTCACCGTTGTGGGCGGCTGGCTGATTTTGAACCGGGGCGTTGCCATCGGTACGGTGGTCACCATCATCCTCTTTGCCCGCCGTCTCTCCTCGCCCCTGGAGCGTATGGCCTTTGGCCTGGGCTACATCCAGCAGATCAAGGGCGCGGCCAAGCGGGTGTTCGCCATGCTGGATCTGCCCGAGGAGGAGGACCCCACCGGAGCTGTGGCAGGGGAGACCAAGGGCCGCGTGGTCTTTGAGCACGTGGATTTCTCCTACGATCCCAACAAGCCCCTGATCCGGGATCTGAATATGGAGGTCAAGCCGGGCCAGAAGGTGGCCATCGTGGGCCCCACCGGGGCGGGCAAGACCACCATCGTCAACCTGCTGATGCGCTTCTACGACATCCAGCAGGGCCGGGTGCTGATCGATGGCCGGGACGCCTCGGAGCTGTCCCGGGAGGAGAACCGGAAGCTCTTTGCCATGGTGCTCCAGGAGACCTGGCTCTTCAAGGGTACCGTGGCCGAAAACGTGGGCTACGGCAGTCCCGGAGCCAGCCGGGAGGAGATCCGGCGGGTCTGCGACCAGGCCTACTGCGACCACTTCATCCGCCGTCTGCCCCAGGGCTATGACACCGTGATCTCCGAGGACAGCACCGCCGTTTCCTCCGGCCAGAAGCAGCTGCTCACCATTGCCAGGGCCATGCTGGCCAACCGGCCCATTCTGATCCTGGACGAGGCCACCTCCAACGTGGATACCCGCACGGAGCTGCTGATCCAGAAGGCCATGGACCGGCTCATGGGGGGCCGCACCTGCTTCGTCATCGCCCACCGGCTGTCCACCATCGTGGACGCGGATCTGATCCTGGTGCTCCGGGACGGCCGCATCGTGGAGCAGGGCACCCACCGGGCGCTGCTGAACCAAAGGGGCTTCTACGCGGAGCTCTTCCAGAGCCAGTACGCCATATAAAAAAGCCTTCCACCTGGGGGGAAGGTGGCGCGCAGCGCCGGATGAGGGGTGTTACTCGCCTTCAAAAAAGTATAAAAAACAATAAACCTGTCCATACTTGCTACAAATCAAGTATGGACAGGTGATTTTTGTGTATCGAAAATATTTCCTTATGACCGTGTCTTGTATGCTGATCTGTGTGCTGGCGATGGCCTGGCAGGTGCTGCTCCAGCAGCGGGCGCTTGCCGATCGGATCATCCGCCTCCATGTGGTGGCGGCCTCGGACGACCCTCTGGACCAGGCCCGGAAGCTGGCCGTCCGGGACGCCCTCCTGCCCCAGATCGCCGCGCTGACCGTGGACTGCGCCGACGCGGACGAGGCGGCTGCCGCCCTGGCCGAGGGCCTGCCCGCCCTGCGGGAGACTGCCTTCGAAAGCCTGGGAACGGGGGAAACCGTGAGCGCGACCCTGGCGGAGGAGGTCTTTCCCCGCCGGGATTACGACAGCTTTTCCCTGCCTGCCGGGACCTACCGGGCCCTGCGGGTGACCCTGGGGGCCGGCGCGGGGCATAATTGGTGGTGCGTGGCCTTCCCGGCCCTCTGCCTGCCCGCCGGAACGGAGGAGGCGGGGGAGCGCTTCGCGGAGACCGCCCGTTCCGCCGGTCTGACGCCGGAGGAGATCGAGCTGGTCAGCTCGGACAGCGAAAGCGTGCAGTTCAAATTCCGCCTTCTGGATTGGCTGGCGGAGCTGTTTGATTGACGTGCTCCGCAGCGGCGCACACCGGTGCGCCACGGTTCTGTAGGGACGGCACTCTGCCGTCCGCACCTCAGCGCCGCTTCAGCGCGTCGTTTGCCGCCTGGGTGACCAGGTTCCAGCTTCGCAGATCCGTTTCCGGCCGCCGGAATTCCAGCTCCCGGTGGGCCAGCTCGGAGACGGCGTAATAGTTCCCCTCCGCCAGCTCCGCCAGCACCGGGACGGCCCCGTCTCCCAGATCGCAGATCATTTCCACGTCCAGGCTGTCCAGCTTGCCGGATTTCCAGGCGTCCACGTTGTACCGGGCCACGATCCCGTCCACGTTGGCCACGCTGAGCCCGATGAGGATCACAGCCCCCAGGGTGACGGCAAGCTGCGCCACCGGAAGCTTTTTCACAAACAGGCGGAGCCCCTCGGCCGCAACGATCAGCCCCAGGAACACCATAAACACCGAGGTGGTCAGACGCAGCCGGGTGAGACCGAAGCTGCCCATGTAGAGGATCATCTTGGACAGGGCGGTCGCCACTAGGACCAGGGAGAAGAAGCAGAGGAAAAGGGCCAGCCCCCGCACTGCGCCGGGGATCCGCTCCTCCGCGTCCTTCCGGCAGACGGAAAGGGCCAGGACGATCAGACAGAGGTTGATGGCCACGATGCCGCACATCTCGAAGAAGCCCCGGCGGGCGTATTTGGCCACGGTGAAGCCCTTGGGCAGCAGACCCCGGAAGGCGTCGGTGAAGTAGGCGAACTGGGCCAGCAGATAGAGCAGGTAGACCGCGCCGATCACGCCGAGGAAGGCTGCTACGGCGGCAGGCTCAATGCCCTTGCGGGTAAAGCCCGGCAGGACACGCGGCCCCTTGTCGGAGGTAAAGAGCCGGGAGAACAGCAGCAGCGCGGCAAGGCTGCCAAAGCACAGCGTCACGAGCGCCCGTCTGCCAAGATCCCAATCCATCCGCTCGACCATGCCCTCAAAGGCCGCGTCGGAGGAGATCAGCAGGGGTACCAGAATGCCCAGCACGGGGATCGCGCAGAACAGACCGATCAGAACCGCACCGATCCGCTTGCGCTGTTTGGAGTCGGCTTCGCCGCAGTGGGTCAGCGCCCAGACGCCGACGCCCGCCCGGCCGAGGGACATCGAGAAGCCGACGGCGGACAGATCGTGGAGCCGGTGCTGCAAGCCCAGGCCGGTCCGCAGGCCCAGACGCTCCAGCAGGACGATCAGATACAGCGGGACCATCGCGCAGACGGTCAGGATTTTCAAGGAGCGGTCGCCGGAGAGGAAGAGGCTGACCGCGCCCAGCAGATAGAGCGCCGCGCAGACCCGGCCGTAGCCCGTCATGCGGCCCGGCCGGTTTTTGAGGTAGATCAGCGTCGCGGGCAGCAGACCCGCCAGCGCCAGGGCTTCCGCGAGGCCGAGGCCCCCTGCCCAGCAGAGCGCGTCCCAGAGCAGAAGGCAAAGCCCCAGCAGCGTCCCGGCCAGCGCCAGATCCCGCTTCTGCGCCCGCCGCTTGGGATAGACTTCCCGCGGCGTGTAGACCGGCAGGGGATCGACAGCCCCCAGGCCGCCGGCCGTGCCCGTATTTTCCGCAGACGCCGCCGCTTGGGCGGCGTTTTTGTATTCGTCCATGTTTGATAATCTCCTTTTCACTTGCTTGACCGAATGACAGACCAACCGCAGTAGTCGGTGATGAATTGCGTCAGATCCTTTGCCTCGTCCAAATCGCCGTCGTCAAAGGCAATGAAGCCGATTTCGTGCGTTTCGTCGTTGGTGACGAACATCAGACAGGTTTTGAAATACCGATCTCCGTATTCATTCGCCCCGTCCCAGGGAAAGAGAAAACGAAACTCGTCGTTTTCAATACTTGCGTAGGGTTCAATCAGCAGCGTGCTTTCTCCGCGCAGGTCGGGAGAGCCGATCAGCGCTTCCGTCCGAAACGCGTATTGCCGTTCCAATTTGTCCTTTTGCGCTGCGTAGTCCGCAGGGCTGTAGCGGCAGAGCAGAATATGCGCATGGGACTCAAAAACTGCGGCACATGTTTTGTAGTAGTGATAGGTCGTCTTCTCCGGTGCTCCAAGCGTCGGAGACCCAAAGGCTGTACTGCGCTTGTCGGAGTCCGGAAGCGTGCTTTCAAAGCGCGCCACGGCGTTTCTCTGGCTCGAACGGTGAATCTGATGGGGACTGAACAGCCCCAAAAAGAGAAGAAGAAAGAGCAAAGCAACATAAAAAATCGCCCGCCCTGTTTTCGCTCGGATGCTGCGACGGGAGCGAAGGAGGAAAATCAGCCGCGACACAATCAGCCCCGGCCCCAGAACAAAGAAGGGAAAGCTGATGATATTCAAAATCAGACCGCAGGCGAAGGTCCAGAAGCACCAGTGCGCCAGCAACGGCCCAATCCAGATCAGTGCCAGAATCGCCCATCGGGGCAGATGGCTTTTGTGGTTTGTCAACTCCATGTTGTCCTCCGTTCCTTATTGGACCATGTTCCAACAACAATTGAATTAGATGAAGCTTGCAAGATTTCTTACTTATTATTTCTTACTTCTTACCTATTACTTGTCCCTTGTCCATTCCAGTATGTCTCCCGGCTGGCAGTCCAGGGCCTCGCAGATGGCGTTGAGCGTGGAAAAGCGCACGGCCTTGGCCTTGCCGGTTTTCAGAATGGACAGATTGGCCTGGGTGATGCCCACCCGTTCGGCCAGCTCGCCGGAGGACATTTTCCGCTTTGCCAGCATCACGTCCAAATTCACGATGATCGCCATAGCCGCGCCCTCCTACACCGTCAGATCGTTCTCTTCCCGGAGGGCGATGGCGGCGATGAAGCAGTTGCGCACCACCCGCACGATCAGAAAGAGAAAAATCATGGACAGGGTGATGAAGATCAGCGGGGGATACCAGCGGAAGGCCGCCAGGGTCGCCAGGGCCACCCCCAGACAGCACCAGCTTACCACCGCCAGCAGGCGGCTGCTGGATTTCTGAAAGGCCTGCCCGGCCTGGATGTTCCGGAGCAGACGCCAAAGGCAGACCAGAGCCGTCAGCGCAAAGGGCAGGCAGCCGTAATAGGCCGCCAGAATGGCGATCCGCCCGCTGTCCCGGATCATCCGGTAATCCGCGTACCACTTCGCCAGCCAGGGCATGGCCACCGCCAGCCCCACCGCAGCCAGAATCAACAGCGCCACCGCCGCCAGCGACAGCTTCACAGCCTTGTTTTGCATATTCGTACCTCCACTCGTAGGGACGGCACCCTGCCGTCCGCATGTCGCAGCGCCGGCAATCTGCCGGCCGTTTTCGTAGGGACGGCACTCTGCCGTCCGCGCGTCGTAGGGGCGCACAGTGTGCGCCCGCCGGTTCAGGGTTTCAACGGCGGCTGCCATTTTGTATACCCAACCAGCAGAAGGATCGGGAAGGCAAGGCATAACACGGTAGGAATGCCTGCCATCGGTAAAATTGCGATCAAAAATACGTGGACCAAAAGATGGATCAGCGCGCAGGAAACTGTGATGCAGCTTCCGCTCCGTTTTCTCCGGGCTGCCAGCCGCCAGCCCAGCAACAGAAGAAGCGGCTCAATCATCAGTAGAAATAAAAAAACCAGTTTTATTGCTAAGGTTTCCGACCCTTGCAGAAACAGAGCGGCGAAGGCCAGAACCGGTGCCATCGGATTGAAGAGATCGATCCTGCTCCATAAGCGGCTGGACAAAATGACAGCGATCACTTCCGCTGCAGAAACAATCAACACATAGAGAATCAGTCCCAGGCAAATCCACTTCCATCGGTTCATTCGTTGCTGCACGCTGATTTCCTCCTTTGACCTTGGCTTCGCGTCGCTGCCGTCCGTGTGTCGTAGGGGCGCACAGTGTGCGCCCGCCGGTTCAGGGTTGTAGGGGGCGGCGCCCTCGACGCCCCGCGTGTCGCAGCGCCGGCAATCTGCCGGCCGTTTTGCCACATTTTACCACTGTTTTTATCGTTTGTCAATAAAAAATTATCGAGATATAACAAACCGCCCTTTGAAACGCCATAAAAAGGCATCCCAAAGGACGGTATTTGCGGACAAGCGATACCCATGAAGGGCACAGGTGCTTGTTCCTACGGGCTCAATTATGCATTATGCACTATGCATTTTGCATTCCCTTTCGGGCGGGGAAACAGGCGGGCTGATAGCCCGCGCTACCGTAGGGTGCGTCCGGGCGGGCGCACAGTGTGCGCCCCTACGGCTGCTCCGGCGGGGTCTGCTTGGCAAAGCGCTCTCCCAGCCTCGTGGCGCTTCTTTCCGGGTAGACGGAGTAATAGCTGCGTTTCCCGGCGCGGCGCATCTTCTGGAAGCAGGGCAGACCTGCCCAGAGCAGAGACGGCAGGCCTACCGCCGGCAGATAGAGGGGGCCGAAGAACAGGGACTGGATCGTGTGGCCGTATTCGTGGGCCAGCAGGCCGTGGTCCTTCGGCGTCCAGCTGGGCTCCATAAAGAGGTAGCGGCCCATGGACATGGAGCCGGACCGCTGCGTCCAGATCGTCACCCGCGCCCCCTGATAGGAGAAGCTGCGGCAGCCCTTGCACCGATAGAACAGGAAGAAGCCCAGGCCCACCAGGTTCTGGGGCAGGCCCCAGGTCCACTGGCAGAGGATGTAGAGCAGCTTTTTCATGGCAGAAGCCCGGCGCAGGACCGCAGCCGCGCTCCGACGTCACGGCAGAGCGTGCCGCCGAAACGACGGAGGAAGGATCGGTTCATCTGCGCTCATTCCTTTCTGTGGAGCGATCCGCCGTCATGCGGCGGGGACCAGGATGGGATAGGCCTTGTAGAGGAAGGTCACCACCTGGGCGCGGGTGCAGGTGCTGGCGGGCCCGAAGGTATCGGGCGTCATGCCGCTGGTGACGCGGTTCTCCGCGGCCCAGAGCACTGCCCTGTAGAAGTAATCGTTCTCTGAGACGTCTGTGAAGGGGCAATCTGTCCGGATGGGATCCGGTTTTCCGGCAGCGGCCCAGAGGAAGGTCACCACCTGCGCTCTGGTGCAGCTGCTGCCCACGCCGAAGCAGTCGGGGGTCACGCCCGCGGTGATGTTCCTGCTCCTTGCCCAAAGCACGGGGAGCATGAACCACGCGCCGTCGTAGACGTCCTGGAAGGGATTCTCCAGGCTGGGGGGCGCTTCCTTGCCGAAGGTGGCCCAGAGGAAGGTCACCACCTGCTCCCGGGTGCAGGGATTCTGCGGGGCAAAATGGGTGGCGTCAATGCCGCTGGTCACATTGTGCTCCACCGCCCAAACCACGGGATTGGCGAACCACTCGTCATCCGGCACGTCCACAAAACCGGATTTGCTGCGTACCCTGGTCTGGAAGCGCTTGGTGCACAGGGTGTTGCCCGCCGCGTCCAGAGCGCTTACCGTGATGGTGATGTCCCTGCCGCCGTATTTGGAGAAATCCACATTCACCCGGTAGGGGGCGACGTCGGAGCTTCCCACTTCGGTACCGTTGATCTCATAGCGGACGGTGGCGACCTCGTTGTTTTTCCCGTAGCGCGCATAGGTGCAGAGCTCCTGCGCCTGCCCCTGCAGCTCGTCAGAGGGTAAAATGGTCTCAAAGGGAACGTAACAGCTGTTGGCGCTGTCGGTGCAGGAGGACAGGAACTGCTCGTCCGCGATGCCCGCGTTGTAGGCCTCGACCAGGGCCTGGCGGTCGCTGAGGACGTAGCGCTCATACCGTTCCGCCTCGTCTGTGCGGTTCAGGTTGAAGTAGACGGCGTATTTCAGATTCGGGTATCGCATGGGGAGATAGGTGTAGAACTCGCGGAGCTGGGAGGCGGCCATTTCCGTGGTGTCGATATTGTCCTTGAGGTTGATGTAGGAGGCGGCGCCCTCCGCGATCAGCAGCGGCTTTTTGTAGCCGTAGTGATTGTAGAGGAAGTCGATCTGCTGGGCCCAGCGGGTGGTTTTGACGCCATCGCCGAAGATGTCGTAGCCATAGCTCTTTTCCGAGTCTGTGTAGTAGTAGCCGGTGTAATAGCTGGAAACGCCCACATAGTCCACATAATCGTCTCCGGGGTAGTAGCTGTCAACGGTGGTCATGGGCCAGAAGTTCGGCGCCCAGATCATGGGCACGCCGGGGGCGTATTGACGGATGATCTGAGCGAAACGGATGTACTCCGTCCGATAGACCTCGGGGGCCACGTACCAGGGCGTGGAGACCTCGTTCATCTCGTTGGCATAGCGGATCATGATCCGCCATCCGCTGTTGACAAGCCCGGCCAGCTCCTGGGCAAAGGAGATAACGTCGTCGTCCGTCACGTAGGAGAAGCCGTTCAGGGGCTCTACCGCAAGCTCGATGACCGCGTCCGAGGGGATCCAGCTGAGCCGTTCCCGCAGGGATGAAGCGCCCCAGTGGAAATAGACAAGGCGCATCCCGGCGGTTTTTGCGGAGACGGCGGGGTAGCTATCGTTGGGGCCGAAGGTTTCGGAGGTGTAGCCCAGGACGATGCCGCGCTCCGGCTCATAGGCGACGTTGTGGGTCTGCTCCCGGGAGAGGCTGAGATCGTCCGTGTGCAGATACAGGGAGAGCTCGGTGCGGCAGGCCTTTGCGAATTCATACAGGGCCAGCTTGCTCTCCGCGTAGCCGGCCAGACCCCAATAATAGGAGGATCTGCTGTAGGCCGCGGCGGCTAAGTCATAGCTTCCCGTCCGGGCGTAGCAGTCGCCCAGCTTGCTGAGGGCGAGAGCGGCGTTGGTGTGATTGTGGTTCTGAGAGTCCTCCCGGGTAAAGTCGGGGACAGCCCGGACAAGAAGGGGAATGGCCTCGGCATAGGCGCCGTCGTTGTACAGCTGGACGGCCTGCCCCCAGACCTGCCAGAATTCGTTGGGGCCGATGGGCTGCGCGGCTTCCATCTGCATGACGGCGTAATCCATGCTCTGCGGGTCGATGTCCAGCACGCTGCCGTTGAAGGTGCAATAGCCGCCCATCCCGGTCACCAGCTCCCTCGCGGGGGCGTAGAGGACGCCGGAGCCCGCCGCAACGGGGACGGGGAGCGCCAGCTTGCTGCCGTTGACGATCATGGAGGCTTCCCCGGCGCTGAGCCGAAGCTCCTTGGTGCCCTGCTGCAGCAGAAGCTCGCCGGTGGCGCTGTCTTCCGTGACCACGGCGCCCATAGCCTCCGCAGTGCGGTTCACCGGGAGAAAGAGGGTGCCGTCCGCCAGATAGGGGAAGCCGGAGGCGGCGTCATAGGCGATGGGACTGCCCAGGATCGTGACCGTGAGCCCCTCCGCGGAGGCACAGGGCACGCAGAGCGGAACCAACATTACGGCAATGAGAAGAATGCAAAGAATTCGTTTCATGTTACTGTACCTCCTGATCCAATCAAAAATGGTGTGGGTGGGAACGCGCTGCTACAGCAGATGGGCGCGGAGCTCCTCTGCGCTGCGAGGGCTCAGATAAGCGGGGGGAATATCCAGAATGGTCTTGCAGCCGCTCATGCCCTCCCGGTGCATCCGGTGGACGGCCCGGGCGCAGGCAGCCAGGACGGAGCCTGTGAACTCGGGGTTGGAATCCAGCTGCAGGCTGTATTCGATGGAATGTCTGTGTTCGTTCTGCCAGCCGGTCACGCCGCTGCGAAGCACAGTGCCCCCGTGGGGCAGCCCCGCGTGATCCCGGGCCAGCTCCTCCCGGGTGATAAAGGTGACCGTGGTGTCGTATTCGTCAAAGTAGTAGGGCATGGTCTTGATCTCCCGCTCGATGCGGGCCTTGTCCGCACCCTCGGCGGCAACTACATAGCATTCACGCAGATGCTTGTCCCGGGGGCAGAGCTTCACGCCCTCGCCCCGGCGGACAGCCTCCATCGCCGCAGGGATGGGCACCGTATACTGCCGGGCGTCCAGCACGCCGTCAATGCGGCGGATCGCGTCGGAGTGACCCTGGCTGACGCCCCGGCCCCAGAAGGTCTCGTCCCTGCCCTCCGGCAGGATGCAGTTGGCGTAGAGCCGGGCCAGGGAGAACATACCGGGGTCCCAGCCGCAGGAGATCAGCCCCAGCGTCCCGGCGGCCCCGGCCGCAGCGTCCACAGCGGAAAAATGGGCGGGGATCTTCGCGTGGGTGTCGAAGCTGTCCACAATGTTGAACATCGCGGCATATTGCGGCGCCTGCACAGGCAGGTCGGTGGCGCTGCCGCCGCAGAGCAGCAGAACGTCAACGGCATCCCGGAGCTCCGGGGCCTTTTCCATGGCATAGACGGGCACGCCGGGGGTGCGGAGCGTCAGGGAAGCGGGATCCCGCCGGGTCAGCACGGCCACCAGCTCCTGATCGTCGTTGCGGGCGATGGCGGCCTCTGCGCCCCTGCCCAGGTTTCCATAGCCGAGAATGGCAATACGGGTCTTCATGTACTTGTTCCTCCTCCGAAAACTGCACAGGGCGGCCTGTGCCCAGACCGCCCTACGGATTACTGTAAAATCTCGTCTAAAACGCGCTGCATATCGTAGAGCCCCGGCTCCATGCCGGTGATCCACTTGGCGGCCGTCAGCGCACCCTCGGCAAACAGGGCCCGATCGTGGGCCTCGTGCCGCAGGGTGAGGGTCTGGGTGTCGGTGCAGATATGGATCTCGTGGACGCCCACCACGTTGCCCATTCGCAGGGAATGGATGTCGATGTCGGCGGGCTCCCGTTTTCCGTTCTCATGCCGGCCAATGACCAGACGGCTGCCGGGGCGCTCCCCCTGCACAGCCTTGGCCAGGGTCAGAGCCGTGCCGCTGGGTACATCCTGTTTCCGGTTGTGATGGATCTCCACGATCTCGATGTCCGCCTCCGGGAAGACACGGGCAGCCTGCCGGGCCAGGGTGCACAGCACCACGATCCCCAGGGAAAAGTTGCTGGCCTGCAGCACCGGGACGGCCTTTGCGGCGGCCCGGATGGCGTCCGCCTCCTCCGGAGTCTGGCCGGTGGTGGCGATCACCAGGGGCAGCTTCCGGGCAACGGCATAGTCCGTCAGAGCCACAGTCTGGCTGTGGTGGGAAAAATCCACGATGCAGTCGGCGGGGCCGTTGTAGTCGACCAGGGCGGTGTAGACCTCCCCCGGCTGCCCCATGGCGTCCACCGGGATCAGCGTCCCGTCGGGGCACTTCTCCCGGAAGGTCTTTTCAAAAACCTGTCCCATGCGCCCGCAGGCGCCGTTCAAAACGCAATCCATCTTAAATCAGCCCCATCTCTTCCATGACGCCGAACAGCTTCCCCCGCTGGGGCTCCTCCATGGGAGTCAGCGGCAGGCGCAGCCGATCCTCGATGCGGCCCATACGGGCCAGGGCGGCCTTCACGGGAATGGGATTGGTCTGGTAGAACAGCGCCTGCATCAGAGGCAGCAGCTCCAGCTGGATGTCCGCCGCGCCGGCAAGGTCGCCGGCGAAGAATTTCTCGCACAGCGCCACGGTCTGGGCGGGCACTACGTTGGCCGCCACGGAGATCAGGCCCTTGCCGCCCATGGCCAGCAGGGGCAGCGTCTGGTCGTCGTTGCCGGAGTAGATGTCCAGCTTGCCCCGGACCCGGCGGAAGGTCTCCATGATCTTGGGCAGGCGGCCGCTGGCCTCCTTGATGCCCACAATGTTGGGATGGTCGCCGAGGACGTCAAAGGTCTCGGGCTCGATGGCAGTCCCGGTGCGGGAGGGGACGTTATAGAGGATCACCGGTGCGGTGGCCGCGTCCGCGATGGCGGTAAAGCTGGCGATCAGACCGGATTGGGTGGGCCGGTTGTAGTAGGGCGTCACGCAGAGCACCGCGTCAGCGCCGATGGCGCAGGCAAATTGGGTCATCATGATCGCGTGGGCGGTATCGTTGGAGCCGGTGCCCGCGATGATGGGGACGCGGTGCTTCGAGCGCTCAATGGCATATTCCAGCACCTTGCAGTGCTCATTGTCGGTGAGGGTGGGAGCTTCGCCCGTGGTGGCACAGACCACCAGCGCCTTGACGCCGGAGGCGACCTGCCAGTCGATCAGATTGCCCAGCGCTTCATAGTCCACGCCGTCCTCTTTCATCGGGGTGACCAGCGCGGTGGCCGTGCCGGTAAAGATATGCTTCTTTTCCATAACCTTTCTCCTTTGTGAGATATGGTTCGTCTCTTCTGCTCATTATATCACATCGGCCTCTGTTTCGCAAGTGCTTGAAACCGTTTTTTGCTGCTTGGGCAGACGGATGGTCAGCACGATCTCCGTTGCCGTTTCCTCCCGGGTGGTTCCCGCGGGGAAGCCTGCCTGCTTCAGCGTTTCCAGGTGCCGATCCACAGAGTTGAGAAACAGCCGCAGATCCCGGACGAGCAGCTTCCGCCTGGGCTTCGGTTTCGGCTGCTTGGTCAGCATGGCCTCCACCAGCGCCTCCGTCTTGGCCACGTTCAGGTCGCCCCGGACAATGACCCCGATGGCCTCCAGCCGCTGATCCTCCTCCGGCAGCCGAAGCAGGGCCCGGGCGTGGCGCTCCGACAGGCCGTGATCCCGGAGGGCGGCCCGGACGGCAGGGGAGTGCTTGAGCAGGCGGAGCTTGTTGGCCACGGCGGAGGGGCTGATCCCCAGCCGCGTGGCCGCCTGCTCCTGGCTCAGGGCATAGAGCTTCATGAGCCGGGCGATCCCCTCCGCCTGCTCCCAGCAGTCCAGATCCCGCCGCTGGAGATTCTCCACCAGGGCGGCCAGGCCGCTCTGCTCCTCGGTGAGGGACAGCAGCAGGCAGGGCACCTCCGTCATCCCCAGCATCCTGGCGGCCCGCAGCCGCCGTTCCCCGGCCACCAGCTCGTAGAGCGCGCCCTGCCTGCGGACGGTCAGGGGCTGGAGCATCCCATGCCTTGCGATCGAGGCCGCCAGCTCCTCCAGCCCGGCCCGGTCAAAGCAGCGCCGGGGCTGCCCCGGGTTGGGGCGGATCTGCTCCGGGGACAGCAGAAGCAGTCTGCCGGCGCCCATATCCGACTTGTTTTTTGCTTTTTGCATAATCATCCTCCGCTTTCATCTTTTGCATTCTGCATCCATTCTAATGCCGCTGTTTGCAAAAATCCCGCGAAGAGGCCGAAATCCAAAAAGTTTTTCCGGATAAATCCGGGACAATTTATTGACATATTTATGAAATTGTAGTATGATGAATCCGGCGGCAGATGCCGCTGTCAGAAATTTGAGATCGGAGGAAAGATTATGTTCTGTGACAACTGCGGCACCCGCGTGGAAGACGGCCAGCCCTTCTGCCCCAACTGCGGCAAGCGTATGGGCGGCGGCGCGTCGAACGCTCCCGCATCGGCTCCTCGTCCTGCTTACGGCAATTCCCGTCCTGTGAGATCTGCTTCCGGCGGCCTGCTGGGGAAGTTTAACGATCTGCAGGGGCTGGAGAAGATCTTCTACCCCATCGTCGGCGGCCTGCTGGTATTGAATTTCATCCTGCTCCTGCTGCCGATCTACTCCGCCTACAGCACTTCCGTTGCGATGTCCCGCGGCTATCCCTTCTGGACTGCGCTGATCACCGTTCTGCTCACCCTGTGCATCACCTTCTTTGTGCAGGACTACTTCGATAAGTTCACCTTCAAGTGGCTCTGGTTCTTTGTGGCCGGCGCTATGGCGCTGATCCTCATCCTCTTCATCATCCTCTGGATCGACTCTGAGGTGAAGCTCTCCGTCGCCGGTTGGTTCTTCTTCATTTTCCAGCTTGGCCTCACCGGCTGCTCCATCATGCTGCTGATCGAGAAGATGAAGAAATAAGCGTTTTCCGGATGAAAACGAAGGAAAGCAGGGAGCCCTACGCTCCCTGCTTTTTCCGTACCCGGAGACGATGAGAACAGAATCGGGCAGACAGGAAAGCCTGAAAACAGCAAAAAAGAAAAAATCCTGAAAAAAGTCAAAATATTTCTTGACTTTTTCTGAAATGTGCATATAATAATAATGCGTTCGCGAAATGGTCAGAGCAGAGCGCACGATAGCGGGTTTGTGTAATGGTAGCACACCGGACTCTGACTCCGTTTGTGAGGGTTCGAATCCTTCACCCGCTGCCAAGAAATCGAGTCAAAATCTTCGGATTTTGGCTCTTTTTCTTTGCTTTTCGACGCTTTTCAGTGTACTTTTCTGTCGAAATATGCTTTTCCGGATTCCGGCGAAAAAGTTTGGCCTTTAGTTTGCCCTTTACCCACTGTATTCATCGAAAATATACGCTGAATTTCTGAGCCTGTATCAAGCATTTTTGCTCGTCAGCCATCAAAAAAGTTTTCCCTTATTCGCATTATTCAATTTGCTGATTTACGCTCAAGCAGACCTTACGCTGTGAATAAAACGCTCCATCCGGTTGGCGCTTTCCTCCTTCATCTGGTCGGTGACGTGGCCGTAGACATCCAGCGTAAAGGCTGCCGTGGCGTGTCCCAGGTTGCCTTGAACCGTCTTGACGTCGTCTCCGGCCTGTAATGCTGCGACAGCATAGGAGTGGCGCATATCATGGAAGCGAACCTCCGGGGCGCCAATCCTGGCCACAATCTCCTTGAAGTGATTGTAGACCGTGTTCGGATTCAGATACTCGCCAAGCTCATGGGTGAACACGAGATTCATGGGATTCTGAAAACACTCACCGTGCTGAAGCTGCCAGGACTGCTGCTGCTTCTTGACGCGGTACAGGACGTTCATGACCTCTTTCGCCGGCTTCAGCTTTCTGGCCTTTCCGTTCTTCGTCGTGACAAGCTTGCACCTACCGTCCCCCTCCCGGGGGCGCTGGAGCTGCTTATCGATTAAGAGCGTGCCGCGGGAAAAATCTACCGCGTCCCAGGTCAGGCCGAGGACCTCTCCCTTGCGCAAGCCGGTAAACAACGTCACAAAAAACAGGTGTTCGTACTCGTCGCCTTTGATCTCTTCTAAGAAGTCGGAAATCATGTACTGGTCCATAGGATGCATCTCCTTTTTCTCAACTCGCGGACGCACAGAGGAATCTGCGGGATTCGTTGCGATATAACCATTGAGCACTGCCTGTTTTAGCGCCGCATGCAGGACTCCGTGGAAGTTCTTGATCGTTTTGGCGGAATGGGTTTCGGTCTTGCTGTTATAGAAACTCTGAATTGTGTGAGGATTCAGAGAATCCAGCCGAATGGCACCCATAGCAGGCTTGATATGGTTTTTGATGGCTGTCTTGTAGGTGTAAGCCGTAGATTCCTTAACACCTACGAGATAATCCTTTACCCAGATATCCAGCCATTCGCCAAGCGTCATCTTACAGGGGTCAAGGTAAGTCTTTTTATCGACGCTGGCGGTTGCTTCACGAAGCTTCTGCGCAACCTCTTTCTTGGACTTTCCGTAAATTGTGCGTTGGATCTGCTTCCCGGTACCGGGATCGTACCCGGTCGTAAAACGGCCTTCCCAGTAAGCGTACTTCTTTCCTTTTTGCGTTAACGTTTTTTGCCGGATTGAGCCGGTTCCGGCTACCGTTCTATGCGTTTTGCTGTCTGGCATGACTGCCTCCTTTCCAGCCACACAGCAGATGTTGTCTCTACTATATTATACCGATGATGTGGCTGATTTACAACTTATTCCGACGTTTTTCGCAGATAATCCTCGAGAGCATCCCTAGGAATCCGATAGGAACGTCCGACCCGGACACTGTAAATCTTCCCGGTTCGCACAAGCCTGTAGGCCGTGTTTCTTCCAATACAGAGAATCTGCATCAGATCCTCCACCTTGAGCACAAGGGGGAGGTCTTTTGCTTTATTACATGGTTTAGGCATATAACCTCCAAAAATGTATTTTTGCGGGGGAAAGCCTGACGCCTGGCGAATGGACACATAGAAATCTCATCTCCCCGTCTCTCCGACCGGGCCGCGTTGGGCGGAAGTATCATTGTACCCCCGGAAGCGTCGTCGCGTTGTGTGGGTGCCGCCCGCACATGAGTGCTCTTGCTCCTGTCGACAACAGGAGAGATAGCCGCTCGGCTTCCGGGGAAAGATCAGGCACGATACAATTGTCAAGCTACAGTCGCATGGGGTGCGTTCACTGATAACTACGAGAAGCTGACAGCCAAATATTTCAGGATAAGCTAATTTTTCATCATTTAGAGAATAAATTTTGAAATATTCAAGGCGATATGTATCAGTAAGTATTGCCGAAGATCTTCATCGAGTTCACCATACTGCATGGAGAACTTATTAATCAGCGGCATATAAAGCTGGAGAATTGATTCCAAATCCTCGTGTTTTCCCGCAACAGCACCTTCTAAGACTTTTCGGAATTCCTCATTTGAAATCTTCATTGTGATCCTCCTCAGATAATAGCTTCCTTAGTTTCTGAATAGCCCGATATTTCTGCAATCTGACATAATCCGTGCTGCAACAAAGAATCCGGGCAATTTCCTCTGGTTTCTTTTCTTCGACGAACAGCATGGTAAGAATCTGCTGCCGATGCAGGGGTAAAGAAAAGAACGCCCTGGCAAGGCGTTCCTCCTCAAACTGAAATGCAGACTCCAAAACGGCATACTTGTCCTGAACCGCAAGGTCGGTCTCATTCACTTCATCTAACGATACAGTTTTCACCTCTCTTTCTTTGCTCCGGAAATAATCAATCCTGGCTCGCCGCAGTAATGTGGTAAGCCAGGATGTGAATTCGGCTCGAATCTTTTCGTTGGGATCAATATTCGATTTGAACATGCGCATACCTCCTGCGGGGCATGCGCCACCGGGAGCAAGTGAGAATCACATACCCCGGCTATTATTTTAATGCTATTGTCTTATTGCTCAAGCAAAAGTGATAAACGAACTCAGTTATAATCTCCCAATTGGATAACAAATAAAACTAATATTATGCAACATTTTAAGCTAAGATACGCAGTTTTCATTTATCGGTCTCTGGCGATTATAATGCTCTATCCACTTATACTTTAGGAGCGATCACGAATGGGACAACAGATCATAATTATAATCCTATTATCAAAACGCATGAAAACTGTCATCGAATCTCGACTTTTGTGTGTTTTATGTGTTTTTTGAAAAAGATCTCACTTTAGTAATGATTCTTGTTGCAAAACAACATAAAAAAACCTCTATAAAGATGTGGGAATTCATCGGTCAATTCCCCTGCGAGAAGAATGGATGCATAGAATATCAAAGCATTCTTTGTATCCCCAAAAACACATCTGTACTATTATGAAAGGAGCTTATTGACCCATGAAAAAGCGAATGATCTCAATTGCACTGGTACTGGCCTTGCTTGTTCAGATTCTTCCGACCTATGTTTTCGCGGAAGACGATGCAAGCGACAATCCTCTCGTTGAAGCAGTTGAACCTGGCGTGCAGGAGCCTGGACTGGTCGTCCTCGGTGAAATGACGGATCGGCGCGGCGAAAGTGAAAAGCACTTTCGTATGAACGATGGCAGCTTTACAGCGGTAGACTACGGTGCTCCTGTTCATTTCACCGAAGACGACGGAGAAACTTGGAATGACATCGACAACACGCTGGTGCTGTCTCGCGACGATGATGAGCTTTACACTGCCGAAAACGGTGATTCTGTGCGCGGCTTTGCGTCAAATCTCCAGGACGGCCGGATATTTACCGTTGCCAACGGTAACTACAGCATTCAAATGGGGCTGGCCTCTGACACGGATAACGCGGATGGTGAAAATCGAAACGTTTCTGCTTCCGCAGAAATCAGCTATCCGGACGAAAAAAACCGCGGGAATGAAGAAATGCCTTTTGCTGAACAGGTTACGCCGGAAAAGCTCCGGGCGGATGTACTCTATCGGAACGTCTACGACGGGGTGGATCTGAGTTATACGCTCTACAGCTACAACATCAAAGAAACCATTGTGCTCAACCAGCCCCGCAGCAGCTACAGCTTTCCCTTCACGCTGGACGCTGAGGGCTTGACGCCTGTCCTGCTTGAAGATAGTTCCATTGAACTGCGAACCGCGGATGGAGAAGTGATTTATCTGATCCCAGCGCCATTCATGACCGACGCCGCCGGAGCGGAGTCTGATGCGGTATCCTACGCGCTGGAGGAAGCAGATTCCGGTTCCTGGGCATTGACTGTCATTGCAGATTCGGAATGGATTAACGACGAGGCCAGATCCTTCCCGGTGGCAATTGACCCGACAATCATAGACAAGGTTACCTGGTCAGCCCAGGGAATCGGAGTTACATATGTTGTCTCCGGAGAACCAAGCACGAAACATACGCATCATCAGAGCTTGTGGTTCGGATATACTCCGTACGCAGGCCTGTATGAGCATCAGATTTATGTTGGATGGGACGCATTGCCTACAGTTCCTTTCGGCAGCGAAGTGATCAACGCTCGATTATATATGGGGCAGTTGGATTATCAAGCAGTAGGTCCATCTTCTATGATCGGCGAGATTCATGCAGTCAGCAGTTCTCGTCCGAATGACTACTCAACGAATTACAATTGGATCTGTGACCTTGATTGGAATCATAAACCAACGCTTGACAATACCGTTATAGATTATACCGTAATGGACAGCACGACAGTGTCGCGCTACATTCCATGGGATATAACTGAACTTGTTAAAGCATGGTATGTACAAGGAAACACACAGACAAGGGCAGCCGGAATTAAGCTATTTAATGTCTCTTCTTATAGCAGCTCATATTATGCAACAGCAAAATTCCACGGCTATGGTTCCTCGACCGGCCCACTGTTTGTAGTAACCTATCGCGATCTAACGGGCATTGAGCCATACTATACGTATCAGTCGCTCGGTGCTGACCGGGCCGGCTCTGCCTATATCTCTGACTATACCGGCGCGCTGACAACGGTAACCCCGCTGGTATCCTATGCCTCAACGGTTAATCCATTTAGCTTGAACTTGATCTATAACAGCTCTTACTTTGCAGAAAGTGACTCCTTGTATGATACTCCTCAGCAAATGGGCTACGGCTTTTTCATGGGGAGCGGAACCCGATTAAACCTGATGCAAAAGGTTCAATATGTGGATCTGCAGTATGAATTAGATGGGAACGAAACAAAACGGTATATCAAGTATACGGATGGGGACGGCACTGCACACTATTTTGCTCCTGATGAAGAGAAGCAGAACAATGAACCGCAAGGATCGCCAACCTACTATTATGATGAAGACGGGCTTGGGTTAAAGATCAAGGAGTACGCAACAGATTACTTCCAAATGGAAGATGATCGGGGAAACCGAATGTTCTTCATTTGTGGCTATTTGACGATTTTAATCGATGCAAACGGAAACCGCTATGACATTTTCTTCCGCCATAGCGATGGAACCATGGGATCATCCGGTTATCCCACGTATTCCGGAGATCGGATTGACCATGTCGAGCAGACTAACATCGGAGAATCGGACAGTATTCAGGTTGCTTCCTTCCAATATGAAGTTGTCAATGGGCAAAAAGTGCTTCGCAGTATCACCGACGCTTCCGGCAGCATATATCAGTTTAACTATAGTGGAAATCGTCTACAGGCGATTAAGAGAAAGCTGTTTGATGAAAGTAATTACAAGGATTACGTTGAATACGCTTACAGCGGCAACGGTTTCCGAATGACAAAGCTGACGGATTGCATCAGTGATTTCAGTATCAACCTTTCCTATTTGAACGGCAGAGCAGCAAGCTTTTGGGAGTCTGTTAATTCCGGCAACCAGGTTGTTACCGGTGCAGGTGCGACGATCTCTCGACTTCCGGGTGAACGCACTGTTTACACAGATTGGGGAAATGACCGCAGTTATCAGACCAACGACGATATTCTTACGTCTTATCTCTTTGACCATGCAGCCCGGACTGTAAACGCATTTACCACAGATAAAGACGGCAAGATCCTTGGCGCTTCCAACGCAGTACACAGCGGTACCGGCGATACGGACAAGAAAAACAACAGGACGCTTCGCAGTGCAGGGATCGGAACTGCCGGAATGTCTCTTGTGCGAAACGGAGGCTTTGAGCTTACCGAAACTGCCACTGCATGGACTCCAATTATTCCTTCTGGCTCCGGCAACAGCGCCCTTGTCAAAAGCGGCGAGTTAGCGCGCACAGGCAGCAAGGCATTCAAAACCATCGTAACCGGCTCAGCTTCCCAGCCTACCGGCTGCAGCAAATCTCTTGGGTATTTGACAGCAAACAAAACCTACACGCTTTCTGTTTACGTCAACACTTCACAGGCCACGGCAATCAACAGTCAGGGAATCTATTTGAAGGTAGTTGATCCTTGGAACTGCACCTGGATCAGTACGCATTTGAACTATAAGACAGACTCAGCAATAGACGACGGGTGGGTCAGACTCGTTTTTCCCTTTACAACTGAAAGGAATGGCAATCACACAGTTTATCTTTACAACGCCGATATGACGGGCTCCGTCTATTTTGATGATTTCCAAATTGAAGAGGCATCCGGCCCGTCCAACGTCAATCTTTTGGATAACGGCGGCTTGTTGAGTTCTTCAAGCGGTTGGTTGAATGAAAGCAACGGTACCGCGACTTCTGAAACCCCGTCTGGCGGTGCGATTGAAGGCACAACAGCTCTGAAAATTGTCGGCAGTCCCAATACGAACAAATATATCCATCAGACTGTTTCCGTCAATCAGCCCGTAAGCCAGACTTACGTTCTTTCCGGCTGGGCTAAGGCCAATGCGGTACCGGATAACGTAAGCGCAGAAAACACAGCACCGGAGAATGACACCAATAAGCAGTTTGGTTTGCGTGCAGTTTTGACCTATAGCGACAATTCAACAGAAGCGCACTATGTGCCATTTAATCCCGACGTCACCGACTGGCAGTTTACATCCCTTGCGATTGTGCCGAAGAAGACCAGCGGAACCGTTTCCACGATCAAAGTGATTTGTGCCTATGAGAAAAACGCAAATACCGCCTGGTTTGACAACCTTTCTCTGGTAAAAGAGGTTGCGCAGACAATGACCTATGACGATGACGGAAATCTCATTTGCGTGAATTCCACTGGCACCACGCCAGAATCCGCAGCTTACAGCAACGGCAACCTGACGCAGATGAATACCGGAAGCAGTGGAACCTACAACTATAGTTATGACAATAAACATAATCTGACACAGGCATCAAATCAAGTGGTGAAGGAGGACTACACCTACGACAGCAAGGGTAACATGGTCGCTTCTGCTCTGACAAAGGCGGATGGCACGCCATCTCCAACTAAAACAATTAACAGCAGCAGATCATATACCAACGGAGGAAACCTGTTACAGTCTCAGACAAATGCCAACGGGTATTCCACAAGCTTCGCCTATAACGCAAGCTTGAATATCATGGTTGGCGTCGCATCTTCGAGCACCAATGCCAAGGGAACAAGCGTTACAACCAGCCTTCTGAGCGACGGCAGAATCTCCGGCTCCTGGATCAGCTCTTACGTTGGCGTTTTCAGAACTTATGACGCGAAAAACCAATTGACAACATTGAACCGCGGGGGATATAATGTTACCGGGAACGATCCGACGCCGCATAACCAATATTACAATTTCAGTTACGATACGTTTGGAAACACAACAAGCATCAGCGTCGGCAGCACTGCGCCGTACAGCCTCGGAACCTATACTTACGCGGCGAATGACGGCTTGCTGACCGGTATGTCTTACGGCAACGGAGCTACGGTCAGTTACACCTATGACAATTACGGACGCAAAACGCAGACCACGAGCTCCGACGGCGATTCCTATCGATACAGGTATACCGGCGACGGGCAGCTCTGGCAGATGAAGGATAACGCAGGGAATTTGCTCTATCAATACACCTACGATACCCTCGGACGCCTGATCGGAAGCTCCATGCATTCAGGCAGTACCCTGACACTTCGGACGCAGCACCAGTATGACAACGCCAATCGGCTGGCCCGGCAGGTATGGGCGCTGAGCGGTAAGACCTATCAAGAGGGCTACGCCTACGACAGCCACGGCAGGCTCACGCAAAAGCAGCTCACGCTGCCGGGCAACACCTCCGCGAATATCTTTCTGAACTACGATGAGTTGAGCCGTCTGTCCGCGGTCACTTCTCCGGTCTATGATATCTACTACAACTATCTCGCAGCGCAAAACGGAACCGGAACAACAAACGCCGTACACCAGTTCAGCATAAACCCCAGAACGACGAACGCCAACCGATACAAGCAGCTGTTCTTCCGCTATTCCTATGACGAGCTGGGCAATATCGCCAGCGCCGAAACCATTACGCAAAACAGCACGCTTTCAGACGCTGTATATTACAGCTACGACAATCAGAGTCAGCTCACCTCCGCCGCCAGCAGCGCCAACGGAACCTGGTATTATCAGTATGACGCCTACGGAAACATCCGCAACACGTATCACGGGACAGACTATATCAGCTATACCTATGGGAATTCCAACTGGCTGGATCTGCTGACGGCTGTCAGCGGCACCAAAAACGGCGTGAGCTTCTCCGGCTCTTACAGCTACGATGGCGCGGGCAATCCCACCAGCTTCTACAACATTGGGGACGGAACAAGCTGGACGATGACCTGGAGAAATGGCCGGGAGCTGGCAACGGCCGTCAACGGAACCCATAGCGTCAGCTATGACTACGACGTCAACGGTCTGCGAACCTACAAGATCGTGGACGGCGTCCGGCACGACTATATCTATGCCTCCGGCCAGCTGCTCCGGGAGAGCTACACCCAGAGCGGTACCGCCTACACGCTGGATTTCGTCTACGATCACAGCGGCAGGCCCTATATGCTCAATCTGACCACGACGGTTTCCGGAGCAAGCACAACGACGCCGTACTACTATCTGCTGAACCTTCAGGGCGACGTGGTGGAAATCGTTAATGCCTCCGAAGTCCCGGTTGCCGACTACAGCTATGACGCCTACGGCAATATTCTGTCCGCCACCGGCAGCCTGGCAAGCGTCAACCCCCTGCGCTACCGCGGCTACTACTATGACACGGAGACGGGCTTCTATTATCTGCAGTCCCGCTACTATGACCCCACCCTTGGCAGATTTATCAACGCCGATTCCTATGGCAGCACCGGTCAAGGCTTCCTCGGGTACAATATGTTCGCGTATTGCAATAATAATCCAGTAAATTGTTCAGATCCAAGTGGTCAATTTAGCCTTTGGGGCGTTCTCGTTGGAGCTGCTGAGACTGTAGGAGGGTTTTTTACAGCCGCGTTTGATGGTGGTGCATTATTGGCAACTGGAATTACAACAACTTACGCCGCTGCAACAGATAGTGTTATGGTCATGGACGTCAGCGGATCTTACGGAATCGGTAAAGCAGGTGGTTGTATTGTCATTGACTTTGGAAATGGAACCGCTGAAGTATATGTCCATGGCGGCGCTTCAAAAAATTTTATTCCTGGGGGCAAGTTTTCAGCTGGCTATTCCGTTGGGCTTGTTAAAAACTATACTGGATTTGGAGCTTATTCTGGGCAATTTGTAGAGGCGGGTGGAACAATTGGACACTGGGGGTTTTCACATTGCGAATCACCCACTAACGACCCAAATCGATGCAGTGCAACCTGCTTTACCATCTCGACCGGTAGTTCTGCGTACGTTGAGTGGGATTATTATCAGCCCGTTTGTCAGATTGGTAACGGAAGGAATTCGCAAAACGTATCAGTTACTTCTTGCAGTCCAATTTATTATGGCGGCGGAGGCGGCGGTGCTTTCTGCCTCCACAAGATGACGCGGTAGTAACGCCAAAAGGAGTCGGTATGAATTATTTCGCAACAATAGATACATGTTTCATGCAACTATTTGTAGTGCCGACGGTTTCCCTTTTGCTCTTTGTCGTGGCGCTTTGCCGGGAGGTCTATAAGCTCTGCCTTGTCTTTCGGGGAAAGATCGTTGACAGGCATGGATTCGAAATACTTGCAAGAATTGCTTGCGTGCTCATGTTTGGTACTTTGGTATTGATAAGTTGTCACAATCTTAAAAGGGGCGTTTGCCTTCCTTTTGAAGACGAAAAACAGGCAGTATCTCTGACGGGAACGGTTGATTATATAGAACAGGATAAGCTTTCTCCGCGATTCTTCCCTTCCCTTGGCACGGGCGAGAGATACTCTTGTGGCGGGGGCCTAATGGTGATTGACGGAGAAGAGTATTACTGCCTTTCTACGCGAGGTTGGAAAAAAGGCGACATGGTTTCAGTTTCCTTTTTGCCAAAGAGCAGAATAATTCTCCGTTGTGAAATCATACCGGGAAACGAGACATGAGTGGGACAGGGGGACGGTGTCTTGCCCTGGGCAAACACCGTTCTCCCTGCGCCGACTCGAGCAAAACGAACCTTCTCAAAACAACGAACCCCGGGGGGCTTCGGCCTTCCCGGGGAAATGGAAGGCTTTCCCTTCTATCATCCTGAGCGAAGCGCAAGCGAAGTCGAAGGATCCGTTTCTCTCTGGCGTTTTTCTTGTAATACCAAGGCTACGGATTCTTCGCTTCGCTCAGAATGACAGTCCGGGAATCGCATCGTAGCGTCGCACAGTTTGCGATATGGTATGCACCCGTAGGGGAGGCGTTCCGCCTCCTGCATTCCCAGTACGAAAAAGGACGAAAAACCGGGACGGGATACCCGGCCCCTACGCCCTACGCGGAAAACGTGGAGAAAAACGGGACGGAAAACCCGTCCCCTACGCCCTGTAGCGCGGGCAATTTGCCCGCTGTTTCCCGTCAAGCAACACGTTTCGGGCGGGCAAACACTACTCACTTAATAGCTATTTCACTGCGCTCCTTGTATAATAGGCCTGCGTTTCGACGCGGATTCTATTATACAAGGAGCTTTTATGATGGAACAGAAATACATTGCAGGGATCTACTGTCGGCTTTCAAAAGACGATGATCGCCCCGGGGAGAGCATGAGCATCGAAACCCAGCGTGCAAT
>JAEEGH010002080.1_pt1 | contig 55169 bp, 30 predicted proteins | sample 9134181 | NCBI WGS metagenome assembly JAEEGH01 (sample SAMN16246544, study PRJNA631951) | gut metagenome | biome: gut microbiome; feature: rumen; material: DP-attached | host: Bos | place: Iran: Karaj | collected 2018-10 | reverse complement strand
GTCAGGTGAGCAGAAGCCTTCTCCTTTGAGGTATAGAAACCTGTGCACTCCAGAACAACGTCAACATCCAGCTTGCCCCAAGGCAGCTCAGCAGCGTTAGGAATAGCGTAGATGGTAATCTTCTTACCATCAACTACGATGTAATCCTCACCAGCCTCAACAGTGTGCTTGTTCTCACCGAACTTGCCACAGAAACCACCCTGAGCGGTGTCATACTTCAACAGGTGAGCGAGCATCTTAGGACTTGTCAAGTCGTTGATAGCTACTACTTCATAACCTTCAGCCTCGAACATCTGACGGAAAGCGAGGCGACCGATACGGCCAAAACCGTTAATTGCTACTTTTGTCATTTTTTACCTATTTTTTATTTAAAGGGTTTATAAACTGCTATTATTTTACTAAAAAAGGGGTGTAATACTCACTTTTTCTTCTTTTCGTGTGCAAAATTACAAAAAAATATTTAATTTTGCATCTGAAATCATTCTTAATAAAATTGAAAATCAGCGAGAAGACATAAAAAATTGTCTAATATCAAGGGTAAGAACCCTATATTGCAAATTAAAGATAGCAAAAATACATTTATAATCAACATTTGTCAAACACTAAATTTCAAAGTTATGAGTTTCATTAGTGAATTCAAGGAGTTTGCCATGAAGGGCAACGTATTGGACATGGCTGTCGGTGTTATCATCGGCGGTGCCTTCGGTAAAATTGTATCGAGTCTGGTGGACGACATCCTGATGCCTGTCGTAGGTATGATTACCGGCAACATTGACTTTACCACGCTGGCATTCAAGATTGGTGAAGGCGAAGAGGCTGCCGTGCTGAAGTACGGAAACTTTATCCAGAACACCGTTGACTTCCTCATTGTTGCTTTCTGTATCTTCCTGATGCTGAAGGCCATCAACAAGATGAACCGCAAGAAGGAGGAGCCCGCAGCTCCTGCCGAGCCTGCTGGTCCTACACAGGAAGAGCTGCTGGCTGAGATTCGTGATCTGTTGAAGAACAAGTAATCTATGGAGAAAGGATTAGATTTTAAACCTAAGTTCATTTCGGCCATCAAGAACTACGACCGTAAGACCTTCGTAGCCGACTTGATGGCCGGACTGATTGTAGGCATAGTGGCCTTGCCGTTGGCTATCGCCTTTGGTATTGCCAGCGGTGTATCGCCCGAGAAGGGTATTATCACGGCCATTGTGGCAGGTCTCTTCATCTCGCTGTTTGGCGGCAGCAAGGTTCAGATTGGCGGACCTACCGGTGCTTTCATCGTCATTGTCTATGGCATCATCCAGCAGTACGGCATGCAGGGACTGACCATCGCCACTCTGATGGCGGGCGTGTTCCTCATCCTTTTAGGCGTGCTGCGTCTGGGCACCATCATCAAGTACATTCCCTACCCCATTGTCGTAGGCTTCACCAGCGGTATTGCCGTCACCATCTTTACCACTCAAATCAAAGACCTTTTCGGCATGACGATGGACCACGTGCCCAGTGACTTTATCGAAAAATGGGGCGCCTATATATATAATATAGGTAATATTGACTGGTGGAGCACGCTGGTAGGTATCGTTTCTGTTATCATCATTGCCATCACACCGCGTTTCTCAAAGAAAGTTCCAGGCTCGCTGGTAGCTATCATCGTGATGACTGTCGCTGCCTTGCTGTTAAAGCAATATGCCGGTGTGACGAGTATTGAGACCATCGGCGACCGTTTCAGCATCAACTCCACACTGCCTGGTGCCGTGGTACCTGCCCTGTCATGGGAAACCATCAAGGGCTTGGTGGGGCCTGCAGTCACCATTGCCATTCTGGGAGCTATCGAGAGTCTGCTGTCTGCCACCGTCGCTGACGGTGTCATCGGTGACCACCACAACTCCAATACAGAGCTGATTGGTCAAGGTATTGCCAACATTGCATCTCCTATATTCGGTGGTATTCCCGCAACAGGTGCCATAGCACGCACCATGACCAACATCAATAATGGCGGACGCACTCCTATTGCAGGTATTGTCCATGCCGTCGTACTGCTGCTCATCTTCCTGTTCCTGATGCCTTTGGCACAGTACATTCCCATGGCTTGCCTGGCTGGTGTATTGGTCGTTGTCTCTTATGGCATGAGTGGCTGGCGCTCGTTCCTTGCCATGAGCAAGAACAATCCCAAGAGCGATGTCACCGTGCTGCTGCTGACTTTCTTCCTGACCATCATCTTCGACCTGACGATAGCCATCGAGTTCGGTCTTGTCTGCGCTTGTCTGCTCTTCATGCGCCGCATGGCAGAGACCACCGATGTTCATGCCGTACTGAACGAGATTGACCTCAACGAAGATGCTGACATGCAGGCAGGTAATCTGGAGCACCTGAGCATCCCTGAAGGTGTGGAGGTCTATGAGATTAACGGTCCTTACTTCTTTGGTGCCGGCAACCGTTTCGAGGACATCATGGCCCGATACGGCCAGCGTCCCAAAGTACGAATCATCCGAATGCGTAAGGTTCCCTTCATCGACTCCACCGGCATGCACAATCTGGAGAACATGTGTCTGATGAGCCAGAAGGAGGGCATCACCGTCGTGCTCTCGGGTGTCAATGAGAAAGTTGGTGCAGTCTTGAGACGTAACGACTTCGAACAGTTGTTAGGCAAGGAGAACATCTGCAACCACATTGACCTGGCACTGACAAGAGCACGCGAAATCTTAGGATAAAGAAACTATCTTTCCTACATCAACAAAAAAAGAAGGTCGTCAGGCCTTCTTTTTTGCTGATGTATCGCGGATCACCAACTGTTGCGGAACAATTTTCTTGTACACTTTCGCATCGCCTTGAATGTTTCGCAGCAACAACTGGCAGGCGGTGACACCCATCAGGTGCGACTGGTCTTCAATGGCAGACATCCGTGGAGTGACATAGGCAGCATGCACGTCATCGGTGAATCCTATCAGAGCCACATCTTCCGGGATGCGCAGTCCACAATTCTTGATGGCAGTGAAGGCTGCAAAGGTAATGATGTCATTGAAAGCAACGATGGCATCAGGCCTATTTTCACGTCGCAGCAGTTCCTCGGCATTATTCAAGGCTACCTGATAGTCTATCTTGTCGCAGATAACCAAATTGCGATCGATGGAGAGACGGTTCTCTCGCAAGGCCTCCAAATAGCCATGTTTACGGCGTCGCACCATATCCAGATGATTAGGACCTCCCAGGAATGCAATGCGACGGCTGCCCGTATCTATCAGGTGCTGGGTAGCCTGCTGGGCAGCCTCATCGCCATTGGCAGTCACCGACGAGAAGACATCTGTCAGACAGGTTCGTCCAAAGAACACCAAAGGTATTCCCATGTCTGCAATCTCTTCAAAGTGGCTGTAGTCGGTCGTGCTCTGAGCCAGACAGGCAATGATGCCCTCGACATGCATATTGATGAAATTGTCTATCGCCAGCTTCTCGTCCATGAAACGTTCATGACTGTTGGCGCTAATGACGCTATAGCCTGCACGGCGGGCTTCATCTTCAATACCATCCAGCACGGCAGCATAATAGTGAGTCACCAGATTAGGCACCACAACTCCGATGACCTTAGGAGCCTCCTTGCGAAGACTTTGGGCGAACGGATTGGGTCTATAATTCATCGTTTTCGCCAAATCTTTGACCCGCTGCTGCATCTCCTTTCCTATCTCTGGAGAACTGCGCAGTGCCCGGCTGACAGTAGCAATACTGACCCCCAGCACCCTTGCCAAATCTTTTAAAGATGTACGGTGTTGTTTCATATTATCATATCCAAAGGCTGATTTCGCCTGCAAAGATACACAAAAAGAGGGTATTTCGCAAACGTTTACGTCACTTTTTTACAAAAAAACATATCTATCTATCAGAATTATCCGTACCTTTGCACCCAGAAAATGAATGAATGAGTAATGAATAGTTGATAATAAGTTAGTTAGAAAACAAACGGAGAATGTCGTGAGACATTCCCCGTTTTCTTTTTGTCTGTTTAGAACATCATGGTAAATCCAAGACGCACGCTGTTCTTAGGTCCAAAGCGGTTATCGTTATAGTTCATGCGCCTCACATATTCCACCTGGAAGAAGCGGAAAATGCTACGGATGCCCAACGATATTTCCCAGTAGGGAATCTTCGAGTTGATAATGCGCGTCTGGTCGGGGAACACCATCAAGATGTCGCTATTGGCATTGTCGGCAACATAAGGATTGTTCTTGTCGGACAAGGCGCCCCACAACATCTTTGCACCGATATACTCACGCCACTTCAGTTTCTTGAACAGCGGTATGCGGTTGAAGAGTTTTCCCTGCATGTCCCAGTTGAAATCGACGCTGACAAAACGGTCGGTCATAAACTCCATGTTGGTAATCAACTGGAAGGTATGCTTATGACTGAAGTACGACAGGTTGGTGGCTGGCTGACAAAGCATGATGAACGGCACCTGGTTCCACTGCATCCCGGCACGGGTGAAGAGGTCTATACGTCCCCAGCTGTTCAGCCAGAAGCGTTTGAAGATGCTCGCCTCCGTATAGTTATAGTGATAGTCGCCTCCCAGAAAACCTTTCAGGGCCACCGTATGGCTCAACGTCAGGATGGGAGCCTCGCGGTTCACTTTCATGCGACGTATCTTGGAATTGACATAGAGTGCTCCAGGACTGTATTCCAGTTCGGCACGCAGCTCCGTGGTACGGATGGGCTTTGTGATGTCATGCGGTATAGGACTGTTGTTCCACGAAAGCGGAACAAAAAACATATTGCCGCATGCCTTGTATTCCTCGGCCTTCAACGACAGCAGCGAGCGGAAACCCCACACTTCCTCACGTTCCAAGGTCAACTGCTGGCGGTTGTAGAACATCATCTTGTCGGCCTTTGCCCAGCGGAACGACGTAAACACATTATCCTTATCCGTTGCCAGGAACTTGTCTGAAGGCGACATGACGTCATAAGTCGAGAGGAAGGAGATGTTGCGTTTCGGGAACTCCTCAGGCATGTACTTCTTCTTGTTCAGCGACCACGTCAGATTGGCATTGTAATAGTTCTCCTTGCTCTTCATACCCCGGGCTACGAAACCCTTGACAAAGAGATGCGGATTGAGATTGGCGGTGGTCTGAGCACCTAAGCGAAGACGGATGCCATCAATGAAGTTAGAGCTGATGGTTGACATGATAGGACCAATATCGACCTTACTCTTCTCACTGGTCTCTATAAAGTTCTCCAACAGTATCTTCAGTCCGGTCATCACCCAACCGAAGCCTTTCGTGTGGCGCATGTTGTTAAGGAAAGAGTCCATCGACTCTTCACTCTTCGTCAGACGGGCCTTGCGGTTCTGATACCAGAAGGCATCGTCCTGCAGTCGGGCGTCGGGGTCTATCTTCACCGCCTCTCGTCCTTTGAACATACGGTCTGGTATCTCGTCAAAGCTATAGTCCGACAGTCGAGTCGTACGGATGGCTACACCTTTCTGTAGGAAATCGAAGATAACCATCTGCACCACCATATCATCGACCGACAACACCCACTCACCGGTAGGCAATTGAGTAAACTCCTGCACCAGCTTCAGGTCTTCCACAAAGTTGACGTCGGTCTGGTTAGGCAGAATCAGCTCGCAGCGCTTCACCTGGTATGACGAGTCTTTCAGGATATACAAGTCGCCACGGAAACCGAAGTCCTGCTGGTTGTTTGGCAGGAAATGAATATGGATGCAGCTGTCGCGGTCAACCTTCAGCGTGTCTTCTATGTAGTAACGGTAGAACGAGATAGCGCCAGAACCTATCGGCGACGTAAAGGGATGCTGCAGAATGCGTATCTGGTCGTCGTAGATGTTGACATCGGTAAAGATGTCCTTTGCCACCGTATTCAGGATATCACCCGTCTGGAAGAAGTCGTTGACACCCGCAGACTTCTGCCCCTTGATAATCAACTTCTCGTCATGGGGCGACTTGCGGTAAATCTTCTGGAGCACGGTCTCATCGACACTGACCGGCAGCGTCAGCTTTTTCGTCTGCTCGTTCACTTCCACCTGGTCTATCAGCCATTGGAACTTGGCAAACTTCGGATTCTGCAGCAGCTCTGGCTTGACATCGTTCAGCGCCAGCGTCAATTTCTGATACTTCTGATACTGGTAGTAGTCGCGGGTGGAGAGGTCTGTCTTCTTCTTGTGGTCGATGACCTTTCTCATCAGTTCCACAGCAGGATTATTCTTACGCTTGTAACGAGTCCTTTTTTTCTTGATGGTCACTTCCTTCAGCGCCTTGACGTCCTGTCTCATGGAGACAAACAGCTTCTCGGTATCTTCCGAGATGTCCATCGTGCGGGTTTTATAGCCCATCACGCTGATGACCAGTTTCCCGCCTTTTATCCTGCGAATAGTAAAGCGACCTGACGCATCGGTCATGGTTACCATTTTCTGGTCTTTGTATTTTACAGAAGCCATGACGATGCTTTCGCCCGTGGCTTCATCAACCACATGGCCATGAATCAACTGCTGGGCAACCGAGGGGAGTCCTAACGCCATGACCAGCAGCAACACGACTATTCTAAACTTCATTCTTTTGCTGTTACCCTAATGCTTAATTATTCTTTATCTATTTCCACCCAGAACAAAGAGCCCTCTCCTTCTTTCGACTCCACACCGACAGTGCCCTCCAGGGTCTTTGCCAAACTGCTACAGATACTCAGTCCGAGGCCTGTGCCGGGTGTAAAGTCGTCAAGCTTGAAAAAACGTTCAAACAAGTGGTCGTTGCAGAACTCTTCGGGAATACCCTTACCGCTGTCGCGAACCCATATACGAATGCGCTCATCTTTCAGCTGCGAACCAATGGTGATGGTTCCCTTCTCGGTGAACTTCAACGCATTGTTCAGGTACTGGCTTACGATTTCGCTCAGCCGGTTGTAGTCTGAATAGACAACCACTTTGTCAGAGCTATCATCTATTGTCAGTTCTATACCTTTTTGCTTGCAGGCGTCTTCATAGCGGTCTGCCAGATCTTTCAGCATGGAATCAACATTGAAGTGAGTCTTATTCAGAGAACTGGCTCCCGTCTCTAATTTCGCCATGTTTGCCATATTGTCAAACAGTCGCAACAGATGGGCATTGTTTTGCTTGATGAGTCCTATCAGCTGTGCCCGTTCCTCGTCGCTCTGTACCATGGGCAGCACATCGCTGAAACCAACGATGGCATTAAGTGGCGTACGAATCTCGTGACTCATGTTTGCCAAGAAGGCTGATTTCAGTCGGTCGTTCTCTTCAGCTTTGTCACGGGCTTCTATCAGCTCCTGCTCTATCTCTTTACGACGATTGATGTTCACGGAGGTTCCTACAACGGTCAACGGTTTTCCGTTCAGGTCACGCTTATCAACGACGGCGTGCACCTCACCCCAGCAACGCTTACCATTGTGCCTGGCAGCCAACTCATACTGTTCGTGGAACTCGTCTATCTTACCTTCAATCAAGTCCTTCGTACCGGCGGTAATTCTGATCTTCGACTCAGGAGTCAGCAGGTTGCAGAATGTTTCCACGTCCGAGCCTGGGGCAATGACGGGCAGTCCTAACGAGTCGCGATAGTCGCTCTCATAGGTGATAGTACGTGTCGGCAGGTCTATGCGCCAGACTGTCAGCTTCATTGTCTTCAGCACAAGGTCGTACTCTATGGCGTTACGCTTCACCTTCAACAGTTGTTGCTGCTCGGCGGTAATACGCTTATATTGACGATGTTGGAAGATCAGGGTAATGACGGCAATAATCAACACGGGAATTCCAACCATCCACACCAGCAGGTCGAATCGCAGTATGTGGCTGAACAATAAAATAGATATCATACAGATTGTCGTCATGAATTAAAGTTTATTCTGATTGGCAGGCAAAATTACATAAAAGATTTGAAATAACAAAGAAATTTAAAGATTATAACTCTTAATTCATAATTATTTTATACCTTTGCACCATATTTACATCATTTTTATAATGGCACAGCAATTTGAACTCATAGCCAAAACATTCATGGGACTGGAGCCCGTTTTGGCAAAAGAATTAGCGCAACTGGGCGCAAGTGACGTACAAGTGGGACGCAGAATGGTCTCCTTCATGGGCGACAAGGAGCTCATGTATCGCGCTAATTTCCAATTACACACCGCAATACGTATTTTGAAACCTATCAAGCACTTCAAGGCATTGTCGGCTGACGACGTCTATGATGGCGTCAAGGACATTGACTGGAGCGAGTACATCGGATTGGAAAAGACTTTTGCCGTCGATTCGGTCGTCTTTTCTGAGGAATTCCGCCACTCTAAGTTCGTTGCCTATAAGGTCAAGGACGCCATCGTCGATCAGTTCCGCGAACGCACCGGCAAACGTCCCAACATCAGCATCAGCAATCCCGACATCCGACTGCACATCCATATCGCTGAAGACCAGTGTACGCTATGCCTCGACTCCAGCGGTGAGTCACTGCACCGCCGAGGCTATCGGCAGGAGTCTGTTGAGGCACCGCTTAACGAGGTGCTGGCTGCCGGCATGATTCTAATGACAGGGTGGCAGGGCGACTGCGACTTCATCGATCCCATGTGTGGTTCAGGAACGTTGCTCATCGAGGCTGCTCTCATTGCCCATAACATGGCTCCGGGACTATTCCGCAAGGAGTATGCTTTTGAGAAGTGGCCCGACTTCGACGCCGACCTCTTCGACAAGATATACAACGACGACTCGCAGGAGCGTGAGTTCCATCACCACATCTATGGCTACGACATCGACATCAAGGCGGTCAACACGGCACGCCTGAATGCCAAGGCTGCAGGACTCACCAGCGACATTACCGTTGAAGAACAAGACTTCAAGGACTTCGTCAAACCTCGTGAGAAAAGTATCATCGTCTGCAACCCACCATACGGTGAACGCATCTCGACACCTGACCTACTGGGAACTTACAAGATGATTGGCGAACGACTGAAGCATCAGTTTACGGGCAACGATGCATGGATTCTCTCTTATCGTGAGGAGTGCTTCGAACAGATAGGACTAAAGCCCTCCATTAAGATTCCTCTCTTCAATGGTTCTTTGGAGTGCGAATTCCGCAAATACCAAATGTTCGACGGCAAAATCAAGGACTTCCGTGCAGAAGGAGGTGTCGTCAAGACTGAAGAGGAGAAACAGAAAATGGCCGAAAAGCGCCGCTTCAAGCAGAACCGCGAATTCAAGAAGCGCCTCGACGAGCAGGAGGAGAACGAGGGTGCTGACATTCGTTCCTTCAAGTTCCACTCCCTGGAGCCTAAAGAACCCAGAAAATCAAGAGAACCAAGAGAGTCCAGAGAGCCCAGGGCTCCTAAGAACTACAGGGATTCAAGAGACTCAAGGGATTTCAGAGGTTCCAAATCAAAGGACTACAGAGATTCCAAATCAAGAGATTTCAGGAACGCCAAAGACTCCAAGCGCTTCGGCAAGCCCTTCGACAAGAAAAAGAACGACAAGCGTTTCCGTCATGATGAAGATTAGAATAGCACTTCTGGGTATCCTCTTACCTCTCACTGCTTACCTCTCACCTCTAAAGTGTATGGCCCAAGAACAAAAGAAACTCTTCACCCTGGAAGACCTCAACTTCGGCGGCACCAACTACCGGAACCTGCTACCGGAAAACAAGTGGCTTACATGGTGGGGCGACGAGTTGGTACGCACTGACATCGAGGAATGCTATCTCGTCAACAAGAAAACGGGGAAGGAGACGTTGCTCTTCACGCTCGACGACATCAACCGCTGGGCGCAGAGCAACGAAGAGCACTATGTGCGCCATCTGCATTCCGCATGGTTTCCCTACCCTGACCAACCCATTGTGGCGGTAGGCAACAAGAAGGCTTTTACACTCATCGACTTCAAGAAACACACCATCGTCTGGCAGGACAGCACCTCTGGTCAGGGAGCTAATGACTGGTGCCCTGTATCGAAGGCTACTGCCTATGTCGAGAACCATCAGCTCTTCGTGCAGGATGCTCACGGCAAACAACAGCAGCTTACCACCGACGGCAGCCGCAGTGTGGTGTACGGTTCTGCCGTTCACCGCAATGAGTTCGGCATCAACAAGGGTACCTTCTGGAGTCCCGACGGTCAGCGACTGGCATTCTATCGCATGGATCAGTCCATGGTCACCGACTATCCGCAGGTGGACATCTTCCCTCGCGAAGCCACCTATGAGCCCGACAAATATCCCATGGCGGGTATGAACAGCCACGAAGTGACCATCGGTGTCTATGACCTGAAGACCAACCGCACCATCTACCTCCAAACCCCAAATGGCACTGTAACCGGCGAAGCTGTCGCCGATACCCATTCCGCACCCGTCTATTTCTCCAACATTTCCTGGAGCCCTGACGGCAAGACCCTCTATCTCTTCGAGCTCAACCGCGACCAGAACGACTGCCGCCTCGTCAGCTACGATGCTGCTACCGGCCGCCGGCTGACAGAGCTATACCGCGAGACCAGTGACAAATACGTGGAGCCGCTGCACCCCATCCAGTTTTTGCCTTGGGACGACAACCTGTTCATCCTACAGAGTCAGCGCGACGGCTACAACCACCTTTATATATATAATAAGGAGGGACAACTGCAGCGCCAGCTGACCAGCGGTCCCTGGGTGGTTGAGGATGTGCTTGGCTTTAGTAAGAAAAACAAGAGCATCGTCATTGTCTCGAACGAGAAGAACGCTATTCAGCGCAACATCTTTAGCGTAGATATCAAGACGGGCAAGCGCACACTGCTTGACAATGGTCGCGGCTCTCATCGTGGCGAGTTGTCGGAGAGCGGTCGCTTCCTCGTTGACCGTTATACAGAGCCCGACGTTCCCCGCAACATCGACGTCATCACTATTCACAGCGGTTCTGCCGCAGGGAAAAGCATCCGCCTGCTCACCGCCGCCGACCCTTGGGCAGACTACCAGCAGCCCATCTTCGAGTGTGGCACCATCAAGGCTGCCGACGGCACCACCGACCTCTACTACCGCATAGTCAAGCCCCACGACTTCGACCCTACAAAAAAATACCCCACCGTGGTTTATGTCTATGGCGGTCCTCACGCTCATAACGTCGAGGCCTCATGGCACTGGCAAAGCCGCAGTTGGGAAACCTATATGGCGCAGAAGGGCTACATCGTCTTTATCCTCGACAACAGAGGCTCTGAGAACCGCGGTCGCGACTTCGAACAGGTCACCTTCCGCCAGCTGGGACAGGTGGAGATGCAAGACCAGATGCAGGGCGTCGCTTTCCTGAGAACCCTGCCCTACATCGATATGCAGCGGCTGGGTGTCCATGGCTGGTCGTTCGGAGGCTTCATGACCATCTCGCTCATGCTGAACTATCCCGACACGTTCAAAGTTGGCGTGGCAGGAGGACCTGTCATTGACTGGAAGTGGTACGAGGTGATGTATGGTGAGCGCTATATGGACACACCACAGCAGAACCCCGAGGGCTATGCCAAGACATCACTCATCGACAAGGCGGGCAACCTGAAAGGACGCCTGCAGATTATCACGGGCTACAACGACCCCACCGTCGTGCCGCAGCATTGTCTGTCGTTCCTCGATGCCTGCGTCAAGGCAGGCACACAGCCCGACTTCTTCGCCTATCCCGGCGAGGAGCACAATATGCGAGGCCACGCCTCAGTGCATCTCCACGAACGCATCACCCGCTATTTCGACGATTTTTTAAAATAACCCATTAGCCCCATTAGCCCCATTAGCCCCATAAAAAAATAATCACTATGAAAGAAGAGCAAATATTAGTACGCATCACCGGGCAGGACCGCCCAGGACTGACCGCCGATATCATGGGCATATTATCCAAGTACGACGCACAGATTCTCGACATCGGTCAGGCTGACATTCACTCTACGCTCTCCCTCGGCATCCTTATTCGCATGGACGACACGAAGTCGGGATTTGCCATGAAGGAACTGCTCTTCAAGGCTACCGAGCTGGGCGTCAACATAGGCTTCTCGCCTATCACCGACGACGAATACGAGGACTGGGTAGGTCATCAGGGCAAGAACCGCTACATCCTCATGGTACTCGGACGCCAACTCGAGGCCCGGCAGATAGAGGCAGCCACACGCATTCTGGCTGACCAGGGGCTGAACATCGACAGCATTGTCCGACTGACGGGACGCAAGAGCATCAAGCAATACAGCATCCACACCCGAGCATGCATCATGTTCTCGCTGCGTGGCGAGCCTTCCGACCGTCAGGAGATGCAGAGTCGGCTGATGAAGCTGTCGCAGGAAATGGACATAGACTTCTCTTTCCAGCGCGACGACATGTTCCGCCGCATGCGCCGACTCATCTGCTTCGATATGGACTCTACGCTCATCCAGACGGAATGTATCGACGAACTGGCAGAGCGCAACGGCGTTGGCGACCAGGTTCGTGCTATCACCGAGAGTGCTATGCGTGGCGAGATAGACTTCAAGGAGAGTTTCACTCGCCGCGTCGCCCTACTGAAAGGTCTCGACGTCAGCGTCATGCAGGACATTGCCGAGCACCTGCCCATCACCGAAGGTGCCGACCGTCTGATGTCCGTCCTCAAGACCTGCGGCTACAAGATTGCCATCCTCTCCGGCGGATTCACCTTCTTTGGCGAATACCTGCAGCGTCGCTACGGCATCGACTACGTCTATGCCAACGAGCTAGAAGTCGGTGACGACGGAAAACTCACCGGTCGCTATGTCGGCGAGATTGTCGATGGACAACGCAAGGCTGAGCTCCTCAAGCTCATTGCGCAAGTCGAGAAAGTCAATCTGGCACAGACCATTGCCGTTGGCGACGGCGCCAACGACCTCCCCATGATCAGCGAGGCAGGACTTGGCATTGCCTTCCATGCCAAGCCCCGTGTCGTTGCCAATGCCAAGCAGAGCATCAACACCATCGGACTCGACGGTGTCCTCTACTTCCTTGGCTTCAAAGACTCATACCTCGGCGAACAAGGCAAGCTTTGAGTTTCAGGGATGCCAGTGCTTCTGACGCAGCACTTATTTCGTAATTCTAATCCAGTCAGCATCTATCCATCCACGGTCTGCCTTTGGATTCGTTTCCACGGCAACGTAGCCGAACTTCGCACCAATCCACTTGCCCTGACGCATCTGGAAGGTGCTGCCAGCCTCATGGAACTTCTTACCGTCTAAGCTATAGCTGAACGCCACCTGTGGCTTTCCTTCATATACACCCTTGTTCTTCAGCTGGTCCTTGCCGGGCAGCGAAACACTCAGTCGCAGATAGACATCCTCATGGATACCAGGCTTATAATCTATCTTATCCTCAGCAGTAGGTTTCAGCGTGGCGATGATTTCTTCCTGCTGGGGCTTTCCCTTGTCGGCACTCTTGCATGTCAGTCGCAACAGTTGGAACTCCTTGCCAACACGCTTGACAACGAGCGCAGAATAGTCGAGACCCATCATGATAAGGCCACCCATCTGTCCGTCAGCTTTCGAGGTAAAGCGTATCTTGGTCGTGGCAGTAAACTCTTCGGCAGGAGTTTTCTGCAACAGCATGTTCGGAACGAGGAAGAGATTATCCTTTTGTTCCTGACCGTCAGCAGCCTGCAGTTTATGTGTGAAGATGCGCATGGTACCGAAGGCGGTAGGCACGCCGAACTTCTCGTCGTAATTGGCCTGCCACTGCCACTGCTTCCCCATGGTCGTCATATTGAATTCGTCACTCTCTTGGGGATTCACCACCATGGTGTCCGATGCTTTTGGCTTTTTACTGGTCATCATGGGTTCGCCTTTCTTGCCCATGACAGGCCATCCTGACGACCAATCGACAGGGTTCAGGTGTACCACGCGGCCATAGGCCTCCTTGTCCTGAAAATGCAAGAACCAGTCCTCGCCATACTTGGTATGCACCCATCCTCCCTGGTGAGGACCGTTGATACAGGTCTTGCCCTGTGCCAATACGATCTTATGCTCATAGGGACCGTAGGGTGACTTCGAGCGCATGGCAAGTTGGAAGCCGCCGGGGACACCACCTGCAGGACACAGAATCCAGTACCAGCCGTCGCGCTTGTAGAACTTCGGACCCTCGCAGGTGCGGTTCTCCGTGCCATTGCCATCGAACACGATGACGGGCTGCCCGATGGCCTTCGTGCCGTCGGCATTCATCTCGCGCATAGTGAGTACCGATGCATATTTCGACCTTGAGTTCGCCCAGCCGTTCACCAGATAGCAACGACCGTCGTCATCCCATAGCGGTGTGGTGTCGATATATCCTTTGCCGCGAATGACGCAGAGGGGCTCTTCCCATTCGCCGGCAGGGTCTCCGTTCTTGGTCTTCACCCTATAGACACCGAAATCAGGGTCACCCCAGTAGATATAGTACTGACCGTCATGATAGCGGATAGAAGGTGCCCAGACGCCATTGCCGTGCTGAGGTGTGGCAAAGTGTTCCAACAGTTTGCTGTCGCCCTCGTAGAGGTTCTTCAAGGCATAGCCTACTATCTCCCAGTTCACCAGGTCGCGGCTGTGCAGAATGGGCAGTCCGGGAGTACACTGGAAACTGGATGCCGTCATATAGTAGTCCTCCCCCGACGGACCCACACAGACGTCAGGATCAGAGTAGTCTGCATTAATCACGGGATTCGCATAAGTGCCGTCACCATTGTCGGGACTCCATACCTGCGACACGTATTGTGCCTGCACTGCGAGGGGCAACACCATTGCTGCCAGAATCATGAGTTTCTTCATTGCTATACCTTATTTATATTATATTCTTTCTTAAGCGTACTTCAGGGCTTTAACATAATGACGTATTACCTTGCGTGCTGTCCCCAATTTATACTCCACCGACTTGTAGTTCATTTGCAGAAGGTTGCTAATTTCGCCAATCTTGCAGCCATCCATGATGTGCAGTCGGATGATGTCACGACTCGTAGTGTCCATCCTGGCCATTCGTTGCTCCAGTCGCTGGACAAGTTCCCATGCTGACACCACCGACGACACATCATCGGCCACCTGCTGTTGCCGTTTTTGTTGCTGTTCAAAGTAGAGGGCTGTCGCCAAACGCCTGCTATGGTCAACCACCCGCTGGCGCAGCATCTTGTGTACCAGTGCTTTCAGCGAAGTCTCGATAATGGGCTGTTGCAAACAGAGCAGTGCAACGAAGACATCCTGCACGATGTCCTCAGCAGACATCATATCCCCATGGAGCATCACAGCCACATAATGTCGCAGGTCTGCCAAGTGTTGGTCGTAATAGTCAGCTATTATCTGGTGGTTATTGTTCATCATAATTATATATTAGGTTTAACATTGTTTTTTGTTTAAAAGAGGAAGAGATTGCTCTCGCAGCATTCTCTTCCTCAAAGAGTCGGCTGAAACTCTAATACTAATAAAAACTACTAACAAATTAACTACTAAAATTCATTTTATTTCTTTTGATGCTGCAAAGATAGCTCAAATATAATAAGGTATAGGGGTAAAATTGTTCTGCTTGTGTTGAAAGGTCCCGTTGAAATCGGCCATTCTACCTATTGTGACAATTTTTACTCCTTTACCTTATTATATATATACTAATTTTGCGCTCAGAAATTAACTAAATAAAACTTCAATGCGAAAAAACATTCTTATCAAGACTCTGATGCTCTCACTGATGAGCATCATGACAGCTCAAGCACAACAGTTGCCTTATCAGGACACGTCGCTCAGTTTCCATGAGCGTGCCGTCGATCTTGTAAGCCGACTGACGCTGGCCGAGAAGGCCCAACAGATGGGTAACATGGTTGAGAACGAAATCAACCGTGATGGTATTAACATCCCCGCCTACCAGTATTGGAACGAAGCCCTGCACGGTGTTGCCCGCTCAGGTGCCGCCACCAGCTTCCCTGAGTCGAAGGGTATGTCATCCACGTGGGACAAGCAGCTCATCTTCGACTGTGCCACCGTCATCTCTGACGAGGCTCGTATATATAATAATGTATGGAACAAGGGCCTGAACTACTGGTGTCCCACCATCAACATGGCTCGTGACCCGCGATGGGGCCGCGACGAGGAGAACTACGGCGAGGATCCCTTCCTGGCTGGCGTCTTGGCCGTACAGTTTATCAAAGGTATGCAGGGCAACGACCCGACCTATCTGAAGACCGTTGCCTGCGCCAAGCACTTCGCTGCCAACAACTACGAGCAGGGCCGTCAGGGCTCTACGTCATATATGACGAAGCACAACCTGCGTGAATACTACCTGCCCGCCTTCGAAATGAGTGTCAAGGAGGGTAAGGTGAAGAGTATCATGTCATCATACAATGCTTTGAGTACCGACATCAATGAGGAGAATGCCAACGGACAGAGCTGGGCTAAAGGAAATACCGGCGGCAAGGCATGGGGCGGTAAGCCCAACGCTATGAACGATTGGTTGCTGACAGGTATTCTGCGCAATGAGTGGGGCTTCGACGGCTACGTGACTTCTGACTGTGCCGGTGTGAGCTGCATCTATCGTAACGTGAAGCATGGTTACTTTGGGCCTAACGATGACGGGTCTGAATTGCAGGAAGACTACAAGGCTCGCGCTACTGCCGCTGCCATCAAGGCTGGTAATGACATGAACTGTGAGTTCAAGAACCAGACGTCTATATTCCAGACCGCCGTAGAGGCCGCCATCAGCAAGGGCTATATGACTGAGGAGGATCTTGACCAAGCACTTATCCGTGTCTTAGAAACCCGTTTTGCACTTGGTGAGTTCGACGGCAGCACCCCCTGGAGCAGTCTGAATCAGAGCGATCTGGAGAGCACTGCCAATCAGGCCATGGCTCTGAAGGCAGCCCAGGAGAGTATCGTGCTGCTGAAGAACGGTATTCCTGAAGGAGGTTCTAATCCCCTACTCCCCATTAGCACAGAAAAGTCTGTTGCTCTTATCGGCCCCTATGCCAACCAGATACAATTGGGTGACTACTCAGGTACGCCCACCTATACCACCACACCGTTCCAGGCTTTCGCTACGAAGATGAACTTCACCGTCAACGATGGCACCATCCAGGCAGAGAGCTTCACCAGTAAGTCGGAGAAAGCCAATGGTGTAGATGCAAGCTATCCTAATGAACTGGCCAATACCGCTCCTGGTGTGTGGTTCTGCTATGCAAACGTTGACTTCGGCACCACGCCTTGCAAGGACTTCATCATGGCCTGTGCTGCTAAGAATACAGGCGTCGCCACCGTCAACTTCATCCTTGACGACCCTGATGGCGATCCTTTCCTTTCGGTTGACAACGTTGACAATAACAGCTGGCACAGCATGACGACCGTCAACGCTACCATCGACGAGGCCAAGCGCCCCTCGGGTGTTCACACCTTATACGTCAAATTCACTGGTTCGAATAAGTATGCCGGCAACTACGACTACTTCCGCTTCTATAATGAAGGTGCCAATCCTTACGAGGATCTTGGTCCGCTCTATATGGTTCAGACCACTGATGCCGTTAATGATGTGGCTTCTGAGGAAATGATTGCCCGTGCAGTGGCTGTGGCACAGAAGGCCGACGTTGTGGTATTCTGCGGAGGCACGGACTTCAGTAAGCCTGCCGACCACGCTACCGGTACTGAAAGCCACGACCGCTGGAAGCTTACCATGCCAGGTAATCAGACTGCACTGTTGCAGGCACTCTACGCTGTGAACAAGAACATCGTCCTCGTCTTAGAGACCAACTCCTCCATGGACATTACCTGGGAGAAGGCCAACCTGCCTGCCATTCTTGAGGCATGGTATGGTGGTCAGGCACAGGGTCAGGCTATCTGCGACGTCATCTATGGCGATGTGAATCCTTCAGGCAAGCTGACCTCTACCTGGTACAACAGCATTGATGAACTGCCCTCAGAAAGTGACTCGCAGTTTGGTGCCAAGGGCATGCTGGAGTACAACATCGACGACTGGGGCTACACCTATATGTATTATAAGAAAGGTACAGGTGCAAACGTCAGCCGTCAGGCTGCTGCGCCGATGTATCCCTTCGGCTATGGTTTGAGCTATACCACCTTTGCTTATAGCAATCCCACCATCGCCAGCGACCACGTGACATTTACTATCACCAATACCGGCACTCGCGCTGGTGCTGAGGTTGCACAGGTCTATGTCAGCTTCCCCAACTCTGCTGTTTCACATATCCAGAAGCTGAACCGCCGCTTGGTTGGTTTCGAGCGTGTAGAGTTAGCTGCCGGCCAGAGCAAGGAGGTTACCATTCCTATCAACAAGGACCAGTTGGCTTACTATAACGACGACACCGACGAATGGTGGGTTGAGGGTGGCCAGGTGAATGTCTATATCTCAGCCTCCTCTGCCGACGACCGCCTGACGGGTTCGTTCGTTGCTGCTGCTGAGAAATTAGACAGAACCGTCGGTGGTGACCCCGAGCCCGAGCCCGAAGAGCCCATTACCGGTATCAGCATCCCCACGGCAGCAGAAAGCTACATCCTTTGGAACGATGCCAACGCTACTATTGAGAATGCAACCGTTGAGAACGAAGGTGCCAATATCGGCTCAACCGGTGCCAGCACCGTAGCCACCTTTGCTATCGGCAACAACACCAAGCAGGACTACATTCTCACTTTCAAGACCGGTTCAAAGAATGCTGCCACGATGCTGGTGACGCTGACCAACAAGAAGACCAGCGACGTGGTACTCAGCAAAACCGTGGATATCCTCAACACCGGCAGTTGGACGCCATCGACCGTTCACACGTTCTTGCTCTCCCAGTTGCCAAAGGGCAATTACGAGTTGAAGATGAAGGTGACCGAAGCCACTTCGTATGCCGGCAACTGGGGCAACCTGGCTTTCTACGCCACCGACAACTACAACAAGGCTCCCGGCACCATCGGCATCGCTACCGGTACTTACAACGGTCCGAAGTTGGAGAACAACAACACCAACGTGGGCTATGTGTCGAACGGTGGTACGGCTTCCTATAGCTTTATCTGTTCGCAGGACGGTGTCTATAAGATGACCGTGCCTATGACTAAATATGGCGACGGTACCATCCACATTACCGTCACCGACGATGAGACGGGCAACGTTGAGGCAGACAATGTATGGACTATGGTTAGCGCCAGCAACTACGAGAATATCGACATTCCTGTTGACGGTGAACTGACCTACGGCATGAAGACGCTGACCATGCAGTTTGCTACCACCAGCAGTTTCCTCTGCAACTACAAGGACATCACCATGACGCGCATCGCCGACCACTATGCCAAAGTCAATGGTGTAAGCATCGAGAATCAGACCGTTACCGAGGGCACTTCCACCGACTGGTATTGTCAGTTGCCCATCAACTATGATGCTACCACCACGTTTGGTGTAACTGCACCTTACGGTACTGTTGCCGTCACGGCCAAGGACGATGCCGACAGCGATGTCGCAGTGACCGACAATGGCAACGGCACCTATACCATCGCCACTCCTGGAATGGGTAGGACCACCATCGTGACCATGGTATTGACTCCCAACGACGGTACTGTATATAATCAAACCACCTATACGCTGAAACTGTTCCGCATCGGCGAGATTTCACTGACGGCAGTAACGGTTGACGGTGTAGCCATCGACGTGCTGGATGATATCAACAACAGCGAGATCTCTTATACGGCCACCTACGACGCCTGCTATACCACAGCTCCGACAGTTGCCGCCACTCAGATTGACGAGGCTGCTGCCACAGTAGATGCTCCAGTCGTCAATGGCAGCATCTACACCTATACCATTCACGGTGCTATTGGCGGAACGGACATTGCCCGCGACTACACCCTGATTTTAAATAATGTACACGTATATGAAGCCACTGGCGATGAACAGACCGCTGACATCAAGGCCAATGGCGGCACTATCGCCAACAACACCTGGAGCAACGGTATCTATACGCTGGCTACCAACAGTCTCGACAGTTACAACCAGTGGTTCAAGATGAATGGCAACAGCTACACACTTTCTGTACCCAGTGATGTAGTTGTCAAGCAGCTCATCATGAAAGACGTCTATAACAGCTATGCAGGCAATGATGCCCGCCTGACTGCTGTTACCAGTACCGATGCTACAGCCTATATCCCCGTAGAAAATAAATACTATCACGACTCTGAAGGCGAGAAGCACGACATCATCGTTAACATCGATGACCACACCGCTGGCACTGACATCGTGCTGACACAGCAGAAGAAGGGACAGCCTTGTGCCTGGATTCAGCTCACCATCACCAAGCAGAACCCTGGTACGGCTCCTGCGAAGACAGCCCAAAACGTAACGGTAGTCAATAACCACGCTGTGGTGACTGTCACCTTCGATCGTGAGATTCCTAACGATGTTACGGCTACCATTAATGGTGGCACCGTGACTGCCGAAGGCGGCTCCGCTACCCTGCGCTTCCCCATCTGGAACCTGAGCTACAGCACCAACTACACGCTGTCGATTGCAGCAGGTGCCGTCAAGGATGCCTATAACAACACCAATGAATCAGCTATTGAGATTGCAGTGAATACTGACGCTAAACCCGTAGTTGCCAAAGCTACCTACGACTACGTGGTGAGCACTGCCGACGAACTGAAGACTGCCATCGCAGCTATTGACGCCACCAACAAGACGGCTGCTGCAGAGCGCAAGATTATCTTCCTGAAGAACGGCACCTACAATCTGGGCGGTGACGGCAGTGCCCAGACCGTGCAGTGGGTCAACGCCCATAACATTTCGTTCATCGGCGAATCGAAGGAGGGTGTCATCATCTGCGGTAACAGTGCTGACATCAGCAATCCCGTGCTGAATATCCGTTATGGCAGTGGACAGTATATGCAAGACCTCACCGTGCGTAACCTCAAGGACTTCGACCAGTCTGAGCGTAATGGTGTCAGCGTAGCTGTCTATGGCGGCAACAAGGCCATCTTCAAGAACGTGGCTATGCAGGCTCAGCAGGACACGCAGGTTACTGGCGAGCGTTCGTATGCTGTAGATTGCGACTTCTACGGAGCTGTTGACTTCCTCTGCGGTGGTGGCGACCACTATTACGACCACTGTAACTTCTACATCACTAACAGCGGTTACATCACTGCTCCTTCTACCAGCTCAGCTAATAAGTGGGGCTACGTCATGCAGAACTGTACCATCGACAAATATGTAGGTTCTTATACCTACGAGGCTGACGGTCACTTCACACTGGGCCGTCCCTGGCAGGGAGAACCGCGCAACTACTGGCTGAACACCACCATGAAGGCAAAGCCTTCGACTGGCGGCTGGAGCGGCATGGGAAAACTTACTACCCACTTCTACGAGTACAACTCCATGGATGCCAACGGTGATGCCATCGACCTCAGCGGTCGCGTGAACTCATCAACCAGCACCAACACTTATACGCCAATACTCTCTGCCGAGGAGGCTGCGAAGTTTACCATTGAGAACGTGATGGGCGGTACCGATTCATGGCTGCCTACCGACGAGTGTCCTGTACTCGCAGCACCTGTAGCAACATTCGACGGCGCCACGCTCTCATGGACGGAAGTCGATGATGCCCGCTGCTATGTGGTCTTCAAGAATGGTCAGTATTTGGCCAACCAGACCGGCACTACATACGAAGTGACTAGCGAGGGTGTCTATAGCGTGCGTGCTGCCAACCTTAACGGCGGTCTGGGTGCTGCATCGACCGGTGTCGTGCTGAAGCGCACCATCGCTGCCGGCAAGTGGAGCACTATCGTGCTGCCAATCGATATGACTGCCGAACAGGTGACGACAACCTTCGGTAATGATGCTGAAGTGGCCGAGCTGACCAGCTTTGTCAACAACAACCTGCACTTCGAGCTCGCCAGCGGTATGAACGCCAACGAGCCGTACCTCATCCGTCTGTCTCACGACTTTGCATCGGCATCTATCAGCGATGTAGCCATCGTCAGCGGCACACCTATTAAGACCGATGTTGAGGGTGTAGAGTTCGTGGGCACCTATGAGTCCACCGTCAGCATCCCCTTCAGCAACAGTGAGGCCGCCTACTACTTCCTCTCCAACAATCAGTTCTACCAGACGGCAGAGAGTGGTACGCCCGACACCATGAATACGCTGCGCGCCTACTTCAAGGTGCCCGTCTCTGGACCTGGAGCCCGCAGTCTGACGTTTGACGTCGAAGGTGAAACAACAGGCATTAGCCAAGTTGACAATTCAAAGTTCTCTCTTCGAGAGTGTGGCGCTGCGAGCACAGTTGACAGTTATTATGATCTGCAGGGCCGCAAGGTTGCTCAGCCCACTAAAGGTCTGTATATCGTAAACGGCAAAAAGGTCATCGTTAAGTGATAATTCTCAAATTCTCTAATTCTTGATAATAATGAAAACAATGAAAAAGACATATATTCCCCCAAGAATCACCGAGGAAGTGGGATGTGACATTATGCTGCTCATCTCGGCCAGTGGTGATGGCTGGAACATCTCTGACGGCGGTATTTCAGAGGGTGGCAACTCTGCCGATGCCCGCGGTGGTGATTTCTTCCAAGACGAGGATGGTGAAGGGTTTTAACACCCTTTTCTTCCTCTTCCGACAATTATTCCACCATTGTTTTATTATAATGGTTGTACTTTTGCAGTCGAAAACGAAGCAATTACAAACAATAAAAACATAACAACAACAATGAAACAAAACTATCTTTTAAAGACACTCGTGCTCCTCGCAGCCTTAGTGGGAGGCGTGAATGTGAGTTGGGCAGATTCTGTGACATTAGCACAGTGGTCATCGGATCCAACAACAACGTATTCCAGTGATGCATCTGGAAATTATACTCCAACGCTTAATGGAGGGTCACGTGCAGCGTTACAATCTGCATATTCCTCAAGAATCTATTTCTACCCCAGTGTTTGGGTGGATGGAGGTACTCAGTCAAATTATAAGTTGACTTTCTGTTCATCAAATACATCTAAAAAATGTGGTTTCTATAATACAACCGAAGATAACTTTTGGCTTCAACTTTCTGACAACAATATCACAGATTATACTAATAGTAGTCAACACGACAACTATATAGAGTTATCTTTCCCTGCCACTGGCTACAAATCCGTTACTCTCAAAGCCAAAGTAGCTGGTTTTAGCAATAATTCAGGAAATTTTGTTATCGTTACATCTCCTGATGGTGGAACGACTTGGTTTAAAAGTACAGAGTACACCACAGGAAATCACTATAGCACCTTTAACACAGACATTGATCAAAAATTAGCAGTCACTAATTGTAGTACTGTAAAAGTCAGAATCATTGTCGGTAATGACAATATTGGCAGAAGTGACTGGCGTATCAAAGATATAAAGATAACAGGCGAGTCTTTGGAAGAAGCAACTGTTAGAACTGTAACGTTAGGAGTTGACGATGCTGACCATGGCTCTGTTACTGCCAATGCAATAGGTAACAAACTGGCTGACGGTGAATCACTTACCATAACAGCTGTAGAGAATCTTGGCTGGGCTTTCTCGAAATGGAATAACAATGAGGGATTGACTTCGAATCCTTATTCATTTACAATATCTGGTGATGTTTCCATGACAGCATACTACACAGCAACGACCACCTATAGCCTTACTACGAAAACAAATCTTCCATGGGCTGGTACAATTAGCCGATCACCAGCAGGCGACAGTTACAACTCAGGAAAGACAGTAACCTTGACAGCAACAGCTAGCGAAGGCTTTACGTTTACAGGTTGGAGTACTGGAGCTAAAACTTCTTCTATAAGCGTTACGATGAATGAAAACAAGACGATTACTGCGAATTTCACGAAAAACGCAATTGCTCATGGTACAGAGAATGCCACACTCGTCAGTTGGCTGTTTGATGGAAGCTATGATATTTCTGACGGAACGGGGAAACAAAAGATATATATGCCGACAGGTGGCAGCTTTACTGCTTATGAAGACATAAAGGCTACCTATACAACAACAATTCCTATTGTCCGTCCTGATTATTGCGTTGGCGATTATGATGACTATGCTATGTCATTGAAGACAGATGATAGTGATGTATGGAGATTGGGACAATTCTATGATACCAGTAGTAATTATTGTCTGTTCTTTCAGAATCAAAAAAAGGAAGATACACCAAGCTGGACAGTTAGCGACTATACTGACCCAACAAAGTATTCACGCTATTATGAAGCGACTTTCAAAACTACAGATTTTGAAAGCATGAAACTGACACTTTCTATATCTGCCAATAATGAAAACTCTGGAATGGAGTACGGAGTGGTTTATTCTATAGACGGCTCTACATGGAAATCGTTAGGTACAGTTACAACAACCAAAGGATGGAACACGTTTAAAGAGGCAGAGTTTGATTTGCCAGCAGAGACAAGTCATAAGAGTAGTAATGTTTATATAAGAGTTATTAGAAAGACAACCTCGAATCAGAATCAAGATAACAAGATTAATTATTTTACGTTAAAAGGTACGGTAAAATATAAAGAAACTTTGGACGAGAGTGCTAGTTATACTCCTGTCGCCAAAACGGCAGACGTCACCCTCACCCGCAGCATCGCAGCTAACAAATGGTCAACCATCGTGCTGCCGTTCGACCTTGCAAGTAGCAGCATTGCGACCGTTTTTGGTGAAGGAGCCAGAGTGGCAGAGTTCACATCAGACGGAAGTGATGAAAATACCTTAAACTTCACTACCACCCTGACCGAGAGTAAGATGAAGGCCAACCAGCCTTACGCCATCAAGGTGGCATCTGCTTTCTCGACGGCTACCATCAATAATGTGAACATCGTGGAGGGGACTCCCACGCAGACCGTCGGGGAGACTGGCTGGAGTTTCATTGGAAACTACACAAAGGATAGCAGCATTGCTGCCTCAACGGGAAGTGCCTCGAACTTCTTCTTCAGCGACAATACTCTCTACAAAGCTACGGGCAGCATCACGCTACAGCCCTTCCGCGCCTACTTCCAGTATGAAGGCGAAACGGGTGCCCGTCAGTTAAGCTTTGTCATCGACGACGAAGGAGAAACTACCGAAATTGGTATTATCCGTCAGGACGGTACAATGGAGTCGTTAGCACGTGGCGTGGTCTATAACCTCAATGGTCAACAGGTGAAGAGTCCCGTCAAGGGCCTGTATATTGTGAATGGTCGTAAAGTAGTCATCAAATAAGTTATAGGAGGATACAGCAATGAAAAAGAAATATATCACGCCCGAAATTTTGATTGTCAAAATCGGCAACAAGCAATTGCTTACTACATCTCTAACAGCCACCGGTCTTGATGGTATGAATGGATATGGAGGCGGCCAGGCCAGCGGCACGGCCGATAGTCGTGAGTTTGACTTCGACGACGACGAATATTAAGACATTGATTATATAATAGTTGTTGCAAAACCGATGCCGGGTACGATACATATCGTACTCGGCATCATTTCTTTGATGACACGCCGTACACATACGAAGAGTCCGCATAGTCCGCACACTCTGTCCGCATAGTCCGCACTCTCTGTCCGCATAGTCCGCACTCTCTGTCCGCATAGTCCGCACTCTCATTTTAATTCTTCATTAAAAAAATCATCCTCCCATCGCACGATGGGAGGATGATTTCACGAAAAGGTTATTTGCCAAGCGAACTTGGCCTCTTATCACTTACTTCTTGATATACTTGGCACCATTCAACACATAGACACCATTCGGCAGACTGTCATAACAATCGGCAGATCCTACGTAGGCACCCATGACGGAGTAGATATGGTCGGTATTCTTCAGCTGGCTGCCCATGACGGCAGGAATCTCGTCGATATGGGTGGAGATGTAGGTTTCGCCAGTGATACCCTCAGGAGGTGTAATCATCACGGTTTTCTTGACGTCTGCGTCATTAGCACTCATGGCTATCTGAAGAGTGATGGGCAGACCGTTGACACGATATTGGTGAGTGTTCTCATCGTAGTAGGAAAGCGAGCGGTAGCTAATAGGAATATCGACCGTCTTTTCCTCCTGTGGGTCGAGCTCTACACGCAGGAAGCCCACCAGTTTCTTGTTCATCTTGCCGTATTTGGCATCACCGTTGAAGTTGGCATACACCTGGATGACATCAGCACCACGGCGGTTGCCTGTGTTCTTGATAGTGACCTGCACATTGCCGTCGTCATCGAGAGAAGGAGTCGCTGTTGCCTGTGCAGCAATATAGTCAAAGGTAGTATATGACAGGCCGTGTCCGAAATAGAACTGCGGGGTACCCTTCTGTTGCTTCTTGGTAGCCTTGCCATAATACATATAGGTATAGCCCCATTCATCGATGTTATACTCGAGCATACCTTGCGAACCATTCTTGCCGATGCTTGACTCGCTGGCCTGTGGCAGTTCGTTGATGTCGGCATACCACGTAGAAGTGAGATGACCAGCGGGGTTGATGTCGCCATAGATAGCGTCACAGATGGCCAGTCCCTGTGCCTGACCGCCATACCATGCCTCCATGATGGCAGGAACAGAACTGATGGCCGTGAGGTCGAGTGAAGAACCGCTCTCGAGCACTACGATGGTGTTCGGATTTACGTTATGGACAGCATTGATGACATCGGCCTGATTGCCTGGCAGTGTGAGCACCCAACGGTCGTGACTCTCAGTACCTGTCTCGTGGGAGTCTGGCTTAGAGAAGTCTGTGCCGCCAACGAAGATGACATAGTCGGCCTTCTGGGCTACGGCTACAGCACGATTAATCATCTCTTCTGATGCTTTCTCGTTCACGGTAGCTGAAGTGGTCACCATATAGAGCGGCCCCTGCTCCTCCAATGGTTCGCTGCCTTCGTTGTAGAAGCGGAAGTAGTCAAAATTGCCGCAATACTCTTGAAAAGATTTATTATAGGTATCACCACCTTCACGGTCGCATAACTTAATGATAACGGTGTGTTTGCCCTTGAATACGTTAGGATCAACCGTAGCAGCTACTTCCTGAAATTTCGTCCAGTTCCCCGTATTCAAGCTGCTAACAGTAAGAGCAGGTTCAGAATTGACATCATCCAGATAGAACTTGAGGATGGCAACGGAGTTGTCGTTTTTGGCTGCACATGACATAACAAAATTGCTGCAACCGCTGCCGAAGTCAACTTCTCCGTAAGCAAAGATGTCGCCAGCTGCGGTATTGCCAATACATCCTGCCGTTTCCTTCAACTTGTTCTCGCCACGCTGGCTATGAAGAAGCGTAGTATATTCCTCAAACTGGACTTTACCATCGTTGACCGTAAAGTTGAGTTTAGCAGCAAAAGCCTGATAGGGTGTGGTGGTATAAGTAGGTGTACCGCTGTAGTCACCCAGCATGATGGCATTGGCATAGGGGCCGATGAGCGCTACCGTCTTTTCGGTAGTGATAGGCAGGATATTGCCTTCGTTTTTCATCAGCGTCATACTCTCCTGAGCAGCCTTAAGGGCAAGGGCCTGATGCTCGGGCTTCTCGATATCGCTTTCGGAGACATTATTCCAGGGAATAGTTATCTCATCCTCGTCAAACTCACCCAAGGCGAAGCGCGTGGTGAAGATTTCGATGAGTGCATTATCAATAGTCTCTATGGTCAGAGGCTCGTCTGTATCTTTTTTATAAGTACCTGCATAAGCATTCTGAAGAGCGCGCTGTAGAACGGCTGACGAGCTGTACTGCTCGCAGTTGGAGTTCAGACCGGCATTCAGACAGAGGGCTGTAGCACGTGCTTCCATCTCCTTGTCGCCTTCAGAAGCATCCTCATACGGATTCTTCCATTCCGTCGCTCCTGTCTTCACAGTTCCTGCAGTATATTTACCGAAGAAGAGGTGCTTGGTGGCACGATAGACGTCGCTGACAGCAGCACAGTCAGAAGTGACATAGCCATTGAAGCCCCACTCATTACGCAGGATATCAGTCAGCAGCATCTTGTTGCCAGAACAAGGCAGGCCTCCCTTGGCATCCTTGTAGTCGCCGGCGGCAGACTTGTCATTGATGTTGGTGGAGAGGGCATTGTAAGCCGACATTACAGACTGTACATTAGCATTACGCACACACATCTCGAACACCGGCAGATAGAATTCGCGCATCATCTTCTCAGTGAGAAACGAGGTCGTAGAGTGACGGCCCTGCTCGTAATTGTTGGCTGCAAAGTGCTTGGCACACGCTACTATCTTGAAGTAGGGATTGTCTGGGGTCTGTTCGCCCTGAATACCCTTGACAAACTCCGTTGCCAACACACCACAGAGGAAAGGATCCTCACCGTAGTTTTCTTCCTCACGTCCCCAGCGAGGGTCACGAGACATATTGATGGTAGGCGACCATACGTTCAGGCCTATCTTCCAGCCCTTGACCAAACTGTTACGCTGGTTGGTGCGACACACATGGTACGCACGAGCCTCAGTAGAGGTCACATCAGCACAAGCTTTCACAAGCGCAGGGTCCCAAGTGGCCGACATACCCTTCGACTCAGGGAAACTGGTGGCGTTACCCATACGGGCATAGCCGTGAATGGCCTCGTTCCAATACTGGTAGTGAGGAATGATAATCTCACCATTACGCTCTACCTGCTCGGTTACTATCGAACCGAACTGGCTGGCCTTCTCTTCGAGAGTGAGTTGCTGGACGAGCAGTGTTGCTCTCTCACGGAACGACTTCGAACGATCCAGCCAAGGATACTTGTCCAAGTCATACGGCAATGCTTGGACACTCAGTGATGCAACAAGCATCAACAATAGGATAGAGAATGTCTTTTTCATTGTATTTATAGTTGGTTAGACGAATATTTGCCGCAAATGTACTTATATTATAAGGTTCGCGAAGGGTACTTTCCGTTACAATCAGGAGATATGCTCTCATTATACAATTATACCCCCATTTGTGACAACAGTTCCCCCTATACCTTATTATATATATGGTATCTTTGCTGCCGAAAAAGAAAAGAAACAAAAAGATAATGACGACAAACAGCTATCACGACGAGCAGAGGTGCCATGCCTACCTTCCGGTAATCATATCCATAGCCCTGTTGGGGGTTATGCTTTTTGGCTACGACATTGCTATCATCTTTGGTGCAGAGAAAGGGCTACAGGCTTATTTCATGAATGCGACGGATTTTGAATATACGGACAACTGGCACACATTTACCAAATGGTCTGCTATAGCAGGATTGGTTGTCGGCATCGTCATATCATACCCGATAGTAGCCAGGGTGAGCCGCAAGATGATGCTCATAGTAGCCGGCTTGCTGCTATTCGTCTCTGCTTTGGGATGCATGCAGCCTGAGATTCTGTTCTCTCCCAATAGTGAACCCACAAAGAAACTATGGCTGACGTTTAACGCCTATCGTATTCTGGGAGGCGTAGGCATCGGCATCATCCTGGTTTTCTGTCCAATATACATCACAGAGATTACTGCCCGGCGTATGCGTGGTTGGTTGGTTGGCAGCATCCTGTCTGTCATCATTATTGGTATAATCTCGGCATTGATAGTCTATTCCCATATTCTGGGGCAGCACATCCAGCCGCAGGTTGGAGAGATGGGGCGAGGCATAGCAGCACTGAACCCTGCCGCTCAGTGGACGGTCACCACAGGCTGGCGCTATATCTTCGGCAGTGAGGCTATTCCTGCAGGACTCTTTGCACTATTAGCCTGTATTATACCAGAAACACCACAATACTTGGTAAACATAGGGAAGAGATACCAGGCTAAAAAGATTCTGACTATGACCAACGGCAGAGAATACGCAGTACAGAAGTTGACGAAACTTAACGATAAAACAAAAAAAGGAAAAGAAAAGTAGAAAAGTTTTTGTCCGTTTCATGATAATTTCTTAACTTTGCAACGGAAACTACGAAAAAAAACAATGAAACGGTCTTTTTTACTAACTGCTATTTTACTCATCATAGCTACCACCTTATCTGCCCAACCAGCAGTGAGGTTGCGCACCTTTTCTATCCGCGACGGGCTACCTGCAAATAACATCACCGCCATCCATCAGGACATAAAAGGGCTGATATGGATTGCTACGTGGAACGGCCTCTGCTGTTACGACGGCTATCGCTTTACGACTTTTCGTGGTAATGCGTGGGGAAAAGAGAACGCTCTGTCAACCAATCGTATATCAGCCATCAAACCAGACAGCAAAGGCAACATCTGGGTCATCACCTACGATGAAGGACTCTATTTCTTCGACACCCAATGCTGTCAGTTCTTCAACGTAAAAAAGATGCTGAAGCAGGAGTATGGCGTTGACATCCAGCCACGGAGCATCTACGCTGTTCCTAACGGGCACATCTGGATTGCCGACAAATCGGAACAGATGAATCTTCGCATTGACGACCAGCACCCGTTAGACATAAAGAACATAGAGAGATGGGGCAGCAAGGGAAAGCCACTTAAAGGCTCTGTCCTGCAAAAAGTAGAGACAGACCGCAAGGGGCATGAATGGCTGATTACAGATGAGGGAATGATGCGCTACGGATCAAAGGAGTATCATGAGAATATTTTCACACTGGCAGACTTGTCACCACAATTGGTAGCTCCAAACCCCAACGAAGGCCTGCAACGCAACGCTAAGGAGTATATAGATCAGCAACATATTGGTAAACACTGCATAGACCGTCAGGGCAATTTGTGGTACACCATGCCGCACGGTACCCTGTCGCTGGTCAATTTCAACCATTATAATACCCATCTGATACCGCTCGAAGCCAATCAGGAAACACGCTCCATACTCTATCGCAAGGACGGCAGCATTTGGGCAGGAACGAAAGACGGCTACCTACGGGTGTATCGTCCAGGAAGCAATGAAGAGACTGCTTGGGTTAGTCCCAATGGGACCATCGGCAACAACCGCATACGCTTTTCAAATCTTATTTATGCGCTCTGCGAAGACCACGAGGGACGACTATGGATAGGTACAAAAGGCGATGGTCTCTACATGATGGCTCCTGGCTCTATCGTCAAACACTTCGTCCATCATGATACCGAAGCCTATTCGCTGAATAACGACAACATCTATGACATCCACGAAGACCAACAAGGCAACATCTGGATTGGCACCTTCGGAGGAGGAGTAAATCTATTGATGAGTGAAAATTTAAAATCCAAGAGTGAGCCGCTGCGCTTCCTGCATAACGGGAATGAAATGAAACGTTATCCGAAAGAGGATTTCTTAAAAATACGCCGAATAACTCACGACCAGCAAGGCAACATCATTGCCTCCACAACATCAGGTCTGATAACCTTTAGAGCACCGAAAAACACAGCAAAAGAAATACGCTTCTATACCACCCAACACCTGCAGAATGACACCACCTCGCTATGGACTGAGGATGTCTTGCAGACACTGGTAACACGCAACGGTAAGATATTAGTGGCTACCATGGGAGGCGGAATTCAGGAACTACTCTCCGACCAGTTGCAACAGAACGACTTGAAGTTGCGTATTATCGATGCCATGAATCAGGGAGCGGGCAATGCGCTGTCGCTCACGGAAGACTTGCAGGGGTATATCTGGATAACCCGGGAAACGGAGATTAACCGCTTCGACACAAAAAAGAATACTTTGGAGCAGTTTGGTCCCAACAGTATGGAAGAGCCTGTTAACATGACCGAGGCCAGGAGCATCCTTTCACCAGAAGGTTGCTTGTGGGTGGGAACGACGGGAGGCTTACTGACGTTCAGGACAAAGGACATGAAGAAGAGTCAGTACAAACCCGAGATTATATTCTCCACCATCCAGTATCAGGGAGAACAGCGTGAGCATCCGCTAGTAAACCGCAGCATGCTGGACGTCATGGAAGAGAGTCAGCGCAATCTCACCATCCGGTTTGCTGCTCTGGACTACGAGAACAACTACCTGATGCAATATGCCTACCGCATGAAGGAAGACAAGAGCAAGAACTGGAACTACATAGGACAGACACCAAGAATCAGTTTCAGCAAGCTGAGTCCTGGTTGGCATACTATCATCGTCAAGAGCACCAATGCCGATGGTGTATGGTGTGACAACGAGACGGAATTTACACTATATGTCCAGCCAACATTATGGGAACGCACATGGTTTAGGCTGATTGTCTTCCTGCTCATCATCGCTCTATTTACATGGGTCGTTATCAGAATCATACGCTATCGTCAGCACCAAAAGGAGCGTGACAAACGTCTGGAGAACATCATGAGACAGTACAGGGAACTGCAGGAGAGTTTCAAAGGACAGGAAATTAAATCATACACGCTTACGGAACCGGTGATTATTGATCCCGATAAGGAAATGATTGACAAACTCATGGCCTATATCGAAAAGCGCATCAGCGATGAGGATTTAAAGATTGACGACATGGCTGAAGCAGTAGGTCTGGGACGTACCGTATTCTATGGAAAGGTCAAGGAGTTGTTGGGCGTTTCACCTTCCGACTTCCTGAAACAGATTCGCATGCAGCGTGCCGAACAGCTTATCAGCAAGAGCAAGATGAATTTCTCCGAGATTGCCTATTCTGTAGGTTTCACCGACCCCAAATACTTCACCAAGTGTTTCAAGAAAATGACAGGCAAGACACCATCGGAATATCGAACAGAAAACCATGAACAAGCCTGAGACAACAACATAGCATAAGAAAAAGCAGTGGAAAAACCACTGCTTTTCTTCAACTCATCAGTTATTCTGATTACTTGTGTAGCATCTTCTTACCATTGATGATCACTATACCTTTATAGTCATTGCCAACCTTTTGACCAGAGAGATTGTAAGCAACACCGTTGGCAACTGTCTTTGTAACGATGGTTTCAATACCAGTAGTACCATTCCAATTGACAGCAATACCGAATACATTACAGTCTCCACCACCTTCACCTTCCACGCCAGTAATGTCAACAGCGTACTTCTTAGAAGAATCTAACGAAACAGAAGCAGCTACAGTAGTTGAGGCGTTTGCTGATTCTGCTTTGCCTTCAATGGCTCCAGTACCATCTGAGGGAGTTGCAGTAACAACAATCGAGCGAGCAACATCGGTACTTCCTGACGCACCAAAAACATAAAGTTTCTCAACTCCCTTTACATATACTTTAAGGATTTTTGAACCATTACCCTTCTTGACGGTTACACATGCAGCATTTGTAGCTTCTTGTGTCTCACCTGTTTCAGGATTGATAGTAGATTTCTTGGTCGCCTGCGTGGTTGCACCCTCTAACCAGCCTTCACCTTGGGCTGCTGAAATATTATCAGTTGTAAGAGGGAAGAACGTTGTAGTAGTGAATGACTTGTAGAACTGTAAAGGAGCCGTGGCGATGCCGTAAAGGTTAAAACCATCAGAAGAACAGATGTATATAGTGGCAGCATCACCCTCATACTCGTAGTCGTATTTGGCAGGTCCTGATGGAACAACATCAAAGACTTTTAGCACACTTGCATCTTCTACATTGTTGGTTTTACCGGTTGCAATGATAGCATGACGAATATCGGAACCATTTGCAGAGGCTGCATATAATGAAATCTTACAAGGTCCAGTGACAGCAAAACTCAAAGACTTGTTTCCGTCATCCCAAGTCTTTCCACCCCATTTAAGGACCTTGGTGAATGAAACACCAGCAATCGTTTTATTGCTACCAGCAACGGTTAAGGAACCCTTTTTTTGTTGTTCATCAACCTCACTTGTCACATAGAAAGTAAGGCCATCCAAACCTGGATCAGTTGTGTACTCACCATTCTCCAAAGACGAGAAGTCCCAAGACTGATTCTGTGCGTTTGCAGTCAGTACTAAAGCAGCTGCTGCAATCAAAGTAAACATTTTTTTCATAAGTTGTTTGTTTTTTAGTAAATAATGTGATACTATTGATTTGTGAATAATGTAATATTCATGATTTCTAATGCAAAGATACATCTTAAAAACTATGCATGCGGGGTAAAATTGTACGTATTTATGGCGGTAAGCCCCATTAGACAGGGGTCGCCGTACAATTTTACCCCTACTTTTAATTATATTTTGTACCTTATAATAAAAAATAAGCACTATCTTTGCAGCAGATAAAAACATTAACACTATTAAAAACATTAACTTATGTCCCTAAAAACCAACATTCGATTGTGGCTTACGACACTATTCGCCATCAGCGCGATAGGGTTGCAGGCACAGACGACGATCAAAGGAACTGTGAAAGACCAGACAGGTGAATCAGTCATTGGTGCCACAGTGATGGATGTGGCTAACCAAAAGAATGCCACCGTGTCGGACTTTGACGGCAACTTCACGCTGAAGGTGACAGGAAAGGAAATCACTGTATCCTTCATCGGTATGAAATCCAAGACTATCAACATTGCTGGTAAGTCAGTCATTGACGTCGTTCTGGAAGAAGACCAAGAGAACAACATGCTGAACGATGTGGTGGTCATTGGCTACACGACCGTTCGCAAAAAAGACCTGACAGGTGCTGTGTCGCAAGTCAGCGGCAAGCAGATTGAAGACATCCCTGTTACAAATGTTACAGAGGCCCTGACAGGTAAAATGGCTGGTGTGAACATCACCACCACTGAGGGCTCGCCCGACGCAGACATCAAGATTCGCGTCCGTGGCGGCGGCTCGCTCTCGCAGGACAACTCACCATTGTACATTGTCGATGGATTCGAGGTTTCTAACATCAACGACATCCCCTCCAGCGAGATTGAGACCATCGACGTACTGAAGGATGCCGCCTCAACAGCTATTTATGGTGCCCGAGGTGCCAATGGTGTCATCATCGTCACTACGAAGAGCGGTGGCAACGACAACAAGAAGTTTAAGGTGACACTGAACGGCTCACTCGGATGGAGAAAGATGGCAAAGGAGGTAAAGGTGATGAGTCCCTATAACTTCGGTGTCTATCAGTACGAGTTGAATAGCGCCGGTGTCTATCCTCCCGGAACCACGGCATACGGCTCATGGGCTGACTTAGACCTGCTGAACGACATGAACGCAACGAACTACCAAAAAGAGGTATTCGGGCGCACAGGCTCACAGCATACTTGGGACTTGAGCGTCACTGGCGGCGATAAAGACCTGAACTACTTGGTCAGCTACGCCCACAACGACCAGAAGGCCATTATGATAGGTTCTAAATACAGGCGCGACAATCTCAGCGGCAAAATGAGCGCCAAACTGAACAAATGGCTGTCGGCCGATTTCAAGATTGCCTATTCGAGCGAGAAGGTCAATGGCCTGTCGGGCGGCGAGGATAATAACGATGCATCAGCATCCAACTCATTGGTAGCACAAACGGTACGCTATATGCCTATAGAACTGGTGGGCGATGCCGACGATATTAACGAAGAAAATTCCACGTCACAACGCGTGAACCCACTGGCCCGCATCAATAACACCTCTAAGGAAAAACGCACCACCAACCAGACCTATAATGGTGGCCTGACATGGCGTCCCTTTAAGGGCTGGAGGTTCTCAACTAAGTGGCAGTACCAGCGCAAAGACATAAAACTCGATCAAGCATGGCTCTCACTGGCCAGCCGCAACTCCAAGTACGGTGACAGCGGAAAGCCACAGGCCCTGAAGAGTCGTGATGTCAAGAAAAACATCACCAATACAAACACCATCCAATACGATAATAAGAAACTCTTTGGTGGTCGTGACAAGATTACCGCCATACTGGGTCAAGAGTGGAAACAGACTAAAGAGGTCTATGACGAGGATGTGAGCACTGCCTATCCGGAAACGAACGATTTTGACTGGATAATCGACAACATGGCAGCTGGCCACATGAAGCCGCACTATTCCTATACTTATCCCAAGGATCGCATGGTGTCATTCTTTGGACAGGTGCTTTATACACTTGACGAGAAATACCTCTTCAATGTAACATTGCGTGCCGATGGCAGCTCGAAGTTTGCCAAGGGCAACCAGTGGGGCTGGTTCCCCGCAGCTCAATTCGCTTGGCGTATGAACGAGGAGAAATTCCTGAAGAACGTTGACTGGTTGTCAAACCTGAAACTACGTGTCAGCTATGGTACAGCCGGAAACAACCGCATTCCGTCTAACGTTACTGAAATCCAGTATAAAATGGCTCAGGCCGGTGTGAAAACGGTCTATTTCAATGAGACGGCAGCCAGTATGTATGCCAAGATACCACAGTTGTACAATCCAGAACTGAAGTGGGAGACCACCATCACTCGCAATATCGGTATTGATTATGGTTTCTTCCGAGGCAGGCTGAACGGTAGCATTGATGTTTACTGGAATACCACGAAAGACCTGCTTATGAAGTCACGTATCCAGAGTTCGGCAGGCTACCTGTACCAATATCAGAACTTCGGACAGACCTCCAACAAGGGTATCGAATTTTCCGCCAACGTAGTTGCTGTTGACAAGAGGAACTTCACACTGAATGCCAACTTCAACATCGCATACAATTATAATAAGATTGACAAGCTCACCACTGACGACCCCTGGCAGAGCAGCAGTTTTGCCGGCAGTACCTTCGGAGAGTACAATGACTACCGCGTGGTCGAGGGGGGACGCCTGGGTGAAGTATGGGGCTACAAGCTCAATGGTTACTATCAGGTAGCGACCTTCGATGCTGCGGGCAACTTTACAGGACAAGCCGGCGACCTGCGCTTCAACAAAGGCGATGGCAAGTGGTATCCTGTCGATGCCAGCGGTAACATGATTACCGACTCGTCGAAATACCCTGACAAGAGCTATAACAAGACTGGCGGTGTGCTGCTGCCAGGAGGACCTCGTTTCGCAGACAACAATGGTGATGGCGTCATTAATGAAAGCGACAAGGAGAAACTGGGCAATACCATTCCCGTGGTCACCGGCGGATTCGGCATAGACGGACAAGTACGCTTCAAGTTCGGCACCTTTGACTATGGTGTATTCTGTAATTACTCACTGGGAAATAAGATACTGAACGGTACCAAGGCCGCCAATGCCTTCAATGCAGGATCAGCAAAAGGATGGAACCTCGTCGATGACTTCGATGTCGAAAATCGATTCACATGGATAGATCCTGCAACTGGTGTCAATATCGGCCGCCCGCACAGCGTCAACACTTTTGGTACTACAGCCTATCCAGACGAGTATGCCCTGATGAATCGGCTGGCAACCATCAACAATGGAAGAACCATGTACAACCCTGCTGCTGCCACGACAATGCCCATTACGGACTATGCACTGGAGGATGCCTCCTTCCTGCGTCTGCAGTCGATAACCATCGGGTATTCGCTGCCCCGCCTGCTGGTCATGAAGTACCATGTACAGTCAGCACGTATCTACTTTACTGCCTACAACCTGGCTTGCTGGACCAAGTACAGTGGCTACGACCCCGAGGTTGATGTCAGCAGTAACCCCATGACTCCCGGTATTGACTATGCGGCCTATCCCAAGAGTCGTTCGTACACTGTAGGTATCAACGTGACATTTTAACTAACCCCACAGAAATTATACCACTATGAACAAGATATATCGATTATTGTTAATATGCTGCGGGGCACTTTCGGTGACAGCCTGCAGCGACTTCCTAGACACCCAGTCGAAATCGGAGAACACACCCGAGAAGGTGTTCAACACCCCTGCCATGACCGAACTGGCGCTGAATAGTATCTATGCCGACTTGTGTCAGGACAACTACTCTCAGTTCATGACCATCCAAATGGGTGCAGGAACAGACGTAGAACTGACAGATGGCATCGGTGCAACAGCCTATGATAACAGCCAGCGCGGCTACCTGAACTATAACGGCACTGCCACTGGATGGTCGAAATTAGGTACTTTCTGGGAACAGCAGTATCAGACCATCCAGGACTGCAACCTCCTCATTGGTGGTGTCAAGGCCAGTGAGACTTTTAACGGCCCTGCCAGCGAGAACCGCACACTGTTAGGACGCTACCTGTCGGAAGCCATGACCATCCGCGCCATGGTGTATCTCGACCTGACGCGTGTGTTCGGTGACGTACCTATGATGATGGAGGCTGCCAAAAGTGACCTCTCGAATGTCAATGTCGGCAAGACAGACCGTGACGAGATACTTGACCACATCGCAGAAGATCTGGAATATGTCGTCAGTCTCGACATGCTGCCATGGGCCGGTACGCAGAGCGTCGAACACGTCACCATGGGCTATGCCCGTGCACTGCTCGCCAACATCTATATGACCCGCGCCGGCTTTGCCATCCGCGAAGCTGGCGGACAGGCTGAGGGAAAGCCTTATTGTGTAGCCAGCAAACTAGCTGCAGGCTATGTCAAGGGTGCTCAGTCTGACGATGTCTATCAGACGCTGCGCCCCAGCGATGACGACTGCAAGGCCTTATACCAGAAAGCCCACACTCACCTGAAAGCCATCATGGAAAAGGGCATCCATCAGCTTGCGCCGACCTTTAGCGACATTTGGAAAGCCGTTAACGTGCTACAGGCCGTACCCAACAATGAGAGCATGTATGAGATTCCTATGGGATTCGGTGACACTGGTGAACTGGGATACTCCGTCGGCATACGCCTGAAAGGTAACAGCAGTCACGCCGCCGACTACGTGCAGGACTTCGGCTATAACAACTCTGCTGGTAATCTGAAGACCAACTCTGTCATGTTCTATTCCTTTGAACCCAACGACCAGCGCCGTGATGTTACCTGTGCCGACTTTGAGATTACCGACTACAACCGCAGCGAGTCGGGATGGACTACCATTGAGTCGTTCTCGGGCAACAAGCCCTTCGGCATCTATATCGGCAAATGGGACGTCCGCAAGATGGCAAAATCGGAGCGCTGGCTAAGCACCAACAAGGTAGCAAGCGCTAAGTGGAGTTACGGTATTAACCCCATCCGCATGCGCTATGCACAAGTATTATTGTGGTATGCCGAATGCGAAAATTATCTGAATGGCGGTCCCACCACCGCTGCCCGTGATGCTTTGAAGGCCGTCCACCGTCGTGCCTATGCTGATGCACCCGCCAAGAACTACCAGGGGCAGTTGGCATCTACCGAGTTAAGTAATTGGGAAAGCTATATTGATGGTATCAGCGGCATGGACGAATTCCTCGAAGCTATCTGTACTGAGAACAAATTGGAGTTCTGCGGTGAGGGACTTCGCAAATGGGATCTTATTCGCTGGAACAAACTTGCCGAGAAAATCTGGGGAGCCAAAGTCGAGTTCCTGTACAAGCAGGCGAAAGTCAGTGATGTCGCCATCTTCCAAGAGAAGGTACACTTCCAATACTTAAAGGATGACACAGGAACGGAAAACGAAAAGCAAATTGACTGGAGTTCTGCTACGTGGTATGGTGAAGACGGTGACAACAAAACACGAGCCACAAAAAAGGAAATAGGAACTGGATTCACGAACAAGGCTAACAACGTAGCATACTACTGTACAGACAGCAAGAACCCCGATGGCAAGGGTCCTAATAACAAGGGACTGAACCAGAATGAGTACAAGGGCGACGGCTTTGCCAAGAGAACCGACTCGCAGGACGGTGACCTCACCTCCATCTGTTGCGGTCTGGTTGGCACCGACATGCCTGATGGTTCTACCTATTCGGCCACCTTCCCATACACTCACGAGACACAGGTTCATAGCAAGGTACCGGCATCGAATGTCAAGAACCGCTACCTGATGCCTATCTACCAGAATGTCATCAACTCTTCCAATTCCAGACTCTATAACTCATACGGATTCTAATAACGAGAAGCAATGAAAAAGATTCATCTATACATACTTGCCTCCACACTCACCTTCATGGGCGTGTTGACGGCATGTACCAACGAAAATGATTGGTCGGAGAACAATGGTTCAGGCCACCTGACCCGAGTATTGACACCATCGGATCTGTCAGCCAGCACCGACTCTGCCACACTGGACATTACCGTAAAGTTCAAAGAGTTGTCCACCAAGAATACCGAATTAACCTATGAAGTACAAATCAGTGAGTCGCCACTCTCTGAGGGTATCGATGGAACACCGGGCATTGCCACCTTTGACGGCACGGGAAGTCCTATCGTCATCAGCCGCACCAATGGACAGTTAGAACTGAAGGACGGCACCGCCTACTACCTGCGATTGCGCGCCAAAGACAACTCACGCGTCAGCAAATGGGTAACCGACGGCACACAGGGTGGATACTATCAGATAAAGACTCCCGAAACCTTCCGCATCGACGATGACGACGTGTTCTACAACAAGATTGTGCTCAGTTGGAACAAAAAGCAGATTGCCAAGAACTCTAATCCACACTACTGCAACATCCAAAGCATCAAGAATGTCAATACAGGAAATGAAGAGGTTCTGACCGACGACCAGCTGAAAAGCGGTTCGTTCGAATGGACAGGACTCACCGAGAGCACGGAATACGCCTTCCAACTTATTGATACCGACAACAAGGTTATCAAGGAACTTAAGAAGACTACCGAAACCAAGCCGAACATGGATTGGGCACGTACCATCACTGACCTGAGCTCATGGAAGAGCGGCGAGGCTGTAGAACTTGCCGACAAGAGTTTCAAGATTACCATTGCTGACTATGGCAAGAAGTTCAAAGGCGATGCCGACAAGAATGCCATCTTCATCGACCCGTTAGGCAATAAGACAACCAAGGCCAAGTTCTATCGCTTCTCAACCAACACCAATGCGTTTGCCACATCGCCCAATGACAACAGCATGTGTCAGATAAAGATGGAGATACCGGCTGCAGGACGTCTGTATGTTTACACCTATGGCGGTAGCAACTCCGACATCCGCAGGCTGATTATCAAAAAGATGATAAGCGCGAAGAAGTTCGACACCAAGGAATACTACAACAAGGCTGTAGCCTACGCAGCCGTTGAAAAGGATACCTATTCTTATAATAAGATATGCTTCACAGAGGCTGGAACCTATTATCTCTCTAACAGCGCTTCAATATACTTCTGGCGCTTCGTATTCGTACCCGATGCTGTGCTGAACGACTAACGACATTTATTCGCAAATGATAAGATACAAGCTGAATACCGCACTGCTCTTTCTGACCGTCCTGTGTGCTTCACTGGAGCTGTCGGCAAGGAATGTGCCTGCCTTCCCAGGTGCCGAGGGTTTCGGAATGTACACTATCGGTGGACGCGGAGGCAAGGTGTTCCATGTCACCACGCTCGATGACAACGGCGATGACAAACAACCCATTGAGGGTTCGTTTCGCTGGGCGGTGAAGAAGAGAGAAGCACGAACCATCGTTTTCGACCTCAGCGGCACCATCCATTTGAAGAGTGAACTGAAGATGAGCCACGGCAACGTGACGATAGCAGGACAGACGGCACCCGGTGACGGCATCTGTGTAGCCGACTACCCGTTTGTCATTTCCTGCGACAACGTCATCATCCGCTTCATGCGCTTCCGATTAGGCAATAATGCCTTGAAAAGTAATCCCAATGCCCACGAGGGAGACGGGCTGGGTTCTATGGACCACCATAACATCATTGTTGACCACTGTTCCATCAGCTGGAGCATCGATGAGTGTTGCTCAGTATATGGTGGAAAGAACATTACCGTCCAGTGGTGCATCGTCAGTCAGAGCTTGCGCAATAGTGGACACGAGAAAGGTGCTCATGGCTATGGTGGCAACTGGGGCGGCAGCGGTGCGTCCTATCACCACAACCTGCTTGCCCACCACGACAGCCGCTGCCCACGACTGGGGCCGCGCAGCAGTACCCAGGAGGACGAACGCGTAGATATCCGCAATAACGTCTATTTCAACTGGGGCGGCAACGGATGCTACGGTGGCGAAGGACAGCACATCAACATCGTCAACAACTATTACAAGCCGGGACCTGGCACCGCCAAGCGCGGCAAAAAGATAGAACAGCGCATCGCTCAACTCGGGGTACGCAACAGCCAATACACCAAGCACAACACCGACAAACCGAATCGTTGGGATATCATGTGGCACCGCTGGGGCAAATACTACATTGAAGGCAACGTAAACAGCAAATATCCGGAAATTACTGCCGACAACTGGACACAGGGTGTCTATGCACAGACTGACGTGGACAAGACCGATGACACGTGGACGAAAGAAACCCGCGACACCATACGTTTAAGGGAGCCGATACGTTTTCCAAAGACGACAACACACACGGCTGAGATGGCATTTCAGCGCGTACTCGACTTTGCGGGTTGCAGTCTGCATCGAGATCAGGTCGATGAGCTCATGGTAACCGACACCCGATTTGGCGTGGCCAGCCACACAGGTACCAAACTGGATAAAAAAGGGCGTCCCAACAATCCAGGCATCATTGATGACCCCGAAGATAATCGTCCCGAGGGAAAGGCAGGCAACAACTGGTCTGCATGGCCAGAGCTAAAGAGTCTGCCGGCTCCTGCCGATACCGATGGTGACGGCATTCCTGATGATTGGGAAAAAGAGGTCGGTATGAACCCTAATGATGCCAGCGACGGCAATATCATCCACCCTTCAGGGTACACATATCTGGAGATATACCTTAGCACCATCGTTGCTTCCATCATGCAAAGTGGTAATGATGGTGGTGAACTGATGGGAAAATAGAATAATAAAAGGCAAAAAGACAAATGATGAACCAACTTTTTAGCAAATCAGCATGGACACTGATAGCGTTATTTGCTTTACAGCAACTTCAAGCGCAAGTTATTCCATTCTCCATGGAAGAAGAGACAACACAGCAGAACACACCTGAGGGATGGACACCTGTAGATTTACCCAAAGGACTGCCGACGTTGACCGTCAATAATACGTTCTATATTAACGATGATCGCTTTGGAGCTACCACTACTGCCACAGACAACACACAGGCCATTCAGGCTGCATTGGATGCCGTTCCTACAGATGGCGGTATGGTAGTTATTCCCGCTGGAACATGGAAGTTCTGTCGCATCCAGCTGAAGTCGAGAACCATCCTGCATCTTTGTGCTGGTGCCACACTGGAACTGATTCCCTATAGTGAGCAAGTACATAATTCCAAGGTTCCGTATATTACCAACAAGAATGGTGCTACAGACATTGTCGTTGAGGGCGAGGGCAACACCTCTATCATTGAGGGACAGGGCGCTCCCTGGTGGGATGCCGTAGAACAGAAAGAGGAAGGACTTCAGCGCGGCAGCCTTATTCGTTTTGAAAGCGGCTCACGCTTCCTCTTCCGCCACTTCCGTATGCAGAATGCCCCCAGTACCAATCTCACGCTGGGCAATAGTGGTCGCGGAACCCATAACACCGTTCATCATGTCAGCATTTACGCACCGGCATCCCACGATGTCCCCGACCCGTCTCACAACACAGACGGCATACCTATCTGGGCTGCCTATGCCAATATCTACGATTGTGATATTGATACAGGCGACGACAATGTAGTGACAGACTCCAATGCCCAATATATTCACGTATGGAATTGTCATTTCAAGGCCGGTCATGGAGCTTCCTTGGGTAGCTATACAGTCAATATGCACGATATTATCTACGAAAACATCACCTTTGACGGCACCGATTGTGGATTCCGCCTTAAGTCGAATACAGACCGTAGTGGTGATGTTTATAACCTCGTCTTCCGCAACTGTACCCTGACAAGTGTCATGAACCCCATAATGATAACTGCTTGGTACGACCAGTTGCCGGAAAGTCCTGCCAGCGCAGCAGCCTCACCAAGCCCCACAACGGCGACAACACCCATATTTCACGACATCTTCATCAAGGACATCACCGTCAAGGGATACAACACGATGGTCAGCAGTCCCAAGAATGGTTATGGTATCTTCATATACGGCCGTCCAGAGAGTCTGGTGCGCGACGTTACCTTCGACAACGTACAGATAGAGCACGGCAAGGGCTTGAAAATGAACTTTTGCGAGGGTGTCCAATTCATCAACAACTGTTCGTACAAGAACACTAAGACAGGCGCTCAATCTACAGCAGAAAGCGTGGCTGACCTGATAGAAGAGCAATACGAGTGTTCCTATTCATGGAATGGCTTTGAGCCAGAAGTGGTGCTGAGTGCTGCAACGTCAACATCAGTAAAGGACGACTACCCCTTTGTCTTCAACGGCGGTTATACTATTACCAACACTAGCAACAAGAAATATGCTGCAGGTAACATCAACACCATCAAATACAGTGCTGACGCTACCTATACCATCAACTTACCTGAAGGAAAGACCGTCAGCGACATCACTTTCGCCGGATACAGCAACTATGATGGAGGTAGCTATTTATCAGAGGTACAGGGCGTTGAGTATTCCTCCACGGATTATGCCTTCGTCTATAAGAATAAGGACACAGGCTATTCTCTTGAAACGAAGACTATTCATTTGCCCTCACCTGCTACAGACAAGATTACTTTCACTATTGGTAACAAACAGGCATGTTTCATCATCAAACTACAATCTGCCTCCTCTCCCACGGCTATCAAGGGCATATCAACTTCAAGACGCGATATTAGGAACAACGCTGATGGATGGTACAGTCTGGACGGACAGCAATTTCAATCCACACCGACACGCAAGGGACTTTATATCCACAACGGACGCAAAGTCATCATACGACAATAAATTACCGCTTTTTCGTCACTCGTTTCATGGCACTGATAGCTCCGGCAGGACAGACGAGACGACAGAGATGGCAACCCACACACTTGCTACCGACCAACTGGGGAGAACGGGTTTCGTTATCAAACACAATGGCCTGATGACCGCCGTCACTGCAAGAGACAGCACAACGGCCGCAACCCACACAAAGACTCTTGTCAAACTTAGGATAAACAACAGTGTCACGATCCAGAGAGTCTGCCTCCATAAACTTCGACAAACGTTCACCGACCAGCTCGCGCAGCTGGCTGATGCCACGCACCACCATATAGTGCTGCAGACCCAAAATGAGGTCTTCGACAATGCGGTAGCCGTACTGCATGACGGCGGTACAAGCCTGCACATTGCTGCATCCTAACTGAATGAACTCCAGGGCGTCTCGCCATGTCTCTATACCGCCGATGCCGCTCAGCTCCGGACGGCTTTTGACACCGTCTTTCTCGACTTCCATCTGTGCCAGCTCCAGCACATGGCGCATGGCGATGGGACGAACGGCACGACCGGAATAGCCCGAGATGATGCGCTGACCAGACACCTCTGCATCGAAGCTCATCGTTACCGACTTGATGGTATTGATGGCCGACAGGGCGTCAGCACCAGCCTCTATACAGGCGGCAGCGGGCTCGGTGATGTGAGTGATGTTGGGCGTCATCTTCGGAATGACAGGAATGCGGACACAACTCTTCACGCACTCCGTATATTGCTTCACCAACTCAGGAAGCTGACCGACGTCACTACCCATGCCCTTGTACTTCATCTGAGGACAGGAGAAGTTCAGCTCCACAGCGTCGCAGCCCGTCTCTTCAGCCATCTTGGCAAGAGTTCTCCACTCGTCATCGTTCTGACCCATGATAGATGCCACCACTATCTTCGTTGGATAGTCACGCTTCAGACGGCGAAGAATGTCAAAATCCATTTCAATAGGATTCTCACTCAACTGCTCCATATTACGGAAACCGTAGAAGTCGCCATGCGTACCGTTATCGTGCATCGCATCGAAACGGGGCGACACCTCATGAATCTCCTGCATGCAGATGGTCTTGTAGAACACGCCACCCCACCCGGCATCAAAGGCCCGTGCCACCATCTCGTAGTTGGTACATACAGCCGACGAAGCCAAGAAGAACGGATTCTCACAGCGGATGCCGCAGAAGTCAATGGCAAGCGAGGGCGGGTTCGTCGTTACCTTCTCCGCATCAGAAGTCTTCTGCTCCTCACTCTCTTTGCGGATAGCACTGAGCATCTCGTGAATACGAATAGGCCAGTTATAGTGAATACATGCCAACTCGGCACGCTCCAGGTCAGCGTCAGTACAGTCCTTCACCCAATTCAACGCCATCGCACGGTTGTCAAAGCGGATAGCACGGATGGCACGGGCAGGGTCGCCACGCTTACAAGCCTTCGTACAAGGAGCATGATGACACAACAGGCAACGGTTTGCCTCTTCATAGACGTTCAGTCTGCGAAGCTTCTGGTCCTTAAACTTGATTTGGTTGTTGTCCAACGACTCGATGACCGCCAGCGACTCAATGTGCGCCACGCCAGCGTTCATCAACACCTGACGGCCATGCTGAAACTCTTTCTCAATGAGAAATCCCATGCCCACCAGTGTTGCACCTGCCTGATTACAAAGTTCCAACACCGCCAAACCCGTATTGCCGTAAGCCAGAAAATCATCAACAAACAGTACACGGTCCTCTGACGTCAAGTGCTCACGACTGATATACAGCGTAACGCTCTCATCCTTAGTAAACGAATGAGAAGTAGTCTTCAGCTCATCAGTCATTGTCGATGGCTTCTGTTTCTTGGCAAATATCACTGGTAACTCCATGATATAGCCCAGCATCAGCGCCGGTGCAATACCAGAGGCTTCAACGGTCATCACTTTAGTAATTCCAAAACTGGCAAAGCGCGAGAACAACTCTACGGCAACCTGCTTCATCAGGTTGGGATCCATCTGCGCGTTGATAAAACGATCCACATCGAGGATGCCACCGTCTAAACAGCGGCCGTCCCTTAAAATTCGATCTGTCAGTGACTTCATAGTAATAGCAATATTTATTGGCCGCAAAAGTAACAATAATAATCCACATCACCAAACATTTCACACGAAAAACGCTAAAAGCCCTCGTTGTCCCGTCTCTTCCCTGCGGATTTCATCCGCAGAAACATCCCTCTCGTCACCTCTCAACCAACAGCCGTCCAATCTCGTTCAAGGCCACGAATCGATATCGTTGCGTTTCCACAGGAACACGTACGTAACTATAGTGCTTCGCTTCAGCCTTCCGCCTTAGCGTTTCTTCGGTAGCCGCCATGATAGTCTCGTTGACAAAAGCGCTCCCATCAGGCTCCATCAGCAACAACAGCCCTTTAGAACAGGTCTCGAAATATGCCCCGCCAGGTTTATAGAAGCGCTCTTGAGGAGATCCTGCTGCAGGAAAACCATCGTTCAGCAACACCACCAACGGATATCCCTGTTCACGCACCGTTCTGGCAATCTTCTGCTCACCTTTACTAATCGCCGCCGTATAAGTCACAGCCCCGTTATGAGCAGCCGCCACCACCAACTTCAGTCTGGCTTCCACCTGCTCGTCACTGGCACTTCGACTGATCTCCACCAGTTGTCTGTCGGGCCATTCCAGCAAGAAATGGTTACCCATCGTCGTAAACTGCAGCCCACAAACCTCCGACTTGCGATGCATACGGAAAAGATCAGGATTCTGCCTGCGCTGCCAAGCACGTTCAGCGTTAGCCTTCACATATTCTATCATTGCATGAAGCTGACCTTTGTGCGTCAGCACACGAAAGAATGGCGAAGCGTCATATAGGTTCTCCGTAACCCCCAGCTTACGAGCTTCCCCTTTACAGCCTTGCATGTAACCTCGCACCACCTCCCTAATGCTGCGAGGCATTGTCCGCTGCACCTGAAGCACCATATGGTGATGGTCAGGCATCACTTTATCAGCAAGTATCTTTATTTCAGGACACAACTCCAACAACCTGCGCTGCTGATTGACGAGCACCCAACCTATCGGTGTCTTGTCCACCACCGCCTCAGAACCATTATGCGACAGTTTGCCGAATAACGCCTGCCGTGAGTTGGCCACCATGGTCACATGCACAATGCACGGCTTGCGCCATGCACCAGGCTCCAGCCACGTAAATGTCTCGTTCTTATGTATGTTTGAACTCTCGTCGCTCATCAATAAATGTAATTTACAGCCAAGTGACGGGACAACTGTCGCCCCCTCGACAAATTTATGATTTCATCTTATATTTGCTTCTTCACTTTCTCCACCGCCTCAATTTTCCCGCCAGGAAATTCCCACCCAGCTTTGCCTTCCAGGCGAGCTTGCTCTCGCTCGACAGAGCTGATGCAAGCATCGCTCTGCTCTCGCTTACTCGCAACCTTCCACTCGCCATATCCACGCTGTGTGGCGAATATCCTGTCACCTTTGCGAATGATTGCTGCAACGACTATTATTTGTTTCATACGTTTTCAATTAGAAGGGTAAATCTTCATCATAAGGTAAATCATCAAATCGAGGTTCTTCACTCTTTAATAATAATCTTGATAGAATTTCCGCAGCATCTTTATCTCCCAGTTCAGCAGCCCTTTTGAAGTATTTGATAGCTTCTTCCTCATCCTCATCAACTATATAACCATAGTAATAGTATTCACCTATCATGCATACAGCAGCTGCATATTCTTTTTTGGCTGCTCTTCTAAAATACTTCAATGCTTCCCTCTTGTTCTTCCTTACACCGTTACCGAAATAGTAGCAAAGGCCTAAAGCATAAACTGCAGGAATATAATCCTTGGAAGCCGACCGTTTGAACCACTTTAAGGCTTCTTTCTTGTCTTCGGCAACACCTTTGGCAAAATCATAGCAATCTCCTATCTTGTATTGCGCTTGGTAATACCCTATTTCTGCAGACTTTTTCCACCATCTGAAGGCCTCATGGATATCGACAGACAATCCTTTCTCGCCATATTGATACCATTCACCCAAGAAACACATAGCCTCAGGATTTCCCATCTCTGCAGACTTCCTGTATGCCGCCACGACATATTCGTTGCTAGCATTAGTCTCTTCAAGACACCTGCCTATATGAAGTTGTGCATCAGCATCACCCTGCTCCGAAGCTTTCATGAACCAATACACCGCTTTGGTATAGTCTTTCTCAACACCTTCTCCTTTGTAATAGCTAAGACCAAGATTGAATTGTGCCTTATCACAGCCTTGTTCAGCAGACTTCTCATACCAATAATTGGCTGTAACGATGTCTTTCTCAACACCATGTCCATAACAATAACAATTGCCCAAGTTACATTGCCAATTTCTATATCCCTTTTCTGCGGCTTTCTTAATCCAACTGACTGGACGTCCATGTACTCTATATTCTTCACCCATGAAACCGTTGTTCCATTGTGTAGTAGCAACATTCCACGAAATACAGTTCAGCGCACCACCCTTGCGAACAGTTTCTAAAGCAGGCACTCCTATCACCTTGCAGCGCGGCATAGCATCCATTATCTGTTGCAATGCTTGCTCGTCTTCTGCTATTCCTAATTGTGGCACTAAAACCAGGTTGCCTATCTGCAAGAAGTTAATGTATGCCCAACTGCGTTCATGCTTTCGTTTTACATTGTACATTAGCGGAATCACTTCCACATATTTCTCTAATAACTTTAGAATCTTATTAGCTTTCTTAGCATCAAAGTCAACATAGTTAGTCATTAACACACGATTGTCGCCTACATAATGTATTATGCCGTCACTATGTCCGTAAAACTCATTTCTGTCCCATGGAAGGAAAATAATGTCACATTCGAAAGCCTCCTCCAATAACCGTTGAACTTCGTTGCGCGACTTATCCTTGTTCTCATAGAACACTTTTTCTGTCATTACAATCTTGTCGTCACATCTTACCACATTACCTCCATCAATGACCAAGTCTAAATCAAAGACCTCTCCATCTTGCCGCAGACATTCGGTATTTCCAACTCGATTTACATTCGTAATTGTTCGCTGGTAATACTTTGTTTGCAGATAGTCAGGATTGTATTTGTAAAAGACAAAACGTTTCTCGCTTGTCTGAATCGGCATATAATCACGACACCATATATCCTTTGTGTGACCCAGCAACCTGTGGTCGATATCATTTTCCTTCAAAATCTTATCAAGACTTTGATACAAAGTAGGACACCTCTCTGGCAACAGGTCAGAGAAGAATACAGTATCCGTTAGGCTATCAACTATATGATTGCCACAATGGATTCCGTAGAGGATATTCCAGTTAGTATATATCATAATATTTTATTGAAGATGGAATGTAGCCTAAATGGTCTTTTGCATACTGTGAAGCTAGCTCATGGGTCATAGAATGCGTCAGCACTTTCTCCGTCAGATAATCTATAACCATCTTTTCTTTGGCAGGATATTTACTATCATGAAACAACTCATCACATAATACTGCTCGTAGTTTACATTCTATAAACTCTTTGCGAACAGTCTTCCCCAGATTTATTCGACTTGAAAACATAACATCTCCCGAATTGTTGTTGGAAACCACCTCGACAATCGTATTTTCTATTTTCTTATATTCAAGATGGCTGTACTTCTTTACTGCCTCCAATACTTTATGTGGACCAATGACCATTTCTTCATTAACAAGCGCACTTCTTATGAGATAAGTGAAATAAATATCTTCCTTATCACTTATGACAAAATCCATTCCAGCATAGTTTCCACCTTTGTATGCATCAGACGATTTTGTTCCACAGCGATGTACATAGAAATGATTTTTGTTCTGTTTCTGCAAGTTATTCCGATGAACAGAATTGTCTTCAAAAGTTCCTTTTTCGTAGTAATACACTTCAATCTCTTTTGGTCGTATGGGCAATCCATTCAGTACCAAAAAAGATTCAGTAAGAAATCGTTGAGCTTCATCTTGGAGTTTTTGTACAATTTCCTTAAAAGAGTTCATTTTGTCCATAATGAGATTGTTTAAATTTTGTTTCTGCTGCAAAGGTAAGAAGGATTATGCGTATGACCAAAATTTTTATGTTAAGACGTTGTTAAGATTTTCGAAATAGTTATTTGATTATTTTTGAAAATAATATATCTCCAATTCCCCCTCTCATTTTAATCCTTTCGCAGTCACCTCAGCACAAGGGACAACGTGCCACTATTTTTCTATTGTACACGATGTTGAAATAAAGACCTCGAAATCATACGTTTCTTACCATTATTTTTCGTATCTTTGCAAAATCAAATCATATTTATATAACTAAAACCAAACAAACTATGAAGATCAAAGCAGTAAAATTCAGAAAGGACGGATTCTACTCTCAGCCTTTTGCTTTTGGAGGCGAAGAGGGAGCCGAGAAGTTTGACAAGAGTATCCGCTATCGTGGCAGTTTACAGAACTATCTCATTGATACAGGCAAGGAGGTGATACTGGTTGACACCGGTCTGCCTGCTGGTTTCCCTGATGGTGCACCAGAGGAGACTGCGCCTGCCTATGTCGGTAAGAGCATCTGCGAATATATGGATGCTTTGGCTGCATTGGGATACAAACCAGAGCAGGTTACAAAGATACTGCTGACCCACAAGCATGCCGACCACTCAGGAGAGCTGCGTTCCTTCCCCAATGCCCAGATATTTGTAAATGCAGAAGAGATTGGAGCTGACGAGCTCAAGGACATCCCCAATATAGTGCCTGTAGAGTTTACTGACGGGGCTTATCACAACTTCCCAGAAAGTCAGAAGATAGCCGATGGCGTTTACTTTATCAAGGCCAAGGGACATACTAACGGCAACAGTCTTATCATTGCAGAGGACGAGGGATTGTTCTATATGTTCGAGGGTGATATCACCTATGTTGACGAAGCCCTTTATGCCAACAAGCTTTCTGTTGTATATGACGACCTGCCTGCAGCACGCGAGACGATGGATCGTGTACGCGAATTTGTCCGCAATCAGCCTACCGTATATTGCGGCACCCATACTCCACAGGGCTACGAGAACTTGGAGGCCAAGCGCGTGATGGACCTGGACAATCCCGTGCCGACCATATTGGCAGAGATAGATTTCTCCCAAAAGGAAGATTCCGGTAAGTATGTCTGTTCTGTCTGTGGCTATCTGTATGATCCTGCCGAACACGATGGTGTGGCTTTCGAAGACCTGCCTGACGACTGGCGCTGTCCACGCTGCAAACAGGGCAAAGAAAAGTTCAACAAGGCTTAACCGTAGGGGTCGTCAATACCAGTTGCTAAAGATCCTACGGAAGGCACGTTGTTCACAACAGTCCTTTAGACACAGAAAAATGAAAATAAATCGAGGATGCATGCAATTATCGGAATCGCAAAATCATCCTCCCATCGTACCATAGAGGGCTAGAATGCCGATGTACAGGGCGATTGAGCATAGGAGGATGAAGGCGGTCATCCTCCCGTCAACCTCCCATGAACACCTGAACTGTACCCCAAAAGTTGGAGGTGTGCCGGTGTTGGAGGATGAAAAATGAAAATGGGAGGATGATGGGAGGATGGCGACGCGCATCCTCCCACGGTTCAGCCCTTTGTACATCGGGGTTTCAGCCTTCTATGGTACAATGGGAGGATGATTTAGATGAAAGATTAAAAATTAAAGATTAAAAATTATGGCTGCGATGGAGTGAGAGTAGGTTTCGCCTCGAACGAGCCGTACTTTCGCAGGCGACGAAACGTACTTTTGTCATCGTCGAAACGGCACTTTACCAGCGACAAAGCGGCACTTGGTTAGAGGCGTCGGGGGTGGGTCGTAGTTCCACCCATGAAAATGACAGCAGCTACATCCCCCGCTTGGAGGACATAGCTGCTGTACTGAAAAAGGTAATATTGAAGTTACTTCTTCATGAAGCGAGCAGTCTGCGCACCATCAGCCGTCGTGAGGGTCAGCACGTAGTTGCCCTGAGGCAGGTCGTAGATGCCTACTCGGTCGCCAATGACACCAAGAGTCTTCATCTGCTTACCGTCGATGTTGTAGATGCTGACGCTACCCTCTACGTCGGCAGAGAAGTAAACGAACTGGTCATCGTAACGCAGGCTGACGTTGGTCATATCCTGCTTCACGCTGGCTCTGCTGGTAGCCGTACCGCTGAAGACAGCCTTTGCCGTGGTAGTAGCATCCTTGATGGTGAAGTCGATCATCGGGTCGGTATAGTCAACACCGTTGATAACCCACTTCTGGAACATGTCGTCCTTGACGGGAATGGCGGTAAGACGGATCACAGACCCCACTACCAGATACTGCTTCGTAGTAGGATCGTACATGTCGCACGGGAAAGCGATACCCATACCTTCTGAAGTTATCTCGATAGTGCCCAGCGTGATGGTGCAGCCCTCTGTCAGATACACACTTCCACGATAGGATCCACCAGAGATAGTGTAGGTCTTATTAGGCTCTATGCGGAACTTGGCAACACCTTCATTTACACTTCCACTATATCCATTGCCCTCATTGTCGTTCAATCCGAACCAGCCGTCAAAGGGCTTGCCATCCTCCTGTACATAGAAGGTCACAATAGCAGGAATCTCCAGCGTCTCGTTGACATTGCCGTCAGTGACGGTAATCTCCTTGCTGGTTCTGGTACTACCACTCAGAAATGCTGTGTAAGTGCCGGGACCTACTTCAAAAACAACCTGGCCATTCTCGTCAGTATAGTCGGAAGTACCGCTTCCACTGCTGTTAAGATTGACATACTGATTCACCTGCTTCTCGCCCTTGGTGTCCTGGACAGTGATGGTAACCTTGTACTTGTTGATATTGACCTGCCGGTCGGTAGTGCCAACGGTAATCTCGCCTTCTACACCATTGGAGTTATAGATATAGGTGCCGCTCTGCAGATAAACGACGGCCTCGCCATTACTGTTGAAATCGGCAGACTTGCTATAGTAAGAATAGCTGTCATCTTCAGGCTTCACTCTGACACTAATATTGCCGCTCGTAGTGGGTACACCACCGGTCTTCGAAACAAACGTCACCTTGTAATAAGGCAGATAGATGGTCTTGTTGGCATTCAACTCAATCTTATCGCTCCACTTGCCTGCATCATCACGCAGCCAGTAGTTGCCGGCATCCACAGTGCTACCGTAAGTTGAACCAGCATAGAAGCTCGCCACGTAATCCCGGGTATTACCATACTTGTAGAGATACCAGTTTCCATTGGGCAGGGGGAAATCGCCATAATGGCCGACAACCCTGACAGAATACTGAGTAACGACAGGTGCACCCTCACTCCAGTCAACCTCTTTGTCAGAAGACATATCTATATAGTAACGCTGACCGTCCTTTTCATAATAATATGAACCAGTAGGACTCAGGAAGCAGTACGGCCTAGAGTAACCGACACTGGCAACATTATTACCATCACTATTGTAAATATAAACCCAGGTGTTCAGGTTGGTAAACGACAGCTTATTACAATTCAAATCGAAGGTAGCACCGTCGGTCACTGTAATAGACCCTGTAAAGCCCGTGACTGTCTTATACGAAACGGTCTCACCCACATAAGAGTCATCAAGATTAGCCACCTGCTTGGCAATCACACTGGAGAAGGTTTCCTCGTCATAGTAATAAGAACTGTTGGCAATACGCTCACCTTTCTTATAAAAGTTCACGTCCCAATTCTGGTTGCCGCACTCTTCATTGGTCAGCATGACGCCATTGTACTTGTAGATAAAAGTCACCGTTGCTGCCCAACCGGAAGTAGGCACCAACAACATGGCCATAAGGCCAATCAGGGTAAATAATGTCTTTTTCATAACAATTAGTAATTTAATGAATGAATGAATGAATGAAATAATGTGCTGCAAATTTAACACATTTCCCACAATATGATGTTGCATATTCACAAAATCTTCTCGCATATTCACAAAATCTTCTCACACTATCCCTGTGAGGGAGGGAGAGGTTAGTTTAAAGTTTACTGTTTACAGTTTACAGTTTACAGTTTACGGTTTACAGTTTACAGATAAAAAAAATTAAAACACAGAGACACAGAGATACAGAGTTTTTTATTTTACAGGTAATCATAATTTCTAATTCCTAATTACTAATTCCTAATTTAATCTCTGTGTCTCTGTGTTTAAATAAAAAGAGAGCCGCAGGACTTGCGTCCTACAGCTCTCACTGAAAAAGTGGCGGCCTCCTACTCTCCCGCATTGCATTGCAGTACCATCGGCGCAAGCGGGCTTAACTTCTCTGTTCGGAATGGGAAGAGGTGGGACCCCGCCGCAATAACCACCTGAATAATCTTCGAATTAGGAATTAGTAATGAGTAATGAGTAATTATGATTACCCAATCCCATCACATGTCCTCCTAACCGTATAGGTGACAATCTTCACAAGCAAGCTGTCGATGTCGATCGTAACCAACACCTGAAAATATGAATTTATACGCTCAATACTAATCATAATTACTAATTACTCATTACTAATTACTAATTAACACTGAGCACGGCGAAAGCTTTCGGGCAATTAGTAAGGCTCGGCTTTGACGTCACCGTCTTTACACCTGCCTCCTATCAACGTCCTCGTCTAGGACGACCCTCAATGGAGTTCTCATCTTGCGGATGGCTTCGCACTTAGATGCTTTCAGCGCTTATCCAAACCAGACGCGGATACCCGGCGGTGCACCTGGCGGCACAACCGGCAAACCGGAGGTCTG
>JAEEGH010002078.1_pt1 | contig 55171 bp, 44 predicted proteins | sample 9134181 | NCBI WGS metagenome assembly JAEEGH01 (sample SAMN16246544, study PRJNA631951) | gut metagenome | biome: gut microbiome; feature: rumen; material: DP-attached | host: Bos | place: Iran: Karaj | collected 2018-10 | reverse complement strand
GAAGAATGCTCAGGGTAAATGTATCGTCAACTCGATTAGCCTTAAGAACGGCGAGACAGACTTTGTCAACAAAGCATGTGAACTGCGACGGCTGGGTGCTGCCGTAGTGGTCATGGCCTTCGACGAAGAAGGACAGGCTACCACATACGAACGCAAAATAGCTATTGCGGAGCGTGCCTACAAATTATTGACTGGCATCGGATTCCCTGCGCAAGATATCATCTTCGACGTCAATATTCTTTCAGTAGGAACTGGACTGAAAGAACACCAGGCATACGGCGTGGACTTCATCCGTGCCGTTGGCTGGATAAAACAGAACTTGCCGCTGGCAAAGACAAGTGGCGGTGTAAGCAACTTATCATTCAGTTTTCGCGGCAACAACAAAGTTCGCGAGGCCATGCACTCCGTATTTCTGTATCACGCCATCCGTGCCGGTTTAGACATGGCTATCGTTAACCCGGGTATGTTGCAGGTGTACGACGATATAGAGCCCACGTTGTTGAAGGCTGTGGAAGACGTCATTCTTAATACTGACGACGAAGCCACCGAGCGTCTGATATCGCTGGCTGCTACTGTTCTCGCTGATTCTGCTTCTGGCCCCGCTAATTCTGCTAGTGGGGAATCAGATTCCTGGCGCAACAAAACCATAGAAGAACGCTTGACCTATGCCTTGAGCAAAGGCGACAATAGCCACTTGGCAGACGACATTCCAGAGGCACTACAGAAGTATGGTCGTCCCATTGATGTGATTGAACAACCGCTGATGCAGGCGATGGAACACATTGGCCAACTGTTTGGCGAAGGCAAGATGTTCCTGCCACAGGTCGTCAAGTCGGCGAAAGTCATGAAGGATGCTGTAGCCATACTTCAACCCTACATTGACGAAGAACAGGGTACGCAGAAGACTGAACGTCCCTGTGTAGTGCTGGCCACCGCCAATGGCGACGTGCACGACATCGGCAAGAACATCGTGGGCATCGTATTAGGCTGTAATGGCTTCGACGTCGTAGATCTGGGTGTGATGGTGCCCAACGAAACCATCTTAGAAGAAGCTCGCAAGCGGAAGCCCTGCCTGGTGGGAATCAGTGGACTTATTACTCCGTCTCTAAAGGAAATGGAGCAATTGTGTCAGCTATTCCAAAAAGAGGGATTGCAGATACCCATTGTGGTTGGCGGTGCCACCACCTCGACAGTGCATACAGCCGTCAAGTTGGCGCCACTATACGATGGTTGCGTAGTACATGGTGGCGATGCCTCACAAACATCCCTGTTGGCCAAACACCTGCAAATGGATGCTGCGACAACCATCGCCCAGATTAAAGCTGAACAGCAGACGCTACGTGACGCCTACGAAGAGCATCACGCCCCGCTGACGCCCTATGCAGAAGCTAACAGCAAAGCGCCAGTCTTGAACAATCACGAATGGCACGAAACAACGGAATTATCCGGATATTACGGAAGCATCCCCATGACGGAACTTACGTCGCTCATCGACTGGCGTATGTTCTTGCTATTCTGGGGTTTCAAGGGCGAAACACTGCAACAGTTACTGGTAAATCCAGAAGCTGAGCGTACGCTGAAAGAGGGCCAACAATATCTGCAACGCGCTATCGAACAAGGAACGATAGAAGTGCAGGCACTGCTGCATTATGAGCCCGCTATACGCCGTGGCAACGATATTGTGCTTACTGATCATTCCAACGAGAAACAAGCCAACACCGTGTTGCCCATGCTACGCAGCCAGAGCACTACAGGCCATTATCTCTGTCTCTCCGACTTTTTTGACGAGCAAGCCCCCACTCCGCTTGGACTCTTCACAGTTGTTGCACGCTCCAAACAGCAGTCTGCCGACGAGGGCGAACGATTGATGAGTCATGCCATCTGTGCCCGTTTGGCGGAAGCTTGCGCAGAACACCTTCAGCACGTCGCAGTTCCCAGCTCTCAATTCTCGCCTCTCAGGGTCGCCTTCGGCTATGCAACCTGTCCAGACCACTCACTGAAACGCATCGTATTCGACCTGTTGGGGGCAGAAGACAAACTGGATATAAGACTGACCGACCACTACTCCATACAGCCTTCTACGTCTATTTGCGGACTCTTCATCTGTCATCCTGATGCCCACTATTTCCCTGTGGGACGCATTGATGAGGACCAATTGGAAGACTATTGCCAGCGCCGTGGTATCAGTGTGGCAGAAGGCGAGCAGCTGCTATCAAAATACATTGCAACGCAATCATCTTAATAACGACAAAACGAAATATCGATAAAAGAACATGAAAGTAATAGACATTCTGAATAGTTCAAAACAACCGTTTGCCAGTTTCGAGTTGGTACCACCTCTGAAGGGCAGCGATGTTACCCGACTCTACGACAGCATTGAACCTTTGATGGAGTTTGCGCCACCGTTTATCAACGTTACATGCCATCGCGACGAAGTGGAATATGTGCCAAACAGTAATGGTACATACACGAAGATGACTTTGGCCAAACGTCCAAGCACCATTGCCATCGTGGCAGCCATTATGCGCCGTTATCCACAACTGGAGATTGTGCCACACGTCATTTGTGGCGGTGCGTCACGCAGTAAAGTTGAAAGTGAACTGCTTGACCTGCACTTTTTGGGTATCCAGAACGTAGTCGCTCTCCGTGGTGATGCCCTACCGGGACAGCGTTTCTTCATTCCCGAGCCCGATGGTTTTAGCCACAGTTCAGAACTGGTGGGAATGATTCACAACCTGAATCAGGGACAGTATCTTGACCCCACAGTAAAGAATGGTCTTTCAACAAATTTCTGCGTGGGTGTGGCAGCCTATCCCGAAAAACACTACGAAGCAGCCAACCTCGATACAGACATCAATAATCTGAAGCAGAAGGTGAAGGCTGGTGCCGACTACATCGTCACACAAATGTTCTTTGACAACGACCAGTATTACCGTTTTGTTGATAAGGTACGCAATGCGGGTATCAGCGTACCCGTCATTCCTGGATTGAAGCCTATTTCCAGTCAGCGACAGATTGATTTGTTGCCACGCTCTTTCCATATTGACATTCCGCAGACGCTGGTAAGCGAACTCAACAAGGCCAAGACTGCTGACGCAGCCTATCAGATCGGTATTGAATGGGCTATTGAGCAAAGCCGTGACCTGTTGGCACACGGTGCTCCTGCCATTCATTATTACACAATGGCTAAGACGGACAATGTTCGGAAGATTGTAAAGGCCGTCTTTTAATTGATTTATCTGCAAAGGCGCAAAAAAGAGTTTGAAAGTTTTGGTAGTTCAAATTTTATTTGTACCTTTGCAGACGAATTTCCGAAAACATGACTCCACAACGATGGAGCATTCTTTCCAGAGTTTTCTTTTTTAAATCAAAAAATATCATTCAAATCACTGTATATACTCACTATGTACACAAAGGAAGAATTAGAAAAACTGCCTATCCCCGAATTAATGGAGATAGCAGCAGAATTAGGCATTAAAGTGTCGCAGAATGACGAGTTGGAAAATGTCATATACGCCATTCTCGACAAAGCTGCTGAGAACTCGGCTGCAGGTGTTTCCACGCCCAAGCGCAAGCGCACGCGTATTACAAAAGATAATAGTAAGGTTTATACCGTCAACGGAACAGACGCCGAAAACCTTGATACAAAAGCAACCAAAAAGGTTAAGAAGCCCTCACTCGACTCACTGTTTGCCGAGCAGGAAGCTGCTGAGCAGGCTGCTGCAGAGAGTGCAAAGGCAGAAGTAAAAGAGGAAGTAGAAAAGCCCGCACCCAAGAAACGTGGTCGCAAGTCTAAGAAAGAGTTGGAGGCTATTGCTGCTGAAGAGGCTGCAAAAGCTGCAAAAGCACAGGAACCACAGGCTACAGAAACCGCCCTCGAATTCAAGGAACAGGAGGCACCTGCAGAGCAAACCGACATCATTCCAGAGGCTGCACAGGTTGCTGACGATTCGCAAGTAAACGAAGAAATGCTAAACCAGCTTCAGGAAAAAATGGTTATACGCAACCAGGTTGATAGCGAAGAGTTGAGAGATGATATTGGTGAGAGCGTTTGGGAAGGTGATCCTGGCGATGGTACCGATTTCATTGTAACGGTTGACCTGCCTATTGAAGACGAAGCCGCCATCCCCACCCTCGACATGTTCGATCGTCCCATGACGCAACAGCCTGCCACTGAGCCCATCATGCCAGTGGACCGTCCAATGGGCCGAAGCAATGAAATCTTTGACTTCGAGGACCTGATTACGGGTAATGGTGTCCTTGAGGTATTACAAGACGGTTACGGTTTCCTGCGTTCAAGCGACTATAACTATCTGTCATCGCCGGACGACATCTACGTATCTCCTCAGCAAATTAAGAAGTATTCGCTGAAGACTGGTGACGTAGTAGAATGCACTGTTCGCCCACCGCACGACAACGAGAAGTATTTCGCCATGTGCAATGTCAATGCCATCAACGGACGTCAGCCTAATGAAGTGCGTAACCGTGTGGCTTTCGAACATTTGACGCCACTGTTCCCAGAGGAGAAGTTCAAGCTTTGTGGCGATAAGGCTACCACTAATCCTTCAGTACGTATTGTTGACCTTTTCGCTCCTATCGGTAAAGGTCAGCGTGCACTCATCGTAGCCCAGCCAAAGACTGGTAAGACCATCCTGATGAAGGATATTGCCAACGCCATTGCAGCCAACCATCCTGAGGCATACATCATGATGCTGCTCATAGACGAGCGTCCAGAAGAGGTAACGGATATGGCCCGCACGGTAAATGCCGAAGTGATTGCATCAACCTTTGACGAGCCTGCTGACCGTCACGTAAAGATTGCAGGTATTGTCTTGGAGAAGGCTAAGCGTATGGTGGAATGCGGACACGATGTTGTCATCTTCCTCGACTCTATCACACGTCTGGCCCGTGCCTATAATACCGTCAGTCCGGCATCTGGTAAGGTGCTGACGGGTGGTGTCGACGCCAATGCACTACAGAAGCCCAAGCGTTTCTTTGGTGCAGCCCGTAACATTGAAGGAGGCGGTTCGCTGACCATTATTGCTACAGCACTTGTAGATACTGGTTCTAAGATGGACGAAGTTATTTTCGAGGAGTTCAAAGGAACAGGTAACTCTGAGATTCAGCTCGACCGCATGTTGTCTAACAAGCGCGTGTTCCCAGCACTCAACCTGGTACAGTCTTCTACTCGTCGCGACGATCTGCTGCAGGATCAGACCACGCTGAACCGCATGTGGATTATGCGCAAGTATATTGCAGAGATGAACCCCATCGAAGCAATGAATACTGTTCGCGACCGTTTGGTTCAGACCCACTCGAACGAAGAATTCTTGCTGTCCATGAACGGATAAGGCAACAACATATAAATAGTCCGGCATTATTGTAAAATACTTCCGGAATAAATGAAAATAGTCCGGCATTATCTTCTGATAATGAAGGACTATTTTTATATTCAGTCGCTATAGGCATCCTCGCCTATCTGTTCGCGAGCTCCGATAGTCATTTTACGAAGATCGTACATTGAGCCATTGTAGATGTTGAAGTCAACATTACCCTTGATGCCAGGCAAACGTCCAACATCTGTATGCTGCCAAAATTTCCATTTGCCCTGATACTCCACAGAGTCTACATAGTAATGGGCTATCCAATAAGGATAGTCGTCAAAGACAGGATCACTCAAGTATTGCGTCTTAAATTTATAATAAGTATAGATGATGGGCTTTACACCATAGTGTTGTTCAACGATATCAAGCCATTGCAAGACGCTTTGCTTGAATTCCTCGTCGGTTTGGTTCTTAGGTTTATGCTCAACATCAAGCACAGGAGGCAGGTCGCCATTCTCAAGTTTGACTTTGCGAATAAAGAAAGCGGCTTGCGGCTTGGCTGATGAATAAACGCTATAAAAATGGTAGGCACCACGTGTAAAACCGTATTCGCGAGCTTGATAGAAATTATCTTCGAATTTCGGGTCAACGCGCGTTGCACCTTCAGTAGCCTTAATCATGACAAAACGCACAGGAAACTTGTCAATCATTCCATGATCCTTAAGTTCCTGCCAGTTAATATTGCCTTGGTGGTGTGAGATGTCTATGCCATGTATTTCGTATCCTTCTGGATAGCTGATATCACCATAGAGGGCACGCCAACGGAAACCGAACGGACTGACAAAGATATAATAAAAGAAGAACACATAAGCGGCCACCACCAAACATCCGCCCAGCCACCAAGCCCACCCAGGCATGTGCTGCAACAGACGAATAAAGACATTCGGACGCCTATGTTGCACTATGCTTCTTCGGCGTCCGGATGTCGGTTTACTTTTATGTTGGTCCTTCTTCTGAGGCATTAATTATTTTGCCTTCTCAAGAGCCAAAGTCTTAGTGGGCTGGTCGCAAACCTCAGTGGGTCCCCAATACTGGATAGGACCAGGATATACATAAGCTGTCTCACGAGCCCAGCGATCACGTTCCTTGGCAAATGCCTTGAAGGGAGCACCATCAAGCTCAACGAGTGCCTTACGGATTACGGGTTTCATCTCACCGGCACGCTTCTCCATGTTCATCATCATCGTGATAGGCACACCACCGGCAATCCACTGGTCAGCAGGAGCTGTCGTGTTCTTAACGATAGCCATATAACCAGTCTTACCATTGGCAATCAGCTGAGCTGCTGAAGTACCAAGTGCATAGCAATAGTCTGCATCGAAGTTAGAAGGAGCAGCGCAACGTCCCTCATAACCAAAGAAGTGGTGCTGAGTTCCGAACTTACCAACATACTTGCCTTCCTTCTTCATCTGCTCGAGCTTCTTGCCAACCATCTCTGACAGCAGTTTCTCGGTCTCAATAAGAGATACCTGTACGTTTCCGTGAGGATCACGGTCGAGAGCCAGCTGACGAGCCACACCTACGGGCAGGCTGTTGAAAACAGCAAGGTTCTCGGGAGTCAGATGACTCTTGGCGAAGTCAACCTGCTCGTCGCGACTAATTGTCTTAGCCTCAGGCAGAGCCAGCACGTCGTTCAACTGAGCAATCAGTTTCTTAATGGCGGGAATAAACTCGATGACACCCTCAGGAATAATAACCGTACCGAAGTTGTTGCCATCCTCCGCACGTGCAGCTACAGCGTTAGCAATGTAGGTCACGATATCGTCGAGGCTCTGAGCCTTAGCCTCTACTTCCTCAGAAACGAGACAGATATTAGGTTGTGTCTGCAGCGCGCACTCGAGAGCGATGTGGGAAGCTGAGCGACCCATGACCTTGATGAAGTGCCAGTACTTGCGTGCAGAATTACAGTCACGCTCGATGTTACCAATCAGTTCTGAATAAGTCTTACAAGCGGTATCGAAACCGAAAGAGGTCTCAATCTGCTCGTTCTTCAGGTCACCGTCGATAGTCTTGGGACAACCAATCACCTGTACACCATAATTCTTAGCGGCATAATACTCAGCCAGCACACAAGCGTTGGTGTTAGAGTCGTCACCACCAATAATCACGATAGCCTTGATGTCGAGCTTGCGGATAATCTCGAGACCTTTCTCGAACTGGTCAACCTTCTCCAGCTTTGTACGACCAGAACCAATCATATCAAAACCACCAGTGTTACGATATTCATCGATAATTTCCGGAGTCAGCTCCATGTAATTGTGGTCAACCAAGCCACCAGGACCCAGAATGAAACCATAGAGACGGTTCTCAGGGTTCAGCTTCTTAATCTGATCGAACAAACCTGTAATCACATTGTGACCACCAGGAGCCTGACCACCAGACAGGATGATACCTACGTTCATCTTCTTGGTGTTAGCCTCAGTAGCAGGCTCAAACTCTACGATAGGCATACCGTAGGTGTTTGGGAAAAGTTTTTTGATTTCCTCTTGATCGCCAACACTCTGGGTAGGCTGACCTTCTTTGATTTTCACTGCGCCCTGAAGAGCCTTAGGCAATTTGGGCTGATAAGCGGCTCTCGCCAACTGCAATGCACTTTTTTCCATTGTCTTAAATATTATATTTAGATGAATAATTGAAATTTCAGAATGCAAAAATACGCTTTTTTTGTGAGAAAACACAAAGAAATGATGCTTTTTAAGTTTTTTTTTTGATGAAAGTCATTGTATATCGATTTTTTTTAGTATCTTTGACCTCAAAAGATATCATAATTTATTTTTTGGAGGAAAAAAATATGGCAAGTAAAAGACATTTGAAACAAAGTATTAACTTGATTTGCGAAGAGCTTTTCGCTGAATGTGTGGCCGGTTCACTCTATGGTCAGAATCGTGAAAGTGCAAAGGCACTTATCTTCAGCACCATTAAGATGCGTAACAACTTTGTCCGTCGCATCTCACATCCAGAGCCAGGCATGTCGGCAAAAGTGTACTACAAGGATTTGAAGGAGAAATTTACTGCTCAAGCTGGAGAACTGATAGACCAGTTAAACAGTTTCTAACATAAGGATTCACGAACGACAACATAAACTATGTGGAAATCATTCTGCCGATGGCTGCTATACAAACGTATGGGGTGGACAGCTGAGGTAACAGAAGCACACCCCGACAAATGTATTATCTGCCTGGCCCCTCACACCAGCAACTGGGATTTTCTTATTGGCCAGCTTTATAGTAAAAGTACAGGTTTGAAGAGCAACTTCCTGATGAAGAAAGAGTGGTTCTTTTGGCCGCTTGGTCCTATTTTCCGTCGTATGGGCGGTATTCCTGTTTGGCGTTCCAAACACACCAGCATGACGGATAATCTGGCTGAGACAGCCCAGAGACTACCCGTCTTCCAATTGTGCATCACGCCCGAAGGTACACGCAAACTGAATTCTGAATGGAAACGCGGTTTCTACTATATCGCGCAGAAAGCAGGAATACCCATCTTGCTCTATGGTGTCGATTACGAAAAGAAGTTGATTCGTTGCACCAAAACAATTGTACCTAATGGCGACATCGACAGTCAGATGCGTGAAATCAAAGCATATTTCAAGAACTTCAAGGGGCGTTATCCTGAGAACTTTACTATAGGGGAGGAATAATACCATGTATAAAATTCTATTGTATCTGCTTTTATTATCAGCCCCAACTATCTGTTTCGGACAGTCAGCCAAAGACGAAGCAAAGATGGGCGACCGCCTGAAACTGTTTTTTTCTACCTATAAACCCAAAGACATGCGACTGCCTCGACAGTATCGTATGCAGAGCTATCAGGTGGACAATGACGAGAAGACGCTAACTATCACTACCGACGAATGGTTCGGCATGCAAGAGTTAACGCCCGAGATTACTGAGGACATCTACAAAAAGATAAAGAGCGAACTGCCAAAGCCATATAATAAATATAAGGTAAGTATCGTCGTTAATGGTATGACCATTGAAGAACTGATTCCCAATCGTCTCACGAAGAATGCCGACAAGTCACGCCTTTGGGGAAACATCGAATACGACGGCGAACCTTGGGTAAAGAATATATCTACCCCATTCCATCCGACTCACGGACTGCAAAACCGTCATCTCTCCTTGTGGGCCAGTCATGGACGTTACTACGACCAGAAGACATCACAGTGGCGCTGGCAACGTCCGAAACTGTTTGCTACCACCGAAGACCTGTTTACACAAACCATTGTTGTTCCCTACCTCATTCCTATGCTAGAACGAGCCGGAGCCATCGTCTTCACACCACGTGAACGTGACTGGCAGACCGAAGAGGTTATCGTCGACAATGACGGTTCAAAGAGCAATTATATCGAGGTTACTGCTCATGGTAAGTGGCAGACAACACCACAGCCAGGCTTCATGATGCACGAAGGGCATTATCAGGATAACGAAAATCCCTTTGAGGCAGGCACAGCCCGTATGGCTAACACCACAAGCAGCAACAAGCGTTACTCCGTTGCTACCTATCAGCCCCGTTTCCAAAAAGCTGGTCGCTATGCTGTTTACGTCAGCTACCAGTCACTTCCCAATAGTGTCAACGATGCTCTATATACCGTTTGGCATAAAGGTGAACGCACGCAGTTCCGCGTCAACCAACAGATGGGTGGTGGCACATGGGTATATCTGGGCACCTTTGAGTTTGATGCCGGTTACAGTGAGTTTAACCGTGTCACGCTGACCAATCAAAGCAAGCACAATGGCGTAGTGACTACCGATGCCGTCCGCTTCGGTGGCGGTATGGGTAATATCGAGCGCTTTGGCGAAATCAGCGGTATGCCACGAGCCATTGAGGGAGCACGCTACTATGCACAATGGGCTGGTATGCCCTACTCCGTCTATAGTGGACGACAGGGTACTGACGACTATGCCGATGATATCAATGTCCGTTCGTTTATGACCAACTACATAGGCGGTGGCTCATGCTATTTGCCGACACTTGAAGGCTTGAAGGTTCCTATCGAACTCTCTTTAGGCATCCACAGCGACGCAGGCTATTTCAAAAATGGAAAGGATGTATGGGGCTCACTGTCCATCTGTACCACCAACCATCATGAAGGAAAATTGAATTCAGGTATCTCGCGTATGGCGTCGCGCGACCTTGCCGATGCCTTGCTCAATAACGAGGTAGCCGACCTGAAATATAAATATGGCGATTGGGTACGTCGCGACCTGTACGACCGCAACTATTCGGAGTCGCGTGTTCCTGAGGTGCCCAGCGCTATCCTTGAGACTTTGTCACACCAGAGTTTCCCCGATTTACGCTATGGGCTGGATCCTAACTTCCGGTTCACGCTGGCCCGCTCTATCTACAAGACGCTGCTTCGCTATGTCAACGACCAGCACGGAACATCGTATGTAGTGGCTCCGCTGGCACCCGACAATTTCCGCATTGAATTCAAGAACAAAAACGAGATACAGCTCAGTTGGAATGCCGTCAACGACCCTCAAGAACCAACATCGAAACCTACAGGCTATCTGCTTTATACTGCTGTGGGCGATGCAGATTTCGACAACGGCACCCATGTCAAGAAGACTTCATACGAGTTGAAACTCGAACCTGATCAGACCTATCATTTCCGTGTTGCTGCCGTCAATCGTGGCGGCGAGAGTTTCTGCACAGAGGTACTCTCTGCTTGTTACCAGCCTGGAGCCACCAAGACAGTAATGATTGTCAATGGTTTCAATCGCGTCTCGTCGCCAGCCATTCGCAACAATGAGTTGGAGCAAGGTTTCGACCTCGACGAAGACCCTGGCATTACCTACGGTCCTACATTCGGATGGGTGGGTCGCCAGATTAATTTCGATATTTCGCAGATAGGAAATGAAAACGGAGGCTTAGGCTATAGTGGCGAAGATCTGCAAGGGCAGTTGATTGCTGGCAATGACTTCAATTACGTTCGCACGCATGCTGATGCTATTGCCTCTGCCCAAAAGTACAATATTGTAAGCTGTTCCAACGAAGCTGTCGAGACGGGTAAGGTCAACCTCTCGCGCTATGATGCTGTCGACTTGCTGCTGGGACTCGAGCGCAACGACGGACACAGTCTGAACTACTATAAGAGCTTCACGTCTCTCCTCCAAAATGCACTGCAGAAATACAGTCAGAATGGTGGTGCCCTCTTGGTAAGCGGTGCCTATGTGGGCAGCGACATGACGGCTGATACTGAACAGCAGTTCCTATCCAGTGTCTTGAAGTGTCGCTATGCCGGTCGTTCGCTGGCAGGTTCTAGCACAGTAAATGGTCTTGGGATTAAGCTCGACTATTGGAACACGCTTAACGCCACACACTATGCTGCCACTTCTGTCGATATCCTGCAACCTGTCAAGCCAGCCTTCACAGCTATGCAGTATGCCGACGGACAGGATGCTGCTATTGCTTATAAGCAGGGGCGTGAAAGTGTGTTCGTGATGGGCTTCCCCTTCGAGTGCATCAAGGACCGCCAAAAGCGTATTTCTATCATGCAAGGAATATTAAACTATTTACTAAATAATTAAACCAACAAACTATGTACAAAATTCAAACAAACTCATCAGGTACAAGAAGTATCGAAATCAGCGAAGAACATCTGCAGACTATCGAGGACTACCAGCTATTCCGTGACCTGATTGACTCTAACGGCTATGTTGACGAACAGGTGCTCGATAAGCTAAAATTCAATATCCGTTCCATGCTTGAGTCGGATGCTGGCAAGGACAAACGCCTGCTCGACCTCTGTCTCGACGTGATATATCACAGCAACATGAAGGCCTTTGGTTTGCAACAGCTCGTACTGCTCTTTATCAATTGGAAGAATCAGGGCAACGGCGAATTGGGTATGACCAAACGGGCTATTCAAGGAACACCATTTAATTGATAATTGAGAATTGAGAATTGATGGAGTATAGGCTGACTGATTTCCTCCCCACGACAAAGAAGGAGCTGGAACTACGCGGTTGGGACGAGGTGGATATCATCCTCTTCTCAGCCGACGCTTATGTTGACCATCCTTCCTTTGCCAATGCTGTCATCGGGCGCACACTCGAGGCTGCTGGCTTTCGTGTGGCTATCGTCCCTCAGCCTGACTGGCACGGCGACTTCCGCGACTTCAAAAAGTTGGGGCGTCCACGCCTATATTTTGCCGTTTCTCCTGGCAATATGGACTCGATGGTCAACAAGTACACAGCCAACCGTCGTCTGCGTTCCGAGGATGCCTACAGTCCTGATGGACGTCATGGCCTACGTCCTGACTATCCGTCAGTGGTCTATTCCCAGATTCTTCGCCAACTCTATCCCGATGTGCCCATCGTCTTAGGCGGTATCGAGGCATCCATGCGCCGACTCACCCATTACGACTATTGGCAGGACAAGTTGCGCCCCTGCATTCTTTGCGATGCGCCTGCCGACATTCTTGTCTATGGTATGGGCGAAAAGCCGATGGTGGAAATCAGCCGTTGTCTGGCCGATGGTCTTCCCATCAGCGCCTGTCGCGACATTCCCCAGACGGTGTATATTGCCAATGATGTGACACCTCTGGAGAGCGATATCGTGCTGCATAGCCACGAGGAGTGTCTGCGCAACAAGCGTTCACAGGCCGAGAACTTCCGCCATATCGAGGAACAGTCGAACATGATGCATGCCCAGCGCTTGCTGCAACCTTTAGGCCAAAGTGTCCAGCGTTTTTCTGCTGGAGCTACCGTCGTCGTCAATCCGCCCTATCCGCCGATGACTACCGAGGAACTGGATGCCTCGTTCGACCTGCCTTACACGCGCGTACCTCATATTAAATATAAAGGCAAGCGCATTCCTGCCTACGACATGATTAAGTTCAGCGTCAACATCCATCGCGGCTGTTTTGGCGGTTGCGCTTTCTGCACCATCTCTGCCCATCAGGGCAAGTTTATTGCCTGCCGTTCCAAGGAGAGCATTCTGCGCGAGGTGAAGCAAGTCATCCAAATGGATGGTTTCAAGGGTTATCTTAGCGACTTAGGGGGTCCTTCTGCCAACATGTACGGCATGCATGGGCGCAACCTTAATGCCTGCGAGAAGTGTAAGCGTCCCTCGTGCATCAATCCGCAGATTTGTCCCAACCTGAATACCGACCACTCTAAACTGCTTGAAATCTACCGTGCTGTCGACGCGCTGCCAGGCATTAAGAAGAGCTTCATCGGCAGTGGCGTGCGCTACGACCTGTTGCTGTATCGCAGCAAGGACGAGAAGTCGAACAAGGCCGCTATGGAGTACACGCGCGAACTTATCAAGAATCATGTCAGCGGACGTCTGAAGGTGGCTCCAGAGCATACTTCCGACCATGTGCTCCGACTCATGCGCAAGCCCTCGTTCCAGCAGTTCTATGAGTTCAAGCGTATCTTCGACCGCATCAATCGCGAGGAGCATCTCAACCAGCAGATCATCCCCTACTTCATCAGCAGCCACCCAGGTTGCCGCGAGAGTGACATGGCTGAATTGGCCCGACTCACGCGTCAGATGGGCTATAAGCTGGAACAGGTGCAGGACTTCACGCCTACGCCCATGACGGTATCTACCGAAATGTGGTACACCGGCTACGACCCCTATACGCTCGAACCCGTCTACGCTGCCCATACACAGGACGAGAAACTGGCTCAGCGTGAGTATTTCTTCTGGTATAAAAACAAACCCGCTCATGGAGATTATCGAACAAAACCTCGTCGCGAAGAATCCAAAGATGAAAAGCGAGGACGGAATCGTCGTCACAAATGATTTCATAGCCGTCATCGATGGCTCCACGTCTAAGTCGCAGCATCGTCACAGCCTCTTTCGCAGCAATGGGCGCTATGCCATGCAACTGGTCTCCCGTTACATTCGCCGCATGCCTAAGAACACGACGTGCGAGGGCTTCCTCCGTGGCGTAACAGCCTATATTCAAAAGCATTACAAGAAGTCGATGCTCCAACGGTTGGCCGAGCATCCTGAAGACCGCCTAACCTGTAGCGTCGTCATTTTCAGTCGCCTGTGTCGCGAAATCTGGATGATTGGCGACTGCCAATGTCTTGTCTCACCATCTCACCCTCTCACTTCCTCACCTTCTCAATTCATCGATAATCCCAAACCCTATGAGGCTGAGCTGGCTGCCATGCGTGCCAAGGAGGTTGAGCGACTGTTGAACGAAGGACATACTGCTGATGAGCTATGCCGTAACGACATTGCCCGTCCTGTTATCATTCCCCGCATGATTGAGACCATGCGTAATCAAAATATCACCTATAGCGTTGTCGATGGTTTCCCCATTCCCCGACAACACGTTCGCACTATTACACTCGATTTCCAGCCTTACGAGATTGTCCTTGCTTCCGACGGTTATCCTTTCCTCCATCCGTCACTCGCAGATAGCGAGGAGGCCCTGCAACACCAGCGCCAGTATGACCCACTAAATATCGGCCCACATTTTCAGGCCACCAAAGCGTTCCATCCTGACAACAATTCCTTCGACGATCGCACCTACGTCCGCTTTTTAATCTGAGCGAAGCGAATTTAATTTTTAATGTTTAATATTAAACGTTCAAAGGTCTTTCAATTTAATATCTCTGGCCCCTCGCAGATACTCGCTGCGCAATTCGATAGCCTTTGCCCATTCACCTTTGAACAGCTCGCTCACGTCGATGTCAATCTTCCATCGTCCTTTCGACTCCAGACGATCCACCATCACACCATACGTCAGATTGTTAATATCCTCGGCAGGCATGAATCGCGAGGTTTCGCCCTTCTCGTCGCCACCGATTTCTATCAGCAGTTTGGCGTCAATCAACTCGTACAGCAAGTCGTTCACAATACGGATGGGAATATTCGTCAGTCCGCGCAACTCGTAGGCACTGTATGCACGCTGTCCCTTGGCAAAGCGCTGGCAAATCTTGCTCATCAGCAGCGACGCCATCAGCAGCTTGTAGCGATGGCTAATCTCGCCCGTACTGGCGTCGTAGTCGTAGTAGTCCAAGTTCTGATTCGTGTAGCACAGCTCGGCACCAAACAGACAGATAGTCCACGAAATCTGCACCCACAACATGAACAGCGGCAGGGCGGCAAACGAACCGTAGATGGCGTTATAGCTGGACAGGAACATCTGCGAATGGATGTAGAATATCTGCAGTCCCTGCATCGCGATACCAGCCAGAATGCCAGGCACCACCGCACTCTTCAGTCGCACCTTCGTATTTGGCATAAAGATGTAAAGCGCAATAAACATGCCAGACATCAGCACATAAGGCGACAGGTCTATCAACCATCTGACAAAGGGACCCAGTAGCAGGAAGTCAGGCAGCTGGTCGGCCACCGTAGCCATGAAAATCGAGATACCCGACGTCAGCACGATAATGATGGGGAACAGGAAGAACATGGCCAGATAGTCCGTAAACGTACGGAAAATGCTCCTCGGCTTCTTCACCTGCCATATCTCGTTGAAGGCATCCTCCACATTGCTCACCAGCATCAGCACCGTATAGAGCATGAACACCAAGCCGACGCCCAGGAATACCCCACTCTGCGTATGCACCAGATAGCTGTTCACGAAGCCGATAATGATGTCGGCGGCCTGCGGTTGCGACTGGAAGGCATCCCTGAACCACACCTCGATATACTTGCTGTAGCCGAAGCCGCGCGCAATGGCAAACACCACCGCCATAATCGGCACGATGGCCAGCAACATGCTGTAAGTCAGCGCCGAAGCCTTCTGCAACACACGCTTTGCTGTAAAGAATCTGATGGCCAGCAGCAACTTCTTCAGCACCTCCAGCAACAGATACTTCACTGGCGTCACCTCGTCAGGACTTATTCGCCAGATGTCCTTCTGCAAAAATCGAATCAATCGCTTCACTTTTCACTTTTAACTATTCACTTTTAACTAAAAAGAAAGCAGTGCCCCTGTAAGCCGGGTTCTGTACCCTTGCGGGCGCCTGTCATTTATCTACTACGCCAGTTACCCAGCGTCTCAAGCATTCTACCCTCCATCGTGTTCCGAAGAACTCGGACGGACAGCCCTCCGACGATGGTATACGCGAACTTGCAGCCTCCAGACGGAACAGCCCTACGATTACCCGCAGGCTGGTGGTCTCTTACACCACCTTCTCACCCTTACCCTTTCGGGCGGTTATTTTCTTCTCCCGTATCCTGCTGTCACCAACAGCTGGCACTTTCACCAGTGGGGCGTCCTATGCTGCCCGGACTTTCCTCTCGTACCCTCATGAGTACCAGCGACAGACCGTTGCACTGCTTTCAGTTTGCAAATGTACATAAAAAGTTTGATACTGCAAAACTTTCGGGCAAAAAACACCTTCGGACCGGCAAGAGCCAGCCCGAAGGAGAATGATGAAATTACACAAGAAGAGATATCCCTTCTGTGTCACATTTATTTGCCTTTAAATACAACCTTGAAGGCGGCATTCACATTCTTGTTCCAGTCGTCTCCCTTCGGTATGGCGTTCCATTTCTTCTCGTTAACTGACTTCAGGCTATCAGCAATGCCGAAGTGTATCGTCGGCTAACGTACCCTTCTGTCCGATATCGTCGATGTTGGCAGAGCGGTAGTAGAGCGTTAGCTCGGCGTTCGTCGAAAACCCTTGTAGTTTTCTGGCAGAACATTTGATTATTTCATACAGGAGGAATGTTCCCTGTGAGTACAGTAAGATCAACGAAGTGGTATGGCCAATGGCTCATACTGGCCGACATAGACGGAATTGGAAGTGCGGCCCTTCTTGTCCTTCATAAAGGCATAGAGGTGCAGTGTATGTCCCTTCCATTCGCCAGGAATCGGTGCACTGACAAAACCGACAGAACGGGCTACCGGGGCAACAAACAGTCCTTCGCGCTGGTCGGGACAGAAGACGAACAGATAGAACTCGTCGTTCTTGTTCTCCGTGGTACAATTGCCGTCGAAAGCAACGCAAACCATACCTTCTTGATTCACGTCGGCAGAGGTGATGCTGAAACCAGTCAACGAACCCCAGCTGATACGAACGCGGGGATAGTCGATGCCGTCAGCACCATAGCAGTCTTTGTTGAGTTTCTTGAAAACGCTATGGGTGTTCAGCTTTTCGCGCACGGCATTACTATGAAGCCCCACCGTGTGAGCCACCTTCATGGCCGACGACAGCCGCGAAATCTCAGCAAAGGCATTGCGATGTGCCTGCTGCGCCTCGGTCTGCGGATTAGCCACCGCCTCAGGCATCTTCCGCTCATACGGTCTGCCGTGCCATGAACTGTAAATCACGCCACCCAGCTTTCCGCTCTTCTCTTCACCACGATATTTTGCCATAATCATTCACACTGTTAGTCCGACTTATTTCATCACGTTCTCCAGCTCTCCTCATATCCATCTCATACCTCTGCGGCTATCGAAAACATAGAGCAAGTATAGAGAGGACTTAGAACTACCTTAGTGATACCCTTGAGATGCCTATGAGGAACCCCTGAGATACCCTTGAGCTACAATAGAGTTGGTATAGACTTGGTATAGAGTTGGTATAGACATGCTATGGAGTTGCATTGGGAGAATTAGCTTATAAAAATCTTTGTGTGGCAGTGATTGTTATAAGCCACTGTTTTCTGATGCAAAGATACATCATATTTTTCAATTTTCCAAATTTTTTGGCAATTTTTCCTCACAAGGGCCTTGTGAGCCAAACAAAAGGGAGCCCGAAGGCTCCCCTGAATTAATATTTCTCCTTTTCTGACATTAGCAACAGTTGGTCAGGGCGTTGCCACAGAGCCATTCTTCTTCTATCCATCCTGTATACTTGCCATCAATGGTCTTTACCTTAACCCAGTCGCCCTTAATGTCCATCGGCCGGAGCAGTATTTCGTCAGTGAACTGATAGACAACGGCAGACTTCTCGTCAGGTGATTTGCGTAATGTAAGTTTCTGATTATCATAATTGCGGGTTCCCAGAGCCAGCACGGAATAGTGAATCCAACAACCAGTGTCAGAACTCTTGATTTTGACTTGACTGTCGCCTGTATCGTAATTGTCGCCAACTATTTTCCACCAGCCATCGGTCGGCTTCTCGACACCTATCATGGCCGCCTCGCTAGTAGGAATGCGGTCGATAATCTTACCATTTGGCGCATTACGAACGTTAGTGAACTTACCTTTACTATCCCAAGTAAAAACACCTATTGACTGGGCGCTGACAGTTGCCGACAGGGCGGTCAACAATACAAGAAGTAAGATTAGGGGATTCTTCATAGTTGTTATGATTTTAAAATCAGTTACGACATGCCGAGCAGTGGCTTCAAGTCGTCTTCTTTATAGAGTATCCAACCTGTGGTGGCAAGGAAAGCCAAGAAGACGAAGATGAGACACATCTGGGCGCGCTTGGGTCCAGCCTTCTGAGTTGGTACGGTTGCACTCTGAAGGGTAGTAAATGCAGGTGTTTCCTGCTGTACCTTGGCCTCGGCAGCCAACAGCTGTGCAGCCACTTGCTGGTAGGCATTATATTGAAGCTGCATTTCGTTCTCCAATTCTGTCTGACGCTGACGAACGGATTCAAGCAAAATATCCTGGTTGTGGTCAACGAAGTCTGCATACATGCGGCGAGCCTTGTCGTAGCGAGCCTTCGCCTCCTTGTATATCATCTGGTTGTACTCCAAATCAACGCGAGCCTTTGAAGTGCGGTAGTCAGTAATGAAGTTCTGAAGGCGATTCTTGACAGTATCGGCCATCGTGGCACAAATGACGGCATTCTGGTCTGTGACGTTGATGGTGATAACCATCGTCTTTTTGTCAACATCGCAGACTACCATCTTGTCGAGCGCCTTGACAATAGCTGTCTGTTTCTTGGTCAGACGGAAGGGGTTAATAGCCACTTTTTCTTCTTCCTTCTTAGCACCAAACAATCCAGCGATTGCCTTCATGGTACCACCTATTGCAGCCGACCACCAAGGCTTTTTCTGCTCCTTGCTCAGATAGTCGTAATAGGTCATAGTACGGTCCTTCTCGCCCTTCTTTTTGTCGCCCTCAATGGTGACAGGCACCTCGAACAGCGATGTCTTGAAGTCAGTAGAATTCATCAGGTCGGGATAGAGCGTGGGGAACAGTGCCTCAGAACCCATGCCACCAGCAGCAGAACCAAGATTGAAACCGAAACTGCTTGCCAATGATGCCAAACCACCAGTGGAACGCGTACTGGACAACTCTGGGCTCAACTTGACAGTACAAGAATAGAAATTGGGCTTACCAAGTGCGTAGATGGCAGCCAACACAAATGCCACAGGAAGCACAATGTAGTAGAGATGCTTGTGCTTCAACAAGTCCTTAAATATTTTTCCGAAGTCGATTGAAGACTCCTCAACTTCTATTTGCTCAATATTCTCCATAGTTTATATCTGAGTTTCTATGAAATATTACCTATATTCAGTTTGCAAAGTTACTAATTATATTTTAAATGACTGGCATTTTACAACAAAAAAATGCAAAAAGCCATCGGTATCAGCGATTTTTATGCTTCAAAAACCAACGATGAGTCAGAAAATGATATATAAGCAGAGCCACTACCGTGACCGCCAAGCAGGTGTAGAGTAGCATATCGCGAGCATCGTAGAACAAGCTATAGCCCAAACCAAGCCCTAAGGCCAGACCAGTTTCCCACCCAAGGAAATAGGTGCTCTGCGAGGTGCCTCGCTGGCAATGACGGCTCAGCTTGACAAAGAACAGCAGGAAGCGTGAGCTGATGACGCCGACAGCGGTACCTATCAGCAGCGGTGATACCAAACTGGCGGGATAGACTAACAGCACGAGCAGGGCTGCCAACAGAAGGATCAGTCCGGTAATTACCTCGCTCTTCAACTCGGCATTGCGAAACACGAAACGCTGAGCCAGTAATGCCAAAAGGAAACCAAACATCATCAAAGCGTAGAACGCCAGCGACAAAGACAACGAGAGCGTCAGTCCGATAACAATACTGATGAGCAGCAGATTGAAGAAAAGCACGAAACCGCTTGGTAGAAAGAATCTGTCTAGAGACACGATAGACACGCCCTCTTCCGGTGTACGGAACGGGAACGATACTCGACTGATGAGTAGTAAGCTTACAAGTGCAAGAATACCTGATACAAAGAGAATTGGCGTCATCTGCGAGAGACGACAGCCGAGTGGCAGCAGGTAACGATGAGCGGGAAGAAGGGCAACAGCCAATCCCACAACGGGACCTAACGACAAGGCAAAACGTGAGAACCAAGCTGCCCCAAAATTGGCCTCAGTGCGTTGGTGCGACTCGCAGGTATCAATGATGAGCGTGGACGTCAGCACCATCTGTGTCAGTCCGAAAGCAGCACCCAAGGCAACACGATGTATCAAAGCCCAGGGGAAGGATGTCAACGGACTGAAATAACCCATCGCCAATACGTTAACAGCCAGCGCTGCAATGCCCCAGATGCAGACCATATTACGACGGAAACGCTGCACCAGCCATGAACACTGGGAGCCAAACAGATACAGTCCGAAGGCGAAGGCCGCCATAGTCAGTCCAGTCTGCTCGGGCGTCAATTGCTGTTCGGCCATCAACCATTGCGGGAAGGTGGGTATCAGCATATATACCGACATCGTAAGCAGCAAATCAGCAATGACCAACAGCCAAAACTCATGATGCCACAAACGGATATGTACTGGTGTGTTTTGATTGTTCATCAATACGACTCAGATTCGTTAGGGAAATCGCCACTCTTGACATCGGTTACATAGTGGCCTACAGCATCGGTAATAACCTCGTTAAGGTTAGCATAGCGACGCAGGAAACGGGGCGAGAACCCCTGAGTCATACCCAGCATGTCGGCAATGACCAGCACCTGACCGTCACAGCCATTGCCAGCACCAATACCGATTGTAGGAACGGAAATCTCGCTGGTCACGCGGGCTGCCAATTGGGCTGGCACCTTCTCTAACACGATACCAAAACAACCTGTCTCGGCCAATAGCTTGGCATCAGAAATCAGTTTCTCGGCCTCGGCATCTTCCTTGGCACGAACGGCATAGGTGCCGAACTTGTTGATACTCTGAGGGGTCAGTCCCAGATGTCCCATGACGGGAATGCCTGCATCAAGAATGCGTTTCACGGTGTCAATAATCTCAACACCACCCTCAAGTTTCAGGGCATCGCAACCACTTTCCTTCATGATGCGAATGGCATTGGTAACGCCATCGGCAGCATTTACCTGATACGAACCAAAAGGCATGTCGCACACCACCAAGGCACGATTCACGGCACGTACTACAGCACTAGCGTGATATATCATTTGGTCGACGGTAATGGGCAGCGTGGTCTGATTACCTGCCATCACGTTCGAGGCTGAATCACCTATCAATATTACATCAACTCCAGCCTTATCGACAATACCGGCCATGGTGAAGTCGTAGCTGGTAAGCATTGAAATCTTCTCGCCCTTCTGCTTCATCTCCATGAAGCGATGGGTCGTAACCTTACGGTTGTCTGAAACTAAATATCCTGCCATAATCTTTTATTTTTATAATTATAATAATGTATAATCACTAATAACTTGGTCGCAAAGCGGGGCAATCTTCTCAGCGCTGTTTGTCGTGGCCACCCCATAGACAAACATGCCTGCAGCCCTACCCGACTTTAAGCCATTGAATGAGTCCTCGAAAACCACACTCTCGTCGGGCGTCACACCTAAACGTTCAGCAGCCTTCAGATAGCAGTCGGGATCGGGTTTAGAACGATCGAAATCCTCTGATGTCAAAATAGCATCGAACAGATTGCAAAACTCTGGGTGCGACTGATAGACGGCCTGCATCTTAGGCTGATTAGAACTTGTCACAACAGCAGTCTTTATACCCTTTTGGCGCAACGACGTAATATAGTCAAGGAAGCCGGCAATATAGTCATAATGCATCTGCTGCTCGAACATGTTCAAGCGTTCGGTAATGACAGCCTGCTCAGGTTCCAACGGTCCGGAAAACCATGCGTCGTATATCTGCACTAACGTCTGACCTTTAATCTCTTGTTCTAGTCCAGGATGCTCAGGATGGTACTCACGACACTGCTGTCCCCAGAACACGGTGTACTGTGGTTCAGTATCGAATACAACACCATCTAAATCAAATAAAGCGGCCTTAAAATTCATCTCATTTCTCATTTGCGGCTGCAAAGGTACAAATAAGTAAGAGAAATTCCAAATTTATTTAAGAATTTCAAACGTTTTCAGACATTTATGGAACCACAATGAGGGCAGGCCCCCTTCTGTTGTAGTGCGGCTCCACAGTTACCACAACGCAGAGAAGTGCGGGCATGTAGGACCCATCGCCTAAGGGCAAAGAAAATGTAGGCAGGAAGAAGAAAATAGCCAATATAGTATAGTGTCAGGATGCTAAATATAACATATAACACAGCGCAAACGGCACCAAGTCCGAAGAGGTAAAGAAGTGCATCAAAGGCCTGAAGACGATGTATAGTATCGTCGACAGCAGCCACACCAACGATGATGATTGCCCATACGGAACTGACGAAAAGGCCAAGGGTAAAGGGAAGGTTGAAGGGATTGAGCGAAGGATGGAAATAGTAGTGTCGCCACTGCTCGGCTCCGAAAGTCTGAATGGTGGCATAGGCTGTGGCGGAGCAGGCCATGAGAATACACAGCAGCGTGGGATAGAAGGAATCAATGTCGTTAAAATGCACAATATAGGCATTGCGTCGTAATAGTTTACGCATGGCATAGGCGCCACCTACGATAACACAAAAAGCCAGGAATACCAGCAGGTGAGTGTCAGAGAATACGTCGATGAATTGTGAAATGGGGTCATCAGGCGACACCGCATTCAGTAGTTCGCTCTCACGAATCCAGCCCTGAGTAATCTGGTCGCGAGCTACCTTTACCCATACAGAATCGATAGTATCCGTCGGAATAGTCTCAATGTCAGCTACCACTATACGCTGTCCTTTCGTGACATACATTGTATCGAAAGCCATATCGCCCTTACTATCAGCCAACGGCAACAACTCGGAGCGAACCAAGAAATTATAGTTCTGCGTGTAATGATGCGTCGTTGAGAAGGATATGGAGTCTATCTGCTGCTTGCTCAGATCCCAGGCATCAGGTGTCTTCTGGCCGTGATTGTAGCACGCGCAGCACAAAACAGAAATCAGCAACCCTATGACAATCCTAACGAGACGCATACACATTCATTTGACAATTCTTACAATCAAACTCCAGACGGAACTGACGTCCATCAGCTAAACGAAGACTTAACGGTTCCTTCCATGCAGGATGCTTCCCACCATGTTTGACACAATAGCCCAGAGCATAACGCAGACAATGACGACATTGCATCACGGGGCCGTCCTCACTTTTTATCTCATAAGCTGAAATGGCATCAGTATGATAGAAATCGCGCGAAAGGCGATTGGCGATGTTGTAAAGATAGGAATAGGCATAACGAGGAACAGGCTCATTGGAAGAAACACTGAGAACTGTGTGCCCAGCAGTATCGCTGCAGGGATTGCTGGGATTATTCAATGCCTCCACCAATAAACGGCGCAATTCACTCAGTAAGCTATTGGGAATAAAATAATTGAAACCATCATCAAACGTCACCTCGCAGCATTCGTAAATCGTTCCTCCCAACTTAGACAACTGGCGTTGGATGTTTTCGTGCTGTAACTTGTTGGCAACTTGGTGCTCACAAGGCACAGAAACGCTAACGCCATTCGCTGACAAACAGAAGCCATCATCGGTAACCGACAGATGCATCGATATGGGCAGTTTGCGTTCGGCTGTAGGACGTGACAACAAGCGTTCAAACTCCTGATCATAATTGCGATAGAGTGCCATACCCGAACGTAGATTATTAGGCATCTGATAGGGGAACAAACGATTGCCTTGCGCACGATTGACACGGAAGCCCTCTAACTCATGGTCGGCATTGATAAAACACAAACCGTCGCCATTAGCAAACGAAGCAGTACCTGCCACATTGAAAGAATCGTGGCGCAACTCCTTGACCGTACCAACAAATTCTCCCATAGCCTTGGGTGTGTCAGGAGAGAAAATATCTGGCTGCCGACCATGCAGAAAATAAGTGGTAAAGCCACGATTGAACGTCTTCTTCAGATTCGGCGTAAACGAATAAGACTCCCTACCCTTGGAGGATCGGCAATAAGCATCGGGATGCTTGGCAATGACAGTATCAAGACGCTGACTATAGGCTGCAACAACATTCTTGACATAACTGGCATCCTTCAAACGGCCCTCTATCTTAAACGAGCAGGCACCAGCAGCTATCAACTCTTCAAGATGTTGTAGTTGGTTCATATCTTTCAGAGACAGCAAATGACGTTGGTGTTCCAGTTCACGACCATCAGCATCGATCAAATCGAACTTCATGCGACAAAACTGGGCACACTCGCCACGATTGGCTGAACGCTGGAAACAATGTTGTGACACATAGCACAAACCACTATAACTAACACAAAGGGCACCATGAACAAACACCTCTAATTCAACATCGGGCACCTGACGATGAATCTCAGCAATCTCGTCGACAGATAATTCACGCGCCAGCACGACCCTACGGAATCCTAAAGAGCGTAACCATCGGACCTTGTCAGCAGTACGATTGTCAGTCTGCGTCGAAGCATGCAATGCTATAGGCGGCAACGACATCTTCAAGATACCCATATCCTGCACAAGGATTGCGTCAACCCCAGCATCATACAGTTGTTGGATGAGCAGCTGGGTAGCCTGTAGTTCATCATCATAAAGGATGGTATTGACAGTGACATAGACCCGTGCAGCAAACTGATGAGCATGCTGACACAACGTGCGGATATCCTCGACACTATTGCCTGCTGCAGCACGTGCACCAAAACGTGGAGCACCAATATAGACAGCATCGGCACCATGGTCAATAGCAGCTATACCACACTCCAGATTCTTGGCAGGAGCCAGCAGTTCCAATTGCGTCATTTAATTTGATTAATATCGTAAGGTGTCTCCTGATAGACGTAATAATTTATCCAGTTGCTATACAGCAGGTTAGCATGAGCACGCCACGTTACCAAAGGTGGCTGCGACGGGTCGTTGAAGCGATAATAGTTACGCGGAACATCAACATCCTTTCGTACATCCTTATCGCGGCGATACTCCTTATCAAGCGTGTCAGGCGCATACTCCAAATGTCCGGTGATAAAAAACTCACGACCATTACGAGCCATTACAATACTAACACCACTATCAGGCGACTCTGCTATAAGCTGCAAATCAGGATTGGCCAGAATATCTTCGCGATGCAATTCTGTATGACGGCTATGAGGCATCTGGAACACATCATCGAACCCACGGAAAATCGGCAGTTGCGGATCAAGTGTATGCTGCGGGAAAATACCGAACATCTTCTGGGGTAACGGGTACTTGGGTATACCATAGTGGTAGAAGAGACCAGCCTGAGCAGCCCAACATATATATAAGGTACTCGTAACGTGCGTACGCGCCCACGCGAAGATTTCCTTCATTTCCTCCCAATAACCTACATCCTCGAACTCCAACTGCTCAACAGGCGCACCAGTAATAATCATGCCGTCATACTTCTCGGTACGCATCTCCTCGAAACTGCGGTAGAACATCATCATGTGCTCAATTGGTGTATTCTTGGGCGTATGGCTCTTCAACTTCATGAAACTGATTTCCAACTGCAAAGGCGTGTTCGACAAGAGACGTACCAAATCAGTCTCTGTTGTTATTTTCAGTGGCATCAAGTTGAGAATAACAATCTTCAAGGGACGGATATCCTGCATATGAGCACGAGTATAGTCCATCACAAAGATGTTCTCATGCTTTAGCAACTCAATGGCAGGTAATCTGTCTGGTAATCTTAAAGGCATCTAACTAATTACTATTTGACAATTAACAACATTCTTTATTCCACATGGAAGACACAAACAGAAACATTATCAAAACCACCAGCCTCAATAGCAGCTTCGCACAAAGCATTGGCAGTAGCTCCTTCATTCATCAGTTTCTCAATATCTTCGTGATCTACCATATCATTCAGTCCGTCAGAACACAACATATAGGTGTCGCCTGGTAAGAAATCGGCAGTAAACTCATATAAATCGAGATAGGAATTCTTGCAGCCCGCACCAATACAGTTCGTAATAATATTGGAATGCTTTTTCTCACCATTGGCATTGCTGAGCGAATGGTCGGTGGATAACTGCACCAACTTGCCATCACGCAAGCGATATAAACGACTGTCGCCACAATTGAGCCAAAAGTACTTGCCACCATAATAGATAACACCAACCAAGGTCGTACCCATTTCATGCAGCGAGGGGTCGGAATTACCTCGACGATTAATGGTTGTATTGATATATTCAAGCCACTCTAACATGGTCTCGTCAAACTCACCAATAGACAAGCCACGGGGAATGTCGTTTATAAAGAACTTCAAACTATCAAGCGTCTGCTCACTGGCTACCTCGCCAGCACGATGACCACCCATGCCATCAGCAAGAGCAATGACAAAGCGCTCATTGTTTTCAGTCATAAATTCTGTACGATAGGCGTCACTACGCACAAACTTGTCATAAGCCAACACCATGTCTTCGTTATTGCTTCTAATACATCCTACGCGACTGGCTGCTGTTAATACGATTCTACTCATAATTATTACTAATCCTAAAACATCTTATATATTATCATTAATTCACGCTGACTTGCAAATTTATATTTGCAAGGGTTACGATGTCACCCGACTTAATAGACATAGGTACATCTGGAAGAAGATCGCGTTGATTAAGCTTTGTTCCGTTAGACGAATGCTTATCGATGATGCACCATCCAGTATCAGGTTTGTATATGAGCTGGGCATGAACACCGGAGATGAACATGTTGCCTTCAAACAATTGCTGATATGGACCTTGCCGACGACCAATAACAGCTCCATTCACACCAACCATGCGGATATCAAGTGATGGGTTGTAGAGGGTCAGCGAAGGTATACCGCTCTTGGTTGCTACAGGTTGCTGGGGCACATCAGGCTCAGGTTCACGCAAAGAAGCTTGTGTCACCTGATTGAACGAGAGATTGGCAGCATTTATAGAAGCAGACATGGAAACGGCACTGGCCTCCTTCTTTCCCAAATTATCAGGACTAACCATCAACCCACCGCAATGAGTACAACGGCGACCTTTACCAACACGTCCGCAGTTAGTACAATACGCCAACTCTTGGCCACACTGGTCACAAAAGTGCGATCTTTCTTCTATCTCTTCTTTACAATTCGGACAGATTATCATATATTCTCATTAATATCTTCTGGCATAATCATTTGATAAGTCTCTGGCGTTACCTCCGACTGATTCATCTGGCTAACACGCATAGAAAGCTGCTGGATGGTCTGATCGAGCATGTTGCGCATCTCACGGGCGTTGCCGAAGGATTCTGACTTGTTGACCACAATACGACAGATAACATCCATCAGTTTGAATTCTGCCTCAGGCGACAGCTTGTAGTTGTCCTTCTGAGCCATCTTCTTGTAGATAGCCAACAACTCGTCTTCATTATAGTCATCGATATGCATTTTGTGAGAGAAGCGGCTGGCCAAACCTGGATTGACAGCCAAGAAGGTTTCCATCTCATCCTTATAGCCGGCAGCAATCACCACAAACTTGCCACGATCATCCTCCATACGTTTCATCAGCGTATCGATAGCTTCCTTACCATACTGGTCATTCTCAGATGAAAGTGTGTAGGCCTCATCGATAAACAGAATACCACCCATAGCCTTGTCGCAAATGTTGTTGACAATCTTCGGTGTCTCACCCATATATTTACCAACCAACGTAGCACGACTGGCCTCAATCACACGGCTGGTGGGAAGAATCTCCATAGCTTGCAAAATTTCACCCATCTTACGAGCAACAGACGTCTTACCTGTACCAGGATTACCTGTCAGGATGAAGTTCATAGACATCTGCTGAACCTTACCGGCACCCATAGCAGCACGTTGCTTCATGAACATACTCTGTACTGCCAGACGACGAATCATGTTCTTCACTGAACGCATACCGATAAACTCGTCGAGTTCGTTGAGGACCTCGTCGAGTGGACGAGCCTTCTCACTCTGAGCAACCTCAAGGTCAGCACTGGTAATACGATACATATCATCGTCCTTAAAGTCAGGATTACCCATCATGCTTACAAGACGTTGGCTCTGTTTCTCGACAGCCTGATCAAAGATCCTGCGTGCCTCACGGGCATTACCAAAGTTCTTGTCACGACGCAAATAAAGCTGCTCGAACTGACGATGGATAGTACCCTGAGTTTCTTCGTCCACAGTAAAGTTCTTACCCTTACAGAGGTTGAGGAATATCTGCGTGAGTTCGTCGGGTGTGTAGTCGTCGAAGTGGATAGTTTGTGTGAAACGGCTCTTCAATCCAGGGTTAGAATCGATAAAGTCATGCATGTTGTCAGTATAACCAGCAACAATACAAATGAACTTGCCACGATCATCCTCCAAACGCTTGAGCAAGGTATCGATGGCTTCAGCGCCAAACGAATCTTGATCATTAGACTTCAGTGTATAGGCCTCATCGATGAACAGCACACCACCCATAGCAGAATCAATCAACTGGTTGGTCTTGATGGCAGTCTGACCAGCAAAACCTGCAACCAACTTAGAACGGTCTGCCTCTACCAACTGTCCACGTGAAAGAATGCCTAAAGTACGGAAGACATCTGCCATGATACGAGCCACGGTAGTCTTACCTGTACCAGGATTACCAGAGAATACATAGTGCTTGCCCTGGAATGTATTGGTCTCTCCACGACGAATCTGAAGATTGAGGAAGGCTGCTAAGTTCGAAATTTCCTTCTTGACAGCAGCCAAGCCAACCATACCGTTGAGTTTGGCCAGACATTCTGTATAATCGACAGCCTTTGGAGCATCGTACGGAATGTCAGCTACGTCAATAGTCATCAACTGCTCGTTGCTGAGTGTAGATATGTCAACCTTTTGCATGCGCTCTGCCTGCTTGGTGCAAATCTTCTCAAACAACTGACGCATAGTGCGACCATTGGCAAAGTCCTTATCACGCGAATTATACAACTCGGTAATCATCTTCAGCGTCAACTCACGAGCCTCAGGTGTAAACTGATATTTCTTGTCGCTGGCAAACACTTCCATAATCTGGAACAGCTGATCGGGATTGTAGTCCTCGATATTCAGGAAATAACTGAAACGGCTGCGTACACCTGGATTGATTCTGAACAGGTTTTCCATCTCTGTGCGATAGCCTGCTGCAATGACAATAAACTTGCCTCGGTCGTCCTCCATGCGCTTCATCAGCGTTTCCAAAGCCTGTGTACCCTGCTGGTCACGTTCGCCACCACTACTGAGGGGCACCAAAGTATAAGCCTCGTCGACAAAGAGAATACCACCCATGGCCTTGTCACACAAACGGTCAACCACCTTAGGTGTCTCGCCCTGATACGGACTAATCATCTTAGAACGGTCTACCTCAACAACATGACCACTGTCCAGATATCCGATAGCCTCCATGATTTCACCTAACTTGCGGGCTATGGTCGTCTTACCAGTACCAGGATTACCTGTCAGCACGATATGAATACCTGCCTTCTCCTGTTCGCCTAGTCCACGTTGTGCACGTTGTACATTGTTGTGAACAGTGAATGCTATCTCGCGAACAGCCTTCTTCACCTCGTCCATACCAATATAATGGTCGAGATCGCTCAAGATGTCCTCCAGCGTTCTTTCTACTGGTACATAACCACGAATATCGGTTTCCTCTATCATGGTGGCTTGAGAGCCACGGCTGATAAACGACGTAAAGATATCTTCGGCAGTTTTCACAGCCAAATGGGCATAACCAAAAGTATCGTCCTTGATTTTCACCTGATATTGGAAGAAACGCAACAACTTACGTTCTGCCTCAGGAGAAAAAGCGGAGAGTCCATATTTTGATTGTAGCTCCTGTTTACAGATATCACACAATTCCGTATAGCCTGGTGTTGGCAGACGGAACATATATTTGAAGCGGTTCTGTGCAGCAGGATTGGCAGACAGGAAATCGTCAAGTCCCTTGGGCAAACCAGCAATCATCACAATAGGATTCTCATCCCATTTGTCCATCTCAACAAATAGTTTGTCAAGTGGGTTTACTTGATTCGAATAACGATCTGGGAGAAGTTTCTGGACATTATCGAAGAACAGGATACCTCCTCTGGCATTCTTGACGTTTTCATCCCATTTCTCGACGAAACGCTGATAGTCAACAGCATCAACCATCGTCAACTTAGGATTCTCAATAATCTTGTGCTGATAGAAGTAGTCGCGTATCACCTCTGCCAATGCCGTCTTACCTGTACCCGTCTCACCAATAATAATGGTATTCACGCTAAGGCGCACATTCATCACGTCCCTGCGCGAATGGAGATAAGTATAAGTGTCAACAACTGTTTTCAGCTGCTGCTTTACCTCATCAAGCCCCACCATACGGTCAAGCACATTGAGGGATACAAGCTGGTGTCCACACCACTTACAGAACTTCGCTATCGAGCGGTTTTCTTTATGACATTGCTCACAAATCATAACTTATTCTGCATCATTATCATTTTGTATCTGGTCGACAACTTCTGTAGGCTGAACCTTAATCTTTTTGCCGATGTCAGACTTATTAATATTCAACAAGTTTGGACTGAAGACTACCAACTCAGCCACCAACATGCCCATCATCAAACTCCATAGAATATAGTGAATCACAGACTCACCACTGATAGAGCGAACCTGATTAGCCACGTCGTCAAGCAGGCCAAACTTAGAGCCTTTGAAACGGAATGACCTCTGCTTGAAAGTGAAATAGAGTGGTTCCAACAGTGTAGACTTGATATCATGGTCATCCATTACCTCACTTACCAACTGACTGTCACTCTTAGTCACGCTACGATAATCTGTAAAGTGACATATTATAATATATATTAAGGTAATGACGACAATCGCTGGCACAAACATGCTGGGGAAAGATCCATTCACATAGCGTAATACCGTTACTGGTATCCATGCAGAAAGGTAACCTATCAATCCCCAAAGGCTGGAAATGAGGAAGCCATAGCCTCGGAAATATGCTCTGGAGGCTAAAATCAATGCAGTAGCTCCTCCCACTGGAACACCTATCGTCAGCATGGGATGCTGTAGAACATACTCTTTAGACGGTACGCCAAAGATCATTACCAACAGCAACCATACAGCAGCTAATCCAAAGAACATGCCACGCCATAATTGTTCCTTACGCTTGGCCTGGAAGTAGCTTTGACGAACTTCCTGATACTTGTTGGCAGTTTGCTTACGAGCATCACAGAAGCGTTTGTAGAATTTATGATGAGCATCAATCTCGCCTATCTCATTAATCCACTCCTCCAACTTATGCTCGTAGCTATATGTTTCCAGGAATTCATTATGAGGGTCTTCATGATAGAACACAGACATCCATTGGCACAAAGAGCCACGCTTGATGGCCGCCAACAACTGTGGTCTGTAAGCCAACTTATCTACAGTTTGGGGCGATTTCAATATAGTACCATCCTCCAACTGATACGAAGGAATAGCACCTAGAATACGACAGAAACGATAGGCTGCTGTACGCAAATCGTATGCGCCTAAACGTTCGCGATTCTCTTCACTCTTCAGGTCAAAGCAGGCACGTGCCTGACTGATCTGATCTATCCAACCATGTAACTGAGCGAAATAGAAGAAACGTCCATTGGGGTCATTATAATCTGACACCTTCTCAGCAAATGCAATATCATCGAGCGACTGCCAACCAATGAGTTGACGGGCCATCACTTCGCCCACTTTATATGGTGTATCAGCATCGCGCAAATCATAAGCAGCCTCTCGATCCAGATTATAAAGCACCTTATAGGCCAACGAACGTGTAGGCTTTTGTCCTTGTGTCATAATGCGCAAAGCCTCACAGGCCATAGCATCCTCACGACAATACATCCATGAAAGCAAACGACCATCAGTCAAACTGTTCCATTCGTCATCACTACAGTTCTCGTAACCAAACGAATGGGTTATCTCTTCAACAGTAGAAGATGGAAATTTAGCCAAGAAAGGAATATCCCTGTCTATCTCGTATACCAATCGGAGCACAGCCACGCGCCCGTCATAGTTGGCATCAGCAGTAAAATAACTACGCAAGCGACTGACGTCAGCCTTGGTGTGAGATTCCAGATACAAAAATAATTTGTCGTTTGGATTAACCAACGATAGCGCATATTCCTCTTGATAACTTAAGACTGAAATAGCCAGACTGTGGATATCGTCACATTTATTACCCTTAATATCCTCATAAGGATAGGTCGGTTCCATCATATAAATAGCAGACATCAGACCTGCCATCTGGTCAGCCGGATATCTGTTAACCACAATATCCTTGACAGCCGAACTCAGTTTCACATTACCACACTGTTCCAGCCAACCAGCTATTCGTCCGTTATAAAGATAGCTGCACGACAGGCGTTCATTATCAAGCAACAGCGGAATAAGTTCATGGACATTATCAGCAACCAGGTTGCGCTCAGGATCGACAACAAAGCTGCGATACTTAAGCAAGGGTGACGTGATATCAACACTCACATCCTCGCCCAAGAACCAGCGTTCTACTTCGTCATAGCCCCAGCGACTCTGCGGATTGACGGCTGTCAGACCCATGACAATCATCTTGACACGCTCAGGCAGTTCGTTGATACGAGGCAGACGACCTTCGTTCTTCTTACGCATCATGACACGCTCATTCTGGCTCAACGGATTCTCTCCCAACCAGAGTGTCATCAAGGTAATACCTAAGGAGTAGAAGTCGACAGCTGGTGTGATTTCCACCTCGCCATCAATCACGTCATTGTACATTTCAGGGGCAGCATACACAGGTGTACGAGCCTGAGTAGTACGATGCACCTTCTCGTCATTTTCCATCACACTTGAGATACCGAAGTCGCCAAGTACTATCTCTTTATGCTTCGTGTCACGGAAGAAATAGTTACCAGGTTTGATATCCTTGTGAATCACATTGTTCTGATGACAGTAAGCCAAAGCTGCAGCGGCCTGCAATGCAATACGACGGAATTGGTTGAAGTCGCCGTCCAAGTCATAATCACTCAACGTACCACCGCGAAGATACTCCATCAGTTCATAATCGCGATTCTTTCCGTCAACATAAGTCTTACCATAGTCTATAATCTTGACTATCATCTCCATGTTGAAGTTCTGAATGATACGCATCAGTGTCTTCTTAATCGTGAAGTTCGGATAGTATATCTTCAATACCTTCTCGCCTTCATTATTCGCAACAAGAAACACCTGTGCCTCACCAGAATTATCGCTGATGCACCTGATACTACGATATGCTCTCCCCTTCAGGATGAAGTCGGTACCACCATCAGTTTCCATGTAGACAGCAGCAGTTCCTGGTTTTACTGTGGTCTCATTGTTTGCTGAGGAACCAGAAGTACGCTGAGGACTATCAACACGGATAGTCGCAGACATATCTTGGGGTGCTGCTGTTTGCTGGGGATTTGTGGCCGGATCGGGCTTACGTATGGTCTCGTCCATATTTATTTATCATCTTTTATTTCCGCTGAACTATTCTTGCCTAACACAACCCATTTACCTCCAAGATGGGGCTTGGCACAACCACATGGGCTGCTGTGCATGGCATGCTTATAGTTGCACACCCATGCCAGCCTCACGCCTGTTGGCTTGCTGGCCATCGCATAATTGCGCGCCTTAACTGGAGATGATGAAGGGGGAACGGCCAATTTCTCAAGTATGGCCGAAAGCATCTTGACTTTGACTGCTTTCTGGTCTTCCAACTCCTCCTTCGTCATTCTATTTGACTCTATCTTGGGAATAACAGGTATTTCAACACCTTCGTCTTGTTGCAACAAAGTGAGCACTCGCTCGCGTAATTTCTGACAATTCTGCTCACGAACGACATCACGTTCAGAAGTATACGGCAGAGCGTTCTCCAGTTTCGAGTAGTCTTGCACGATTTCCATCAACTGCTGATAGTCCGGATTCTTCTCCAACTGCTTGACCATCTGTTTGGCCTCTTCCGTCAAGGCTGTACCGCATTTCTTGCAGAAAGCAAAATCGTTGAGTGAGTGACAGGTGGGGCACACCAAGCCACCTTTGGGACTACCGCACTCAGGACAATAGGCTTCAATACCAGACAAATGGGAACCACAAAAAGAGCACACATCTTTGCGGATATAGTGGTGACAAACTTCACAGAAATCAGCATCAGCGTCAACTTCAGCACCACAATGAGGGCACGTCATCTTGCTGATAGGTTGTCCGCACTGTGCACAGAACAACGCCTCAAGTTCATTGATAGCTCCACAATAGGGGCATTCCTTGCCAGCAGCCTGCTGTTGCCTTTGCTGCTGCATCATTTGAGGAATCGGTTGCTCACTCATTTGCGGGCGTGTTGTCCGCTGCAGCATTTCCTGCGGCCTTACCGTCCTCTCCATTGGTCCAAAATTAGAAATATTGTCGTTCATTACGTAGACGATTAGTAATATATTGATGCAAAGTTACACATTTTTTTTTATTACAAAGAAAAAACCGCCGTAAATTTATATTTACGACGGCATTTTTCATCGATTTTAACAAAAAATGTTACCAAAGAGGCAATCGTTCTGCTTTTGGAACGAATAATTTATCACTTTCTTTCACACCAAAGGCTTCATACCACATGTCAATATGTGGCAACGCACCATTGACACGGTAACGTCCCAATGAGTGGGGGTCACTCTTCGTGCGATTACGGATTTCAGCCTCTGTGATGTTACCTGCCCATACACCAGCGTATGCAATAAAAAAGCGCTGGTCGGCAGTCAACCCATCAATAACAGGTAAGGGGTTACGCTTGGTAGCATTCTTATAGGCATACCACGAAACCTGTAGACCACCATGGTCAGCCAGGTTCTCGCCAAGCGTCAGACGGCCATTGGCATTCAGGTCAGGCAACACTTTGATATTCGAGAAGAAATCAGCGAACTTATCTGTACGAGAAGTAAAATTCTTTCCATCCTCTTCCTTCCACCAATCGTGCATGTTTCCATCCTTGTCATACTGGCGTCCCTGATCGTCAAAACCATGCGTCATCTCATGTCCAATCACAACACCGATAGCACCATAGTTAAAGGCATCATCAGCCGTTGGGTCAAAGAACGGAACTTGCAGAATACCAGCAGGAAAACAGATTTCGTTCGTGGTAGGGTTATAGTAAGCGTTAACCGTCTGCGGCGTCATGTGCCAGTCGTCACGGTCAACGGGCTTACCAGCAGTATGGTCTATATGCCACGCTGTCCAGAAGCGGCGGCACTCCATCATATTATCATAGTATGATTTTTTCGCATCAATCTTCAAGTCAGAAAGGTCTGTCCACTTGTCAGGATAACCAATCTTCACATAGAAGGTATTGAGTTTCAGCAGTGCATTCACCTTCGTAGAATCGTCCATCCAGTCCTGGGCAGCAATACGCTCGCCGAGGGCCACGCGCAGGTTCTCGACCAGCGTCTTCATGCGCTCCTTTGAGGTGGCAGGGAAATACTTCTTCACGTAGATGCGTCCCAAAGCCTCACCCATCACGCCTTGCACCTGATTGGTTGAACGGCGCCACAAAGGATGGTCTTCCTTCCTGCCTGAGAATATTTTACCGTAAAAATCAAAGTTTGCCTCACGGACGGCATCGTTCAAGTAACCTGTACAACCATCGATAATGCCCCACTCCATCACGTCACGGAACTCGGCGGGAGTCATGGTCGAGAACAGCTTGTCGGCAGCCTCCATAAAGGCGGGCTGGCCAACGACCATCTCCTGAATATACTGGCTCTTGACACCTTTGGCATTCATCTGGCGCTCCAACATCAGATGAGGATAATTCGCATCAAACTCCTTAAGCGTCATCTTGTTATAGTTGGCCTGCGGGTCACGGAGTTCTGTATTCGACTTCGATGCTTTAGCCAAGGCCACTTCCACCTTCATGATGTTCTTCATCTTCTTCTCGGCCACGCTCTTCTTGAAGCCAAACAGTTGAAACATACGGACAATATGCTTCTTGTATGCCTCACGAATCTTGGTGGTAGCCTCGTCGGTCTCCACATAATAATCTTTCTGCCCCAAGGTCAGTCCCCCCTGCGAGATGTTAAGGATATTGTTCGTGGCATTCTTCTCGTCAGCACCGATATACGTACCAAACAGCTGTGATTCGCCATAAGACATCAGCTCCAACTGGATGTCGAACAACTGGTCCTTGGTCTTGGCAGCCTCCATTTTCTTAATGAGAGGCATCACCGGTGCCAGACCATCCTGCTCACGACGGGCAGAATCCATTGCCAGTTTATAGAGGTCGCTCAGTTTCTGTTCGACGGTACCAGCAGGATAGGTATTTTCCTGCAGTTCCTTCAAAATGCTGTTAATGCGCTTGTTATTATCTTCGGCCAAGCGGTCGAAACTGCCAAAGCGTGAATAGGCAGCAGGCAGCGGATTGGCTTTCATCCATCCGCCACAGGCATACTCGTAGAAGTCGTCGCCAGGGCGCACACTCTTGTCGAGGTCGTTCATATTGATGCCCGACTTCAACTGTGCCGATGCGGTGACTACTGTCACTGCTAATGCCATCATAGTCAATAATTTCTTCATATTGTATTGTTTGTTTAAAATGATAATTGTTCCAATTCTTCCGATAGTCGTTCCCAGCGTTCCACCTCTTCGTCAAGAGCTTTCTTCGTTGAGGTATATTCTGTCACAAACTCCATGTTCGACGCATTCTCAGGCTTCATCAGCAATTCGTCCAGTTCCTTCAGTCTGCGTTCCATATCGCTGATTTTACGTTCCGACTGCTCGACAGCCTTTTCGGCCTTCCGCAACTGCTTCTGCTGTTCTTTATGTTCGGCATAACTGGTATTCTTCGTTGCCGAAGGTTTAGCGGTTATTATTCCGACGCCTGCGGACTTGTTGTCTGACGCCTGCGGACTCTCAGTCCGAGCCTGACGGACTGTCACGCCCAGCTCGTCCAGTTCTGAAATCTTCTTAGACTCCAGGAAGTCGTAAATGCCTCCCAGATGCTCGCGGACCTTGCCACCTCCGAACTCATAGACCTTCGTGACAAGACCGTCCAGGAATTCACGGTCGTGACTGACGATAATGGCCGTTCCGTCGAAAGCCTTGATGGCTTCTTTCAGCACATCCTTCGATGCCATATCCAGGTGGTTGGTAGGCTCGTCGAGTATCAGCATATTGACGGGCTCCAGCAACAAACGAATCATAGCCAACCGACTGCGTTCACCGCCGCTGAGCACCTTGACCTTCTTATCCGACTCTTCGCCTCCAAACATAAAGGCGCCCAGTATATCGTTGATTTTCAATCGGACCTCGCCCTTTGCGACGTTATCAATCGTCTGGAACACCGTCAGGCTTTCGTCTAACAGCTGTGCCTGGTTCTGTGCGAAATAGCCTATCTGCACATTATGTCCCACCTTCAGATGCCCCTCGAAAGGAATCTCGTTCATGATACATTTTACCAGCGTCGACTTACCCTCGCCGTTCTTACCGACGAAGGCCACTTTCTCGCCTCGCTTGATGGTCAGGTTTACGTGGTCGAACACCACATGCGCATACTCCTTCCTGACATCCTCGCAGATGACGGGATAGTCGCCACTGCGCAGACAGGGCGGGAACTTCAGGTGCATGGCCGAGTTATCGACCTCGTCCACTTCAATAGGCACAATCTTCTCCAGCTGCTTCACCTTCTGCTGCACCTGCACGGCCTTCGTAGCCTTGTAGCGGAATCGCTCGATGAAGTCCTTCATCTCAGCCACTTCCTTCTGCTGGTTCTCGTAGGCTCGCAACTGCTGTTCACGACGTTCTTTGCGCAGCACGACATATTCGTCGTACTTCACTTTGTAGTCGATAATTTGTCCGCACGATATTTCCAGCGTTCTGTTCGATACATTATTAATAAAGGCACGGTCGTGACTGACCAGCACGACGGCTTTGGCCGACTGGGCAAGAAACTGTTCCAGCCACTGGATAGACTCGATATCCAAGTGGTTGGTAGGCTCGTCGAGCAGCAGCACGTCAGGCTTCTGCAACAAAATCTTGGCCAATTCTATACGCATGCGCCAACCGCCCGAAAACTCCTTGGTCGGTCGTTCCAGATCGTCTCTGGTGAATCCCAATCCCGCCAATGTCCGTTCCAGTTCCGCCTCACGACTCTCGGCACCCATCATCATATAGCGTTCGTGTTCCGTCGTGTAGCGTTCCACCAGCGCCATATAGTCTTCACTCTCGTAGTCAGTCCGCTCGTTCATCTGACGTTCCAGCTGCTCAACGTGCGCTTTCATGTCGGCAATGTTCGCAAAAGCCTTCTGGGCCTCTTGTCTGACTGTCGTATCGTCCTGCAAGTTCATGACCTGAGGCAGATAGCCGATGGTCGTATCCTGCGGAACGCTGACCGTGCCGCTGGTAGGATGCTGCAGTCCGCAAAGTATCTTGAGCAGTGTAGATTTGCCGGCTCCGTTCTTACCCACGAGGGCAATACGATCTTTGTCGTTGACCACGAAACTGGCGTTCGCAAACAACGGCTTCACGCTGAATTCTACACGCAATCCTTCTACTGAAATCATACCTTTATATTAATAAATAGGGTGCAAAGGTACAAATAAATTAAGAATTAAGAATTAAGAATTAAGAATTATTTTGTACCTTTGCACGAAAATTGAACAAAACTATCATGACAGACGACAAAATAACGCGGATGCAGCAGCTGGTCAGCGAGCTGAACGAGGCTTCCGACGCCTATTACAATGGTCGTGCCGAACTGATGACCGACTACGAGTGGGACCAGCGGTTTGACGAACTGAAACGACTGGAGACTGAGACTGGCACTACCCTGCCCGACTCTCCTACGCAGAAAGTTTCGGAAGACACCATTACTGGTCAGAAGGAAGCGCACGAATTTGCTGCGCTCTCGCTGGCCAAGACCAAGCAGACTGGCGAACTGGTGAAGTGGGCCGAGGAGCGTCCCATCTGGATTTCATGGAAGTTGGACGGTCTGACGCTGGTGGTCACCTACGACGACGGCCGACTGACCAAGGTGGTGACGCGTGGCAACGGACACATCGGCACCAACATCACGCATCTCTCACGTTCCATCAGCGGCATTCCCCAGGAGATTAGTGCCAAGGGGCATACCGTGATTCGCGGCGAGGCCGTCATCTCGTACGACGACTTCGAACGCTTCGTCATGGAGAGCGGTGAGGACTATGCCAACCCGCGCAACCTGGCATCAGGGTCGCTGACGCTGAAGGATGCCGACGAGGTAAAGGCTCGTCATATCCAGTGGATTCCCTTTACATTAGTACATACTGACGAGGACATCACGAGTTGGGGCGAGCGCATGGATTGGCTGGACCGCCAGGGTTTCAACACCGTCGAGCGCCGACAGCTGGAACACCCCGACCTCAGTGCCGTGGAAGCCTGTATAGCCGGCTTCACCGCAGAGGTCACGTCGAAGCAGAACCCCTATCCCGTCGATGGTCTTGTCGTCTGTTACGACGATACGGCCTATGCCCAGACGGGTTCCGTGACGGGCCACCACGCCACCCGTGCCGGACTGGCATTCAAGTGGCAGGACGAGGCTGCCGATACGATATTAAAAGAGGTGGAGTGGTCGTGCGCCGCCAGCACTATCTCGCCCGTGGCCGTCTTCCAGCCAGTCGAGTTGGAGGGCACGACCGTCAAGCGTGCCTCGCTTTGCAACATCAGCGAGTGCGAGCGCTTGGGCATAGGCGACGCCGGCACGCAGATTAGCGTCATCAAGGCCAACAAGATTATCCCGAAAGTTATTGCCGTCACACAGAGCGTCGGCACGTTCAGCGTGCCCAGCGAGTGCCCCGTCTGCCATGCGCCGACGCAGGTAGTGGTCAGCGAGGCCAGCGGCACGAAGACGCTGCGCTGTACCAATCCCGACTGTGCTGCCAAGCAACTGAAGAAGTTGGCACGCTTCGTGTCGAAGGAGGGCATGAACATCGACGGCATCTCGGAGCAGACGCTGGCTAAGTTCATCAACTTAGGCTGGATTAGCGAGTATGCCGACATCTACGACCTGCGCAGCCACATTCTGGAACTCTCGCGTATGGAGGGCTTTGGCGAGAAGTCGGCATCGAACATCATGCGTAGCATCGACAAGAGCCGCGAGGTGGAGGCCCACCGCCTGCTCTTCGCGCTCAGCATTCCGCTGTGCGGTCTCGACGTCTGCAAGCGTCTGCTGTCGGCCTACTCGCTGGACGATTTGGTCAACGAGGCCATCAAGCAGAGCGACGACCTCTTTGCAACGCAGGCCGAACCGCAGGACGTCTTTGCACACATCAACGGCATCGGCCCCGAGAAGTCGGCACAGTTCGTACAGTGGTTCCGCAATGCGCAGAACCTGTCCCGCTACCGCCGGCTGAAGGAGAAGCTGAACATCAAGGCGCTCGACTTGGCACCGACGGGCAACGCCTGCCAGGGGCTGACCTTCGTCATTACGGGCGACGTGCACCACTACAAGAACCGCAACGAACTGAAAGCCTACATCGAGTCGCAGGGCGGCAAGGTGGCATCGGCGGTCAGCGGCTCGACGTCCTTCCTTATTAATAATGACGTCACGTCGACATCGGGCAAGAACAAGAAGGCCCAGCAGCTTGGCATTCCCATTATCTCTGAAGACGACTTCATATCAAAATATCAACAATGACACAGAAAATGAAACGCGCCACGCTCTGCGTACAGGCAGGCTGGCAACCCAAGAACGGCGAATCGCGCGTGCTCCCCATCATCCAGAGCACCACGTTCAAGTATGACAACACGGAAGAAATGGCCGACCTCTTCGACCTGAAGAAGGAGGGCTACTTCTACACCCGCCTGCAGAATCCCACCAACGACGCGGTGGCCTCGAAGATTGCCGCCCTCGAAGGCGGTGTGGGCGCTGTGCTGACCTCGTCGGGTCAGGCAGCCAACTTCTATGCCATCTTCAACATCTGTGAGGCTGGCGACCACTTCGTCACTTCCAACGAAATCTACGGTGGCACGTACAACCTCTTCGGCGTCACGCTGAAGAAACTGGGCATCGAGTGCACCTTTGTATCGCAGGAAGCCAGCGAGGAGGAAATCTCGGCAGCCTTCCGTCCCAACACCAAGGCGCTGTTCGGCGAGACCATCTCGAACCCTGGCTGCCAGATTCTGGACATCGAGAAGTTTGCACGCATCGCCCACAAGCACGGCGTGCCCCTCATCGTCGATAACACATTCCCCACGCCCATCAACTGCCGTCCCTTCGAGTGGGGCGCCGACATCGTCACCCACTCCACCACGAAGTATATGGACGGACACGCCACACAGGTGGGCGGCGTCGTCGTCGATAGCGGCAACTTCGACTGGGACACCTGCACCCACGTGGGCGCCACTACTCCCGACGGGTCACCCTCTGGCAAAGACAAGTTCCCCGGACTGACCACGCCCGACGAGTCGTACCACGGACTGACCTACACCAAGAAGTTCGGCAAGATGGCCTACACCACCAAACTCGTGGCCCAGCTGATGCGCGACCTCGGCTCGATTCCCGCTCCGCAGAACGCATTCCTGCTGAACCTCGGACTGGAGACGCTGCACCTGCGCGTGCCCCGTCACTGCGAGAACGCACAGCGCGTGGCCGAATTCCTGGCGCAGGACGAGCGCGTGGCCTGGGTACACTATAGCGGACTGCCCAGCGACAAGAACCATGCACTGGCCCGGAAGTACCTGCCCAACGGCTCGTGCGGCGTCATTGCCTTCGGACTCAAGGGCGACCGCCAGACCGCCGTCCAGTTCATGGACTCGCTCCGCATGATTGCCATCGTGACCCACGTGGCCGATGCCCGCACCTGCGTGCTGCACCCCGCCAGCCATACCCACCGCCAGCTCAGCGACGAGCAGCTGCGCGAGGCAGGCGTGGCTCCCGACCTGATTCGTCTCAGTGTCGGTATCGAGGACTGCGACGACATCCTGGCCGACATCCGTCAGGCGCTGGACAAGATTTAATCTTTAAATTAGAAATCAGAAATGAGAAATGCAAAGCCCGTCATTTCTCATTCCTCATTCCTCATTTCTCATTTACTATGAACATTCTCCTGATGATGCTCCGTGCCCCGCGCCCCAGTCGCCAGAACGACATGCGCGCCGTGGCCAAGCCACGCTGGATTCGCAAGGGATACGACGGGCTGACCTTCTTCGGAAACATCATCACGCATACCGACGAGGAAGCCGAGGTGTTTAACCAGCACTTCGGTTCCTTTAAAAACCACGAGATGATACACCTCTATCAGGCTCGCGACTGCCACGACTCGTGGCTGCTATTCTACCTGCGCTACGGCTGGTACTGGCTGCTGGCCAACCGCTACCGCCGCCGGCTGAAGAATGCGGGCTACCGGCTGAACCCGTTCGAGATGGAGGCCTATGCCAACATGTACGACCTGCACTATCTGGACGACAAACCCCACGGCGCTGCAGGCTGGCGCCGCTACGCACGGATGTCGCTCGACGAACGGATGAAGCATCTTTAAGACTTGTGGATGCATGATACGGGGGACAGCCCCACTTGTAAGATAACGACCTCCCTGCACGTCGACGTGCGGGGAGGTTTTTTTGGGGGGATACACGAAGGAAAAGATAGTTTATTCAAGTTTTATTTGGAAGTTTCAACAATAATTCTAATCTTTTACAACGGTATATCTCCAATTCATCTCTAGTTCATCTCTAGTTCATCTCTAGTTCATCTCTAGTTCATCTCTAGTTCATCTCTAGTTATATTATTAGAGATAAAGTAGAGTTAAAATAGGGAAGAACTTGAAATAAATTGTAGTATAACATCAACTAAATAGAATAGGGATTATGGCAGAAATGACGAAAGACATGTATGGGGCTGCAGGAAGAGTTGGCAACAAGAGTTTGCCAGCGACCGTTTCAACTTCGTGCCGGATAGTGGCGGTGACGACGAGCCTAACGAGAACTGATTAATTAAGGGAGTTAAAAAAGTTAACTCCCTTAATTTGTAAAACTTGAATTATTCGTCTTTACTTCGCGCGAAAGCGTTCGGCCTGTGACTGAATCAGCTCTGCGTCGTCGAAGTAGTTGATGCGCATGGCGCGGCGCACCTCGTCCATGGTCTGGGCGGCAGTCTCGCGGGCGCGCTCGGTGCCCTTCCTTAATATATTATAGATTTCGGGAATGTCCTGCTCGAACTCGTGACGGCGCTGGCGCATGGGTTCGAGGAACTCGTTCAGTATCTGGTTCAGGAACTTCTTGCACTTCATGTCGCCCAGTCCGCCACGGCGGTAGTGGTCTTTCAGCTCGTCCAGCGACTGGTATTCGGGCCAGTAGTTGGCAAAGTGCTCAGGGCGCGAGAAGGCGTCGAGATAGGTGAACACGGCGTTGCCCTCGACGTGGCCCGGGTCGTTCAGGTTGATGTGCTGGGGGTCGGTGTACATGGAACGCACTTTCTGCCATACGGTGTCAGCGTCGTCCGAGAGGTAGATGCAGTTGCCCAGCGACTTCGACATCTTCTCCTTGCCGTCCGTGCCGGGCAGTCGGCGGGCGGTGGCGTTCTCGGGCAGCATGATGTAGGGCTCGACCAGCACGGGGCCGTAGGTGTGGTTGAACCGGTTCACCAGTTCGCGCGTCACTTCGAGCATGGGCTCCTGGTCCTCGCCGGCGGGCACGGTGGTGGCCTTGAACAGGGTGATGTCGGCAGCCTGGCTGACGGGGTAGCAGAAGAAGCCTAACGGGATGTTGGCCTCGAAGTTGCGCATCTTGATTTCGGTCTTCACGGTCGGGTTGCGCTGTACGCGGCTGACGGTGATAAGGTTCATCAGGTAGGTGGTCAGCTCGGCCAACTCAATGATCTGGCTCTGTATGAACAGCGTGCACTTCTCGGGGTCCAGTCCGGCCGAGAGGTAGTCCAGCGCCACCTCGACAATGTTCTGGCGAATCTTCTCAGGATTGTCGGCATTGTCCGTCAGCGCCTGCACGTCGGCCATGAACACAAACATCTTGTCAAAGTCGCCGGCGTTCTGCAGTTCTACGCGGCGACGCAGCGAACCTACGTAGTGTCCCAGGTGCAGTTTGCCCGTAGGACGGTCGCCAGTCAGTATAATCTTTCCCATTTTTACGATAGTTTTTTTAAATTTTCGTGCAAAGGTACAAAATTATTTCGTATCTTTGCACAAGATAACCAAAAAATGTAACTGTTATGATAGAGTATTTTCTTCAAAACATGTGGCAGGTATGGGCCGTCATCGCCGTGGTCTGCCTGATTCTGGAACTTTCGTCGGGCGACTTCTTCATCATCTGCTTCTCCATCGGCGCCGTGTTCGCCCTGATCTCGGCAGTCCTCGGGCTGAGCATCTACTGGCAGATACTCGTCTTTGCCGTCTTCTCGCTGCTCAGCGTCGTCTTCGTCCGTCCGGTAGCCCTGCGCTGGCTGCATAAGAACGAGCCAAACCGTGCGACGAATGCCGATGCACTGATAGGTCGCACGGGGCGCGTAACAGAGGCCATCGCCAAGGGCGGCAACGGCTACGTACAGATAGACGGCGACCAGTGGAAGGCCGTCAGCACGGGCGATGACATCGCCGCAGGCACTACTGTCCGCGTCGTCGACCGCCAGAGCACCATCGTCACGGTAGTGAAGAGTGAAGAGTGAAGAATTAAGCATTAAACATTAAACATTATTATATTATGGACATTATGACTTATGTACTGATTGCCATCGTCGTTCTGGTGGTCATCATCGCCAAAAAGGCACTCGTGATTATCCCTCAGTCGGAAACCAAGATTGTTGAGCGTCTGGGCCGCTACTACGCCACGCTGAATCCCGGCATCAACCTCATCATCCCCTTCATCGACCGCGCCAAGGACATCGTCGTGCTGTCTCGCGGCCGCTACGCCTACTCGAACAGCATCGACCTGCGCGAACAGGTCTATGACTTCCCGTCGCAGAACGTGATTACCAAGGACAACATCCAAATGGAAATCAACGCCCTGCTCTACTTCCAGATTGTCGATCCGTTCAAGGCCGTCTACGAGATTTCGAACCTGCCCAACGCCATCGAGAAACTGACGCAGACCACGCTGCGTAACATCATCGGCGAAATGGAACTGGACGAGACGCTGACCTCGCGCGACACCATCAACACCAAGCTGCGCGCCGTGCTGGACGACGCTACCGACAAGTGGGGCGTCAAGGTGAACCGCGTAGAACTGCAGGACATCATTCCCCCCGCAACTGTGCTGAACGCCATGGAGAAGCAGATGCAGGCCGAGCGTAACAAGCGTGCACAGATTCTGACCTCAGAGGGTGAGAAGGCTGCCGAAATCCTGGCTTCAGAGGGTGAGAAGACCGCCATCATCAACCGTGCCGACGCCCAGAAGCAGCAGGCCATCCTGCACGCCGAAGGTGAGGCCCAGGCCCGCATCCGTAAGGCTGAAGCCGAGGCCAAGGCCATCGAACTGATTACCGAAGCCGTGGGCAAGAGCACCAACCCCGCCAACTATCTGCTGGCTCAGAAGTACATACAGATGATGCAGGAACTGGCCCAGGGCGACAAGACCAAGACCGTCTATCTGCCCTACGAAGCTACGAACCTGATGGGTAGCATCGGCGGCATCAAGGACTTGTTCAAGAGTGAATAGTAAGAGTTAAGAGTGAAGAATTAAGCATTAAGCATTCTTAAAGTCGAATCACATCATCGCACAATTCGGCAACGAGCGTGCGATGCGTAATCAACAGGAAAGTACGGTCTGGATACATCGTAAACAGACGCTCGAAAAGTTCGCGCTCGGTGGTCTCATCGAGCGCGCTACTTATTTCATCCAGTAGCAGAATGGTGCCCGGACGCAACAGTCCGCGGGCAATGGCGATACGCTGCGACTGACCCTCGCTCAGTCCGCTGCCGCGCTCGCCCAGCTCCGTGTCGAGACCTGCAGGCAGTTCGTTCACAAAGTCGGCACAGGCGGTATGCAGCACGTCCAATAGCTCCTGGTCGGTGGCTTCGGGTTTGGCCAGTTGCAGATTATAGCGGATGGTGCCACTCATCAGCGTGTTGCCCTGTGGCACGAAACAGAACGCGGCGTTCCGGTCCACCCGTCCGCTGGTAGGTTCAATGAAGCCCAGCAGCAGTCGGAACAGCGTCGTCTTGCCGATGCCCGTCTCGCCCATGATGGCCGTCTTCGACCCGGGCTTGAAGTCGTGCGAAAAGTGTTCCAAAACCATGCGGTCACCCTTGGCATAGCGGAACGACACGTCGCGGAAGCGTATCGGTCCGGCGCCGGTTGTGGTCGCCGGTTCTGCCTGCGCCGATCCGTCGGTGGTCTCCAGTTCCTTCAGTCGGTCAATACTGGCCGTACAGTGGATGAGGCTCGGCACCATATTCAGCAATTGCAGAATAGGATGCTGAATCATGCCCACCAGTTGCAGGAACGACGTCATGACGCCGAACGAGATGGTGCCGTTGCGCAGTCCGATACCGCCCCACACAAAGGCCAGCAGGTAGCCCAGACTGAAGACGCAACCCATGATGATGCGCGTGATGACCGTAAAGCGCAGGCGCCGCATGACGTTGCCGCGCAGACGCTGCTGCATGGAGTCGAGCCGGTCGGTGACCCACTGCTCGGAACCCAGCGAGCGCAGCACGGCATTATACTCCATGCCCTCCTGCACCTGCATCTGAATGCGGCTCTCGTCCTGACGGATGTCGAGCGTCATCTGGCGCAGCTTGCGGGCAATGAGCTTGCCGAACACCAGCGCCATCGGCGTCAGCAACAGCAGCGCCCAGGCCAGCCGCTCGTCAAACCAGCGCATCAGCAGGAACGCACCGCTCAGCTGAATCATGGTGATGGCCATCTGGGGCAGCGTGTCGGTAGTAATGGTGCTGACGGTCTCGATATCCTTCGACATGCGCGACGTGACATCGCCCGAATGCAGTTCCTCTTCAGTATAAAGCTGGCGGCGGAACAGGCAACCGAAAATGCGCAAACGCATGGCATTGACCTGACGGATGTTGGCTGTCGTGGTCAGCCAGTAGCCCAGCTGGCGCAACAGCACACCACTGGTCACCGTAATGACAAGCAGCACAATCATGTGGATGATATCGTCGGCAGTACCCGTGCGTATCGTCTCGTCGATGAAACGGCGACTGAGCCATATCATCAGCAGACCGAGACCAACCTGCACAATACCTGCCACGATGCGCACCGCCGAATTCCAGCGAATGCCGCGCGACTGTTGCCATAGCCACCAGACGTACTTCATGTTATTCTACAACTTCAACTATCACTTCATGTTATTCCACGACCTCGACTTTCAGCCATTCATTGACGATGTTCGACACGTCACGACGGGCCATGTCCTCTGTCACCTCGTACTCCTCCAATAACTTGGCCACGAGGCTGTCGACGGTAAAGTCGCCCATCTCGACAGCCTGCTGCCATAGCCATGCAGCCGTCTCGTTCAGTGACAGCAACTTGCCGAAGTTAATGGCATCAAGACCCTCGCCTACTACTACATTTTCGCCGCATACCTGGCGCAGCACAAAACCTTTCTTGATTTTCATATTCTACTTATTATTTACCGTTTTATTCTTCTGTAAACGCCTAATATATATCTTCTGAGTGGATGCAGCGCGTTCCAAATCCGAACGCCACGCATCCGCCACTTTGTATACAAATAATGCCGGTGTCCCTTTGCATCGACTACGTGCGTCGCCAAAGCGCGGACGTCGCTCAGCAGGCAGTGTTCCACGCCCACCAGATTGCCGTCGCCCATCAGCGTGACAGCCTCGCCGTCAATCTGCGTGATGCGATGCACCACATAATGGGTACCGTCAACCCATGCCAGCACCACATGTCCCACCTCGAGCGCTTCGGGCTTCTGCAGAATGACACTCTCCTTGCCGCCTATAATAAAAGGCAGCATGCTCTGGCCGTTGACGGGCAGCGTGACGCAGACACCTTCGTTCGCCAATCGGCTCGCCTCCTCAATAATCAGCTTGTCAGTAATCATCATGATTCACCGCTAATAGTTTTACAACACAACTGGGCGGCTGCTTCATCGGGCAAACACTCCAAATGCCAAGTGGGCACGGTCTTGGCCAGCGCATCCTCAGTCTGGTGCAGTCCGTCAGCTATCTGCTTGTCCCAACGCTTGCCGCTGATGCTGGGCACCAGGGCAACATAGGCCTGGATGCCCGACAAGCGGTGTATCTTGTTGTAGGGTGCCTGGCTCAGCAGCACAATGCCCCCCAACGGATAGCTCAAATTACGATAACAGGGCGTCTTGCCACTCCAAGGCGAGCCGTAAACGGTAACATGACCGTCATCAAAGACCCTGACCACAGGATTGTCGTCATTCAGCAGTTCCGTACCTTTGATATGTTTCAGCCACAGACTGGAGTGCGTGCTCTTTCCCGTGCCGCTGACGCCCAAGAACATGTAGGCCTTATTGGCGTATGACACTGTAGACGAGTGGAACAGGGCAACACCATGACTGGCCGTGGAAAGCGCAAAGAGTATCATCAGCGCATTGTCGATGGCCAGCTTGCGGTAGCTACCGGTCACTGTCAGCGATGCCTGACGGTAGTCGTGCGGATACTGCAGCCAGCCCGCCGTCTCGTTGGCCCAGATAAATTCAAACACGGGGCTGCCGTCTGCAGTCTTGCCACAGACAATGACCTGCCCCTCGTCGTCCTGCCGCATTTCTTCCGTATAGGCCATGGTGTCGCCTTCACTGACTGTGAGATTAAAAACTGCAGATTCCCGTTTGTCGTTATCAAAGACAAACGGCTCATAATTCTTCATCAATCCGAAATCGTCATCAAAAGCGGTGACAGCAAAAACGACGTCCGCAACCTTAAAATATTTAGTCATACACATATCTCTGTTCCTTTTGGTCGGCAAAGGTACAAAGAAGTGAGTAAAATGCCAAATTTATTTGTAGTTTTTGTTGTGAGAATGAAAATAAAGTCGTACCTTTGCAGACAATTAGTATTTAATTAATAAATAAGGTATGAAGATTTCTCACATTGAGCATCTGGGCATCGCCGTCCAGAGCATTGAAGAGAGCCTGCCGTTCTTCACAGACGTGTTGGGCTTGGAGTGTTATGCAACTGAGGTGGTAGAAGATCAGAAGGTAAAGACTGCCTTCCTGAAGTGTGGTGAGGTAAAGCTGGAACTGCTGGAGCCGACATCACCCGAGAGCACTATCCAGAAATGGCTCGATAAGGGCAACAAAGGCGTACACCACGTGGCATTCTGCATAGAGGATGGTGTTGCCAATGCACTGGCAGAGGTTAGCGAAAAGGGCGTTCGCCTGATTGACGAGAAGCCTCGCAAGGGTGCCGAGGGCCTGAACATTGCTTTCCTGCATCCAAAATCTACATGTGGCGTTCTGACAGAATTGTGCGAGCACCCAGAGTAAATAATTGATAATTGACAATTGATAATTGATAATTTAAACAATGAGTAAGCAATTAGAAAAGATTAAACAGCTCATCGAGAAGCGTGAACAAGCCCGTCTCGGTGGTGGCGAGAAAGCCATACAGAAACAGCACGACAAAGGTAAATACACGGCTCGAGAGCGTGTCGAGATGTTGCTCGACAAGGGTTCGTTCGAGGAGTACGATATGTTCAAGGAACACCGCTGCCATAACTTCGGAATGGAGAAGAAGCAGTTCCTGGGCGACGGTGTGGTAGCCGGTTCTGGTACCATCGACGGTCGTCTGGTATTCATCTTCGCACAGGACTTTACTGTTCATGCTGGTTCGCTGTCTGAGACTATGAGTCAGAAGATTTGCAAGGTCATGGATATGGCCATGAAGATGGGTGCGCCCGTCATTGGCATCAACGACTCGGGTGGTGCACGTATCCAGGAAGGTATCAACGCGCTGGCCGGTTATGCTGAGATTTTCGAGCGTAACATTCTGGCATCAGGTGTGATTCCTCAGATCAGTGGTATCTTTGGTCCTTGCGCCGGTGGTGCCGTATACTCCCCTGCCCTTACCGACTTTACCCTGATGATGGAAGGCACATCGTACATGTTCCTGACTGGTCCGAAGGTGGTAAAGACCGTGACTGGCGAGGACATCGACCAGGAGCATCTGGGTGGTGCTTCGGTACACGCTTCGAAGTCTGGTGTGACCCACTTCACTGCTAAGACTGAAGAAGAGGCTGTCGAGATGCTGAAGACGCTGCTGAGCTATATACCTTCTAATAATATGGAGTTGGCTCCCCGCAAGAAGTGCGACGACCCTATCGACCGTCTGGAGGACTCACTGAACGAGATTATTCCTGAGAACCCCAACGAGGCATACGACATGTACAAGGTCATCATGGCTATTACTGACGATCACGAGTTCTTCGAGGTACAGCCTAAATTCGCCAAGAACATCATCGTAGGTTTCGCCCGCTTCAACGGTCAAAGCGTAGGTATCGTAGCCAACCAGCCTTCTTGCTATGCTGGTGTGCTTGACGTAAATGCCAGCCGTAAGGGTGCTCGTTTCGTTCGTTTCTGCGACGCTTTCAATATTCCTATCGTATCACTCGTTGACGTTCCTGGATTCTTGCCTGGTACTGGTCAGGAGTATAACGCTGTCATCCTGCATGGTGCTCAGTTGCTGTACGCTTACGGCGAGGCTACTGTACCCAAGATTACCGTTACCCTGCGTAAGTCATACGGTGGTTCACACATCGTAATGGGTTCTAAGCAACTGCATACCGACCTGAACTATGCATGGCCTTCAGCTGAGATTGCCGTCATGGGTGCATCAGGTGCTGCCGCAGTGCTCTATGCTAAAGAAGCTAAGGCAAAGAAGGAAGCTGGTGAGGATGTGAAGGCATTCATCGCTGAGAAGGAAGAGGAATACAACGAACTCTTTGCTAATCCTTATCAGGCTGCCAAGTATGGCTACATCGACGATGTGATTGAACCTCGCAACACGCGTTTCCGCATCTGTCGTGCATTGGCCCAGCTCGCTACTAAGCGCGATGCTCTGCCCGCCAAGAAGCATGGTAACATACCAATGTAAAATGAGATTCTCTCATTATCTATATTCAATATTTATGAAGAACGAAGTTTATGCAGCCATTGCGATGGCACTATACGAGTTCAAGGGCAATAACGTCCACGACAAGGAGCCTGGCATCATCACGATTGCCGAGAAACAGACTCAGTGGAACGGTTATGCTCTGACGATGACAGAACACCCCTGATAAAGGAAAAGTGAAAAGTGAACAATTATGAAGAAAGAATATAAATACACCATCAACGGTAATGAGTATGAAGTTGCCATTGGTGAGATTGTAGAGAACGAAGCCACTATCACCGTGAATGGTGAGGAATATAAAGTGGCATGGGAACCAGAGGCTGAACCCGAGAAGAAAGTTGTAGTTCGTCCTGCAGCAGCTCAGGCTAACGAGTCAAGTGATTCCGGTGAGGCTAATGCAAATGTCAACACCAATAATGCCGTTAAGGCTCCTCTGCCCGGTGTCATTACCTCTATTGAGGTGGCTGTCGGCGACGAGGTAAAAGCAGGCGACACACTGCTGGTGCTGGAAGCCATGAAGATGGCCAACAACATTGAAGCTGAAAAGGATGGTAAGGTAACTGCCATTTGCGTAAAGCCCGGTCAGAGCGTTATGGAAGACGATGCACTGGTGGTTATAGAATAAGCAAACGACTTAAGACAAAAAAGAGGTTCACTTCACAAATGAACCTCTTTTTTATGTTTCTATTTCTTGTTTATGTCTCTATTTCTATTTCATGTTTACTCCTGCGCTTCATGAACGACGACCTTGACCTTGGCTATGCGACGTTCCTCTATCTCGACGATTTCGAAGGTAAAGTTCTTGAAGTCTATCTTCTCGTGCAATTTGGGGAAGTCACCCTTCAACTCTAACATCAGACCTGCCAGTGTGTCTGCATCGCCCTCCACATCCTCAAAGATTGTATCATCGAGGTTTAGAATCTTATAAAAGTCACTCAGCAGCGTCTTTCCTTCAAAGATAAAAGTATTGGAATTGATACGGACATAATTCTTCTCATCCTCATCATATTCGTCATTAATCTCGCCAACGATTTCTTCAAGAATATCCTCAAGCGTCACGATACCACTAGTGCCTCCAAACTCGTCGACAACAATGGCAATATGGACTTTGTTCTCTTGGAATTCACGCAGCAGGTCGTCAATCTTTTTAGTCTCAGGAACAAAATATGGCGGGCGAATCAATGACTGCCAACGGAAGTTGTCCCCCTTGTTCAGGTGAGGCAACAAATCCTTGATATACAAGATGCCGCGAATGTTATCACTATTTTCCTGATAGACAGGAATACGCGAGTAATTGTTCTCTACAATACACTTGATTACCTCAGGGAAAGGAACCTTGAAGTCAAGATCTACAACATCCTGACGAGAGGTCATAATCTCTTTGGCTGTTTCGTCGCCAAAACGGACAATACCTTCGAGCATGCGCTGTTCTTCCTTAATTTCCTCCTTATCCGTCAGTTCCAAGGCCTGCTCCAGATCGTCAACACTCAACACATGATTCTCTTTTTGAACTACCTTCTCAGCCAACATACCTGTGCGCAACAGAATGTTTGCGATAGGCCAGAACAGACGACGACAAAACATAATGCCACCAACGACCTTGCGACAGAAATGAAGCGGTTCCTTTGTTGTATAAATCTTGGGCATAATCTCTCCGAAGAGCAACAACAAGAAGGTGAGCAACACCGTAATACATAGGAACTGGAGCCAATAGGCACTACCAAAGTCGACGACATGTGCGAAGAAGTAGTTGCACAACATGATGATAGTGACATTGACAAGATTATTGGTAATCAAAATGGTGGCTAATGTACGCTCAGAATCTTCACGAAGCATTTTGATCTTTGTATCTTCTTCGTATTTTTCTTCATCGAGTTCACTCAAGTCGGCAGGCGATAATGAGAAGAAAGCGATCTCGGAAGCCGATGCAAAACCAGAAATAATTAACAACAGACAAGCCAACACACCAGCCAAAATGGCTCCAAGTGTTGGCGTCATCAGTGTTACCTCAGAAAAAATTTGTTGAAATATGTCTATGTCCATATTACATTATTCTGTAGGAGCAGGCTCAATGGCTTTAGGAGATAGCATCTCCATATTGTCTGCCCATATCTCTGTAACGTTTCGGCGTTGACCCTGCTTGTCGTCATAAGTAGAATAGCGCAGACGGCCTTCAATATACAGCTTGTCGCCCTTATGAACGTATTTCTCGACAACCTCGGCTAACTTCCTCCATAACAGTACGTTATGCCAGTCCGTACGGTCGGGCACCTGCGTGCCGTTCTGCAACGTATTACCCTTCTCGGTGGTTGCAAAGCGGAAACGGGCAACTGCCATGCCCTGGTCTACATAGCGCACTTCAGGGTCAGTCCCGACATAGCCAATCAGCATCACCTTATTCATATCGGGAAACTATTTAGCCTGTCCTAAATAACGGAACTTGAAATTCTTACCTTTGGCTGAGGGGAACTGACTGCGCTCGTCGACACGCTCCTGCAAGTGCTCCACAATGCGGTTATAGCAGTCGATGCCCGACACGGCCTTGACGCGGGCCACGAAATGGGTGTCGCGATACTGGAACTTACCCGTACCAGGCACTAACAGCACACGCTTGAAGTCGACGACACCCTCATACCAACCGGGGCGCTCTTCATTCAGCTTAGAGACAACGGGCGAAGCATTGCGCTCGTTAGAACCACCTGCAGAAGGGTGAACGGCCTTCTTCTCCTTGAAGTCCTGCATCGTGGCAGCCTCAGTCTTGATAATGATGAAGTACACACGGGGACGGATCTTATAGCGCTTGGGGTAGAACACGTTGCTGGCCACATAGTCACGAATATCATTCTCCAGCGCCTGGTTCATACCTATCTCATCAATATTAGCCAAAAAGTCAATAGCCTCGTCAACGGAATTGACAAGTATCTCTCTATCGAAATATCTCAAATATAAATTCATCTGTAAGAATCTGTTTTTCCTGCTTAAATAATCAAAAGATTGTGTTGATGGTAAAAGAGCGGAAAACGGGACTCGGACCCGCGACCCCAACCTTGGCAAGGTTGTGCTCTACCAACTGAGCTATTTCCGCAAAAGACAAAAAAGATGTGAAGAGGAGGAGACTCGAACTCCCACGTCGCAATTGACACTACCCCCTCAAAGTAGCGCGTCTACCAATTCCGCCACCTCTCCAACATGCAAAACCACATGTTGAAAAAAAGAGTGCCCAGAACAGGACTCGAACCTGCACGCCTCGCGGCACACGCACCTGAAACGTGCGCGTCTACCAATTCCGCCACCTGGGCATACGATTAAGCGTCAATCGCCAAATCTCTCTTTTGTTTCAATATGTTTTGAGCGGAAAACGGGACTCGGACCCGCGACCCCAACCTTGGCAAGGTTGTGCTCTACCAACTGAGCTATTTCCGCAAAATTTCTTTCTAAAAAGAAGCATCTCTCTTGATTGCGGGTGCAAAGGTAATGCTTTTTTCGGAACTGACAAAACTTTTCTCCGTTTTTTTTCAAAAAACTTTCTTTTCTCTCCTTTTACCCTTGTTCCCTACCCTACACACCTTATTATATATACCTCCACTTCCCTG
>JAEEGH010002077.1_pt1 | contig 55183 bp, 52 predicted proteins | sample 9134181 | NCBI WGS metagenome assembly JAEEGH01 (sample SAMN16246544, study PRJNA631951) | gut metagenome | biome: gut microbiome; feature: rumen; material: DP-attached | host: Bos | place: Iran: Karaj | collected 2018-10 | reverse complement strand
TCTTTGTTGTCGGCACACCATTTGTCCGCCAATCAGCAGAAACAACTAAAATAATTGGAGGACAAACTTATGACATTAGACAAGTTTACAATCAAAGCCCAGGAGGCCGTTCAGGCAGCGGTGAATACAGCGCAGATGAATGGCCAGCAGGTCATCGAACCTGTTCATATCCTCAAGGGAATCATGGAGAAGGCGAAGGACGTGACGACCTTCATCTTCCAGAAACTCGGTGTGAACGCCCAGCAGATTGAGATGCTCACGGAGCAGGAAATCAAGCACCTGCCGCGTGTTGAGGGCGGACAGCCGTATCTCTCTAACGATAGTAACAAGGTATTAGTACGCGCTCAGGAGTTTGCCCAGAAGATGGGCGACGACTTCGTCTCTTGCGAGCCCATTCTATGGGCTCTATTGACCGTCAGCTCCACGGCCTCACGCATCATGAAGGATGCCGGCTGTACGGAGAAGGAGATGCAGCAGGCCATCCAGGCCCTGCGTCAGGGTCAGAAGGTGCAGTCGCAGAGTGCCGACGACAACTACCAGTCGCTGGAGAAGTATGCCAAGAACCTCGTCGACCTCGCCCGTCAGGGTAAGCTCGACCCCGTCATCGGACGTGACGACGAAATCCGTCGTCTGTTGCAGATTCTCTCGCGCCGTACGAAGAACAATCCTATCCTGATTGGTGAGCCGGGTACTGGTAAGACGGCCATTGTGGAAGGTCTGGCAGGACGTATCGTTCGTGGCGACGTGCCTGAAAACCTGAAGGACAAGCAGCTCTACTCGCTCGACATGGGTGCGCTGGTGGCTGGTGCAAAGTACAAGGGTGAGTTTGAGGAGCGTCTGAAGAGCGTCATCAACGAAGTGACGAAGGCTGAGGGGCGCATCATACTCTTCATCGACGAGATTCACACGCTGGTGGGTGCCGGTGGTGGCGAGGGTGCTATGGATGCTGCCAACATCCTGAAGCCTGCACTGGCCCGTGGTGAGTTGCGTGCCATCGGTGCCACGACGCTGAACGAGTATCAGAAATACTTCGAGAAGGACAAGGCTCTGGAGCGCCGTTTCCAGACGGTGATGGTCGACGAACCTGACGAACTCAGCGCCATCAGTATCCTGCGTGGTCTGAAGGAGCGCTACGAGAACCATCACAAGGTGCGTATCCAGGACGATGCCTGTATCGCTGCCGTCCAGCTGTCGGAGCGTTACATCAGCGAGCGTTTCCTGCCTGACAAGGCCATCGACCTGATGGACGAGGCTGCTGCCAAGCTGCGTATGGAGCGCGACAGCGTACCTGAGGAACTGGATGAAATCACCCGCCGTCTGGCACAGCTGGAAATTGAGCGCGAGAGCATCAAACGCGAAACGGGCGGTGTGGTCAGCGGTTCTTTGACCGAGGGGCAAAGTGTGGTCAGCGGTTCTCCCGCTGACACCAAACTCGCCCAGCTCGACCGCGACATTGCCGAATTGAAGGAACAGGAGACCCAGTTCCGTGCCAAGTGGGAGGGCGAGCGTCAGTTGGTGAACAAAATCCAGCAGGACAAGCAGGAGATGGAGAACCTGAAGTATGAGGCTGAGCGTGCCGAGCGCGAAGGCGACTACGGTAAGGTAGCCGAAATCCGCTATTCAAAGCTGAAGGCCCTCGAGGACGACATCGCCGCCATCCAGCGTCAGCTGGACGGTTCGGTGTCCGACGGTTCCCCCGTCGGAACCTCCCGCCTCGTCCGCGAGGAAGTTACCGCCGACGACATCGCCGAGGTGGTCAGCCGCTGGACAGGCATCCCCGTCACCCGCATGCTGCAGAGCGAGCGTGAGAAGCTGCTGCACCTGGAGGAGGAACTGCACCGTCGCGTCATCGGTCAGGACGAGGCCATCAATGCCGTCAGCGATGCCGTGCGCCGCAGTCGTGCAGGCCTGCAGGACCCCAAGCGTCCTATCGCCTCATTCATCTTCCTCGGCACTACGGGTGTCGGTAAGACGGAGCTGGCGAAGGCTTTGGCCGAATACCTGTTCAACGACGAGACCATGATGACGCGTATCGACATGTCGGAATATCAGGAGAAGCATACCGTCTCGCGACTCATCGGAGCTCCTCCGGGCTATGTGGGTTACGACGAGGGTGGCCAGCTGACGGAGGCCGTGCGACGCAAGCCGTATCAGGTGCTGCTGTTCGACGAGATCGAGAAGGCGCACGCCGATGTCTTCAACATCCTGTTGCAGGTATTGGACGATGGTCGTCTGACGGACAATAAGGGTCGTACGGCCAATTTCAAGAACACCATCATCATCATGACGTCGAATGCCACGCGCGAGGAACTGCGTCTGACCATGCGTCCGGAGTTTCTGAACCGTATCGACGAAATCATCACCTTCCAGCAGCTCACCAAGGAGCAGATTGCTGACGTGGTACGCCTGCAGATGAAGCGCGTCACCGACATGCTGGAGCCGCAAGGCATAGAGTTGCAGATTACCGATGCCGCTGTGCAGTATCTGGCTCAGGAGGGTTACGACCCCGACTTCGGTGCCCGTCCCGTCAAGCGTGCCATCCAGAACCTGGTGCTCAACGACCTGTCGCGCAAGATTCTGGCCGACCAGGTAGACCGCACCAAACCCATCATCATCGACGAGTTCGGCGACGGACTGGTGTTCCGCAACTAACCAAAGGGGGGACGGTTCAAAACCGTCCCCCTATTTTACCTTCTGTACCGATCGATATCCCCCACCCATTCACAACTCGTAATGGTGTATTTGTCGCCTCCAATCAGGTCGAAATCGCTGCCGAAATTCCCCTTGTACAGCTCTGGATAGAAACTCCCGATGAGCTGTCGCATGTAGAAATTGGCTATCAGATAGGAGTACTCTGAGAAGTCCTTGTCCTTAGAATAAGAAATCAGGAACGACCTGTAATACGGTGAATGCTCCTCCGAGAACGACACCACTTCACCCCCATTCAGACGGCCCTTATGAACGCCGGCAGACTTCGCATTCCAGTCGAATTCCTCCGGATAGTCCATGATTTTCAGTTCCTTGTATTTGCCCCTGTCAATCAGTTTCGCCTTATAATCCGACAAGTTCCGCTTCCCATGTGGCGGAATGGCAATGAACCGCTTGGCAGAGTCCGCAGGTTCACTATTGACGTCGTAGTAACGGTGCCGACTGCCATTATTGTATATCCTGAAACAATAACCCTTGTCGATGTAGATTGTATCGGCTGTCTTGTTCTTGATCTCTATGAAAAACAAACGGTTATCCTGGTCGTTGACAGCAGCATCCTGCACCCACCGCTTCACGACGTTCACCTCGACCTCGTCAGTCGACATCACCGAATTCGACCTCACACCAAACACCGCAGTATAGCCCATCGCGAATCCTCCCATATACCTCGGTCGGTGTTTATAGCGATTATATCGCTTTATCACCTTCTGGTTATTATCATTAGGCGCCAGAAACACCAGTTTCTTCGCATACGAAGGCCCAGCCACGGCCATTGCCACAATCAGCATGAGAATTTTGAAGCACGTCTTTTTCATATCTCGTCCGTTATTTAGCAATTACTCCGCAAATGTATACATTTCTTCCAAACAGCGGAAGGGGAAATTGCCTAAAAAGCAATAGGGAAATGCCTATTTCTGCCATCGAGCGTCAACTTCGGGTCGAAGAGATGCCTTCTTCGATGGCAAGACACGGCATCTTCGACCCGTTCCGATAGGGGTTTAGGGGGGTAAAGTGCCATCCCTTCGTCTCGAAAGTGCCATCGGAACACCAGCAAAGCAGTATCCGCACGACCCATAGAAGGCATCCCTACGAAAACGCTCATCCACGACCTATCACCTATCACCCATCACCTATCACCCATCACCCCAAACACCCTAACACCCTAACCCGCCCCCTCTCAATCCCTCTGTACATCGGGCTTTGAAGCGGGTTAAGGTATAGGCCGACACCCTATCCCCACCTTAACCCTACCCTAACCCCTCGACAGGTTGTCTTTAAATTGCCGAATGCTTAAACGACCACGAATCAAACGAATTATACGAATAAGCAGCGTGCAGCTTGAAGGGTTAGGGTGGGGTTAGGCCTGGGTTAGGGTGTCACCGCATAGGCTAACCCACCGCAAGCCCTTTATGCATCGGCGTTCCAGGTCTGCCGGGTTAGGGTGTTAGGGTATATTACGAAAAGACCCACGTCGCCCGAAGGCACATCCCGTCTCAGGAGGCTAATCAGCCTTGTTGGAAGCATAAATTACACCATTAATCATTAGTTTACTCCGGCTCAGCAACCTCTGGAGCCTCAACAGCAGGACTAGCCATTGCTGGGGCTGTGGCCTCACCACCGCTATTCAGGATGATGTTCACCACGCCTACTGCATCAGTAATGGTGATGTTACCATCCTGATTGACATCAGCAGCGGCCTTGACAAAGCCTGTGGATGCATTACCCAGAATGTAGTTGACAACAGCCACCGCATCGGTAATCGTCACCTTGCCATCGCCATTGGCGTCGCCGACTGTATAGCCAATGATCGGATTAAAATCTTTCCAATAATTAGCATCCTTATAGTCGTCAAAGCTGGCCTTTGGCACATAGAGCGTAGCATACTTTCTATTTGAGAAAGTATTTGCCCCTATTGCCACAGGTTCCGGGTTTCGTGCTATAACCACAGTCAATGCACTACATCCACGGAAAGCATTTGCCCCTATATCGTTCACTGCAGCAGGAATGACAATCTCCTTCAAAGACGTGTTGCCATAGAACGCTTCTGTACCAATAGCGGTTACATCCAGCGGAATCAGCGTATTCTGACAGCCATACTGTAAGGTGTTCGTTTCGCTCACTATGATGGCGTTGCAGTTGTTACGGGAATCATACACCGTATTTCCTGCCTCCACCTTAATGGATGTCAAACCATTACAGTTACGATAAGCATCTTCTGCAATACTTGTCACGCTGGCAGGAATCGTCACAGATTCCAAACTGCTACAGTTGTAAAAGGCCTGACTACCGATAGTATTTAGCCCCTCAGCAAGAGTGGCCTCAGCAAGACCTTTACAGCCATAGAAGGCCTGATCACCGATAGACTCCACACTACCTGGCACAGCAATAGCAGTCAATGCCTGGCAGTTACGGAAAGCAGTTTTGCCTATAGACTTGATACCGGCAGGAAGTGTGATTTCCTTTAGTGCATTACAATTCAAGAATGCACTCTCGCCGATACTCTCCAATGAGGTGAAGTACGACAACTCGTTGAACGATGTGATAGTCGTATTCTTCTGGAATATTACATCAATGTCAGTGACGGCTGCTGCCTCCTCAATATCCAGTTTGTCATCATGGTTCACGTCCCAGTTCTGGAGGCAGATAGCCTCCACATAAGAATCAGCAAACGTGATGACAGGAATATGGTACTCTTCTATCGACAGCGTAGCTTCCTCATCATTACCGAAAGCTACAGCATAATAGGTGCCTGCAGCCCACTCATGTCGCCAACCGTTGAGCAGGGTCTCTGCGTCACACTTGTCGACCAGCGTTCCATCTGGTCTATAGACACGCAGACAGCACGACACGTCTGAAGACATCATATACGTCATCGCCTCATCAATGGTGAACTGCACCACGCTAAATGGTTGCAAATCGTCTGGCACTGGAAGGAAGTCAGAGGGAGAGCCTACCGTCATCTCAGTCCATTCTACGATATCAGATGTTGAGTAGTTGATATCCTTGAAGAAAACAGGTATACTCGTTTCTCCGTCAGCAGCATCGAAGGCTATCCAGAATGACTGTTTTACACTACGAGTCATCGTGGCTTCGTTGAAGTCTGTATCAAACGTAAACTGGCAGTTGTCGTCAACGGCAGGAGCTGATGCTGGCAGGGCAACGGTGAACTTCTTGTTCAGCTCACACGCTTCGCCCGCTCCAGTGATGGTTGCAGACTCCGTCGAGAAGTCATAGCCCTCAGCCGAGAAGGCATAGTGATAGCCTGTAACGGTCTTGTCGGCATCATCTGCAGCAGGATAAGTGACAGAGAACAGCGTCCGCTCCACAGTACCCCAGACACCGTTGGCATCTTGAGCGCGTACATTATAGAAATGTACACCTGGTGACAGGCTGCTGACATCGATGGTCAGCGAGGGCGAAGCCTCACTGCCAGAACAATCGGCTGCCACGCGGTTTTCGTAGTCGTTGTCTATCCAGTACTCATACTTCGCCAACTCAGCAGCTTCTGTGTCGCCACCTGCTGATGTGATAGAGAACATCGTTCTTTCCACAACTCCCCACTCGCCATTAGCATCCTGAGCACGGACATTCAGATAGTGTGAGCCTGCTTCCAAAGTGCTGACATCGAGGGTCAGAACGGGTGTAGCCTCACTGCCCGTACACTCTGTCGTAGTGCGGTTGTCGTAGTCGTCGTCAATCCAGTATTCGTACTGCGCGAGTTCACCGACAGCCGTTGCTTCAGCAGCTGCGGGAAGTGAGAAGAGCGTACGGGTGACAGTGCCCCAATGGCCGTTGGCATCCAACGCCCTGACGCTGAAGAAGTGGACACCATCTGAGATGCTGCTGACATCCACCGTCAATGCCGGTGTCTGCTCAGTACCAGTACAATCTGTGACCGTACGGTTGGCGTAGTCGTTGTCCAGCCAGTATTCATACTGCTGCAATTCTCCCGCAGCACTGGCTGTGTTGGTTTCTGGAATCAGGAACAGCGTCCTGTAGACCGTTCCCCAACCCGTCAGAAGATGTTCTGCCCGGACGTTATAGAAATGCACACCGGGACTCAGGTCTCCCACATCGATGGGAATGCTGATCTCCGCGCCTCCGTCAGCTGTGCCGCTGACAGCAGCCGCGCTGTTGTTATCTATCCAATACTGATAATTAAACGATACCGACCAGGATTGCAGCGGACAGCATAACAACAGGAGCAGACCTATTATTATATGAATGTGCCGCTGTTTCATTATTTACCTTGTTTAATCGTCAAATTAACGTTCAGTTGCTTCTTGCTATTGTCGTAGTTAATGCTGTTTGTCTTCACTGACGGCTGGCTAGGAATGAGAGTAAAGGGATAATTACCGCCTAACGGACCAATGACTTTTCCGTCGTTGCCATACCAATTATTCTCCGTCATCTGGGCTTTGGTTACCCGTTGAGAATTTTCAATTTGCACACAATTAGTATACGAGCTGTTCACATCTCCATTTTGGTAAAAACAATTGACGAATGTATTGAAGGAGCTACCACTAAGCATATCATATCCGCTATTGATAAATGTACAATTGTTGCATCCCTCAAGCCATATTGCCATAACATTTACGATGGTTGCATCTGTCGGAGCACCCTGAAGCTTATCAGTATAGCAGTTGCGGATAATCGGGGCAACCATATTTGCACAATAAATAGTATTGATAAAGCAACTCTCCAAAGTGAGATTGGTTACTGAAGCTGAGGCAGAGATGTAAGATTGGGACTGGCAGCGTTTGATAACAACACCTTTCACTGGCTCTGTAACAGTGACAAATCTATTCAGATGGAAGCCCTCCATAACTGGCTTGGTCAGCGTCTTGGAACCAGGGATGGCAATGGTAATTTCTCCGTCCAAGACAGTGGTTTCACCGGAAGTACCACAACCTGCATAGACGGGATCAATGTCCTGGTTATGCCAGAATGCATCCGTCTCAGCCACACCGGCTCCAATCAATGTAATAGCCTTGTCAATAGTAAGGTTACCAGTGAAAAGTCCCGCCGTAAAATACACGATGTCGCCGTCTACGGCATCATTTATGGCGTCCTGCCAGTTGATGGCATCATACTGCGTCAGCTCACCATTGTGCGACAAAATAGTTCTCTTGAGGGTTGCACCAAAAGCTGCGGTGCCAACGAGTGCGCAAAGCACTGTGAGTAAAAATAGCTTTTTCATCATAATAATTGCTTTATTTGTTAGTACTAATATCTCTGCTTGCAAAGATAAGCAATAATTCCATAACCACCAAAGAATTGCGGAACTATTTTCACTTTGGTCGATGAAAAGGTCAGATGGATTCCATAGATGGCAGAAAAAAACAATCGCCCAGAAAACACGTTTCTGAGCGACTGTATCATTATAACGAGAGGTTATTTGACCCTTGCTACCAGTTTGGCAGGATTGTTGCGTCTGTCCCAAAAGTCAACAATCCAAATAGTGTCATTGCTGACATAATATATCATGCGATAATTTTTGTTAATGGAGATTGCACGATAATCGCGTGACCGATTGCTTAGCAAGGTTTCAGGATGACCTATAAAGGGATGCTTAAGTAACGTATTAAGACGATCGTCAACCCTATCAACCATTTGGTCTGCATAACGTTTACCGGCAAACTCAAAGAATGTGTCGTAGATATGCTCGAAAGCCTGCTGAGCTGGTTTGGTTATTCTATATCGCATAAGACGAAGCATGCCTGCTAAGTAGCATAGACTTGAATTCCGCCCAGTCTATTCCTCCATTTTCATCTATTTCACGCTCTGCCTCATCGATTCGCGCATTTGCTTCATCAATATCAGCAGGGCCGACAAGCGGCATACCCGGCCAATTGTCTATACTATACAGTTTATCGTCATTAGCATGAACTGCTACAGCGCCAATGGGTTCTGCACAACCTTCAAACGAAATATTGTCTTTCTTCTCTTTCATAATCGCATGATTTGACTTTGCAAAGATAAACATTATTTGTATAACCGCCAAAAAATTGCGGAACAATTTTTCGTTGTTTATGTCGATGTTTGCAAAAAAATGCGTATCTTTGCAAACAGAAACCAAGAAATGATGAAAACTACTATTACAAGTCTGTTCTGCCTGATAGCCATGAGCTTGTCGGCAGCCAATTATGAAGTGAGTTCACCAAACGGAAAGGTGAAGGTGATGGTGACAGCAGAAGAGGCTGTCAAGTGGTCAGTAACCTACGACGGGAAGACGGTACTGCTGCCTTCTGAAATCAATATCCAACTGCAACAGGGCACCAAGACCCTGGGGCTCGGAAAGGTAGGCAAGGTAGCCAAACTCCAGATACAGGGCAGTTTCGAGAACCCGTTCTATCGCAAGGCTACCATTCGCGATGACTATGGCCAGCTACTGCTTTACACCAACCAGAAGATGACCATCGAGGTGCGTGCCTACGATGACGGAGCTGCCTACAGACTTATCAGTGGCCACACCAAACCGACAATCGTCGTGAACGAGGTGGCAGAATACTGCTTCGATGCTGATTATCAGGCTTTTGTGCCGTATATCAACGACAATCGTGGAGGAGAGCGCTACTGCTATTCGTTCGAGTCGTACTACGACGAACAGCCCCTGTCGAAGATGTTTGCCGACTCGCTGGCCATCACTCCGCTGGCTGTCTGTCTGCCTGATGGTATCAAGGCCATCGTGATGGATGCCGGTGTAGAAAACTATCCAGGCATGTTTTTAAGAGGTGAGAGGTCAGAGGTAAGAGGTAAGAGGAATGCCTTAAAGGCCGAGTTTGCCCCCTACCCGCTTGAACAGACAATTGGTGGCTACGACCGTCTGAACCTTGTCCCCACAAAGCGGGCCAACTATATCGCCAAGCTCAATGGACGCCAGTCGCTGCCTTGGCGTGCAGTAGTCATCACGGAACGCGATGCCGACATCCTGAACTGCGATATGGCACAGCGTCTGGCGCCAGCCTGCCGTATCAGCGACACCTCGTGGATTCGTCCTGGCAAGGTGGCTTGGGACTGGTGGAACAACACGAACATCACGGGCGTCGACTTCAAGTCGGGCATGAACACCGACACCTATCTATATTATATAGACTTCGCTGCCAAGAACCGTCTGGAGTACATCATCATCGACGAAGGATGGAGTGGCAAGGAGTCGCTGATGAGCGAACTGAACCCTGAGATAGACCTGCAGCGACTGATAGCCTACGGACAGCAGAAGGGCGTGGGTATCATCCTGTGGTCCAGCTGGCGCAATCTGATTGGCAGCAATCCGTTGGGCGACGTTTCTGTCAGTGAACAGGTTATGAAGCACTATGCCGATATGGGCATCAAGGGTTTCAAGGTGGACTTCTTCGATCGCGACGACCAGCAGGTCATCGCCTCTGCCTACCAGTTGGCGGCCTGTGCTGCACGCCATCAGCTGTTGCTCGACTATCACGGTCTGAAACCCTTCGGCATCCAGCGTGCCTATCCCAACATCTTCAATTTCGAGGGCGTAAAGGGTCTGGAGAACTCTAAGTGGGAACCCCGTGTGGGTGATGGTCCGCTGCACAACCAGCCCCGTTACGACGTCACAGCACCCTATCTACGTATGCTGGCAGGTCCTATGGACTACACACCTGGCGCGATGTCGAATGCCATGAAAGACAGCTTCTTCGGCAATAACGACCACCCCATGAGTCAGGGCACGCGCGTTCACCAGATGGCGATGTACACCACCTTCGAGGCACCCCTGCAGATGCTGGCCGACAGTCCCACGAAGTATATGCAGAATCAGGAGTGTACTGACTTCATCGCACAGATTCCCACCACGTTCGACGAGACCATTGCCCTCGACGGACAGCTGGGCGAATATACGCTGATAGCCCGTCGGAAGGGCACGACGTGGTATCTGGCAGCGATGACCGACTGGACACCACGCGACCTCACCGTCAATCTCTCCTTCCTCAGTGCCGGACAGCATCAGGCCGACATCTTTGCCGATGGCGTCAATGCCACCAAGGAGGCTACCGATTATCGGCACATCCGTCAGTCCGTCAGCGCCACAGACCGTCTGTCTGTCCACCTCAGCAGTGGTGGTGGCTGGACAGCCATCATCAGATGACAGGAGTAGATACTTTCGTTCTCACACCTGAAGGTATGAGTGTGGCGTTGCGAACGAAAACTAAAAATAAATTGGAATTTATTTTGTATTTTACTCACTTATTCGTATCTTTGCAGCGATTTAACAAATAAAAGTATTAAAATTATGGACGATTACCCGGCGGATAGTAACAAACGTTAGGCGGGGGAGAGAGTGGCAAGGCTGCTAATCCCTTTGCCGCTAAATTGTGTATTAAGCATTGTGCAATAATAAAACGGATTAGCAACAATGAAGACATTTTGGAACACCCAAGGGGGCTTGAGCCAGATGAACGAATGGCAGCCTAATTGTTGGATACAGGTGACGTGTCCGACAGACGAAGACCGACAGCTGTTGGAAGAGGAATACAAGATTCCTGACTACTTCCTCTCAGACATCAGCGATACCGACGAGCGCGCCCGTTATGAGTATGATGACGGATGGATGCTTATCATCCTGCGTATACCCTATGTTAAAGAGGTACGCTCGCGTACTCCTTATACTACCGTACCACTGGGTATCATCCATAAGCGCGACGTCACCATCACCGTATGCTACTACGAGACGAACATGATGATTGACTTCGTGTCGTTCCAGCAGAAGCGCGGCGAAGGCTTCACCGACTATGTGGACATGATTTTCCGTCTGTTCCTGAGTAGTGCCGTCTGGTATCTGAAGCGTCTGAAGCAAATATCGATGCTTATCGACAAGGCCAAGCGCAACCTGGACCGTGAGGTGAACAATGAGAGCCTGATAGGACTCAGCCGCCTGCAGGACTCGCTGACCTATTTCAACACATCCATTCGTGGCAACGAGACGCTGCTCTCGAAACTGAAGTTCAAGCTGCAGATTGACGAACTGGATGCTGACCTCATTGAAGACGTCAACATCGAGATGACACAGGCTCGTGAGACGACGAATATCTACTCGAACATTCTGGAATCGACGATGGACACCTACCAGAGTATTATCAACAACAACATGAACACCATCATGCGTACGCTGACCAGCGTGACCATCATCCTCATGTTACCCACGCTGGTAGCCTCGTTTTTCGGCATGAACCTCATCAATGGTATGGAGAATAGTCCTATTGGTTTTATTGTCGCTATTGTCATTTCTGTGCTTATTTCAGTGGTTTCACTCCTCGTGTTCCGCCATAAACGACTCATTTAAGTCACTTTTTTGAAAAAAAATTAGGTCGTTTCAGAATTATTTATTAATTTTGAAGCCTGATTTGTATTTATGAACTAAAAACATTTTAATGATGGACTCTCAAGAAAAAGCTCTCAACGAGGAGCAGACCGTAGAACAGAGCGTAGTGGAAACCCCAGAAGTTGAAGCAACAGAAACTGTTGAAGTCGTTGAACCAACTGAAGTAACAGAGGCTGAGAAAGCAGCTGAAGTTACTGAGCGCAAGCAGTATCAAACCAAAAAGGAAGTTTTGGAGCGTGTGCGTGAACTGGCACATGGCGAAGAGACGCCCCTGAAAGAGGAGGTGGACTATCTGAAGACCACTTTCTACAAGTTGCATATTGCTGAGCGTGAAGCCAAGCTGAAAGAATATATAGACGGTGGCGGTGACCCAGAGCTTTATAAGATTACTCCCGACGAACTGGAAGAAGCCTTCAAGGCAGAGATGGGAGTCATCAAGGAGAAGAGACAGCAGCTGTTCCGCGAACAAGAGCAGGAGAAGCAGGACAACCTGCAGAAGAAGCTGGCCATCATTGAAAAGATAAAGACTATGATTACCTCGCCTGAGGAAGCCAATAAGTCGTATAAGGACTTCAAGGCTCTGCAGGACGAGTGGCGTGATATTAAGAACGTGCCTGCTGAGAAGGCCAACGAGCTGTGGCGTAACTACCAGCTTTATGTCGAGCAGTTCTATGACCTGCTGAAGCTGAACTCAGAAGCCCGTGAATACGACTTCAAGAAGAATCTGGAGATGAAGACCAAACTGTGTGAGGCCGCAGAGAAGCTGGCTGACGAGCCCGACGTCATCAGTGCCTTCCATCAGTTGCAGAAGCTGCATCAGGAATATCGTGAGACAGGTCCTGTCAACAAGGAGCTGCGCGAGGAAATCTGGCAACGCTTCAAGGCCGCCTCAACGGTTATCAACAAGCGTCATCAGCAGCACTACGACGGACTGCGTGCCAAGGAGGAAGAAAACCTGGCTCGCAAAACTGAGCTCTGCGAGAAGGTGGAAACCATCGCTGCCGAGGAGTGTAAAGGCAGTGCCGATTGGGATCGTTACACGAAGGAGATTCTTGAGCTTCAGGAGCAGTGGCGCGGCATTGGTTTTGCGCCAAAGGCCATGAACGTCAAGATCTTTGAACGTTTCCGGGCTGCCTGCGACAGCTTCTTTGGAAAGAAGGCTGAGTTCTTCCGTACATTGAAAGACTCGTATAAGGAGAATGCCGACAAGAAGCGTGCACTCATTGAGAAAGCCAAAGCCCTGCAAGACTCCACCGAATGGAAGTCGACCAGCGACAAGCTGATTAACCTTCAGAAGGAATGGAAGACCATCGGTATGGTGCCTAAGAAGTTGGGAGACCAGTTGTGGGAGGAGTTCCTTGGTGCATGCAACAAGTTCTTTGAGGCCCGTAATGCTGCCGGAGCCGGCACCCGTAATGAAGAGCGCGAAAACCTGGAAAAGAAGCGCGACGTTATCAGCCGATTGAAAGAGGCTGCTGAAGAAGCTGGTGAAAACCTGCAGGAGCGTGTACAGAAACTGGTAGAAGAGTACCAGCAAATTGGTCATGTGCCTTTCAAGGAGAAGGACAAGCTCTATGAAGAATACCATGCTGTACTTGACAAACTCTACAAGGATCTGAACATCACTGTTGCCAAGCGTCGCCTGTCGAAGTTCAAGGACAACCTGAAGCAGGTGGCAGAGCGTGGCAGCGATGCCCTTGACAACGAGCGTGCACGCCTGATGCGCCAATATGAGCAGTTGAAGAGTGAGGTGCAGACCTACGAGAATAACCTCGGATTCCTGAATGCTTCAAGCAAGAAGGGTAACTCGCTCATCGATGAGATGAACCGCAAGGTTCAGAAGCTGCGCGACGAAGTACAGCTTGTTCGCGACAAGATTAAGGCTATTGATGCCGAGAATGCAGCCAAAGAATAACCCACGGATATGGCACTGAATCTGGATAAGAATCTGAAGCGCTACTACTCCATCAAGGAGGTAGCAGAAATGTTTGGACTCAATGAGAGCACGCTGCGCTATTGGGAACAGGAATTTCCATACCTAAAACCCAAGACCAGTGGTCCCGCGAAGATACGCCAGTATCAAGAGAAGGACATTGAGCAGATTCGGCTCATACACAACCTCGTTAAAGTACGCGGCTTCAAGCTGGCAGCTGCCAAGAAGATTATCAATTCGAATCGTGATGGTGCCAACCGCAAAGCAGAAGTGATGACACGACTTATCGACATCCGCACAGAGCTGCTGGCTTTGAAAAAACAAATGGATTATTTAGAGTAGCCACAAACTACTCACCGCATCCTACTTCCCAAGTGTCGTTAATGCTGAATACGCGCGTTAACGACACTTGTTTTGCTTCCTTAGGTGTCAGTTGACGGCTCCAAGAAACACGCTGACGAGTGTCAGCACCTTCTCCACGATTATTATATTCCAGATAGCGGGCTGTCTGTTCACGTTCTTTCTGCCAATGATGCCACCCTTCTGGCCGTATCTGACGAGGAAGCTCACAGTTCATAAATAAAGTGTAGCCGTAGTCACGCCAAGGACGACCCAGATAAACCTTCTCAACACCAGGAGCTACAGAAACGCGACAATTGTTGAATACATAGCCAAAGGCCACATCCTGCGGAGTGGAGGCTGCTGTGATATACGACTCAGCCTTGCAAAAGATGTCACACTGCTCGAACCATGCCGTTGAAGGGCCAAAGATGAAATCCGTCGTCCCCTCAATATAGCAGTCCTTGAAGTAGAGACGTGTTTGGGCATTGCCAGTATAAATCGTATCCTGATGACCCAGAAAACGACAATTGATAAATGAAAGTCTGTCACCTTCAGTATGCAGAGCCACGGCCTGTCCCAGACGGGCAGCATTATTTTCGACAGTAAGGTTCTTGAGGGTGATACGTGAACCTTGAATCTTCAGCGTATAGGTGCGGAACGTTCCCATACCCTTACCTGTAGGGGGGTAATTGATGTTTGCATGATCGTCCCACGTAATGATGGTCTGGTCACGGTCCTCGCCACACAGTTCGATATTGGTCAGCGACTGCGGAATGACAAGTTTCTCCTTATACGTACCTTTCTTTATATATATAACCTTGTGATATTCCATGAAGGCACGGCACACCTCTATAGCCTCACTGATGTTGCGAAACTCTCCGGTACCATCACGACTGACCACGATTGTGTCTGGGTTGTCATAGCTTTTCGCCCCTAAGGAGCTAAATAATAAAGAAAAAAACAGAAAGAGCAGTAGTCTCATCATAGCTTTATACCTTATTCTTTACACTTTACGTCGAAGGCCGCTTACATAATCTGCATAACCTCTTGTAAGCCTTCTATCTTCTTCAGTTCAGAGATGATGGCCTTCATGTCCTCACGGTCATGCACTCGCAATTCAATATTGCCGTCAAAGAGGCCATCCTCGGCACTGATGGTCAGTTTGTGGATGTTGACATTCATCTGTGACGTGATGATTCGCGAAACATCTACCAAGATACCCATACGGTCAATACCCTGAATACGGATGGTAGCATCAAAATACAGCAGTTTGTGCATGTTCCATTTGGCATCAAGGATACGGTTGCCGAAACTGGTCTTTAACTTGTCGGCCACAGGACAGGCACGCTTATGAATCTCAATCTGGTGCTTGTTGTCGATATAACCCAAGATGTCATCGCCAGGGATGGGGTGACAACAGTGCTTGAACTTATATTGATCTATATTCTCTTCGCTGATATAGATGGGCTTCTTGCGGTTGAACTTCTCAGGAACAGTGAAGAAACCTTCTGATCCCTGTTCTTTGCCCTTGTCATCATCCTTCTCATTACTTCCCCAGAAAGGCACCAATTTGCGCCAGCCTTTCTTCCCTACTCCGGAAGACTTGCCACGCAACTCATCGACATCCTTCTCTCCCAACAGAATGGTTTTATTGCCCAAGGCATGGAAAAAGTCCTCACGACGGTTAACCTCATGGAACTGTGCCAACTGGTCAACGACAGTCAGCGTATTCTCTATCTCATTCTTCTTTAAGAATTCATCCAATAGAGCTTCGCCCTTCTTCTGCAACTCGCGACTGTCACGGCGTAATACGGCCTGAATCTTAGCTTTAGCCTTCGCAGTAGAGACAAAATTAATCCATGCGGGTTGCACATGCTGTGACTTGGAGGTAAGAATCTCCACTTGATCACCACTCTCCAAGCGGTGGCTCAGGGGCACCAGCTTGTGGTTAACCTTCGCTCCGATGCAATGGCTTCCGAGGAAGGTATGTATCGAGAAGGCGAAGTCAAGAGCCGTACAACCTGTAGGCATAGTCTTGATTTCACCCTTTGGCGTAAAGACAAAGATCTCTGATGCAAAAAGGTTCAGTTTGATGGCATCAAGAAAATCCATCGCATCGGGCTGTGGGTCGTCGAGGATCTCCTTGATAGTACGCAGCCAATCGTTCAGTTCGGCCTCGTCCTCAGTGTATTCTTCGTCTTCCTCGCCTTCCTTATATTTCCAATGGGCAGCCAATCCCTGTTCAGCAATCTCATCCATACGGTCGGAACGTATCTGAACCTCTATCCAGCGTCCCTGTTTCGACATCAGCGTGACATGCAATGCCTGATAGCCATTCGCTTTGGGATGGCTGAGCCAGTCGCGCAAACGGTCGGGATGGCTCTTGTAAATCTTCGAGATGGCAACATAGATATTAAAACACTCATTGATTTCCTCCTCACGATGGTTGGGGGTGAAGATGATACGCACTGCCAAGATGTCGTAGATTTCATCAAAAGTCACATGCTTGTTCTGCATCTTCGACCAAATGGAATATGGCGTCTTGACACGTTCCTTGATGGTGTATTTGATGCCCATCTTCTGCAACTCTTCCTCAATAGGTGCCGTAAACTGATCGAACAGCTCATGACGCTGTGCTTCGGTATTCTTCAGTTTGTCCTTGATCTGCTTGAACTCCTCAGGGTGTTCATACTGAAAACTGAGATTCTCAAGCTCCGACTTCACCTTATTCAAACCCAGGCGATTGGCCAAGGGGGCATAGATATACTGCGTCTCACCGGCAATCTTATATTGTTTGTTGGCTGGCTGCGACTCCAAAGTGCGCATATTATGCAGACGGTCACAGATCTTAATAAGAATCACACGGATATCCTCACTCATAGTGAGAAGCAGTTTCTTGAAGTTCTCAGCCTGAGCAGAAGCCTGTTCACCGAAGATACCACCACTAATCTTTGTCAGCCCATCAACAATCTGTGCAATCTTCGGACCGAAGATATTAGCAAGGTCTTCAGTGGTATAATCTGTATCTTCCACAACATCATGCAACAGGGCAGCACAAATACTGGTAGAACCCAGTCCAACCTCCTCACAGGCTATCTGTGCCACAGCAATGGGGTGCATGATATAGGGTTCACCCGAGAGTCGGCGCACACCCTTATGGGCCTGTCGTGCAAAGTTGAAGGCCTTGGTAATAATATCTACCTTCTTACGGTGACGCGACTGCTGATAGCTGTCCAACAAATGTTGGAACGCATCATTTACCAGTTTCTCATCGGCATCTTCTCGTCTGATCTCCTCATCCATAGTCTTTACCTCCTCCTTCTTCTCGTTGACTTGCCTTTACTACTACGTGTCGAACGCTTACTGGTCTTGGCACTACTGCGCTTAGATGACTTTGCCTTTGTGCTGCGTCGTGTGCTGGTACGTGCCTTGCTGCGCTTACTGGTTTTGGCACCGCGACGGCTCACACGACCCTTCTTGCCACGAGTATAACGTTTGCTCTTATGATAATAGGTTGGTACGTCATCGTTTACCTCCACCTCTATACGCTTGGTCAACAATTCATCGACACGATAATTATACACCGAGTCTTCCAGCTCAAGGAACTTAGTCACCTCGGTCAACGGCAAGCGCAAGGCTGATGGTTCTGTAGCTCCTGGCACCACATCACGACGATACATGGGATTCAACGAACGCAGCAGGTCGATATTCAGTCCCACCACTTCAGCCACCTGTTCCAAATGTACGTTACGAGTTACCATAACAGTATCTGTCTTGGCAGGCAGACGGGTGGTCATCGGACAGATGTTATGCTGCGAATAGTAGGTCATGATATAGTTAGCAGCAATGAAAGCCGGCACATAGCCTCGTGTCTCACGAGGCAGATAGGGATAGATATGCCAATAGTCCTTGTTCAATGGCTGTACAACCTCTTCCTCTTGAGTGTGGGTTTGTGTCGGATTGGCACGACGGATGGCCTTGTTAACATTCTCGGGACCACAGTTATAAGCGGCAATCACCAAATTCCAGTCGCCAAAAATCTTATAAAGGTCTCGCAGATAGCGCGCTGCAGCATCCGATGACTTTACAGGGTCACGACGTTCATCAACCAGCGAGTTGACTTGCAAGCCATATTGTTTTCCCGTACCAATCATAAACTGCCATAAACCAGAAGCCCCCACCCTACTGACGGCCTTTGGATTGAGGGCCGACTCAATAATGGGCAGATATTTCAACTCCAGTGGCAGCTGATACATCTCCAGTGCTTGTTCAAAAATAGGCATATAGAAATTCGAGGCACCCAGCATATAGCTAATGGAGTGGCGCAGACGTCCGCTGTAACGGTCAATGAACTTCTGTACTACATCGTTATATGCCATCTCCATCACAGTCGGCATGCGGCTCAAACGGTCGATATAGTCTTCCTTGCTATATACGGGATTGAAATCACGCATATTACAGTCGTTATCCTCGCCAAGATAGGTCTGCGACATATATAGGTTCATCAGCGAGTCCAGATCATAAGTCATTGCTTCAGGGAACTCAATAACTTCCTCATTGCCTTCCTGATCAGTCACTACAATCTCGTCTTCTTCGTCTATCTCGTCATCAGCCACCTCTATCTGGGCCATAGCTCCAGTAGCATATAGCATTATAGCGAGGATCATCAATAGTACTTTCTTACTCATTCTTATATTATGTTTAACTACTTAAAATACTAAAATCTCAACTTACAATTCACACCTAACGACTGTGCCTCCAAAGGCTTGCCTCCAGAATAGTTCGGTATGACAGTAGGTTCCACCTTCAGGCTGAGATCCCTAGAAATGTCAAAGACAGACAACTCCGCATCAACATAGGCATCAATCACTGACAGGGCATAGACACCAATCATCACAAAGAAACTCATATCACGCCAGCGGCGGTATTTGTCTTTACGGCTTTTGAATATCTCCCTGTATTTCGGCTCGGTTTCAGGTGTGACCTGTTTTCCCAAATGCAGGAACTTGTTATATGAGGCTGTACCAGGGTCATCGTCCATAATGTCCAGATAAGCCTGAGCGTAGTCCTTATACATCATGTTGTTCCACGTCAGGGCATAGATACAACCCATGAAACCTCCATAAATGATTGGCAACTTCCAGTATTTGCGGTTGTATATCTGACCTGCTCCAGGAATAACCAGCGCCAGCCACAAGGCTCTTTGCGGATCAGGCGTCCAGGTGTTCCAGTCACGCTTCATCTTCAGTTTACGCCCCTTCTTGTCCACCATCAACGACACCGTGTCAGCCAATTCATTATCCAGTGCTTTGGCATCAATCGCAGCTAAAGAGTCCAAAGGTGCCAGTGCACGACGGACAGAGTCAGTACGAGTGACGACGCTGCCAATAGTGTCACCAGTCTCCAACAGGATAATCTTTCCGACTTCCTGTTGGGCACGACATTCCACGAGACCTGCCACCATCAGCACGATTGCCACCAGTATTCTAACCATTCGCTCTATCCAGAACATTCATGATATACTCTAACTGTTCCTCGTTGTCAAACAGGATACTGATCTTACCTTTGCCTTTGGGCGAACACGACATCTGCACCTTCGTCTGGAAAAACTGCGACAAACGGTTCTTCAGGATATTAAACTCCTCAGGCAACTGGTTCTTAGCCGTCACCTTACCACGCGCAGTCTTCACATCGTCGCCACTCTTCAGAGCCTGCACCAGCTCTTCCACCTTACGGACAGAGAGATGTTGCTGCTGCACCTCCTTGAAAAGCTTAATCTGCTGCGACGGACTATCGATGGACAGCAATGCTCGGGCATGTCCCATCTCTATCTCATGATTCTTCAGTGCTATCTGCACCTGAGCAGGCAGTTTCAACAGGCGCATATAGTTAGTCACTGCTGCACGGCTCTTGCCCACACGCTCTGATATCTTGGCCTGTGTCATACCTGTTTCTTCAGCCAGATGCTGGTAAGCCAAAGCGATCTCAATGGCATTAAGATCCTCACGCTGAATATTCTCCACTAGCGCCATTTCCATGGCGTTTTGGTCTTCAACAGTAACAATATATGCGGGGATTGTTGTCAATCCAGCCAATTGTGAAGCGCGCCAACGGCGCTCACCAGCAATAATCTGGTATTTCTCGCCCTCCAACTTACGTAGGGTAATAGGCTGGATGATACCCAGCTCACGAATGCTCGTAGCCAATTCCTGGAGTGCTTCCTGATCAAACTCTCGTCGTGGTTGGTTAGGATTGGGTTCTATCAGGGCAATCTCTACTTCATTCAGGTTTGAGCTACCCTCCGTCTTCACCTGAGTAGTGGTGTCTATAAGTGCATCCAGGCCACGCCCCAAACCCATATCGTCCAGTCCGCGACCCAGCACATTACGGTCGTATTTCTTCTTTACTGCCATTCTAATTACTTAACTCTTAACATTTCACTTGTTAATAATCTCCTTAGCCAAAGCCAAATGGTTCTTGGCACCGGCAGAGTCAGCGTCATAAAGAATGACGGGCAGACCATGACCAGGAGCCTCCGAAATCTTCACATTACGCTGGATGACTGTCTTGAACACCAACTCCTGGAAGTGGCGCTTCACCTCATCGTAAATCTGGTTGGCCAGTCTCAGACGCGAGTCGTACATCGTCAGCAGGAATCCCTCGATTTCAAGTTTCGGATTCAGCTTCTGCTTGATAATTTTGATGGTGTTCAACAGTTTCGAGATACCTTCCAATGCGAAATACTCACACTGTACAGGGATAATCACCGAGTCGGCAGCTGTCAGTGAATTAACGGTAATCAGTCCCAACGACGGCGAACAGTCTATCAGGATGTAGTCATAATCATTGCGGACAGGTTCCAGCAGCTGCTGGATAATCTTTTCACGGTTGGGCAGGTTCAGCATCTCAATCTCTGCACCTACTAAATCGATATGACTCGGAATGATGTCCAGTCCGTCAATATCTGTTGTATAAATCGCATCGCGTACGTCGGTCTTGTTGATAATGCACTCATAAAGAGACGTTTCAACTTCCTGAAGGTTCACACCTAAACCACTTGAAGCATTAGCCTGCGGGTCGGCATCAACCACCAGGACTGTCTTCTCCAGAGTCGCTAACGAAGCTCCCAGATTAATCGTCGTCGTGGTCTTTCCCACGCCGCCCTTCTGGTTAGCTAAAGCAATAATCTTTCCCATAATCTATCTTTACGTATGTATATAATAGGGTGCAAAGGTACAACTTTTCCGCCAATTACGACATAATTACTACGTATTTTAAGCATTTTTTAATAGGGAATTTGCTCGTTCCGAAATATTTTCTTACCTTTGCATAATGATTATGGAAACAAAGAAACCACTGATTCTGATATCGAACGATGATGGCTATCAAGCCAAAGGCATCAATGAACTCGTTAGGATGGTGCGCGACTACGGTGATGTGCTGGTATGTGCACCTGACGGCCCACGTAGCGGCCAGGCATGTGCTTTTTCGGCCACTGTTCCGCTGACGCTGACGCAACTGCACCAAGAGGACGGTTTACAAATTTGGGCATGTAACGGTTCACCTGTAGACTGTGTTAAAATGGCACTGGCAGAGCTTTGTCCCAGAAGACCAGACCTTGTGATTGGTGGCATTAATCATGGCGACAACGCTTCAGTGAATACCCACTACTCTGGCACAATGGGTGTCACGCTGGAAGGCTGTATGAAGTACATCTCCAGCATTGCCTTCTCGCTTTGCGACCATCGCGCAGATGCTGATTTTACGCCTTTGGAACCCTATATTCGCCAGATGACACAACGGGTGTTAGCCGAAGGACTTCCACAGGGCGTTTGTCTGAATGTCAATTTTCCGTTGGTTAATGTGTTTAAGGGTGTAAAGATCTGTCGGATGTCCCGTGGCACGTGGCTCAACGAAGTGACACGCTGTCATCATCCAAGAGACTACGACTACTGGTGGATGGTGGGGCACTATCAGAACGACGAGCCAGAGGCAGAAGATACTGACCGTTGGGCATTGGATCACGGTTATGTGGCAATTACGCCAACACGTGTCGATGTCACAGCTTATGAGGCGATGGAACAACTGAAAAGTTTCACCGTTTAATCTTTAATTTTTAATTTTTAATCTTTAATCTTCTTGAAGTATTATCTGATAGCAGGCGAGGCCAGTGGCGACCTTCATGCATCCCACCTGATGCAGTCGTTGAAGGCACAGGATGAAGAGGCGGAATTCCGTTTCTTTGGTGGCGATATGATGGCTGCCGTAGGAGGCACCAGGGTAAAACACTATCGCGACTTAGCCTATATGGGTTTCATTCCCGTTTTAATCCATCTGCCCACCATTCTCCAGAATATGAAACGCTGCAAGCAGGACATTCTCCAATGGCAGCCTGACGTCGTGATCCTCGTCGACTATCCTGGTTTCAACCTCAATATTGCAAAACACCTTCACAGCCAAAGGCTAAAAGCCAATAGCCAAAAGCCCAAAATCTACTACTACATCGCTCCAAAGATCTGGGCCTGGAAGGAATACCGCATCAAGAATATCAAGCGTGACGTCGATGAGTTGTTCTCCATCCTGCCCTTCGAGGTACCTTTCTTTGAGCAAAAGCATAACTACCCGATTCACTACGTAGGTAACCCGACAGCCCAGGAAGTACGAGAATACCTGTCTTCCAATACCCATCACCCATCACCTGACACCCATCGTCCTATCATTGCCTTGTTGGCAGGAAGCAGAAAACAGGAGATCAAAAGTAATCTGCCTGCTATGATTGAAGCTTCGCGCCATCTGACAGAAGACTACGACATTGTGCTGACTGGAGCACCATCCATCCCGGAGGAATATTATTTACCATTTCTCAAGGGCAGCAGCGTCCGATTGGTTATGAACCAAACATACTCCATACTCTCACAGGCAACGGCAGCCTTGGTCACCAGTGGTACGGCTACCCTCGAAACCTGCATGTTCCGCGTGCCTCAGGTGGTATGCTACAATACGGGGTTTGCCAAGCTCTTCGGCATCCTGAGGCGCTTTCTGCTCCATGTACCCTACGTCTCACTCGTCAACCTCATTGCCGACCGTGAAGTTGTACGTGAGTTGGTGGCAGACACCTTTTCTGTCGATAGTATCCGTCACGAGTTGGATGCCATCATTCCTGGTGGCAACCAGCGTGAACAGATGCTGGCTGACTATGAAGAAGTTCACCGACGACTGGGCGACAGCCACGCTCCCGATGTTGCAGCACAACTCATCATTAAACTGCTACAATCCTAAAAAACATCAATTTTTTTGTCAGTTCATTTATTTTTTGTAATTTTGCAGGAAAATCAATAACTGCAGTACATGGACGACGAAATAAAGGACGATATCTTAGAACAAGGTGGCGAGGAGTTTCCCTCCTCAGACACCACAGAATCCCATTCTGACTATCAGCCAGTAAATCGCTTTGACGCCGCTGCTGTTCACCATCTCAGCGGTATGTATCAGAACTGGTTTTTGGATTATGCTTCTTACACCATTCTTGACCGTGCAGTGCCGCATATCGAGGATGGTCTAAAACCTGTACAGCGCCGCATCCTGCACTCTATGAAGCGCATGGATGACGGGCGCTATAACAAGGTGGCCAACATCGTGGGACACACCATGCAGTTTCATCCCCATGGCGATGCCTCCATTGGCGACGCCCTGGTGCAGATGGGACAGAAGGACCTGCTGATAGACACACAGGGTAACTGGGGTAACATCCTGACTGGCAACAAGGCGGCTGCTCCTCGTTATATAGAGGCACGCTTGTCCAAATTTGCCTTGGACACCGTCTTCAACCCCAAGACTACCGACTGGCAGATGTCGTACGACGGTCGTAACAAGGAGCCCATCACGTTGCCCGTAAAATTTCCCTTGCTGCTGGCTCAGGGTGCCGAAGGCATTGCCGTCGGTTTGTCGACCAAGGTGCTGCCCCACAACTTTGTGGAGCTCTGCGACGCTGCCATCAGCTATCTGCACAACGAGGAGTTCCACCTCTATCCCGACTTCCCGACAGGTGGCAGCATCGACGTTTCGAAATATAACGACGGCCAGCGTGGCGGTGTGCTGAAGGTACGTGCCAAGATTGAGAAGCTCGACCCGAAGACACTGGTCATCCGTGAGATTCCCGACACGAAGACCACCGAGACCATCATCGACAGCATCCTGAAGGCCATCGAGAAGGGTAAGATCAAGGCCCGCCACGTGGAAGACCTCACAGCAGCCAACGTCGAGATTCAGGTGCAGCTGGCTCCTGGCGTCAGCAGCGACAAGACCCTTGACGCCCTCTATGCCTTCTCCGACTGCGAAATCAATATTTCGCCTAACTGCTGCGTCATCGAGGACAACAAACCTCAGTTCCTGACTGTCAGCGAAGTGTTGAAGCATAGCGTTGAACGTACGAAAGACCTCATCCGTCAGGAGTTGGAAATACGCAAGGGCGAGCTGTTGGAACAGCTGCACTTCTATTCGCTGGAGAAAATCTTCATTGAGGAGCGTATCTACAAGGACAAGAAATTCGAACAGGCACCCAACGTCGATGCTGTATGTGAACATATCGACGATCGTCTCACACCCTACTATCCGCAGATGATACGCGAGGTAACGAAGGACGATATCCTAAAACTGTTGGAAATCAAGATGCAGCGCATCCTGAAGTTCAACAAGGACAAGGCCGACGAACTAATGGCCCGCATCAAGGCCGAGATTGAGGAGATTGACCGTGACCTTAATAACCTCGTTGAGGTGACGGCTGACTGGTTCCGTTTCCTGAAGGACAAATATGGGAAAGACCATCCCCGTCTCACCGAAATCCGCAACTTCGACACCATTGAGGCCACAAAGGTCGTCGAAGCCAACCAGAAGCTTTACATCAACCGCAGTGACGGCTTCATCGGCACAGGTCTGAAGAAGGATGAGTTCGTGTGCAACTGCTCTGACATCGACGATATCATCATCTTCTTCCGCGATGGTAAGTTCAAGGTGGTTCGTGTAGCCGATAAATTGTTTGTCGGCAAGAACGTCCTATGGCTCGGTGTCTTCAAGAAGAACGACCAGCGCACCATCTATAATGCCGTCTATCGCGACGGTCCCAAGGGTATTTACTATATCAAGCGTTTCAACGTGTCGGCTATCACCCGTGACCGTGAATACGACATTACGGCAGGTACCAAGGGATCGCGCGTCTGTTATTTCACTGCTAACCCCAACGGTGAGGCGGAGATTATCAAGGTAACCCTCGACCCCGCACCAAAGTTGAAGCGCATCTTCTTCGACAAGGATTTCTCAGAGATAGGCATTAAGGGCCGTGCTGCCAAGGGTGTCATCCTGACGAAATACCAGGTACACCGCATCGGGTTGAAGAGCCACGGTCATTCCACATTGGGCGGCCGTAAGGTATGGTACGACCCGGACGTCAACCGTCTGAACTACGACGAACACGGACGACTGCTGGGCGAGTTCAACGACGGCGACAGCATCCTGGTCATCCTCAGCAATGGCGACTACTACCTCAACGGCTTCGATGCCAACGTGCATTTTGAGGACAACGTTGTACGCGTCGAGAAGTACGAGCCCGAGAAGGTCTGGAGCTGCGTGCTCTACGATGCCGACAATCAGGGCTATCCGTATGTGAAGCGTTTCCTCATGGAGGCCTCAAAGCGCAAGCAGAACTATCTTGGCGAGAATGCCAACTCCCAGCAGCTGCTGCTCACCGACACCGTCTATCCGCGCCTGCTGGTGACATACGGTGGCAACGACGAGTTCCGAGGTTCTGAGGAAGTAGATGTCGAACAGTTCATTGCCGTCAAGGGTTTCAAGGCAAAAGGCAAACGCCTCACCACCTACCAGATAGCCTCCATTCAGGAGCTGGAACCCACCCGTTTCCCCGAGCCTTCCAGTGCCGAGGAATTCAGCGCCGACGAAGAGGAAGTCGAAGACCTCGACCCTGATGCCGGCAAGAGTCAGCAGCAGGTTCTCGACGAACTAACCGGACAACTCAGTCTTTTCCCTGATGAAGAATAGGTGTTGGGTGATAGGTGTTAGGTGTTGGGTAATGGCTATTGGCTGCTGTGTGCTATGGACTCCTGCCTATAGCCAAGAGTCGGTAGCAAACAGTCCAAAAATCATTACCAGCAGTCGCATGCTGGGCATTGGTGGTACACGCGTTCTCGACACCTACCTTTCGCAGGAACATTTCAGCGGCATAGGTCTGTCATTCCTTGCTACCAGTGAACGCATGCGTGACAACAGTCGCTGGTCGACGCTCATAGAACACGAGGCCAACTTCTCGTCAGTCAAGGACCGAGCCGACTCCAAACAGGAATTGGAAGGTGCCTACAACTTTTACTGGGGAAAACTCTACGGCATCAAGCTCATGGATGGCAAGCTAAGGCTACAGGGCGGCGGACTTGTCAACGCCTCACTGGGATTCATCTACAACACCAGCAACAGCAATAATCCCGCTCAGGCCCGTGCCCATCTGAACCTAATGCCGACAGGTGTGGCCAGCTATCGCTTTCCACTTTTCCGGAAACCCGTCACTGCTCGCTACGAGCTCTCCTTGCCCCTCGTCGGCATCATGTTCTCACCCAACTACGGACAGTCATACTACGAGATATTCTCACGTGGCAACTACGACCACAACGTCGTGCCCACCACATTTATCTCCAGTCCTGAATGGCGACACATGCTGACTTTCGACGCCCAACTGTCACCGAAGGTCACCCTCCGCATCGGTTACTTAGGCAACATGCAGCAGGCTAAAGTCAACAACCTGCGCCAGCATGTCTATACACATCGTTTCCTTATAGGCCTCACCCGATGTTTTAGCATTATTCCTCGCGCCCTATGAAAAGAGTTTTATCATATCTGTTATTGTTATTTCTCATTTCTCATTCCTCATTTCTCATTTCGTGTGTCGACGAAGTCGAACACGACAACACGCCCACCGGAAATTTCGAGGCACTGTGGCAAATCATCGACGAGCACTATTGCTTCTTCGACTATAAGCAGCATGAGTACGGACTCGACTGGCAAGAGGTTTATAATAAATATAAGGTACGCGTGAGCAACAAGATGAATACCCAGCAGCTCTTCGAAGTACTCTGCGATATGCTCGCTGAACTGCGCGACGGACACGTGAACCTGTCGACATCTATGGACTTCGGACGCTACTGGACGTGGCACGAGGCCTTTCCACAAAACTTCAACGACTCGCTGGAGCGCCACTATATGGGTACCGACTACAAAATTGCTGCCGGACTACACTATCGCGTGCTTGACGATAACATAGGATATATCCGCTACGACTCATTTAACAACGCTGTAGGCGAAGGAAACCTCGACGACTGTCTTTCCTGGCTGGCTTTGTGCCGAGGACTCATCATCGACATCCGTAACAACACCGGTGGTGATCTCATCTATGCCGAACGCCTTGCAGGCCGCTTTGTGCATGAGAAGACGCTCGTAGGCTACATGCAACACAAGACGGGCACAGGACATCACGACTTCTCCGAACTTGAACCACGCTATCTGGAGCCTTCCAGCAACCTGCGCTGGCACAAACCCGTTTGCGTTCTCACCAATAGGAGCGTATACAGTGCTGCCAACGACTTTGCCGTTATCATGCACGCATTGCCTAACGTCCGACTCGTTGGCGACCATACCGGCGGAGGCAGCGGCCTGCCCATGAGCAGCAGCCTGCCAAACGGTTGGACAGTGCGCTATTCGGCCTGTCCCATGTACGACGCCCAGCGCCAACATACCGAATTCGGCATCGCCCCCGACGTCGCCGTTTCCCTTACCGATGCCTCTGTATCTCAGGGCCTCGACGATATCATCGAGACGGCACGCAAACTACTGGTACAATAACGGATAATTAATATTTTTGTTGGTAGAAGCAAAAAAATTAATTTTTAATCTTTAATCTTTAATTTTTTTCGTACCTTTGCACGCTGAAACTAAGGAGCGCAATGCGCCTGTGGCGGAATTGGTAGACGCGCTAGACTTAGGATCTAGTGTCTCGCGACGTGCAGGTTCGAGTCCTGTCAGGCGCACTCTTAAGAAATAAAATATGTGGGCTAAAACCTTAGCCCACATTTCTTTTTATCTTTCACTACCCCTATGAGTAAAGGAACGACTACATGTATCCCAACCAGCGCAGGATGTCGTTAAGGTTTGCAACTACCATAAGGAGGATGAGGATACCAAAACCGACGTATTCAGCCTTAATCATAAAGTTTTCAGAGGGTTTACGGCGCGTAATCATCTCGTAGAGCAAGAACAGCACATGGCCACCGTCGAGAGCAGGAATGGGCAGGATGTTCATAAAGGCAAGGATGATGGAGAGGAAGGCTGTCATCTTCCAGAACATATACCAGTCCCACATAGGCGGGAAGAGGCTTCCGATAGCTCCAAAGCCACCCAATGACTTAGCGCCCTCAGCTGAGAAGACATACTTCATGTCATCAACATAGGAAGCCAACACATGCCAGCCATACTTGATGCCTGCAGGAATGCTCTCCAAGAAACCATATTCAATAGTCACAGGCTTATATATTGAAGCCAAGCTAGGCGCAAAGAAGCCAAGTTTCAGCTCTGGCGTGAGGACGACGGTGGCGGTGTCAGTTTGGCTGTTGGCTGTTAGCTCTTGGCTGTTGGCATGTTGGAAAACAATCACCACTGTACGGGCTTTCAGTGAGTCTGCCGGTGTCTTGGCAGTAAGCAGCATGTCCTCACGGCGTCCTAACAGGTCAACGAATTCGTTGTAGGAGTCAACGGGAGAACCATTGAGGGCGATGATTCGGTCACCAGCCTTCATACCTGCCTTCTCTGCTGGTGAGCCAGCCATGATACTGTCAATCTTGGCAGGCAACAAAGGACGTACGAACGAAGGCTCAGCCTTGAGCATGCCTAACAAGTTGAGTTCACCAGGCAGATTAATGCTCATGGGCTTGCCGTCACGGATGATGTCAACACGTTTAGCCTCGCTGATGTCACGATAGAGGTCGGCAGAGAAATCCTTGAAGGCCTTTTTCTCCGTTCCTATTAAGATATCACCATCCTTAAAGCCATAGGACTTGGCCTCCTGATTGAACTTCATGCCCTGCGTCATATCCTTGACGGGGATATAGGTATCGCCCCACCAGAAGAGAATCTGCGAATAAATAAAGAGGGCCAGAAGAAAGTTGACCAATACGCCACCAATCATGATGAGCAGTCGCTGCCATGTAGGTTTGGCGCGGAATTCCCAAGGCTGGACGGGTTGCTTCATCTGTTCTGTGTCGAAGCTCTCGTCAATCATACCCGCTATCTTGCAGTAGCCGCCTAAAGGCAACCAACCGATACCATATTCCGTCTCGCTGTTCTTGGGCTTGAACTTAAACAGGCTGAACTTCCAGTCGAAGAAGATATAGAATTTATCCACCTTCACTCCGAAGAGCTTGGCAAAAAAGAAGTGGCCACCTTCATGGAGTAATACCAAGAGGCTGATGGCTAAAATGAACTGTAATACTCTGATTAAAAATACTTCCATTATTAACTATTTGACGATTTAACTAATTCATTAATTCTGTGGCTATGTGTCGTGCCTCGGCGTCGGTGGCGACGTATGTGTCGTAGTCTGGAGTAGAGGAGAAGGTACAACGCTGCATGGTTTCGGCGATGATGTCACTCATTTGGAGGAAGCTACACTTGTCCTCTAAGAATCCACGATTGACAATCTCATTGGCTGCATTGATGATGCACGGCATATTGCCACCACGATCAATGGCTTCGAAGGCCAATGCCAGACAACGGAACTTCTTCAAATCTGGTTCAAAGAATTCCAGTTTCTGAGCAAAGAAGTCGAGACGCTCCCCACTGAGTGGAAGGCGCTGTGGGAACGAGAAGGCATACTGGATGGGCAATCGCATATCAGGTACGCCCAACTGTGCCTTCACTGCTCCGTCTTGGAATTGTACAGCAGAATGGACAATACTTTGAGGATGTACTAACACCTGAATCTTTTTGGCATCAACGCCAAAAAGCCACTTAGCCTCAATGACTTCAAAACCCTTATTCATCATAGTGGCCGAGTCAATGGTAATCTTTGCTCCCATGTCCCATGTCGGATGGCGGAGGGCATCGGCCTTGGTCACGGTCTGCAACTGTTCCATCGTGTACTCGCGGAAAGGACCGCCTGAAGCCGTCAACAGAATTTTTTCGATGGGATTGTCATCCTCCCCCACAAGACTTTGGAAGATGGCCGAGTGTTCGCTGTCAACGGGAAGGATTGGTGTATGATACTGCTGAGCCAGCTGGAGGATCAGTTCGCCAGCCACCACCAGTGTTTCCTTGTTGGCCAGTGCAATGGCTTTATGGGCTTTTATAGCGTGTATAGTAGGCGACAAACCGGCAAAACCTACCATTGCTGTCAGCACCATATCGATGGGCTCTGCCTCGACAATTTCGTCGAGTGCCTGCTTGCCTGCGTACACTTTAACATCGGGTAAATCGTCCATCAGCCGCTTGAGCTCATCATAGCGTTGTTCGTTGGCAATGACGATGGCAGCTGGTTTGAACTTATGGGCTTGTTCGGCCAACAGCTCCACCTTGTTGTTGGCTGTCAGGCAGTATATCTCGTACAGATCATGATGCTCTGCGATAACTTCAAGTGCCTGAGTGCCTATTGACCCTGTAGAGCCCAGAATGGCTATCTGTCGTTTTTTCATATCTCTAACAATCCCTGAGGGATATTCATAGTTATTTGTCGTTTCTCTGAATCGATGTCGCTAATCAAGTCATCGTTGGCAGGAATGAGGCGATCGTTTTCCAATTCGAAGAGGATATTGGCAGTACTGTCGTCGATGGCAGTAATGTGTCCAACGGTTTCTCCATTTGAAGAATCCACAATAGCAAAGCCCACCAAACTGGCCAGCGACAGACTTTCCTCATCTTCATTTGCCAAAGCCCGTGGAAAATAGACGTCACAGTTGGTCAGATCAGAGGCACGCTGTTGCGTATCAATGTCACAGAACTTCACCAAACAGACCGTATCATTTCGGAATCGATATTCCTCCATGAAGAAGGGTACCAGAATTCCGTCAACATCGAGAACAAGGTATTCCGCATCAACACGGTCGAAGATATCATCGTCAAATTGAAACGACACCTCCCCCCTGACACCATGCGTCTTACCTATACGCCCTATCTTGTAAACGTCTTCTGATTTAATCATCGGTTAACAGCAAATTACTCACTATTCACTCTTCCCTTTTTATATGAGCACCAAGCGCATTGAGTCGCGCTTCAATGTTCTCATAACCACGATCTATCTGTTCAATATTACTAATAGTGCTTGTACCATTGGCACTCATGGCGGCTATCAGCAACGCAATACCGGCACGGATATCAGGACTCGACATACGCTGAGCTCGTAACGTCAGTTTTCGGTCGTGACCTACGACGACAGCCCTATGCGGATCACAGAGAATAATCTGCGCGCCCATATCGATGAGTTTGTCAACGAAGAACAAACGGCTCTCAAACATTTTTTGGTGGAACAGTACACTGCCACGAGCTTGAGTAGCCACAACAATGAGTACACTGAGCAAGTCGGGCGTCAATCCAGGCCAAGGAGCATCGGCCAGTGTCATGATGGTGCCATCAATGAACGAGTCAACTACATAGTGCTTCTGACGGGGAATATAAATATCGTCACCATCCACTTCTATCTTGACACCCAAGCGACGGAAGGCATCTGGAATAATTCCCAAGTCCTTTAATGAGACATCCTTGATTCGGATACCATCGCCGCACATGGCTGCCATACCAACAAACGACCCTACCTCAATCATATCAGGCAGCAGACGATGTTCAGTGCCATGCAGTTCACACACGCCTTCTACAGTCAACAGGTTGCTGCCAATGCCACTGATGTGGGCTCCCATGCGATTCAGCATGTGGCAGAGTTGCTGGATATAGGGTTCGCAGGCTGCGTTGTAAATAGTAGTGGTGCCCTCCGCAAAGACAGCGGCCATAATAATGTTTGCCGTTCCCGTCACCGAGGCTTCATCAAGCAACATATAGGTACCTTTAAGGCTATTTGCGCTGATTTCGTAGACATCACGATTAGCGATATGGCGGAACTTGGCCCCCAGATACTTGAATCCAAGGAAATGGGTGTCCAGACGGCGACGTCCAATCTTGTCGCCACCAGGTTTGGTAACAATGGCTTTTCCCATACGGGCCAGCAACGGGCCTATCATAAGCACAGAACCACGCAGCTGGGCACATTTGTGGACAAACTCATCGCTCTCAAGATATTTTAAATCCAGCTCATCTGCCTGGAAGCTGAACATACCCTTGCCCTGCTTCTCTACTTTAACACCAATGTCACACAACAACTGAATCAAGTTGTTGACGTCACGGATGTCGGGAATGTTGCTGATGACGACTTTATCACAAGTCAACAAGGTAGCACAAATCACCTGTAACGCCTCATTCTTGGCGCCTTGAGGTGTAATGGTACCACTGAGCAGATGTCCGCCTTCAATCTTGAATGATGCCATATTTTTACTTTTTCCGTTTACGCTTGCTGCCATTTCCAATGCCATCGCCAGAGATGTCGACAGCATTGAAACGAAAGCGCTGAAGGTCTATTTGAATCTTGCCATCTGTAAAACGAGCCAGGTCGTCAGCCACTTTCTCATCCTCAATAGAACCATGTCCCCATGCCATCAGGTCACGCTTCATCTGGTTGGCAGTCTGTCGAACCAGTTCGTCACGCTCATCGCCCTCTGGCATCGTCTTCAACTTCTCGAAGACTTTTGAAAGCAGGCGTCCATAATGACGCATATGAGCCTGTTCGTCCTGAGCAGGATGCTGAAGTGGCTGTGGCTTCGAGAGAATCTTTTCAGCCTCGTTGACGTCATAAGGCCAGTCGATGTCGAGTTGCTTGTGGCTCATCAAGTAGAGATGATCCCATAGCGTTTGTTCATAGTCAGGAGTAGTGCGCAACTGGGTATTCTTGTTTTCCATTTGTCGGATGATAGTCTTAGCACAGGCATTACGCTCCTCCTTCGTAGGAAGGGTAATGGCCAAGTCGACCATTTTCTGTATCTCACGTCCGTATTCTGGCATCACCAGTTTCTCACGCTTGGTGTTGTAATCTAATCCTTTAATATCCATCTATCTAATTTACAATTTGACGATTTACAATTTGACGATTTATTAAAGCAACTTCTTGGGTTTGATGGCCACGAAGTCTTTCAGATAGAAAGGCACGAAATAGGCCACATCCTCGAACTGTTCATTCAGGAAGCGACGCTCAGCCAACGGCTGCATCCATTTGGCCAGTGGCTGAATGCCTTCAATGAAGTGTGCATTGGGATGATCTATAACATCCTTACACTTCATGGCACCATTGCCAAAGAAATAGACAGGGTGCTCGTCAAGGAAACGCTTGTATGTATTGGCGTCGACAATGTCTGCACTGACAGGGCGCACCTCCTTCAAGGCTCTGTCGTAGAGGGCAGCATACACCTCCATACGACGGGCGTCAAGCATCGGGCAGAGCAAAGCCTCTCCTAACCTCTCCGAAGGAGAGGAACCTGACTCCCCTCCTTCGGAGGGGGTGGAGGAGGCCAGTTCTCTTAACAGCACAGGTACACAAAGCAGTTCCAAAGTGGGTACAGCTATCAGTTTCAGGTCACGCCCATAGCAAATGCCCTTGGCCATCGACACACCGATGCGCAACCCCGTATAAGACCCGGGGCCACAGCTGACGCTGACTGCATCGAAAGGTATGGCATGATTGTCAGTGAACGATAATGCCTCGTCCACCATTGTTCCTAAATGTTCCGCTGCAGCACCCTTGTCACCCTGTTCCTGCTGTTCAAAGATACATTGTCCGTTTTCTGATACGGCAACAGAACAGAAGTCCGTACTGGTTTCTATATGCAGTATACAAGCCATGATTATCTTCGTACCATATAATTAAGGTGCAAAGGTACGAAAAAATCCTGCAATCCCTGCATGTTTCAGACAAATTAACGCTTATTATCAATAGCTGGCTGAGCAGGGGATGCCAAGAGCTATGACACGGTCACGGATGGCATCAAGCTGTTCGTGGCTGGCTTTTTCAAGTCCCTTTGCAGGCGTCTCACGGTCTATGGTGTAGACCATGACCTGTTGTGGACGGATGGTCTTGACGATGTCGAGCCAAGGGGCAACATATTCCTCTCTTGTATTGTCGACGCTCTCTCCGTTATACATTCCTCGCATGAACATGGTTTGGATGATGATGTGACCATTGAATGCCTTCATGCGTTCGATGATGGCATTGACATCGTATGCTCCTGTCGGACGGTCTACCTTATTAATATATATGGGGTCGACAGTATCAAGCTTCAAGATATTGTCATCGACACGCATGAGGGCATCGTGTACAGCAGGACGGTGAATCATTGTCGAGTTGCTGAGCACACACACCTTGGCCTGTGGACAATACTGGTTGCGCAGACGGATGGTGTCGTCGATAATCTCAGCAAAGTGGGGGTGGCAAGTGGGTTCTCCATTTCCGGCAAAGGTCAGCACGTCAGGCAAATGGCCCTCATCCACCATCTTCTGCAACTGCTGTTCTAACTTATCAGCGACTTCTTCACGTGTCGGACGGGGCAGTGTTGGACGGTGGTCGCCGTTGAAGCCGCACTCACAGTAGATGCAATCAAAACTGCAAAGCTTACCGTCGGCCGGCATCAGGTTGATTCCCAACGAGATGCCTAGCCGACGACTATGTATAGGCCCAAAGATGGGCGATGGATAAATGACAGTGCTCATCGCATTAGTCTTCAAGCACGATGGGCTTATACTTCGGAACAAGTGCCTTCATGATGCACCAGCCAATGAGGTAGGCTACGGCACAGATGCAGAACACCACCATGTAAGCTGCAGGTTTGCCGTCGAATCCGAAGAACGAGAAGTTTGCCCCCTGTTCAGCAGCCCAGTCGAAGAATTTTCCGCTTCCGAGGTTGATGGACATGGAACCGATACCACCAGCCATCGTACCCAGCCCTACAATCGTACCAATGGTCGATTTGGGGAACATGTCGCCAATAGTTGAGAACAGGTTGGCACTCCATGCCTGATGTCCTGCACCAAGCAAACCGATGAGAATGGCAGGCCACCAAGCGCTATAAGCACCCATAGGCTGTGCAAACAGGCCCAAAACAGGGAAGCAGGCGAAGATGAACATAGCACGCATACGACCCAGATAGGGGTTCATGCCCTTCTTGTCTACGAAGTAGGTAGGCAGATATCCACCACCGATACTAAGGATGGTCACGATAGCATAAAGGGTGAAGATAAGCAGGATTCCCATTGTCGAGTCAGAGGTGTAGCCATACTGGTCGCTGAAGTAGGCAGGTGCCCAGAACAGGAAGAACCACCACACACCATCTGTCATGAACTTACCCACGAGGAATGACCACGTCTGCTTATAGGTGAAGCACTTGAAGAACGGAATGGTCTTCTCTTCCTTTACCGCATCACGATCTTGCACCTCGGCCAGATCGTTGTCCTGTTCAATGTAGTTCAACTCTGCCTGGTTGACACGCTTGTTATGACGAGGCTTTTCGTAGAGCCACATCCAAAGTCCCATCCAGATGAAACCGAGGGCACCGATGATGATGAAAGCCATCTCCCAGCCCCAGGCACGAGCCAGCAGGGGAATAGTGGCAGGAGCAGCCAGAGCACCTACGGATGCGCCACTGTTGAAGATGGAGGTTGAGAAGGCACGGTCTTTCTTGGGGAAGTACTCTGCCGTAGCTTTGATGGCAGCAGGGAAGTTTCCAGCCTCACCAACAGCCAGGATCAAACGACAGGAGAGGAACAGCCACACAGAGATGGTAGCGATAGCCACAGCAGCATCGCCTGTAAGCTGGCCTAACTGAGCCACAGAGTCATAGCCCTCGTAAGTCATAGCCACCCAGCCACAACCAGCATGCAGGACAGCGCCCAGCGACCATACGAAGATGGCAATGAGGTAACCCTTCTTGGTACCCATCCAGTCGATGAACTTACCAGCGAAAAGGTTGGCAATGGCATAGAACAGGGAGAACATACCTGTGATGGTACCGTAATCGCCGTCAGTCCAGTGGAACTCAGGAGCAATAAAGTCTTTCCAGGTTAGTGACAAGACCTGACGGTCCATGTAGTTAATGGTCGTTGCCAGGAACAGCAGCGCACAGATGACCCAACGGAAGTTGGACATTTTGGTAGTTTGAATTGGAGTCATATTTTAGTTATTTCGTTATTACGTTATATGGTTATTACGAGATGCGACTATTTGATGTCGATGACAGGAATGTTGTCCTTGTCGTTATAGTACAGGTTCTCGCCAGCCATACCCCAGATGAAGGTATAATAGTAGGTACCAGCAGCAGCGTGCATCGACCATTCAGGCGACATGATGGCCTGCTCGTTATGCAGCCATACAACGCGGCTCTCCTGAGGCTCACCCATGATGTGGGCGATGGTCTGCTCCTGAGGCAGATTGAAATAGTAGTAGGCCTCGATGCGACGTCCGTGGGTGTGAGGCGGCATGGTATTCCACGCAGCACCAGGATTGAGCTGTGTCAGACCGAGCTGCAGCTGGCAGGGACCTTCCTCAAGCACATCGTTGACAATGAGCTTGTAGACGGTACGGTTGTTACACTCCTCGAGCGAGCCGACAGGTCCCCAGACAGCGGCCTTCAGCGAGCCCTTACGACCATCAAGGGTGATCCACTGGGTCTTATAGTGCTGATGGGCTGTGGCACTGTTCAGATAGAACTTGGCAGGCTTCTGGGCGTCCTTGGAACGGAAGAGCACTTCCTTGTTCACATCCTTGTCCTTGCCGATATGACCGCGACCAACGTAAAGGGCCTCCTTAGGAGACAATGCATACTCCTTGCCATCGACGATAACCACACCGTCGCCCTCGCCACAATTCACGATGCCGATCTCGCGGTTATAGAGGAAATACTTCTCTTTGATACCTGGGTCAACGTCAAGACCCAATTCCTGGAAATTCTCCAGCTTCAGCGTTTTATTCACAGGCATAGCACCTCCGAAGATAAAACGGTCGTAATGCGAGTATGTCAAGTTAATCTTGTCAGCTTCCATCACTTTCTCCATCACGAAGCGCTCGCGAAGCGTCTTGGTGTCGTAGTGCTTCACGTCCTCCGGGTGGCAAGCTGTCTGGAAGTTTACGGTCTGCTGGCCAAAGCCAGTTGTCATTGTTCCCATAAGCAATAATGTCAAAATCGATTTTTTCATTGTAGTATTGTTATTGATTGTTTTTATTCTCTTTCATGATGCGCATTTTGTTCCACACCACCATGCCAATAGTGATGAGTGTGAGGATGCCGGCACCGATCCATTTCAGGTATGCCACACACTTGTAGATGACCCAGCCGAAGAGACTCGACGCAAAGTCAAGGGCACCGCCCTCAAAGCCTGCAGGGATGTCAGCAGCTTTGTCGCCTGTCTGTTCGAACACGGTATGGGCAGCTTGTGTAAAGGCAGGTGCCATATCAGTAACGAAATAGAGACCGATGGCCAAAGCGACAAGTCCGATAAGGAATGTCTTCACCACATTACCCTTGGTAAAGGGCAGGACGACGGGGAACAGGTAGAACATGCCTGCCAGTGATGCCAGGGGCAGGAACTGGTTACCAGGCAGGATGACTGCCAAGCCTAATGCTACGGGGATAAGCAACAGCGACACGACCAGTGTTGTGGGATGTCCTATTACGACAGCCGGTGACATACCGATATACACTTTCTTGCCGTTGAACTTACGCTTCACCACCTCCTGTGTCTTCTCTGCGATGGGCTTCAGACCTTCTATAAACAGTGACGTGATGCGCGGAATGAGTTCCATCACAGCACCCATCGTCACCCCAAGGAACAGCACCTTCTTGATATCCAGCTGAGCCAGCGCACCAATCAATGCACCCACGATGACACCCAGTACCAATGGTTCGCCCATCACACCAAATTTCTTCTTCATACCCTCGGCATCGATATTCAGCTTGTCAAAGCCGGGAATCATGTCCAGGGCCTTGCCGATGATTAATGCAAAGGGCACGAAACTCTGGCAGAATGGCTGCGGAATGCTGATGCCCTGCCACTCAGGATAGTATTCCTGAAACTTATCGGCTGTCAAATCAGCCATCACCAGCGTGACAATATAGCAGACGATGGCTGCAAAATACCCCCAGAGCAGACTTTGGTCCATGACGAAGTAGGCCACAGCTCCGATAAATGCGAAATGCCAGTAATTCCACAGGTCGATGTTGACCGTACGGGTGCATCCCGTGATAAGCAACAGGAAGTTGACACCCAGGCAGATGGGAATGATGAGTGCGCCCACAGCCGTATTATAGGCAACGGCAGCAGCAGCCGGCCACCCCATGTCGAACACCTTCAGCTGAAGGTCATAGAGCTGTGAAATCTCACTCAAGGGTCCTCCGAAATTCGTAGTCAGCAAGGCTGTCACAATGCCCAGTCCCACGAAACCGACACCGACGTAAAGACCGGACTTCAGCGAACGTCCGAACTTCAGACCGATGCACAGACCGATAATGGTAAACAGAATGGGCATCATAACCGATGCGCCCAAACTGATAATGTAACTAAAGACTTGTTCCATTAGTTTTTATTGTTTTATTTGTTTGTCTTAGCGTAATCGGGTACAAAGGTAATAAAAAACAGCGAAACCCGAATGATTTTCGCTGTTTTTTTCTACTTAATCGTTAACGTAAGCCACATTTACGACGTTATTTTGATTTTTACTACTTTTTCAGCTTGAAGGAATTCTCGATGCTGCTGAGCTCGGCAGAGAACGACTTGTCAACCTTCAGACGCTGCTCGATGGTACTGCAGCTATGGATGACTGTCGAGTGATCGCGTCCGCCAATCAGCTGTCCAATGCGTGAGGCAGGCATCTTGGTATATTTCTGAGCCAGATACATCGACACCTGGCGCACCAGTACATAGTCACGCTTGCGACTCTTGCTGAAGACGCTCTGCTGGTTGACACCATAGTGGCCACAGACTTTCTCCAGGATGTCATCAACTGTCAGCGGCTTGTTGTCGACCTTCACGGCACGCTTGATGATACGCTCGGCCAGTCGCATGTCAATACCCGAGTTATAGACCACGCTATAGGCCAGCAGCGAATTGACCACACCTTCCAAGTCACGCACGGAGCCATTAGCCGTCTCAGCGATAAACTCGATGACATCTGCGGGAATCTTCAGGCCGTCACGACGGCATTTGGCATTGAGAATGTCAATACACAGCTGCACGTTAGGATGTTCCAGCTCGGCAATGAGTCCGCAGGCAAAACGTGTCAGCAAACGGTCCTTGACACCCTGCAAGTCGACGGGAGGACGGTCTGAAGCCAGAATGATCTGCTTGCCCAGACGGAACAGATGGTCGAAGATATGGAAGAAGGTGTCCAGTGTCTTCACGGCTGTCGCCCATTCCTGGATATCGTCGACGATAAGTACGTCGATAGACTGGTAGAAGCGGATGAAGTCGTTGACGGTATTCTGGCGTGTGGCATCCGTAAACTGCACCTGGAACAGGCGTGCCGACACATATAGTACGCGCAGATGCGGGTACATCTCCTTACAGTGTACGCCAATGGCATTGATGAGGTGTGTCTTGCCACAGCCTGAAGGACCATAGACAAAGAAGGGATTGAACGTCGACTTGCCCGGATGCTCGGCGATGGAAAGTCCCACGGTGCGTGGCAATTTATTGGAATCGCCCTCAATGAAACTCTGGAACGTCTTGTGCGTATCAAGCATGGAATCCAGGGGCTGTGGTGTAGCACTGTCCAGTGTCGTGGGCGACTTATTGACCTGCCGACGGGGTTGTGGCTCTTCAATATGCACAGGCTCACTACCCTCTTCGACATTCGTCAACTTGTGCTTCTGGTCTACTGTAATACGGTAATTCAGCTGTACCTTACCACCGAAACAGCGGTTGAGGACCATGCTCAGCAATCCCACGTAGTGTTGCTCCAGATACTCAAACACATATCGGCTTGGTAGCTGTAGCAATAAAGTCCGGCTGTCTTCATTGTATTTCTCGAAGACGATGGGCGCGAACCAGGTGTTGAATTGCTGCTCCGTGACGTTTTCCCTGATCAAGACAAGGCAGTTGTCCCAAAGCGCCTTTGGATTCTTTTCCATGCGGCGAGCGTTACTTTTTACTAAGATTGACTTAAATTGGTCTTAAATTGTTTTCGGATGCAAAGGTCGCTATTTTTTTTGTAATATGCAAATGTGTATTTTTAATCGTTTTTGCTTCAAGTGTGCGTAACTCTCTCGTTTTTCGAACATTTATGCCGTTTGTAATTTTACTTAACAGCCAAGCATCTTGCAAAAATACAACTTATTAGCTGTCAGCGATTTATAAATTTAACGCACACGTTTTCCATGCTGTGCAGACAAAAAAATATCACGCTTTCGAAAGTGGGCTATATCAAGCACTTGGAGCATTAGGGTTGAAAGTTTTTAGAATCGCTCTATTATTTAGACAAATTAAAAATTAGACTACATTTTTATTTATCTTTCTTGCCAAAAACCGAGAAGTGGACATACCGTTTCGGGTGTGCTTTGATGTCAATCAGCAGCGAGTCCAAATCAGCTGCTGACGACTCGATGTTGCGATACACTTTGTCATCGCGCATCAGCAGTCCCAAAGTACCCTCATTGCTGTTCAGACGCTGCGTCAGGGCATTGACGTCTGCAAGAGTCTTGTTGATGCTGGCCTCCATGCCGGCCACGTCGATGGCTGACAGGTTGGCTGTCAGCTTGTGGGTGTTGTCAAGCACACCGTCGGCCTTCTGCATCAGTCCAGGTACACTGCGGTTCAACGAGGCCGACAGCGTATGCAGTTCATTGCTGGTGGCATTCAGCTGACTGGTCATGCCTTCCACATTATGCAGGATGTTCTGCAGAGCAGGGTCGCCCAACAGGGCATTCAGACTGCTCATGATGCTGTCCAGCTTGGGCACGATGGACTCAATGGCTGGCATCATGGCACCCAGCTTACTCATCATGCCTTCCTGTTCCCCTCCTGGAATGGTGTCGCCTTTGGCCACCATGTTCAACGGGTCTCCACCCAGCACGAGGTTGATTTTGATATTGCCAAGCAGGTCGCTGGCAATCTCAGCCCGTGAGCCTTGTGGCAGACGCATCTTGTCGTCCAGTCCCATGACAGCCACAATCTTGCCCTGCGGGTTATAGTCATACACCACATCTTTCACCACTCCCACCTTATAGCCGTTGGCATAGACGGGTGTCGAGGGTGCTACGCCACTGACGTCGTTAAAGGTGACATAGTACGAGTCGTCGTCCGAAAACAGGGGCAGGCCTTTCAGAAACTGCAGTCCGTAGTATAACACCACGATGCCGAGAATGGCCACTAATGCAATCTTTACCTCTTTCGTGAAAAATTTCATATCGTGCTTGCTTTTTATTCTATTCGTTTTGTACCTTTATGACCTTTCAGCCTTTTTACTGCTTACTCTTAAACTCCCTGATGGCCGACTGCACATCGGTCTTCTGGCCGTTCTTGAAGGCTATGATGAAGGCTTGGGGGAAGCGGTCTGTCAGCGTCTTGCGCAGCTGGGCGATATCGTTGTAGTTCTCCGACGCACCAACGGTATATTTATAGAATCCGCCTTCCTGATAGAAGTCGGCATCCTTGAGGCCTTTCAGCTGAGGGTCGTTGGGTTTCAGCTTATAGCCGCTGGCCATGATCTGAACCTTAAATACAGGGGCACCACTGGTCGATGCAACAGCAGGCTTAGGTGTTTCGACGGGCTTCTGCTGTTGGACGACAGCGGGCTTGGGTGTCTCGACAGGCTTCTGCTGTTGGACGACAACGGGCTTTGGCGTCTCGACGGGCTTTGGTGTCTCGACGGGTTGTGGCGTTTCGACGGGCTGTGGCGTTTCGACGGGCTTGGGAGCCTCGACGGGTTTCTGGGGGGCTGAAGGAGTAGCATTGATAATGGAATCAGCATTGACCGTCTTCGACTTCGTCTCAACATTCTGCTGTGGTTCCTCGTTACGTCCGTCACGGGCATCAGCCAAATCCTGAGCCACCTGGCTCCTGACAGGCGTCGCGCTCTTGCCGTCATGCTTCTGCTTGTAGTCGACAAAAGCCTGATAGATGCCCATTCCCAGACGTGCCACACCGTCCGACGAGTCGAGGAAGCGTTCCTCATCAGGTGTCGAAATGAATCCCAGCTCTATCAGACAGCTGGGCATCGATGTCTCACGCAGCACCAGGAATCCAGCCTGTTTCACGCCCTTGTTCAGTCGTCCCGCCGATGCACAGGTGCGTTTCTGTACGTATTTTGCCAGCTCCACACTCTGTGCCATATTCTGGTCTTGGATGAATTCAAACATGATGTAACTCTCCGACGAGTTGGGGTCGAAGCCCTGATAGCGCTGTTTGTAGTCCTTCTCTATCAGAATGACGGAGTTCTCGCGCTTGGCCACGTCGAGGTTATCGGCTGACCGGTGCAAACCCAGCGTATAGGTCTCCATACCACGAACGATATGTCCTTTCGGCACGGCATTGGTGTGAATGGAGATAAACAGGTCGGCCTTATTCTTGTTGGCAATGTCGGCACGCGTATGCAACGGAATGAAGACATCCGTCTTGCGGGTATAGACGACCTTCACATCAGGACAGTTGCGCTCCACCAGTCGTCCGAAAGCCAGGGCAACATTCAGGTTGATATGCTTCTCCTTGGTGATGGCTCCTATGGCGCCTGCGTCGTGACCGCCGTGTCCGGCATCGATGACCAGCGTGAATTTCTTCGCCCACAGTCCTGCAGGCAGGAGCATCAGCAGCATCAGCAGTAGCAGTCCTTTCCTCATTATGCTATTTCTCATCTTATCAAATGTACTTCTACGCCGGCACCCACGCTGTCGGCACCCAGCGGCGGATTCAGCTTGGTGATAGTGATGTCGACTGCCGTCACCTGCTGGAAATGGTCGAAAACAGTCTTGCCGATACGTCCCGCCACATGTTCCACCAGCTGCGAGGGAATGTCCATCTCCTCCTTCACTAACTGATAGAGCACGCCATAGTCCAAGGCCACCTCCAGCATGTCGTGGTTCATAGCCGACGACATATCCATGGCACAGCGGATGCTCACCAGAAAGTCCTGACCGACTTCTTTCTCCTGGGGCAGCACGCCATGAAAGGCATGGAAACGGACATCCTTCAAAAACACGTAACTCTCTGTCACCGTCATCGCTTTCTCCTTTCTTATTCGTTATCGACAGTCTCCTCGCTGTCATCCAGATATTTCTTCAAGGCACGCTCCACACCCACCTTCCACGTGTTGATGCTCTCGTCCTTCAACGACAGCGAGCTCACCAGCTTGATGACATGCTCCAGGGGCATACGGTAGCGCAACACGCCACTGATCAGCTTGGCATAGTTCCAGTATTCAGGATTGAACTTCTCCGACAGGCCCTCGACAGTGGTCTTGTAGCCACGCTTGTTCTCAAACTGGAAGTCGTAGCGCTTCGTGCCGTCCTCGTTGATCTGCTTGATAATCTTGCCCTTCGTCACCGTCTTCGGCAACACGATACCCTCATCGTCATCCTGCAGACCCGTGAAGATCTCATAAGGATAGCCGTCCAGCAGCCCGACGAAGGCCACCCACTTCTCCTTGTTGTTCTGGAATCGGACCACATCACACTGCAGCTCCTTGGGACGCACCTCGACCACCTCCGGACGTTGGTTCTGTTCGTTGTTTTCTGTTTTCATGCCTCAATAAACGTTTATTGGGTGCAAAGTTACAAATAAATTAGGAATTAGGAATTAGGAATTAGGAATTATTTTGCGGCAGTAGCATATTTTTTCATTTTTCATCTTTCATTTTTAATCTTTTTCGTACCTTTGCACCCATGAAAAACTTGGAAACACGGCGAACCATTCGCCAATACAGTCTTCGCGATGTCAGCGACGAGCTGCTGCGACGCCTCCTCACAGAAGCCAGCCGTACACAGACTATGGGCAACCTGCAGCTCTACAGCGTCGTCATCACACGCGACTACAGCCAGAAGCTGAAACTGGCACCGGCCCACTTCAACCAGCCCATGGTGACAAGTGCTCCTGTGGTGCTTACCATCTGTGCCGACTTCAACCGTACCAGCACATGGGCACGCTGTCGCAACGCAGAGCCTGGCTACGACAACTTCCTGTCGTTCATCAATGCAGCCACCGACGCCCTGCTCTACACACAGACGCTCTGCAACCTCATGGACGAGGAGGGACTCGGCTACTGCTACCTGGGCACCACCGTCTACCAGCCACAGCAGATCATCGACATCCTCCAGCTGCCACGCCTGGTCATGCCCGTTGCCACACTCACCGTGGGATGGCCTGACGAAACACCGGCCCTCTCCGACCGACTGCCACTGGAGAGCTTCATCCACGAGGAGACCTACACCGACTATCTCGCTGCCGACATCGACACCTATTATAATTATAAGGAGCAGCTCGACGAAAACCGGCATTTCGTAGCCCTCAACCACAAAGAGACGCTGGCGCAGGTCTTCACCGATATCCGCTATACACGGCGCGACAACGAAGCACTCTCCGCCACACTCATCGACACCCTGCGCCGACAAGGATTCATGTAAACCATTCAACCAAACACTTTTAATATGAAGAAAATCGCATTATTCATCGTGGCCCTCGTGGTCATCGCAGCCTGCTCCGACAACAAGGAGAAGGCACCGTTTAACTATCGTGGACTGGCATTCACCATGCCCGCTCAGCAGTTGGTAGACTCTATGCTCGCACGTGGCTTTGCCGTCGATTCGGCAGCGTCCGACAGCGGACGCACCGTGGTACTGGCCAATGCTGCTGAGCCCTATCGTGTCCTCGTAGCCTTCGACGGCAACAAGCTGCAGGCCATTCAGGAGAACTATGTCGTCTCTTCCAACGACAGCACACGCATGCTGTGGCAGCAACTGCGCGACGGCTTGGAGAAGGAGTTAGGAGCATGGCCCGACTGTCCCATGCTGAAGGAAGACCACAAGATTGCCAACTTCGATGCCTCCGACGGCTTCATCTCCGTCATTCTGGAGAACACCTACACCCCCACCCTCACCGTGCAGTACACACCGAAAAAGGCAGAGAAATAAAAGGTGCGACATGTCGCACCTTTTTGCTTACTCTTCATCGTGCTGCAGCAAATCATCTGGGACAGGAACTTTGATTCACGCTAAGGAGTTGTATCAGTTGACCTGTCCCTCGTGATTTTTTCCATCTTTCTTTTCATTGACGTGTTCTACTTTTAATTTTAATCGATTCAGGTGTGCTGTCGTCACGTCAATGACAACTTCACAATCCCTTCGTTGAGGGTGCTGCGTATTGACTCTTAGCAGGCAGGTGTTGTAAGCAATGCCCCGTTTGATAAATAAATCGCAGGCAGCGTTATAGATACGACACAGTCCAAGAAAACTGCACTTGATGCGTATTTTGTCGTGTGTCCCATCCACTTCCATCGTTTCATCGCCCACCCATCTGAGGTTGGCGAACAATTGCTTTGCATAGTAGAGGATGCCGGACGTGCCGGCTTCCTCTACTATTACATTAGGTGTCACTCTTCGCCACATGCTACTTGAACTTTATTTGATTGTAAAGCTCTTCTTCCTCGACAGTCATGAAACTGACCAGGCAGTAGGTCTTGTAGGCAGCGAACTGACGCATGAACTTGGTCAGACGATCGGTATCAAACAGGACAACAGGGTTGCCGTCATCATCCTTTCGGATGCTGCCGTCATTCTCCACGCATACGGTGTAGAAACCCAGCAGGAATGCCAGCCGTTCTTCAGAGACGGGCTTCCTTGACGGCCACTTGGTGACATGCCGATGGAAATCCAAGAGCACAGGCGTTGCCTTTGCCGTGTACTTCCCACCCATCACTCTCTTCGTCTGTGAGCCATATTTGATGGCAAGCACCTCTTTACCTGCATTGATGCGCCTTACCAATCTGCCCGCAAAATGATTCGTCATCACCACTGCGTGCAGCTGGTCAAACCATCCCACGAAATCATCGGGATTCTTTACATAATGATATGTTACTACAACTTCTTCCATACTTTGTTTTTGTTTTGTGTGATTAAACCTCTATCTTTCCATCTCGATATTTGCATGCCCGCTGCCTTTTGCGAAATGCCTAGTTTTTGGACAACCATATTCACATTAAATTCAGCTGGAAGCTCATTGAACTTCGCTTCGTTACGTGAAGCACGTGTCTGCGGTCTCATCGCAAACTCGCGTTTGCCATTCTCCCAGCATTCTTCCAGCATACGCCCGAAGAAAACGTCCTGATAGTAGATGACGGCATCGAAGATGAGCTCTGCGAAATCAAGGTCTGACTTCCGGATGGTGGGCTTCATGATATTGAAGTTCTTCTTATTCTTATTCTCAGCCCAGTGACGTGCAACGATGCGCGGAATGGTAAACCATTCGGCATAGAACACGGCACGCTTGCGGAAGTAGTTCAGTACCTTATCATCAGCTTCCTTGGCTCTCTTCGCGGCTTTCTCGCATAGGTCATAGACGTGGTTGACCAGCTTCGGAATAAAGAGCTCACCCTTCAGCTTATCGAAGAATTCGCCCCATGCCTGCATCCTTGTGAATGTCTTGTCAATCTCCTTGGCAGAGCCTTTGCCAATCATGCGGTAGGCATCGTCAGTGATGCGGATGATGGCGATGCGTGAGCACAGGCCATCGTTGATGTTCCGCATATTGATCTTCTTCGCCAGCGACACGTCGGTACCCGTGATGACCTGATTCCAATAGACGGTGATCACCTCGTTCACGCTGTCTGCATTGGCATAGTCCACACCCGATTTCTCGTTGTGGAAAGCCTTCAGCTCAAGGTCGTGCTTGCCAATCCATGTGCCACCGCTCTGCGCCGTCACGCTGCTGTCCAGCTCCGAGTCGAAGGTGTACAGGTGCAGCGGCATCACTTCACCCTCCACTATCTCCTTGGCATTCTGCTGACGGCGGTAGAACACGGCATTCGACGTACGCGCAGGGATGTAGCGGATGCACTCCTCAGGCTCCTTCAGCTGCGTCTCGCCCTTGGCAGCCTTGTTCGATGTCCGACGCTTCTTCTGCTCCTTCTTGTACTCGCGTTCCGCACGGCGTCCTGGCTCGTCGGCAGCAATCATGATGCTCATGATGGCCTCGTCCATTTCGTCAGCAAACGACTTACCGCTGGCAGGCTCGCCAATGATGATGACCTGCGGGTTCATACGATGCTGGCGTCCGTCGAAGTGCTGGTAGTGTACGCGGGTGGCGAGGGTGCAGAACATGCCTCCGGCTGCGAATATTCCGGCCATCTTGTTTTCGTCTGCGAGATGGGCAGTACAATCGGTGTAAAGCGTGTCATCTGCCAAGAGAGGCTGTAGTCTATCCCGTATTTCTCGGCTACCAGCTTGAGCAGCAGACGCTCCAACATGGCTCTCCACTGCCTTTCCACTTGTATTGTTACCGTTATTCTCAGGGAGTATCGCTTTGACGGCTTTTGGAATCTCCCGCCACATGGGCAGCTTGCACTCGTCTCTGACAATGTTGTCAATCTCACTAGTGTTACCCTCCTTTTCTTCCCATTTACGTACCCACGGAATCGAGCGTATCGCCACCTTGAGCTTGCTTGTGGAATTGTCACACAGGTAGCGAAGATGCTCAGCCACCTTGATAAGAGTTCGATGACGGTCGCCCTCAACTGGCGTTCCATACTTTTGGGTATACCGTTCGAAAATTTCTGCAATCGGATAATTGCCATACTTGATGTCCTCCAGCTTTAGTGGCTGATTACCGTCAGAATCACCATCACTATGAACATCACCGTCAGGATGGTTGTCGCCCACATTACGTCCCACCACGTCGGCATCATCCACTTCTGCTTTCTTAGGCTTAGAACTACCCTGACGGTAATCTTGCTCAAAAGCCGCGTTAAAATCTTTATCATACCAATTTATCAGTTTGTCTTTGTCAATATACATGGTGTAGCTCGCTGGCACAATGAATTGTCCGCGCGAAGCATCCTTGATGCTCTTGTCGTTCTCAACGCCAAGAGCCTTCGAGAAGGCTGCCTGATTGTCGGCAAGGTTGCCGGTATCATGGTCAGCAGTGAACACGATCTTCAGACCATCGGTAGATGGTGTCATGAAGACCCACAGGATATCCCAACGATTATTCGGCTTGTTCTTCAGCGCGTTGTAACGCTCGCTGATTTGTGCCCAGACGAAAGCAGGGTCTTGGCCGAGGTGGTCAAGGTCGAGGACGCAGAGGCCGTTCAGGTGTACGGCCTCCTGCACACGCCAATAGCCCAAAGGGCCTTCCGTGCCGTCCTTTTCACGCTTTTTCGTCTGGTCGAAGCAGGCCGCTGAGAAGCAGAACATGGGCAACTCACGCTTCAGCGCGTCATAGCGTTTCGCGTCGCCTGCACCATGTGCCTGCGCACACAGCTCTGCCTGCTTCTTCAGCTCGTCATCGTTGATGATGCGGTCGAATTCCTCAACAGTGTTGATTACTTCGACTTCAGAATAGAACTTTCGTTGATAGCAAAACATTTTGAAATCTCTACAATTTTAGCGTAAAACATGTCCTTACAACTCTCTTTGCCCTTAGGGTCGATGGGGACAGTAAACATGACTTCTACCTGTCGCTTGGCACGGTTCAGCGTCATCTTCAGGTCGTCGTCTTTCTTCAAGACTGTGCCTGTTGGCTGCAACTTATCAGGCACAGCCTTCTTGCACTCTTCCTTCATGACGCTCTCGAACTGGCTGACAAACTCCGAATAGGGGTCGGCGGCATCCTCTCTGCATTGTAGGGTGATCACTCGCTTGGGCTCGGCACCAACAGTGGAATGCACCTTGGCCTGGCCGTACTTCTTGACGTTGGCCTGCTGGGGCTTGCCTTCCTTCTGAGGCTTGAACTCAAAACCATTCTCGGGCAGGTAGATGATACCAGTACCACGAACCTTGATAATCTCTGCAAGGGATTTCTTGCTATCTTTTTTCTCTTCCATAATATACAATGTTTGTTTGTTAATTTTACTTTGATGATTTATCTGGGAAATGATAAGTATGAATATTTACCATTGATGCAGATACCGATTCTGCATCCCAGCGTCTCATTTCGGTCTACCGAGTAATGCAACCAGAAGGAAGCTTTGCCCGCGCGCGTCTTTTTCTCAATGATAATCTCGCGGGAATACTTTATGTTTGAAGCCCAGAATGCCAGACATAGGGCGTGCTGTGCGTCCTCGCAATGGATGTCGGCAGCAAGGCCGAGACGATGACGGGACGTGGCAGCACCGCCGACGAGTCTGTTGCAAGCCTCTCCGCGGAATCCCGAATTGATTTTGATGGGTTCCCCGATGACGGAACGCAAAACTTCCAGTTCACCACAAAGGAATGTGATATTGTTGTATTCCTCTTGTGTTGGCACGTTGCGGTACTCCGTATCATGAGCCTTGTTGTGTGCCAAGAGAGCAGCAGAACCAAGCATCTCATCCCATGTAAAATGTGGGGTAATATTCATGCCTCTGAACATTTTCGGCACCGGATTATAATCTTTAGTGTTCATTTTTACAATCATTTGTTTTAACGTTAATCTTTTAAAAATCAGAGATTTACAGTTCTTTTATTTTCCACGTTTCCACGTTTCCACGTTTCCACGTTTAGCTTTTTCGCAAACGTCAATCATCCCAATAAATATCTTCAATATAATTATTAATTATAATTAATAATATTATATTGGCCTTAAAGCCGCTATATAAAATATAGCTAAACGTGTAAACGTGGAAACGTGGAAACGTTGCCTTTTTTATAATTCCGTTAGAATTATAAACTAGAAAGCGCGGTCTTTCTTCTCTATCCAGTCTATAGCATTCAAACGGAAATTGTTCGAGTAGAAAACGCCCTTGTCGGTAGTGCGTTCTCGCACAGAGCAGGTCGCAGAAATCTGAACAATGTCGCCCTCTTGCAGGCCACCCTCTTTCAGACTCTTAACCACGTCACCGAAGCCCTCAACGTAAACTTCATCATCGCAGCTTTTCACAATGAAGCCCTGAACGGAAGCTTTCTCTTTGCTGCCATCACGCTTTTGAAACTCGACCTCACGAATGTCGGTCACTGATTTTACTGTTCCTAAAATTACCATAATTTCAATTTACAATTTTACGATTTACTATTTACGATTTATTTTCTCATTTTGTCAATTGTGCACGTTTGACAGGGGCAAAGGTAGGCACAAAAAAAAAGCCCCGGAATACCCGGAGCTTTTTGTGATTCTTTTGTGATTCTTTTGTGAGCGTTTTGTGAACTTATTGTGAACTCACATCATGTTTCCCTGCTGTTTCTTGATCTCTTTGTCTAAAGCCTGAGCCACAGCATAACACTTCTGGAACAATGTCTTTTCATCCTCCTTTGGCTGGTAGGTAGGCCAGTTGTCGTATGGCTCAGAAACAAACTTCCAGCAACCATACATACGGATGCTTTCATATTTACATGGGAATTCCAGCTCACTATGATCTAAAGGCAAAAGGTCTATCTGCTTGCAACAGTCATTCAGGTTAAGCGGAAAACCGTATTTATATCCCAGCAAAAGGCAGGCACCAAGCCATGAACGCTGACTGTCGATGGCTCTCCCTTTGCCATTAATAGCCATCAAGGCCTTGGCAAACTGCTCATCAGTCACCTGTGGCTTCTCTTGATAATCCTTTCCGAAATATACTGGGCCATTATATGTTAGATTCATGGTCTCTGCAATATGATTACCAGGGCTATACACATGAACGTGGAATCCTCCTGAGCTTTTCTTTCCTTCATTTTCCATGGCCATTGTTGATATAAGGGTTTAACACCGAATTAATGGTCTCAGCGATATTATTGCCCGAGCCGAGTACAGCAACTTGATCTTGCGTCAACTTTAAATTGATGACGTTAGTAACTCCGCCGTAGTAATTGTTTGTAATCCCACTACGGCCACGGGATTCTTCTTCAATTAATTCCATAATCGATAAAAAGTTAACTTAATAAAATATTTATAATTCTAGTTGGCAAGGCAGTAGGCATCATAAATAGCTTTTTAAAAACGAGGGCACGTATCCGAAATGCAATGAGCCCAGGCTCTCGACTTCCTTACTCAAATGCAAAACGACCGCCGCCCTCGTGTGATGTAATCACGCGAAGCGATGGTCGCTATTCTTTCATGAGTAAATTTGGGCATAAATCCCGTCGAGAGTTTGGGCTCGAAAGAAAGCGATAACGCTAACTAATATTTCTGAGGTGCAAAGATAGTGTTTTCTTTATTGTTCACCAAATAAAATCATAACTTTTATTTACAATTTATTTCTAATCTTGAATTCTGAATTACTTCGCACGTATTATATTATCGAGGGTTAAACCTCTATTCCCTTGATTTCTCAATATTTACAACATTATCAACATTACCATGATAGTGATTCTCTATGGTGACGTTGAGATTGACGTCTTTGCCCTTATACAGCTCCTTCTGCATGCCAAGGAAGAAGTTACGCATTTCCATGGGGTTCATGTTCAGCTGCTGTTTGGCATCGGCTATCGTATGGTATTTCATATCGATGAGCGTTCCAAGCTTATCCATACCTAACTCCTTAAAGCCATTTCGGACATAGAGGCCAAGAATAAACTCCACAAATTCCTGCTGCTGCTTCGATAAAGTCTTCATCATATCCTGACGCAATATCTCTGCCCGGCGTTGTCTTTCCATCGGAGTGGTCTCGTATGCCAGATAACTCAGTACGTCCAGCATGTCACATTGTTCCAGCTGCAGGAATCGGCGCATCAGCTCCAGCTTATCCTCTTGGAATCCGCTTCTTTCCAAAACGTCCAACAGCTGCTGACGGGTATCAGGTTGTGACCAGCGTTCACGCAGATCCTCTTCTCCGTCAAGGAAATGGGGTAGCGTACCAAACAACTTTTTGATGTATTCTTCGAGCGTTATCATCTCATCGCCAAACTGAATACGTTCATACCAGTCTGTATGTAATGAAACAGAACGCAACGGTGACAACTTCACTACGATTTTCTTTCTTTTGGGCCCTTCACAAGTACAGGGCAGATTGCCACACTTTGGGCAAGGCTTAGGTGGCTCTGTCGGACACTCACAGGGTGACTTGCCGCACTTCTTGCAAACCTTATCCTTTTTGTTACACGTACAAGGATGATTGCCACAAACAGGGCAGAAAGGTGGTTCACCGTCCCAAGGATCGCCCTTGAAGTTTTCCCATGCCCCTACGAAATCATACAGCGTAAAATAATACTTCCCGTCAAACAGTCGTGTGCCACGTCCCAGAATCTGCTTAAACTCCACAATGTTATTGACAGGTCTCAGCAATACGATATTCCTCACATTTCTGGCATCCACACCTGTTGACAGCTTCTGTGATGTCGTCAGGATGGTGGGACGCAGATAGTCGTTGTTCTGGAATAGTTTCAGCTGCTTCTCTCCCTCTGCACCATCGTTAGCAGTCACACGCTTGCAATAGTTCGAGTCAGGCACCTTCTTCCACTGGTTAATCATGGCCATTATCTGAAGGGCATGCGACTGCGTGGCACAAAACACGATTGTCTTTTCATCGGGATTGATCTGGTCGAGCAACTCTTTTACGCGGTGTTCGTCACGCTGGCGCAGTTCAATATTGCCTTGATAGAAGTCCTTTTCAGTATATACCTTGTCAGGATCTATCTCTCCTTCCACGTCATCATTTGGATTATACTTGTAGGTGTCGATGTTCGATTCTGCTATCTTCACGCGGAAAGGCGTCAGGAAACCATCTTCGATACCTTGCTTCAGAGAATACTGATAGACAGGGTCACCAAAATACTTATAGGTATTGGCATTCACATCTCTCTTTGGCGTGGCTGTCATGCCCAGCTGCACAGCAGGCTTAAACCATTCCATCAGCTCGCGCCATTCACTCTCGTCGTTGGCACCGCCTCGGTGGCACTCATCGATGATGATGAAGTCGAAGAAATCCTGAGGCCATTGCTTATAGTAAGGCTGTCCTGTCGGGTCTTCACCCATCACCGTCTGGAAAATGGTAAAATATAGATGTCGTGCTGTTGGCACATGGTCACGGTGTTTCAAGTCATGTATCAGTTCAGGTGTCACACGCTCCATAGCATCCTCGGGGAACTGCTCGAAGTCGTTCTTCGCCTGATTGGCCAGTATGTTTCTGTCTGATATAAACAGGATGCGAGGCTTATGCTCTGTGCCTCTATTGTTCCAATTGCTCTGATATAGCTTCCAGCATATCTGGAAGACCGTATATGTTTTTCCCGTTCCTGTAGCCATCGTCAGCAGGATACGTTTCTCACCTTTTGCAACAGCAGCCAGCACAGCATCGATGGCTATCTCCTGATAATATCTCGGCTCTCGTCCGCCACCACGATTCAGCGGACAATGGTTAAACCTGTCAAGCCACGGGTTTTGCTCTGGGAAGGTCATCTGCCACAATTCCTGTGGCGTAGGGAATCTGTCTATTGGTCCTTCCTTCGAAGGAATGATATATTCACCCTTATTGTCTTTCACACCCATATCCACCTGCCATATCTCATTGCCATTGGTGGCGTAGGCAAAGCGGATGTGCAGCAGTTCGGCATAGAGCTTAGCCTGAGGAATGCCTTCACTGACATGTTTCTCGTCGCTCTTCGCTTCGATGACTGCCAGCTTCTTCTGCTTATATTTCAGCAGATAGTCCGCTTTCTTCGGATGACGGTTCTGGGGTAAGGCACTCACCTGACCTGGTGCAATCTGATAGGCGCGCTGTTCCGTCAGAATCTCCGACTCCGGCACCTGTTCCCAGCCCACCTCATACAGCTTGGGGTCTATCTTCTTCCGTCTGGTTGCTGTTTCGTCCATATGTTATTTTTCTGGTTTTTTATTTTGTTTTCTCGATTTATTTATTTACTTTTGCAGCGGTAATCATTTTAAAACAGCAGATATGACAGCAGTACAAATGCAACTCAATGCGGAACTCTTCGGAGCTCTCCAAACAATATCGGGCGATGAGAGTCTGATGAAAAAAGCCGTTAGGTCACTAAAGCGTATCGCTCTGCAGAAGCAGGCTAAAGATGCCGAGGTGATGTCGATGGCTGAACTGGAAGACATTGTACGCCAGGGAGAGGAAGACATCGCTAAAGGTAATTTCCAGTCCGTTGCTATTGATGACCTATGGAAGTAGTACTGCTGAAGAAGGCCAAGAAAGACCGTGACTATTGGTTGCAGACGGGCAATGTAAAAATCATGAAGCGCATTACTGATCTGCTGAAAGACATTGAGATGCACCCTTTCACCGGACTTGGCAAGCCCGAGCCTCTGAAAGGCAATCTTCAAGGCAAGTGGAGTCGCCGCATTACCGATGAGCACCGCATGGTTTACTCCATCAGTAATGGTCGCATTTATGTCTATGTATTCTCGTTGAAAGGTCATTACGTCTGATTCTTTATTCAAATACTTGTCGTAATATTGCTTGTTTCAATGCATCGCACTCCTGAGAAATCTTGTTGTAGTTCTCTTGGAGTCGGTCAACCTTGGATTTGAGAGAGTCGAGAGTTTCGACTATAGATTGTTGTTCGGAGAGAGGTGGGACATTTACGACAACATCATCTAACATGTATCGTGTAATTTGATTAATAATGTTAGCCTCACCATGTTTAATTTGATTTCTAAAGTCATCAGACTTAAAGAAA